>Ga0194121_10000527_pt1 | contig 67638 bp, 61 predicted proteins | sample TA2MahCa50mmetaG_FD_148609 | JGI IMG/M metagenome (GOLD analysis project Ga0194121, IMG submission 148609) | Freshwater microbial communities from Lake Tanganyika, Tanzania - TA2015020 Mahale Deep Cast 50m | ecosystem: Environmental > Aquatic > Freshwater > Lake | place: Tanzania: Lake...
AGTGGATCTGGGAACGGCAGGGCTACCGGACGCCGTCCCAAGTACGGCACGACCTGAGAGATTCCCGGATCGCCGAAGCGGCCGGGTGAACATCAATCTACTGTCCATTTTACCCTGGGGCTTTACACCTCTTTCAGGTCGGTGGTCGAATCCGGCCTAAAGAATAGGAAATAGGGAGCAGAGGGCCAACCTGCCGGCCCGGTGTTGGCCAGGGCGTTTTTTCGTATGCTAGCCCCGCGCCGCATCCACCCCAAGAGCGGAAACCCCCGATGACCGACCACCCCTTCTTCGCAGCCAAGGGCTTCGTCAACCTGGGCAAACTCCTCACCGACGAGGAGGTGGCCCACTTCCTCGCCCTCTTTGACGAGGACCGCCGGCGCTGCCCCAACTTCTGGCGCCCCTACGGCTACCACCAGGTGGCCAACTACGACCCCCTGGTAAGCAGTCCCCAGATCGACGGCCTGATCCGCCACCCCCGCATCCTGCCCCTGGTCGAGGAGCTGATGGGCGGGCCGGTGTGTTTCGGCGAGATTGGCCTGCGCCTGATGCCCGCCTACCAGGGCGAAGTCCACCAGCAGTGGCACCGCGACAAGCCGCACTGGATGGAGCACCCCCTGTGCATGGACTATATCCAGCTCATGGTCTACCTGAGCGAGGTGGACGAGGCCACCCACTGCTTCTCCCTCTCCCCTGAGTCCCTGGCCGACCCGGTGCTGGAGGACAAGGAGGCGCAACTGGCTAGGGGCGGCCAGTACCACCTCCAGGGCCCGGCCGGCACCTGCGCCCTCTTCAACGTGTCGGTGCTGCACACCGCCACCACCCGCCCCACCCCGGCGGGCCGCGAGCGCAAGACCGCCCAGATCTACTACGGCCACCGCCACCGCCCGTACCTGGCCAATGACTCGGCCATCCCCGCCGCCCTATGGCGCGACCACCCCGACCCGGAGACCCGCGCCTTCTACGGGGTGCTCAACGAGCGCACTCGATTGTGGTTGGCCGCCTTTCCCGGCCCCTCGGGGGGCTAGCCCCTTAACATTGTCTCATCGGCCGGGGATGATTTTTCGCTGTTGACAGGGTGCCGGCGCTTGCGATTCGTACCTTGACGAAGCGGATTCCCGCCGGGCCGGCAGTGCATCCGCGCTCGTGTTGGGAGGTGATCCGCCACCTTTTCTTTTCCTGAGGAGATTCGTGCCCTTTAGCCGCCTTCGCTCCTGGGGGGCCCCCACCGCCCTCCTGCTGCTGAACCTCCTGCCGCCGGCTGCCCTTTGGGCTACCGCGCCGCGGCCCATGGAGGCCCTGCGCCTGAGCGGGATCTCCCCCCGCATCGACGGGGTGCTGGACGAGGAGGTCTGGGCCGCGGCGCCGCGCTTTGCCGGGTTCACCCAGCGCGAGCCCGACGAGGGCCAGCCCGCCACCGAGGAGACCGTGGTGCAGCTGGCCTACGACGACCAGGCGCTTTACCTCGGCATCACCGCCTTTGACCAGCAGCCTGAAGGGATCACCGCGCGCCTGGCCCGGCGCGACCAGTGGACCGAGGCCGACGCGCTACAGGTCTCCATCGATGCCCACCACGACCACCAGACCGCCTGTTTCTTCGAGATCAACGCTGCCGGCACCCTGCGCGATGGAGTCGTCACCAATGACGGCCAGGGGTGGAATCCCTGGGACTACACCTGGAACGGGGTTTGGGAAGCCAAACAGAGCCGCACGGCCCAAGGATGGTGCGCCGAGTTCCGCATACCCTTCCACGTCCTGCGCTTCAGCCCCCAGGAGCGCTACACCTGGGGCATCAACGTGACCCGGTATCTCAGCCGCCGCAAGGAGAAGAGCCTCTGGGTCATGGTGCCCAGCCAGCAGAGCGGCTGGGTCTCGCGTTTTGCCCACCTGGAGGGCATCACGGCCATCACCCCGGCCCGGGCCGTGGAGGTGCTGCCCTATACGGTGGGGCGCTCCACCTTTGCCGCAAAGGACGACCAGTTCGCCGACCTGGGCGGCGACCTGCGCTACAGCATCACTTCGGGGACCTCCCTCAACGCCACCCTCAACCCCGACTTTGGCCAAGTGGAGGCCGACCCGGCCCGGCTCAACCTCTCGGTTTTCGAGGATTTCCAGGAGGAGCGGCGGCCCTTCTTCGTGGAGGGGGCCCAGAACTTCCAGACCCCCATCCAGCTCTTTTACTCGCGCCGCATAGGCCGGCAGCCGGGCCACTTTGGCGTGCCAGACGGATACGAGGTGGCCGACCAGTCCGACTTCACTACCATCCTGGGAGCGGCCAAACTCACCGGCAAGACCCACCACCAGACCTCCTTCGGGGTGCTCAGCGCCCTCAGCGCCGACGAGTACGCCGATCTGGACAGCGCCTATGCCGACCCGCTGACCGGCGGGGAGAAGACCGCCTACCGCCGCTTTCTCCAGGAACCGCGCACCCACTTCCTGGTGGGCCGGGTCAAGCAGGACCTGTTGAAAGGCACCTCGAGCGTGGGCCTGATGGCCACGGTGCTGGACCGCCGCCTGGGCCAGGATGCGTACAGCGGAGGGACCGACTGGCGCCTCAAGTGGCGCAACAACGCCTACGAGTTTTGGGGGCAGGTGGCCTTCAGCCAGGTTCCGGACGAGGAAGGCAAAGAGCGGCGCGGCCTGGCCAATATGATGGTCCTGGGCAAACGCAGCGGCTGGCTGCGCGGGGAACTGTGGTGGGAGGCCTTCTCCAAGGGGTTCGAGGTCAACGACCTGGGCTTCCAGTGGCGCAACGACTACTACCAGTCCTGGCTGTGGCTCCAGACGCGCAAGGACACACCGTGGGGGATCTTTCGCAGCAACGTGCTCGAAGGCGGGCGCTGGGGAATGTGGAACTTCGACGGGGTTTCGCTGGAGCAGGGGATGTTTGCCGAGTCCCGCAACCAGTTCAAAAACTACTGGTGGCTCGAGGTGGAACTCTTCCACCGATTCCGCGGCTGGGACGACCTAGACACCCGGGGCGGGCCGGTCATCGCCCAGCCGGCGCGCACCGGGTTTCAGGTCGAAATCAGCAGCGACAACCGCAAGGCACTGAATGCGTTCTTCGACGGCGAGTGGGGCCGTAACAGCGCTGGCAGCCACTGGAGCGAGCTGGGCGCCGGCTTCACCCTGCGGCCCTCGCCGCGCCTGGAATTTCGCTGGCGGCCGGGATGCAACGGCTATCTCAACAAGGCCCAGTGGCTGGAGAACGTGGACGAGGACGGCGACGGGGAGGACGACCACTTCGTGTACGGGGAGTTGCGCGGCCGCACCCTGGACCTGACCACCCGGGCCAGCCTGATCTTCTCCCGGGACCTGAGCCTGGAGCTCTACCTCCAGCCCTTCATCAGTTCGGGGGACTACCGCAACTTCAAGGAGCTAGCCCGGCCCAAGTCCTTTGAGTTCACCCCGCACCCTGCCCCGGCGGACAACCCGGACTTCCACCGGCGCTCCCTGCAGAGCAACGCGGTGCTGCGCTGGGAGTACCGGCCCGGCAGCACCCTGTTCCTGGTCTGGTCCCAGGCCCGCGACCACGAGGCCGAGGCGCCCCGCTTCCGCCCCTGGGGCGACCTGGGCCGCAGCTTCACCGACGAGGGCGCCAACATCTTCCTGCTCAAGCTTAACTACTGGTTGCGCCTGTAGGTTCCAACCCCAGCGCCCCGGCCGTCTGTGCCAACCCCTCCAGAGTGGCCCCCGTCAGCGGAATCCCTTTTCTCAGGTATTCCCGGCGGGTGAGATGTTCCTTCTCGCCCGGCGCGTAGACCCCCTCGGCGCCGGGGGCCAGGCGGCAGGCCCGCGCCTTTGAACCCCCCGATGGGCTGGAGCAAACCCTCGATGGCTGCGCTCGGGTCGGTGGTGGGCGCCCCCCTTGCGGTCCAGGGCCCAGCCTTCGGGGAGTTGCAGTCCTTTTTGCTGGTAGATGCGGATCTTGCCGTGGGAGGAACCGCTGAAGGCCGCGTCGTAAACCACCGGGGGTTCCTGGGCAGTGGGCAGGGCCACGGCCACGGGATTGATCCCCAGGAGGCGCTCGGCCCCGCCCCAGTGGGCCATGGTGGGCAGGGCGTTGGTGGTGGCCAGGCTGATTATGTCGTGGGGGAGGGCCTGGCGGGCGAAATAGGCCAGGGCCCCGCAATGGTTGCTGCCGCGGATGGCCGCGGCGGCGATGCCGGTGGTGCGGGCCAGGTCGATGGCGGCCTGCATGGCGAAGTGGACGCCGAGCTGGCCCATGCTGTTGCCCCCGTCCACCACCAGACAGGAACCCACCTGCCGCGCCAGGCGCGGCCGCCCGCGCGGGTCCGCCCCGCCGCCCCGCAGCTTGTGAACGTATTCGGGAACCCGGAGCACCCCGTGGGAGTGCACCCCGCCCAGGTCGGCCTCCACCAGGGAGTCGGCCAAGAGCGCCGCGTCCCCCTCCCCCCTCCTCCATCCCACAGCGGAAGAAACCCGCCTGGACCAGCCCCCTCAGGTGATCCGCCCCGACCCGCTGCTCCACTGCCGGATCAGTTGACCATCTGCATCAGGCGCTGGGTCATGGAGCCCTCCTGGGTGAGGGCGTAGATGATGATGTTCACCGCCATCTGGATCTGGCGGGTCGCGTCCGCGGCGGTGCTCAGGCCCGTGGGATTGTCCCAGCGCCAGCCCATGTTGGGCGCCACCCCAGCCAAAGGCCCCGTGACGAAGTACCCGGCCAGGGCGTTTTAGGAGGTCATGCCGCTCTTGACGTTGAAGAAGGCGGTGAAGCTGGGGTGGTTCTCCGGCAGGCGCTCGCTCCAGAAATCCCGGCCGTTCACCAGCCCGCCATACTTCTCCAGGGCCTCGAACCAGAATCCGCCAAAGACAATACCGCCGGCCAACAAATACTTGGCCAGGTGCTCCATCTCGCTCTCGTTGGGCGCCCCCTGGGGAATGATGATGGGCACCTCCATCAGCCGCTCGTCGTCAAAGGCGATGCTGCCGATGAAGTCGGCCTGCAGGCCGGTGTACTCCTTAACCGCGTCGCGCAGCGCGTCGATGGTCTTGACGTTGACCGCGCCCCAGCCCATGGCCCCGGCCGACACCGCGCTGGCCAACATCGCCTGGGCGAACTTGATGAAGCCCTTGAGCGACTGCCGGTCCTTGCTGTCCTGGATCACCATCGCCCGGTAACGGCCCGTGTCCATGCTGTTGGCGTCCAGCATCTCCAGGGCCATGTCGATCTTGTTCTCCACCGTGCGCGTTGCCCCCATGTCCTGCGCCCCCAACCCCGCCTCCAGCCCCGGCGCCATGCGCGGGCCGCTGTCCAACTGCCGGAGCAGGGCAATGGCGCTAACCCCGCTGCCCTGGCTAGCGATCAGGCCCCGGGTGTCAAAGGCCGCCGTCGCCCGCACCTGGTCCATGCGCGCCGCCGAGACCTGCACCTCCCGCCGCACCATTTGCCGTTTGGGCTGGGGCACCTTGCGCAACTCCAGGGGCTTGGTCAGCACGGGATCGCGCCGGGTGAAGAACTTCACTTTGGCCGGCTCGGCCCCTGCCCCCTCCTCGACCTTGGTGGCGGTGGTCACGGCGAAGATCAGGGCGATGCGCAGCGACCACCAGTACAGCCGCCGCATCCGGCTGAAAAGGAGTTCCACATCCTGTTCAGCAGCGGGGACCATCCCCGGATGGCTGATGCTCATCGACGCATCCTTCCGGACAACCCCGGGAGATTGGCCAACGCCGTCGCCCAGATATATTTTGAATGTCGAACAATAAAAATCAAACTAATCAAATACAAGTGCGAACCCCAGGCCCTCCCAGTGTCTAGCGACCCGCCTCCTTCCCTACAGCACCTGCTGGAGGTGTACCCCTCCTTCGCCCTGCTGGCCGGCCTGCGCTTGGGGGTGTTCACCTGCCTCAAGGAGGGCCCGCTTAATGCGGTGGAGGCCGCCGCTGCCCTGAGAGTGGACCCCCGCAGGCTGGAGGCGCTCCTTTGCGCCCTGGCCGCGGCGGGCCTGCTGGAGGTGCCCGACCCCGGCCTCTTTGCCAATACCGCCGAATCCGCCCGCCTGCTGGTCAAAGGCCACCCCGAGTATTTGGGAGATGGCCATGCCCTGTGGGCACAACTCTGGGGTGCGGCCCTTTGCGCAGCAGACTCCATACGCACGGGCCAACCCCAGGCCAGACACGATTTTGCCACCATGTCCAAAGGAGAATTAGGGGCTTTTATCGAGAAGTTAGATCCCGATGCCCTGGAGACCGGCGGGGTATTGGCAGCGCGGCCCGAGTGGGCCGGCTGCCGCGCCCTGCTCGACGTGGGCGGCGGTTCTGGCGGGGTCAGCATTGCCCTGTGCCGGGCCCACCCCCACCTGCGGGCCACAGTGGTCGAACTGCCCGCGGTGGCGCCTTTCACCCGGCGTTTTGTGGGGAAGGCCGGCCTGGAGGCCAGGGTGGAGGTCCGGGAGGTGGATATCCTCTCCAAACCCCTGGAGGGGTCCTTCGGCGCGGCAGTGCTCAAAGCCTTCCTACAAACGCTCTCGCCCGAGCAGGCCCGGCAGGCCCTGTTACGGGTGGCTGCGACGCTCCAACCAGGAGCCAGCATCTTTATCCTGGGCCAGGGCATCCTCGACGACTCGCGCCTCTCCCCCAGGCAGGCGGCCTGCTTCAACCTCGCCCTCCTCAGTCTGTACCCCGAGGGCCGGGCTTACACCGAAAGCGAACACCGCGCCTGGCTGGAGGAGGCCGGCTTCGCCGCCGTGGAGCGCACCGCCCTCCCCGATGGCAGCCCGCTGATCACCGCCCGCAGGCGCTGATCACCACTGCGTGTTCTGATAGGTCGCTGGCAATCGCAGAGGGATGCCTTCGGCGAAGGCAACCCGTCTCCCCGTCTCAAAGGCCCGGTACATGGCCAGGCCCAGGCCCACGTTCTTCTCCCCGTTGGCCGGACTGTTCTCCGGCTCCCCTCCCTCCTCGATGGCGCGGATCAGGTCGCACAACTCCAGGTAATAGGCCGAGGTCTTCTCACACTCCACCAGTTTCTTCTCCGGGAAATCGTGCCGGTAGTGCTCCAACGGCCCACCCCAGGCGGTGAAGCGCAGGGCTCCCTCGGTGCCGGCCAGCCAGTAGCCCATGCTGGGCAAAGCCACGGTGCCGCCGGTGCGCAAGGTCACCAGTGCACCCGACTCGAAGCGCACCAGGGCCTGCACGATCTGCGGGCTGAGCAGCCCAGCGTATTCCTGGTCGCCGGCAATCTGGCAGTCCACCGCCGCCACCTCCCCGAACACGGCCCGGGTGAAGTCCATCTCGTGGACGAAGCCCTCCAGCACCGCGCCCCCGGTGTTGCGGGTCTGAGCGCGCCAGGTCTCGTCCTTTCCGGCCTCGGCGACCGGGTGAAGTCGGGCCGCCCATATGCGGTCGATGCTGCCCGAGACCGGTGCCCCGATGGCGCCCTCGGCTACCAGCCGCCGGCAGGCGAGAAAAGCCCCCCAGAAGCGCAGGGAATGCCCCACGGCCAGTTTGACCCCGGCCCGCTGGCAGGCCGCCCCCATGCGCCGGCACTCCTTGAGACTGAGGGCCATGGGCTTTTCGCAGAGGGCGTGTTTGCCCGCCTGCGCCGCCCGGATCACCAGGTCGGGGTGGCTGGGGGTGGGGGTGGCGACGATGACCATATCGATCTGATCGCTGCCGAAGAGTTCCTCCAGGTCCTTCACGGCCCGGCCGCCCGCCTCAGCGGCCCGCTGGGCCGCAGCCTGAGGGGAAAGGTCATAGGTGAGGGCGATGTGGCAGTCGGGGTGTTGGGCCACGGCCTGGACCCAAGTGCCGGCGATGCCGCCGCAGCCGATGAGCCCGATGCGGTATTTCATCTATATGCCTGCCTTGTTGGTAGGGGGATTGGGCATTATTTTGTTGGACGAAAAAGTACGCGGCCTTCCCTCCCCCTGCAAAGCCCAGCTCCGAGCGCCGGTGGACATCCCAAAAGACCTGCCCGATCTGGACCAGATCCTGGCCATCTACGACCAGGCCGCCCAGGAGTTGCTCAAGGTGGCCCGTCTCGACGGCCACTTCGCCGGTTGGGACCCCGCGGCTTTGGTCTGGCCGGCCAGCGGCACCGTGGCCCACCCCCTGGGCCTGGAGGGGCTGCGCCAACGCGTCCTCCTGGTCTCCACCATCTATGAGGGCATCCCCCCCCGCCGCGACAGCCGGCTGGCCGAGGCACACGCGCGCTATGCCCAGGCCCTGCCCGCCTACCACCAGGCCAACTGCTTGTACATGCAACTGCGCCGGCAATTTTTGGCCCGGGGGGCTGGCTCTGAGCGCGACTTCCTCCAGCTCTACCAGGGCACCTACCTCGAAGCCCTGGGCCGCGAGGACCCCTTTCCTTTGGACGCGGGCGAAGAAGCCCTGGTCCAGCTGCGCGTGTCCCGCGCCCCCCTGGCCCACGGCCAGGCTGTGGCCGAGAAACTGCAGAAAGAGGGAGAGGTGGATGACCCCAGACTCGCAGAAACCTACCTCTGCGAGCGCGGCGGCCAAACCCTTCACCTCCCCCTGCGCCAGGCCCTGCGCCAACTGGCCGAGGAGGTGGTGGACCTCCTGGCTGCCGGCGAGCACCTGGCCATCCGCTACAACACCTTCAATAACTTCATCTGGCTGGGCATCTCGGTCTGGAAGGCCCTCACCGAGATAGAGGTCCTGGCCGCGGCCCTGGAGGGCCGGGTGCGCCGGACCTGGTGCGAGAAGCTGCGCTTCTACACCCGCCTGGGCCAGGGCATGCTGCTCAAGTTCCTCCAGGCCCACCAGGAGGACCCGGCCCAGATCAAACCTCGGGAATACTGGTACGGGCAGCAGTATAGCTACCTGACCCGCGACATGATCGACCTGACCGTCCAACTCGTGGAGGGGGCCAACCGCCTGCACCGCCGCGCCGGGGCTGGCTTCGAGCTGCCCCCAGTGGAACTCCCTCCCCTGTTGCGCAACCAGGTCAGCGGCCGTTTTCTCGAATACCCCCATGTGGGTCCCAGCGCCCGGCTCTCCTCCCGGCAGCGGTACTGGCGCCTGCTGCACTGGATCGGGGTCTTCCGCCGGGCAGCGCAGCGCAAACTGCAGATCCAGCGGGCCGGGCTGGAGGAGGAGGCCCGGCTGGCAGCGGCCTGGGAGAACAACACCGAGTGGGGCACCCGCAGCCTGGAGGTCTTCGGGGTAGAGGTCCGGGTGCTCATCGACCCGCACTTTGCGGCAGTGGCCAGGGAACTGGACCTGGCCGGCGGCGGGCACAAGGTCGTCTTCTTCCCCACCCATCAGAGCCTGCTCGACCACCCGGTCATGTACCAGGTGCTGCGTTCCCCCGGTTTGATGGCGGCGATGGGCTGGGAAAAACCCATGCCCTGCACCCAACTGGCCAGGGCCCGGCTCATGGAGCCGGCCTCCTTCAAGATCGGCAAGCGCCGCTTCTCCCTCATCGGCGTCGACGCGGCCCAGGCCGACCGGCTGCTGGAGGAGGTGGACGGGTACGTGATCCTGGAACACTCGCAGGACACCGGCAATCCCACCCAGCGCTTCGCCAAGCTGCTGGAGAAACGGCCCGGAGTCGTGTACGGGGCCGGCACCACCGCCGCCTTCGCCCTGCAATGCCTGCCCATGCAGCACGGCCTCTTCGCCCAACTGCCCCAGGACCTCGTCATCATCCCCCTGGCCTTCCGCGGCATCCACGCCCTGTGGCCCAAATGCCCCAAGGGCAACCTCCATCTCAGCCCCGGCCTGGTGGAGGTGATGGTTTCCCCGCCCATGTTGGGGGAGACCACCCTCCTGCCGCGCAAGCGGGCCCTGCGCACCCAGTTGGAGCCGGCCACCCTCTTCCAGGCCGTACACATCGCCACCCTGCTCAACCCCGAACCCCGGCCCTGAACCGGAGGCGGACATGGCCGACCAGCCCTGCATCGTCGCCATCGGCGCCCACACCGCCGACATGGAGTTCACCGCCGGGGCCACCCTGCTCAAGCACGTGCGCCAGGGCTGGCAGGCCCACCTGCTGAGCCTGACCCTGGGCGAGAAGGGCAGCGCCCGCCTCTCGCCGGCGGAGTACGGGGCCCAGAAAAAGGCCGAGGCCGAGGAGGCCGCCCGCCTGCTGGGGACCACGCCGCACTTCTTTCCGTACCTGGATGGGGAGCTGTACGACACCGAAGAGGTGGCTGGGTCCATCGCCCGCCTTTTGCGCCGGCTCCAGCCCCAGGTGATCATCACCCACTGGCGCGAGAGCATCCACCAGGACCACACCAACACCTACCACCTGGTGCGCCGCGCCCGCTTCCTGGCCACCATCCGCCACTTCGACCTCGACGGTCTGCCGCCCTTGCGCTGGGCCCGCATGTACTACGCCGACAACTGGGAGGACCCCGAGAACTTCCGGCCCTACGTGTACGTGGACATCAGCGAGGTCTTCGCCGAGTGGGAGCAGGCCTTCAAGTGCTTCGCCATCGGCCGGGGCGAGGGCGGCTTCCCCTACTGGGACTGGTATCAGGCCCGCACCCGCATCCACGGCATCCACCGGCGGGTGCAGCACGCCCAGGCCTTTGCAATCGAAGAGGACAGCCGGTTCCTGGTGAAGGAGCTGCTGTGAGCCAGCTCCTCTCTCCCCTCCTCTACCTGTCGCGGGACGACATCGAAAAGCTCGCCCTGCCCATCGACCAGATCATCACCGCCCTGGAGCAGATGTTCCGCGAGAAGGGCCAGGGCCGCACCGAGATGCCGCCCAAGCCGGGCATCCACACCCGCCCCGACGCATTCATCCACGCCATGCCCGCCTATATCCCCAGCCTTGGGGCGGCGGGCATCAAGTGGATCTCCGGTTACCCCGAGAACCACCGCCAGGGCCTGCCCTATATCACCGGCCTGCTGATCCTCAACGACCCCGAGACCGGCCTGCCCCTGGCGGTGATGGACGCCACCTGGCTCACCGCCCAGCGCACCGGCGCCGCCACCGCCCTGGCCGCCAAGTACCTGGCCCGTCCCGACAGCGCGACAGTGGGCATCCTCGCCTGCGGGGTGCAGGGCCGCAGCAACCTCGAAGCCCTGGCCACCCTCTTTCCGCTGCGCCGGGTCAAAGCCTTTGACGTGCGGCCCCAGGTAGCCCAGGCCTTTGCCAGGGACATGGGCGAGGCGCTGCAGCTGGAGATCGCGGTGGTCGACCACCCCAAGGACGCCGTGGCCGGTCTGGACCTGGTGGTCACCAGCGGCCCTATCCTCAAGCACGCCGCCCCGGCCATCGCGGCGGGCTGGCTGAGCGCCGGGGCCTTTGCCTGCCCGGTGGACTTCGATTCCTACTGGCAGCCGGCCGCCCTGGCCGAAGCCGACCGCATCGCCACCGACGACCTGGAGCAACTGCGCTACTACCGGAAGGAGGGCTTTTTCCAGCACACCCCCGAGCCCTACGCCGACCTGGGCCAGCTGGCCGCCGGCCTGGCCCCGGGCCGGCAGCGCAAGGACGAACGCCTGCTCTGCTTCAACCTGGGCCTGGCCCTCGAGGACATGGCCACCGCCATCCTGCTCTACCAACGCGCCCGGACCCAGGGCCTGGGCCGGGAACTGCCCCGCTAAGGCCTGTTTGCAAAGCCGCTTTTGGGTCCAAGCCCGAGCGAAAGCAGCGCGGGCAGGGCGCTCGGAGCAGGTATCTTGCCCCTCAAGTTCGCCGCCTGAGGGCGACCCGAAGACCCGCCCAGTTCCAGGAGGTGGGCGTCCCGCAGATCCGCACCGCTTGCCGCCGGGCGACACCAGAATGACGTTTACCGACAGGTCATAAGGAGGATCCGACCATGCACATCACCGATATCACCTTCCACCGCGGCGCCGGTCTGCTGCGGCTCTGCACCGACGGAGCCCAGGAGGGCTGGGCCGCCGGCGCCACCGCCGCTGCTGCCGAGGCCATCGACGCGGTGTACCGGCCCCTGCTGCTGGGGGGCACCCCCTGGGAACGCGAGCGGCTCTGGCAGCGCCTGCGCCAGGCTGGCCGGGCCGCCGGCCTGCCGCCCTCCACCTGGGGCCTGGTCGACATCGCCCTGTGGGATCTGCTCGGCAAGGCCCAGGGCCTGCCGGTCTACCGGGTCATCGGCGGTTTCCGCGACCGGGTGCCCGCGTACCTGCGCGGCACCCCGGGGGTAGGCATGGAAGCGGCGGCACACGAGGCCCTGGCCGCGCGCGACGCCGGTTTCTGGGGGTATGGCTTTGCGGCGGCGGGACGGTCGCACGCCGACCTGCGCCAGCTGCGGCAGGCAGTGGGGGGCGAGTTCCGCCTGCTGTGCGACGGGGCCGGCCTCGACCTGGAAGGGGCCCTGGCCCTGGGCCGGGGCCTCGAAGAGATAGACGCCCACTGGTTCGCCGAGCCCCTGCGCGACGACGACCTCACCGGACTGCAGCAACTGGCCGATGCCCTCGACCTGCCGGTGGTCGCCGGCGCCTTTGCCGGCGCTTCGCTGCAACTGGCCACCCGGGCATTGAGCACCCGCGCCGTCGACCGCCTGCGGGCGACCCTCCCCACCGCCGGGGGCATCACCGATGTGCTCAAACTGGCGCGCGGCGCCGAGGCCCTGGGCCTCAACTGCGAGATCGACTGGGACCGGCAGGGCAGCCCGCACGCGGCGGCCCAGCTGCTGGCAGCGGTGCGCAACGCCGAGTTCTTCGCCGCCGATCCCGCCGACCGCCCCGGCCACCCCGCCCTGCTGCCGCTGGCCCTGGCCGGCGGGGAACTGCACCTGCCCGCGGCGCCCGGCCTGGGCGTGCAACTGGCCGACCCCACCTCAGCTGTTTAGGAGGACCTCGATGCGGATCACCAAAGCGACCTTCTACCTCCACCAGGCTGCCCCGCAGGTGCGGTCGGTGAGTTTCTCGAACCGCGGCAGTCTCCAGAAGGTGCGGCCGGGGCTTTCGGGCCTGTTCAGCCATTCCGAGGGCATGGGCTGGAGGGATAACTTCCATCTCGACTTCACCGCCCCAGGCCCGGCTCCCACCTACCGGCTGCAGCTGCGGCTGCACACCGACGGCGGCCTCGATGCGTACGCCGACTGGGCCTCGGGCTACAGCCCCACCGAGCTGGAGTGGGAGGCCAAGAAGGTGCTGGCCACCCTCACTCCCCTGGTGATGGGCGTCGATGCCTTCGACCGCGAGTACGTCTGGCAGCGATTGTGGTACGCGCAGCGTTTCTTCTACACCGGCCGCCAGCCCCTGGACACCCTCGACCGCATGCTCTGGGACCTGGCCAGCCGCCACGCCCGCCAGCCCGTGTACCGCCTCTTGGGTGGGGCCCGCGACGCGGTGCCGGCGTACGCCAACTTCGGCGGGGCCACCATCGAGGCGCTGGTGGCCAGCTGCCTGGAGAAGCAGGCCCAGGGTTTTGTCGGCGGCAAGGACCACTCCTACCGCGGCGTGGCCGAGAACATCCAGATGGCCCGCCAACTGCGCGCCGCCCTGGGCGACGACTTCATCCTGCTCCACGACCCGGTGGAGTCCTACACCTGCGAGGAGGCCATCCGCATCGGCCGCGAGCTGGAGCGGCAGCACTACGGCTGGATCGAGGAGCCCTTGCAGGACTACGATATCCTCGGCCTGCAGACCCTGTGCAAGGCCCTGGACCTGCCGGTACTAGCTCTGGAGTGGATCGGGGCCATCGGCGGCCAGCCCTTCAACGCGGCGCCCTACGTGGCCCTGCAGGCCACCGACATCGTGCGCCAGCGCGGCATCGGCATCACCGGCCAGCTCAAGGTGGCGCAGCTGGCCGAGAGCATGGGGGTGCCGGTGCACGGGGGCGACCCGCACGTGGTCTTGGCCATCCACAACGACCCGCTCTTCGAGGCCTTCATGGGGCTGCGGCCGGAACCGCCGGCCGAGGAACTCGACTGCCGCGGCACCCTGGTGGTGGACCAGGGGGTGATGCGCATCGCCTGGCGCGACGTCCCCCCCGCCGAGCCCGACTGGGACGAGGCGGCCCGTAGCGCGGTGATGGTCATCGCGTGAAGGGGACCGACGACGCCGTCGGTCCGCACCCGCCGGAGCACGGGAAAACGCCCACCGAGGCCGAGAAGGTGCGGCGTCTGCCCTGGGCCCTGTGCAGCAGCGGCCTGAGCAGCGTGTACAGCACCCTGACCCTGGGCACGGTGGTGGTGCTTTTCTACGACCAACTCGGCCTGCCCAAGATCCAGATCGGGCTGCTCAACGCCCTGATCTTCCTGCCCGGCCCCCTGGCCCTGGTGGTGGCGCCCCTGGCGGCGCGCTGGGGCTTCAAGCGCACCTATCTCTGGTTCTACGGCGGCCGCAAGCTCGTCCTGGCCCTGCTGGCGGCCTGCCCCTGGGTGCTGCAACAGTCCGGCATGGGCGGGCTCATCGCCTTCACCACGGCGGTGATGGCCGTCTACGGGGTCCTGCGGGTCATCGCCGAAACCGCTGTGTACCCCTGGGCCCACGAGTTCGTCCCCAACCGCCTGCGCGGCCAGTTCGGCGCCCTGAGCAACATCGTCTCGACCCTGGTCGGCCTTGGAGCCGTCGCCTGGGCCGGGACCTTTCTGTCGGCCCACCCCGGCCTGGCCGCTTTCCAGCAGCTCATTCTCCTGGGCTGCGCCTTCGGCCTGGCTTCGGTGCTGGTCAAGCTGCCGCTGCCCGGCGGCAGGCCCTCCCTCGCTGCCGGATCACAGCGAGCCCACTTCGGCGCCATGCGCCAGGCCCTGCGCGATCTTGGCCTGCGCCGTTTCCTGTGGGGCCTGTTGCTGGTGACCCTGGCCACCCAGGCCTGGGGTTCCTTCCTGCCGCTCTATCTCAAGGAACAGCTCGGCCTGGATGATGGCGCCGTGGTCGGGCTGCAGACCTGTTACCTGCTGGGCACCCTGGTGTGGAGTTATCTGTGGGGCTGGGGCGCGGATCGGTTCGGCAGCCGGCCGGTGCTCCTGGCCGGGCTGGCAGGCATGCTGCTCCTGCCGCCCTTGTGGCTGTGGTTGCCCCGCGGCCAGGAGGACACGGCGGTCTGGGCCGGCGTGGTCTCGGCCCTGTGGGGCGCCGGCTCCATCGGCTACAGCATCGGCCAGGAGCGCCAACTCTACGTTGAGGTGGTACCAGCCGAGCGGAAGACCGAGTACATGGCCCTCTACTACACCTGGGCCCAACTGGGGGCCGTGGTCAGTCCCCTGCTGGCGGGCTGGGGCCTGGATCAGGCCGCTGCCCTGCGGGGCGAGTTCGCAGGCCTGCCGCTGGACCCCTACACTCCCTTCTTCATCCTCAGCTTCGCCGGCCTCTGCGCCGGCACGGCCCTGTTCGCGCGTATGGCCGGGAGCAGGCGGCCGTGAGCCGCCGCCGGGTGCTGCTCACCGGTGCCGCCGGCATGGTGGGGGGCATCCTGCGCCACCACTGGGGCGACCGCTACCACCTGCGCCTGGCCGACCTTCGCCCCGTGTTCGACCCGGCGCCCCACGAGGAGCCCTGGCCCTGCGACCTGACCCGGCGCGAAGACTGCGCCGCCGCCTGCCAGGGCATGGACACGGTGGTGCACCTGGCCGCCGACGCCGGCAGCGAGGACTTCGACGGTTCCCTGCTGCCGCGCAACATCATCGGCCCTGTTTACCTGCTGGAGGCGGCGGCTGCCGCCCTATGCCGCCGGGTGGTACTGGTCAGCAGCATCTACGCCGTGCGTGGGTACGGCCCAGGGCAACCCATTACCCCGGACCAGCCGGTGTTTCCCCAGGGGATCTACGGGGCCACCAAATGCTGGGCCGAGGCCCTGGCCCGCGACTTCTCTGCCCGCTGCCGGCTTTCGTGCCTGGCCGTGCGCCTGGGCCGGCCCACCTTCGACCAGGCCGGTGACTGGGACCCCGACCAGCCCAGCTACCTGATCTCGCCGCGCGACACGGCGCAGCTCTTCGCCCGTTGCATCGAGGTGCCGGGGATCGATTTCGCCATCGTGCACGGCAGTTCCCAGCATCGGCGCATGTGGCTGGACCTCGCCGCCACCACCGCCCTGCTGGGCTACGTGCCCCAGGACGGCACCGCCTTGCCGCGCCAGCCCCGTTGAACCCGGCGAGGGGCCGCCGTAGATTCGGCCGTAGCAGCGGAAACCCCGGCGGGCTGCGGGGGCGACCTCCGCTCCGCTGATCGCGCCTGCTCCGCCGAGGAGTCACCCCGATGCCCGACCTCCAGCTCCGCAGCTACCGCAGCGCCGACGAAAGCGCGCTCCTGGCCCTGTGGAGCGCCAGCCTGCCCTTCGACGCCATCGACGCGGCCACCTTCCACATCAAGGTGCTGCTCGACCCCAACTTCCACCCCGACTGGCTGCTGCTGGCCGAACGCGAAGGCCACCTGGCCGGCTTCTGCCTCTGCCTGATCCGCCGGGTGCCCATGGACAAGGGCGGCCTGGACCCGGAGAGCGGCTGGATCACCGCCCTGGGGGTGCATCCCGAACAGCGCCGGCAGGGGGTGGGCAACGCCCTGATCGAGCGGGCACTCGAACTCTTCCGCAACGCCGGCCGCAGGCAGGTCTCCCTCTCCCCTTACACCCCCAAGTACTTCGTGCCCGGCGTGGACGTGTGCCACTACGCCGAGGGCCTGGCCTTCCTCGAAAAACGCGGCTTCGCCGTCACCTCGCGGCCCCTCAGCATGGATGCCAATATCGTGCTGCTCGACCCCCGTCCCTACCAGGAGCGGGAACGGGTCCTGGCCGCACAGGGCATCCAGATCCAGGCGCTGCAGCCCCACCAGCTCCCCGACCTGATGACCTTCCTCCAGGAACACATGCCGGGCGACTGGGTGCGCCACGGCCGCGAACTGCTCGGCGACATCAGCAGGGGGCGCGGCACCTGGGCGCAGTTCACCCTGGCCTGGCACCACGGCCAGGTGGTGGGCTACTGCCAGTTCGAGGGGGAACACTTCGGGCCCTTCGGGGTGCGCGAAGGCATGCAGGGCCAGGGCATTGGCACCGTGCTCCTGGCCCGCTGCCTGCGGGCCATGCAGGAACAGGGCCACCACCACGCCTGGGTGTTGTGGACCAGCGACGAAAACGCCGACAAGGTTTACGGCCGCTTCGGCTTCAGGGAAACCCGCCGTTTTGCGGTGCTGCGGCGCCTGCTCTGAGCCCAAACCAGGAGTTGTCCCGATGACCCCGGCCACACCCGCCCACCCACTGCCGCCGGCCCGCTGGCGGCAGGATCACACCGGCGCCTTTGCCACCCGCCGCGATCTGCGCCAGCTGCTGGTGATCGAACACCCCTGGCAGCCCAGCCGCACCGGCAAGTACGGCCAGTGGCAAACCAGGGTCGCCTCTCCCAAGGCCTGGCAGCCGGGCCAGCCGCTCTTCGTCTCCTTTTATCAGTTGGACAACTACTCGGGGGATTGGATGCCTGATACCTGGACCGGGGCCCAGGTCTTTGTCAGCCACCGCTTCAAACAGCTCCTGGTAAACGGCCAGGTAGTCTGGGAGGAGGACGTGGCCGACGAGCAAACCGCCGGCACCAAGGAGTCGGGGTACCTCGGCGAGCCGGGCCGCTCCGGCTTCCGCGATCCCTATCGCCTGGTCGAGATCACCGCAGTTTCCAGGAAGCAGATGGTGCTGGCCCTGCGGGTGGTGGACAAGGTGAGCAGCGCCACCCGGATGCCGGGCGACCATTACCAGCGTTTCTCGTGGAGCGCCCACGACCCGCGCCACGTGCGGGACCACTTCCACACGGCGGTCTACTTCGGGGATGTGCATCTGAGCCTGACCGCACAGGTGGCGCGGCCCGCCCTGCCGGCGGTGGTGGCCAAGGCGCAGGACCAGGGTAAGGGCTTCTTACCCAGGGCCGGCATCCCGCTGCGCCTGCTTGCCCGGGGCACATTGCCGGCCCCAGGGTACCCGGTGCGCTCGGGCGTGCCCCTGCCCCGGGCCCAGGTCCCGGCCGGCACCCCCTTTGCCCTGAGGGACGCCCAGGGCCAGACCGTGGCCCTGGTGGCCAGGGAAACCAGCTATTGCCCCGACGGCAGTGTGCGCTGGGTGCTGTGTGAGTTTGTGGCCAGGCGCGGCGGCCGGTACCGCCTGGTGCCGGGCAGCGTCTCACCGCAGCCGAAACACGCGGTGCAGCTGCGTCGGCGCGGCCGCACCCTGCGGGTGAGCAATGGCCTGCTCGAACTGAAGCTCGGCAGCGCAACCGGGCCGGGGGGGGTCTTTGCCGGTCTCTCCTGCAGGGGTGGCCTGGATCTGGGGGGGATGGACCTGCAAATCAAACTCAATCGGGTGGGCTGGCGCGACACCTTCACCGCGCGCCGCCGCCGGCTGGTGGTAGAGAGCCGCACTCCGCTCTGCGCCGTGCTGCGCCTCGAAGGCGAGATGGTCGACGAACGGGGCCAGCGCTTCGGTCCCTGGTGCGCCCGGCTGGAGTTGTGGGCCGGGCTGCCCTACCTGCTGGTGGCGTGGCGGCTGGTCAACGAGTCGGATCAGGCCATGGCCATGCTCTTGGACTGGTCCGCCAAGCTCTCTTTGCCGGACCCGGGCTGGGCGACCGCGGACTTTGGCCCCTTTGCGCCGGGCTTCGACCCCGAGGACGTCGGGGTGAAGGCCATGGGGCACCACGGCCAGGTCGTCGCCTCCCGCGCCCTGCCCCTCCATCCCAACTCCGAGCTGAGCTGCCGGTAGGAGCGCGCGGACCAGGCCCGCCTGTACCGCAACACCACCTGGTGGCCACCGCCCCGCAGGCCGCCGGCTTCCTGCACCTGCAACACCCCAAAGGCGGTTTGACCGGGGCGATGCGCTGGTTCGCCGAGGAGTTCCCCAAAGGCCTGGTGGTGAGGCCCGACACCCTCAAACTGGCCACCCTGCCCGAGTACGAGGATGCTTTGGCCTGGCCGCACGACCGGCCCTTCGTGCGCCTGGGACGGGGGGAGGCCAAGCAGCAGGCCTTTGCCCTGTGGCTGCACCAGGGCCGTCTGCCCGCCGGCCAGGGGGAGGCCTTCAACCGCTGCGTACAGGATACCCCCCGCCTCTTCGACAGCGCCTGGTTCACCGGCACCGGCGCCCTGGAAACCGGGCCGCCGCGAGTATTGGGATACCGCCTGGAGCAACGACTACCGCGGCCGCACCCATCTGGGCCTGATCCAGTTTCTCGAGACCGGCGATCCGCGCTGGCTGCGCTACTTCGACGCCGCCTGTGTGCACAACCGCGAGGTGGATATCATCCACTTCTGTCCCGAACACCCCGAGTGGGTGGGGGCCAGCCACGCCTAAAACGAGGACCACACCTCCACCGGTCCCATGGGCAATATCAGTTCGAACTGCGACGGGCTGCTCGACCACTACCTGCTGACCGGGGACCCGGACAGCCTGGAGGCGGCCCGCGGGTACGCCAGGCGCCTGCTCGACTGCAACCCTTGGGGGCGCTCGGCCCGCGAGGTGGGCTGGCCCCTGGCCCAGGTCTCGCGCTGGTACGACCAGACCGGCGACCGCCGCTTCCTGCGCAAGGCCCGCCAACTCCTGGCGGTGATCCGCGCTTACGTCGAGCCCCGGCGGGGCGTCTTCAGCGAGTGTCATGGCAGCTGGAGTTACCGCGGCGCCGTGCCCTTCATGACTGGCTACCTGGCCTTTGGCCTGATCCGCTACCACCAGCTGACCGGCGACCCCGAGGCCCTGCACCTGCTGCGCCTGCTGGCCGGCGGGCTCTTTGCCGAGGCGCGCACCGCCCGCGACCGCTTCACCAACAGCCCCTTTCCGAAGATCAATCTGCCGGGAGGAAAACACCGCTCGTCGAATGCGCTGATCGGCGGGCTGGCCGGCTATCTCTACCTGGCGACCGGTGAAACGCGTTGTGGGGAATGGGCGCGGGAGTGTTACGAGGGGATCGTGGAAAAGTCACCAGATGCGCAGCTCAGCATGGACATGCTGCCCATCGCCGGCTGGATGCTGCGGGCAGCGGCCGAAATTCTCTGAAGGCGCCAGGGATGCGGCGGGCGGCCTCAGTTCACCATCTGCATGAGCCGCTGGGTCATGGAACCCTCCTGGGTGAGGGCATAGATCACGATGTTGATCGTCATCTGCAGATGGCGAAAGCTGCCGACACCCAAAAACGAGATGCCGGCCAGCCGGCCTTTGACGAAATAGCCGATCAGGTGGTTGGGGACGGAGAACTTGCCGGCGCTGTCCGCCCCCTCCGGGATCGGCACCCCGCCCTTGATGTGGAAGAAGGAACTGAACACCGGGTGATCGTCTGGCAGGCGCGCACTCCAGAAATCCCTCCCCCGCACCAGGCCGCCGTGTTTCTCCAGCCCCTCCTCGAGGCTCCCCCCCAGAGCCCCCCCAGCACAAACCCTCCGACCAGCAGGTACCTGGCCAACTGCTCCAGTTCGCTCTCGTTGGGCGTCCCCTGCGGGATGATGACCGGCACCTCCATCAGCCGCTCGTCGTCAAAGGAGATACTGCCGACAAAGTCGGCCTCCACCCCCGTGTACTCGTTCATCGCGTCCCGCAGGGCGTCAATGGTCCCCAGTCCGATATTGCCCCAGCCCTCGGTGCCGGCGGCCACGGCCGCGGCCGAGATCACATGGGCAAAGCGCACGAAGCCCCTGAGGTTCTGCTGGTCCTTGGAATCCTGCACCACCATGGCCCGGTACCGGCCCGTGTCCATGCTGTTCACATCGAGCATCTCCAGGGCCATGTCGATCTTGTTCTCCACTACCCGCGATCCGCTCAGCGACTGGGCTGCCAACCCCGGCTCCAGGCGCAGCGAAACCTGAGGGCCATTCTCCAAGGGCCTGGGCAGGGCAATGGCGCTGACCCCGATGCCCTGGCCGGCGATCAGGCCGCGGGTATCAAAATCCGCCGCGGCCCGCACCTGGTCCATACGCGCAGCCGAGGGTTTTACCTGGCGGCGCACTTGCTGTCGTTTGGGTTGGGGCACCTTGCGCAGTTCCAGGGGTTTGGTCAGCAGCGGATCGCGGCGGGTGAAGAACTTGACCTTGGCCGGCTCGGCGACCTGGTCGTGGGCCGAGCGCGTGGCAGTGGTCAGGGTGGCGATGAGGACCAGGTGGGCGGCAAGGGCAATGCCCAAGGACCACCAGTACAGACGGCGCAGGCGGCGAAAAAGCGCTGAGATTTCCGCCTCGGCAACCGGTGTCACCGCTGGAAAGCCCGCCCTCATCGCTGCCTCCTCATATGAGGTGTCAACTGCGCCTCTCCCGTGAAGGCCGGGGCGAGCAGCCCTTTCAGGTTATCCGCACCTCAGGCCAGGTATTGCCGCAGCGCCGCCAGCAGCCGAGGGGTGTGGGTCTCTGCGGCCAGGTAGTCGGCCTGCACCTTGCCAAAAGGCGAGAGTGCCTCGGGCGCGAAGTCCAGCACCTGATCGATCTTCGGCGCGCCCAGCTTCTTGAGCGCCTCGGTTAAAGGGTGGCACCACCAGCGGTTCTGGTACCCGTGTACGGCCTGCCACTGGTCGGCCGCCTGCGAGAAGCGGCCCAACTTCTCGCGCTCCGGTCGGCTACAGAACTCCTCCAGCCGGGCCTTGAAGCGCAATTGCAGCACCAGATCCTTCACCAGCCGCTCCGCACTGCCTAAGAGCAATCCGCGCAGGTCGCCGGCCTTCAGCTTTGACCCTGCCCACCCTTCCAACTCGTCGGCCCGCTCCAGCATCTCCTCAGGCTCCTTTCCGGCCAGCATCTGCCAGGACCGCACCAGATCCCGTCCCCGCCCCCGGATCAGCCGCTCGGCGAACTCTGCATAGTTGTCCTCGCCCACCGGCCTGCCCTGAGCCCCCCGTGCAAAGGCAAAGGTATTGGGCAACTGGAGGCAGTGGGTCTGGGCATTGCCCATCACCCCGCGCGGTCCGGGCTGGCTACCTGCCCTATGGGCCGTTTCCCCTCCGAAATTGGTCAACGGGAAGGAAGGCTCCCCCTCGATGGCCCCATAGGAAAAGAGGATCACCCGCTCGGCCAGGCCCAGGCCCTTGGCGCAGTGCAGGCCATTGGCCAGGCCCCAGGGCTCTGGGTTGCGGGCCCTGAGCAGGGAGAGGACCCCGCCCAGCTCCGCCTCGGTGCCGAACTCGAAGTGGCCGGTCTGGTAGTAACGGGAGTACGCCTCCCAGCCGGCGTGTATCCAGTAGATCAACTCGATGCCGGGCCGCAGCCGGTCGAAGAGGGCGCGGTGGGCCATGAGCAACTCGACGAACTCCTCTTTGGTGGAGCCGGGGTACCCGCCTGGGTCGCTGTCGATGATGGTAATGCCGTCGGCGTTTCTGAGGTACCTCAGGGTCTCTTCGCGCCGCCGCAACATCTCCGCCATGCCCTGCCGATCACCCGGATTCACCCGCCGGTCGCAGTAGAAGAAATGCCGCCGGGCAAAGGAGGCGCGGCTGGCGACCTCGTCGTGGGCCGCCACGTTGGGGCAGAGGGCGATGTACACTCCCATCTCCAATTCGCGGTGCAAAACGTCGATGACCTGCCCCAGCTTTTCGAGGTTCGCCCGGTCGCTGGGCAGAAGCGGGGAGGGCATGGTTTCGATCACCGGCCAGATCAGCAGGGCGTTGAAGCCCAGCTCGCGCAGGCCAGTAGAGTACCCCCGCCAATCCTCCAGGCTCCAGGTGCGGGCCGCGTACGGATGGTGGTAGGGCCAGTGCTGGTGAACGTACATGCCGACGATACCGCCTTTCATCAGACACTCTCCTCTGTGGTCATATCACCAACCAGACCCCGCCCATGCAGGCGGCTATGCCGGCCACCAGGCGCAGATTCACTTGTTCTTTGAGAAAGAGCATCGAGAGCACCACCCCAAAGACCGGCGAGGTGGAGCCCAGGGTGGCGGTTTTGGCCGGGCCGATCAGACGCAACGCCCCCAGAAAAGCAAAGGCCGCAATCCCCATGCCCACCAGGCCGCTGAGGGCGATGATCAGGCCGGTGCGCCGGTCGAGCCGCTCCTCCTGGCGACCGTGGTGCACCTGGGTAAAATGGACCAACAGCGACACCAGCGGCAGGCGGATGGCATTGGCCTGGACAGGGGTGAGATAGACTAGAGCCGGGCTGAGGCAGATTATGCTCAGCCCCCAGGCACCGGCTGCTCCCAGCGCCATGGCTGCCCCGTATTTCAGCCGGGGTGGTCGGCCTGCGCCAGCCACCTGGCCGCCCCGGGCGGCGAGCAGGATCACCCCGCCGGCCACCAGACAGGCGCCCAGGACCAGGCCGCTGCGGAAGGGGTGGGCCAGGAGCAGGCGCTCGAGGACCATGATGAGCAGCGGGCAGGTGCAGACCAGGGACAGGGCCCGCGAGACGCCGATCTCGCGGATGGCCGTCAGGTACAGGGTGTCGCCCACCACCATGCCGATGTCCAGCGAAATGCCGAGTAGGGCCCACACGCGCAGCGGCACCTGCGTCAGGGCTGACAGAGGTTCGGTGAAGGGCAAAAGCGCCCAGAAGAGCAGGCCGGCGAGACTTGTTGGGATTGGGTGCGCACCAGCAGGGCGCTCAGCGCGTTCAGAAAGGCCGCACTCAGGGCAAGAAGCTCCCCGGTCCACGGCCAGTCGTTCAGAGAACCAGCCACACCCCCCCCATGCAGGCGGCGATGCCCACAAGCACCCGCAGGCCCACCTTCTCCTTGAGGAAGGCCACCGAGAGGATCAGCCCGAAGACCGGCGAGACCGAGGTCAGGGTCACCGCCTTTGTGGCCCCGATCAGCTTAATGGAAGCCAGGTACATCAGCGAGGAGACCCCCATGCCGATCAGCCCGCTGCCGGCCACCACCAGCAGGGTGCGGCGATCCAGGTCGCGGAACTCGGCGGTGCTGCGGATGCGGATCAGGTAGAGCAGCAGGGCCACCAGGGGCATGCGCACCGCGTTGGCCTGCACCAGGGTCAGATGGGCCACGGCCGGGTAAAGCATCACCGTGCTCAGGCCCCACAGCACCGCGGCGGCCAGGGAGAGGCTCACCCCGTACTTGAGGCGCTGCGGCCTGGATTCCGGCTCCTGCCCCCTCCCCGAGAGCAGCACCACCCCCCCGGCCACCAGGACGCAGCCCAGGGCGAGGCCGGGGCTGGCCGGCCGGCTCAATAGCAGCCACTCGAAGAGCAGGGTGGTCAGCGGGTAGGTGGAGGAGAGGGCCAGGGCCCGGGATAGGCCGATCTCGCGGATGGCCGTCAGGTACAGGGTGTCCCCGGTCACCATGCCCACCACGATCGAGCCGATCAGCAGCAACCACTCCTCGCCGCTGACCTGGTCCAGCCCTTCCAGCGGATTGCTTAAGGGCAGCCAGACCCAGAAGAACAGCCCGGCACAGCCGCAGCGGATGACGTTCATCGCCGCCGGCGAGACCTGGTGGGAACGGGTGCGCAGCATCATGCTGTTCACCGCCCACAGCAGGGCCGAGCCCAGGGCGCACAACTCCCCCAGCGAGAGCACGTCGGTCATGAGGCGGCGCTCACTCAGCGCATGGCCGGGGCCGCCACCCTGGATCTTCGGCGGCCATCTTGTCGAGGGAGTAAGGAAGGAACTGTCCGAAGCGGCGGTACTGCTCGTGGTACTGCGCTACCCTGTCCTCATCCACCTCCACCCCCAGGCCCGGCCCAATGGGCACACCCCAGCGGGGACCGGCGGCGATGGGCAGCGGCTCTTTGAGAATATCCCCGTCCATCATCGCCGCAGTTTGCTGGTGGCCTTCGACAATGCGCGGCAGGCTGAGCAGGACCTGCTGCCCGGCGGCGGCGGCCAAACCCAGTTCGCCGTGGGTGTGCTTGCAGGTGGCAATGCCTTCGAGGGAAGCCACCGAGGCCAGGCGGTGGAAGTGACCCAGGGTGCCCACCCAGTATGAACTGAAGCAGAGCACGCCGCAGGCGCGGCGGGTGATCACCTCCCAGGCGTCGGCCACCCGCCAAAGCCCCTCGTTAGCGGCCAGGGGCACGCTCGTGCGACCTTTGAGCTCGATCATGTTCGCCACTGGATCGGCCGGCACCGGCTGCTCGGCCAGGTCCAGGTGCCATTCGTCGAGGCGCTCCAGGTTGCGCACGGCTTCGGCCACGCTCCATGCCTCGTTGGCGTCGACGCGGATCTTCCCCGCCGGCCCGACGCTCTGCCGGATCAGGCGCACGGCCTCCACCTCGCGCTCGATATCGACCCCGACCTTGATGTAGAACACCCGGTACCCGGCCTCGGCGCCAACGCGGCATTCGGTTTCGAGGGTGGCCGGGTCGGCGCCGTAAGGGAGGTAACAGAAGTACTCGACCTCCTGCCGCCGCAGGCCACCCAGCAGATTGTACACCGGCTGACCGCAAGCCTTGCCGCACAGGTCCCACAGGGCCATGTCGATGCCGGCCCAGGCGAAGTTGAAGGTGCCCTCGTGGAAATTCCAGACCCCGCGCCGGAAACAATCGTGCCAGAGGGCCTCGCGGTTCCAGGGGTCGCGGCCCAGGACGATGGGAACGCAGGCCCCCAGGGCCTCGTGTACGGACTCGGCGTTGGCCCCGCTGCAGCATTCGCCCCAACCCACCAGGCCCTCGTCCGTCTTCACCCGGACGACGATATCGGTGACCCCGTCCCGGTTGACCTGGGCGCTGTTCTCGCGGTGGGTGTAGGGCACACTGACGATCCAGGAGTCAATGGCGCTGATTCTCACGGACACTCCTTCAAAGGCGTCATCTCTTCGCCTGGCTACTTCCAGTGGAGTATCGGCACACCCCTCCGCCCCGTCAATCATCCCGGCGCTGCCAACCCAGTGGGCGGCCGTATTTTGTATTTACCCCGCCAAACCTATATTTTTTCGCCTTCATCCCCAGCGGGGTACCCGACCATGCTGCCCACGATAGCGCTTTCCCATCTGAACCCACCCCCCAAAAGGGGAATCCTATGTGGCAGAGGCTGGGGCTGAGCCGGACCGAGGTGGACCCGCTCGCCGCCTGGCGGGCCGTCGCCCCGGCGACTGGTCCCTTTCTCGGGGTCGAGGGTCTGGGCAAAGCCTTCGGCCCGGTGCAGGCTTTGGACCAGGTGAGCCTCGAGATCCCCCGGGGGGTCTTCGCCGCGCTGCTGGGCCCCTCGGGCTGCGGCAAGACTACCCTGCTGCGCATCCTGGCCGGCCTCGAAACCCCCGACACCGGCCGGGTGCTGCTGGACGGGCGGCCCCTGCACACCCTGCCGGCGCACCAACGGCCCGTCAACACCGTCTTCCAGAGCTACGCCCTCTTCCCCCACCTCAGCGTGTTCGAGAACATAGCCTTTGGCCTGCGGGCCCGTGGGCTTCCAGAAGACCAGCTGCGCGAGCGGGTCGCCGACGGCCTGGCGCTGGTGCACCTCGAAGAGCAGTCCGCCCGCCTGCCCCACCAGCTTTCGGGCGGCCAGAAGCAGCGGGTGGCCCTGGCCCGCGCCCTGGTCAACGAACCCCTGCTCCTCCTGCTCGACGAGCCGCTCTCGGCCCTGGACGCCCGGCTGCGCGCCGAGATGCAGCTCGAACTGCGCCAGTTGCAGCAGCGCCTGGGCACCACCTTCCTGCTGGTCACCCACGACCAGGCCGAGGCCATGAGTGTGGCCGACCTGCTCTTTGTGATGGAGGAGGGCCGCATCGCCCAGAGCGGCGCCCCGGCCGAGGTGTACGAGAAACCGCGCACCCGTTTCGTCGCCCAATTCCTGGGCAGCGCCAACCTGATCGAGGCCCGCCGCAACGGACAGGCGCAGGGGGTGGACACCGCCCTGGGGCCCCTGACCCTGCGGCAGCCTCCGCCCTGGGAGGCCGGCACCCTGGCCATCCGCCCTGAACGCATCGAGGTCTGCAACCAGGCGCCCGGCCTGAATGGGATCGCCGCCACGGTCAGCGACTGGGTGTACCGGGGCGACCACTGCGAGGTGATGGTGGAGCCCGGCTCCCTGCGCCTGCGCACTGCCCCTTCGCCGCATTTGGCGCGGGGACAGTCCCTGTGGCTACACCTGCCCCCCCAACACCTGGAAGCCCTCCATGGATGAACCACTGGTCTGGCAGGGCCGGCTCACCGCCCGCCGCCGCCTGATGCGCGAGGCCTGGTCCTGCGCCGGGGGCGGCCTGCTCTGGCTCACGCTCTTTCTGGTGCTGCCCTCCCTGCTGGTGGGGGGCATGGCCTTTGCCGGCCGCGATCCTTACGGCCAGGTGGTGTGGGATTTCACCCTCGAGAACTTCCGCCGCCTGGCCGGCTTTGGGGCCCTGGGCTGGTCGCCGGCCTATTTCTATATATTGGTCCGCAGCCTCTGGCTGGCCCTGGTGGTCACCTTGTTCTCGGTGGGACTGGCCTACCCGCTGGCCTTCTTCATGGCCGGACTGGGTCCCCGCCGCCGCGCCCTGGCCCTGGCCCTGGTGGCGATCCCCCTGTGTACCAACCTGATAATCCGCACCTATGCCTGGGAACTGCTGCTCTCGCCCCAACTGCCCCCGGCGCGCCTGGCTGCCTGGCTGGGCCTGATTGCCCCAGGCGAGGCCCTGTACCCCGGCGCCCTGGGGGTGTACCTCGGCATGATCTCCTACTCCCTGCCCTTTGCGGTGCTGCCCCTCTACACCAACGTGGAGCGACTGAACTGGTCGCAGGTGGAGGCGGCCCGCGATCTGTACGCCCCCGGCTGGCAGGTCTTTGCGCGGGTGATCCTGCCCCAGACCCTGCCGGGCCTGAGCGCGGCGGTGGTGCTGACCTTTGTGCCGACCCTGGGCATCTTCGCCATCGCCGACCGTCTGGGCGGGGCCACCTTCATGCTGGTGGGCAACGCCATCCAGCAGCAGTTCAGCGCCAGCCGCGACTATCCCTTTGGCGCCGCCCTCAGCCTGGTGCTCATCCTCCTCACCCTGGCCGGCCTCCTGCTCTACCGCCGCCACCAGAGAGAAACGGCGCTGCTGTGAGGGGCAGGCTGCTGGTCCTCGCCGTGGCCCTGGGCCTGGCCTTGCTCTACCTGCCCCTGCTGGCCGTGGCCCTCTATTCGGTCAATGCCGCCCGCGTCGGCCTGATCTGGCAGGGCTTCGCCCTCGACTGGTACACCCGGCTCCTGCACCACCCGGCCATCCTCGATGCCGCCCGCAACACCCTGATCCTGGCCCTGCTCTCCACCGCCATCTCCACCCTGCTGGGCACCCTGCTGGCCCTGGGCCTGGAGCGGTATCCCTGGCCCAGGCGCCCCCGCCGCCTGCTGGAGACCCTGGTCGATCTGCCGGTGGTGACCCCGGACCTGGTCTTTGCCGCGGCCCTGGTGGTGGCCTTTGCCCTGGTGCGCGGCCTGTGGGCCGGCTTCGAGCTGGGCCTGCCCACCATGATCATCGGCCACGTCACCTTCCAGCTCTCCTTCGTGGCCCTGGTGGTGCGCAGCCGACTGGCCCTCATCGGGCCCACCCTCAGCGAGGCGGCCCGGGATCTGTACGCCAGCTCGGGCCAGTTGTTCTGGCGGGTCACCCTGCCCCTGCTCTGGCCGGGCATCGCCGCTGGGGCGCTCTTGGCCTTCACCCTATCGCTGGACGACTTTGCCATCAGCTTCTTCACCGCCGGCCCCGGCTCCGACACCCTGGCCATCTACATCTACGCCTCCCTGCGCCGCGGCCTCAGCCCCGAGTTGCACGCCCTCTCCACCCTGATTCTCCTCGCCAGCGTTGCCCTGGTCCTCGGGCTACAGCGCCTGGCGCAGAAAGAGAGTTGAGATGCACCTCCTCTGTCTACTCTGCCTCCTCCTGCTGGCCAGCTGCGGCAAAGCCCCGGCCCCCCCTCCCGCCGAACTGAACCTCTACATCTGGTCTGAGTACCTCGACCCGCAGATTCCGGCGGACTTCACTGCCAAGACCGGGGTGAAGGTCAACGTCTCGATGTACGAATCCTCCGAGGAGATGCTGGCCAAGCTCCAGCACGCCGGCGGCGCGGGCCAGTACGACCTGGCTGTGGTCTCCAACATGCTCGTGCCCACCTTGGTCCACCTCAAGCTGATCCAGGCCCTGGACCAAGGCCGCATCCCCAACCGCGAGAACCTCGACCCTCTCTTCCTCGACCCGGCCTATGACCAGGGCAACCGCCACAGCCTGGCCTACCAGTGGGGCACGGTGGGGCTGCTTTACAACCAGGCCAAACTCCCCGACCTGGAGCCTTCCTGGGCGGTGCTCTTCGATCCGGCCAGGCAGCGGGGCTCCTTTGTGCTCATCGACGAGATGCGCGATCAGTTGGGGGCGGCACTGCGCTTCCTGGGATACTCGGCTAACACCACCGATCCCGGAGAGCTCCGTCGGGCCGGCCAACTGGTGCTGGCGGCCAAGAAAAGCCCCCGTTCGCGGGGCTTCGAGGGCGGGGTGGGAGGCAAGAGCAAGGTGGTCGCCGGCCTGGCCGACCTGGCCGTGGTGTGGAGCGGGGACGCGCTCAAGGCCATCGAGGAGGACCCCAAGGGCGAGCTGGCTTACGTGGTGCCGCAGGAGGGCTCCATCGTCTGGGCCGACGCGATGGTGATCCCGGCCCGGGCCCCCAACCCAGGGGCGGCGCACCAGTTCATCAACTACCTGCTCGACGCCCAGGTGGGAGCGCAGCTTTCGCGCTATACCCGCTACGCCAGTCCCAACCAGGCGGCCCGCCCCCTGCTGCCCAAGGAGGATCTGGAGAATCCCGTGCTCTACCCGCCGGCCGAGGTGCGCTCCCACCTGGAGTACCAGCGCGAGGTAGGTGAGGCGGCGCGCCTGTACGACGAGGTATGGACCGAAGTGAAGAGCCGCTGAATCCCCTTAACCGAGGAGCACCAACCATGAGCCTGACCCCTGCCCAGCTCGACCAGTTCCGCCGCGACGGCTACCTCATCGTCCCCGACCTCTTCAGCCCTGCCGAAATGGACGCGGCCCTCGAAGCCATGGACCAGATCTTCTACGGCAGACCCTTTCCCCAGTGGCGGGACGAACTGGCGGCCGGCCAGCAGGTCAGAAGCGCCTCCGACGGCTTCACCACCACCCACAACCACAAGGAGGGCCGCTCCCAGTTCCCGGTGGGAGCCCCGGCCCTGGACCGGCTTATCGAGAATCCCCGGTACCTCGACGCCTTTGAGCAGTGCCTGGGTGCGCCCGCCTCCTACTGCAACGCCCATCTCTTCCTGCGCAGCGGCCCCACCGACAAGCGCCACGCCCCCAACCTCTGGGAGGGCTACCACATCGACCACCACACCAACTGCCTGCTGCCCCCCTCCGAAAACGGGCTGTACAGCTACGTCAACTGCGGGGTGTACCTGCACGACGTGGTGGACGACGGGGCACCGATGCTGGTGATCCCCGGCTCCCACCACCAGGCCGCAGCGGTCTACGCCCGGGCCTTTGCCACCGGCAATGCCGGGGGCGGCTCGCTCAAGGACCTTCGCCTGGCCACCGAGTTGGCCGCCCCGGTGCCCTCCACCGCCCGGCGGGGCTCGGCCCTCTTCTACTCCTCGTACCTGATCCACGCCGCCCAGCCCTTCCGCAACAAGCAGGTGCAGCGGGCCTTCTGGACTCTCTCCATGTGCCGGCAGGACAACGACCGCTGGACCCGCTTCGCCAACCCCTTCCTCTACGGCGAGCGCGAGCAGATGATGCCATTCTTCACCCGCACCACCCCGCGGGTACGCGCCCTCTTCGGCTGGCCCCCCGTCGGGCACCCCTACTACACCACCCAGACCCTGGGTCTGCTGGCCCAGCTCTACCCGGAAATGGACCTGGAGCCGTACCGCCCTTGAGCCCCTCTCAACGGAAAATGCGGTGGTGGGCCGCCTCCGAGATGGCCACCACCGCCGGGTGTTTGACCCGGCGTTCGGCGGAAATGGCGTAGAACCGTTCGCGGATCTGCTCGACCCGGCCCACCACCACCACCCCGTATTGCAGGCGCAACTCGCGCTCGATGGCCGCCGGCGCCACGAAGAGCCCGGCGCCGGTCTGTCCGAACACCTTGAGCAGGGCGCTGTCCTCGAACTCGCCCACCACGTGCGGTCGCAAGCCGTGCTGGTCGAACCACTGCTCGAGTGAGCGGCGCAGGGCGGTGTTGTCGGTGGGCAGCAGCAGGGGCGCCCCGGTCAGCGAGGCGGGGAAGCGCCGGCGGTAGGTGGCAGCCAGCTTGGGCACGGCAAAGAAACACACCCCGCACTCTCCCAGCAGGTGGCTGAAGGCGCGGATCCGCATCGCCGGGCTCAACGGGGCGTCGGACAGCACCAGATCGACCCCTTGCACCGCCAGTTCGGCCAGCAGACGGTCTGGTTTGTCCTCGTGGCAGACCACATGCACCCGTTCGGGCAGGGCCAGCGCCGGCTCCAGCAGGCGGTAGGCGATCAGCTTGGGCACCACGTCGGCGATACCCACCGACAAACGCAGGGGCCGGCCCGTGGGCCGGTCCTTGAGGTTGTCCATCAACTCGCGGCCCAGCGAGAAGATCTCGTCCGCATAGCTGTACACCGTGCGCCCCACCTCGGTCAGCACCAACCCCCGCCCTTGACGAGCGAAGAGTTTTTCCCCCAGGGACTCCTCCAGCGCCCGCAACTGCCCGCTGATGGTGGGCTGGGACAGGTGTAGCCGCTGGCAGGCCCGCGCCACGCTGCCTTCGCGCGCCACGGTCCAGAAGTAAAGCAGGTGGTGGTAGTTCAGCCACTCCATGGGTGAAAAAATACATCGGTTTTTACGATGGATCAAGGCGAAACGATCTATTTTTCGAGTCGTAGGCCGCCGGCTACATTCTCCCATGTCAACACCAGACCCCAAGAGGAGGAAACAAAGGTGGACTGCCCCGTATGCAAGACCGAGTTGAGGATTACCGACCGCCAGGGCATCGAGATCGACCACTGTCCGCAGTGCCGCGGCGTCTGGCTGGACCGGGGAGAACTGGACAAACTCATCGACCGCACCCTGGGAGCGAGCGGCCCGGCCGCCGAGGGAATGGCAGCCCGGCCCCGGCCGCACCGCCGCGACGACGATGACGACGACCGGCGCTACTCCCGTGACCCCAGACACCGGCGCCGCAAATCGCTGCTGGGCGAACTCTTCGACTTCTGACAGGAGACCTGGTGATGAGAATGGAGGTGCGCGCCAACCAACGCCGCGTGGGCATCACCCTGCGCCACCACCTGCGCCTCTTCTCCACCCACCCGCCGGCCGAGGAGCGCATCGCGCGGTTGGTAGCCATGTCGCGCGACTTGGACCACCACCGCAAACACTCCCTTTTTGCCGCTTGACCTCCGGTACCGCGGTGCGCTGGGCCAGAACCCGGCCAGGCGCACCCCTTCCCTTGCAGAGCTGAAAGGAAACTGATGGAAGCGATGAGTGTCTCTCCCTGGGTGTGGCTCGGGTTCACCGCCTTCGTGCTGAGCATGTTGGCCCTCGACCTGGGGGTCTTCCACCGCAATGCCCACGTGGTCAGCTTCAAGGAGGCCCTCAACTGGAGCCTGGTCTGCGTCGGGCTGGCAGCGGCCTTCAACGCCGGCATTTACCACTGGTACGGCGGCGAGAAGGCCCTGGAATTCACCACCGGGTACCTGATCGAGATGGCCCTCTCGGTGGACAACATCTTCGTTTTCCTGGTGCTCTTCTCTTATTTTGCCGTGCCCCCCGCCCTCCAGCATCGGGTGCTCTTCTGGGGGGTGCTGGGCGCGCTGGTCCTGCGGGCCATCTTCATCGCCCTGGGTTCGGCCCTGCTGCAGGAATTCCACTGGGTGATCTACCTCTTTGGCGGGCTGCTGGTGCTGACCGGTATCCGCCTGCTGCTGCACCAGAACAGCGAGATGCACCCGGAGCGCAACCCGCTCTACCGCCTTTTCAAGCGCTACGTGCCCGCCGTGCCCGACTACCGGGGCAGCGCTTTCGTCGTGCGCGAGGGCGGCCGCTGGCTGGCCACCCCCCTGCTGCTGGTGCTGGTGCTGGTGGAGGGCACCGACCTGGTCTTTGCCATCGACTCGATCCCGGCCATCTTCGCCGTCACCAAGGACCCCTTCATCGTCTACACCTCTAACATCTTCGCCATCCTCGGGCTGCGCTCCCTCTTCTTCTTGCTGGCCGGGGTGGTGGAGAAGTTCCATCACCTCAAGACCGGTCTGGCCCTGGTGCTGGCCTTCGTGGGCAGCAAGATGATGCTGGTCGATCTCTACAAGATCCCCATCGGGGTCTCGCTCGGAGTGGTTGTGGCCCTGATCGGCGGCTCCATTGCCCTGTCGCTGTTGCGTCCCAAGGCCACGGAGGGGGCCCCGGTCTCCGAGCGGCGCGCTGCGCAGGGCAGTTGACACGGTCACCGGCAGCGGATATCTTGCCGGCAGACACGGCCCGGAACGGGTCCGGGCAAAGGAGATGAGGTGTTGGAGATCGATCTGGGCAACATCTACAAAAAGCGGCACGCCGAGTCCCGTTCTCTCTCCGCCGAGAACTTCCGCGGCGAGAAGGGTCAGGGCGGCATGGCCACCGCCGAGACCACCCTGCACCAAGGCTGCGCCAATTCCGCCCGCGAGCTTGGCCAGACCTGGAAACTCTCGCCCTGCCTGGAGTTGCCGGCCGGGAAAACGGCGGCGATCATGGACAACGAAGGGCCGGGGGTGATCCGCCATATCTGGATCACCCTCGATCCGAAGTGGTACCGCCACGTGATCGTGCGCATGTACTGGGACGGGGACCAGACCCCCTCGGTGGAGGCTCCGGTAGGCGACTTCCTCTGCAACGCCTGGAATACCCGCCAGGCCATCCTGGCCCAGCCCATCAACGTCAACCCCAGCGGCGGCATGAACTGCTACTTCCCCATGCCCTTCCGCAAACATGCCCGCATCACCGTGGAGAACGACTCCCCCGTCGACCTGCCCCACTTCTTCTACACCATCAACTACACCCTGGAGCCGGTGGACCCCGATGCCCTCTATTTCCACGCCCAGTGGCGGCGCCGCAACCCCCTCCAGTACGGCACCGACTACCTGATGATCGACGGGGTGAAGGGGCAGGGCCAGTACGTGGGCACGTTCATGGCCTGGCAGCAGAACAACGCCGGCTGGTGGGGCGAAGGGGAAATCAAGATGTTTTTGGATGGAGACGGACAGTTCCCCACCATCTGCGGCACCGGCACCGAGGACTACTTCGGTGGGGCCTGGGGCTTTGGCGGCGAGGACTTCTCCGCCCCGTACCTGGGCTTCAGGCAGGCGGTCAAGAAATCCGGGGAGGTGGGGGCGCGCATGACCCTGTACCGCTTCCACCTCTGCGACCCGGTCTTCTTCAAGCAGGACCTGCGGGTGACCATGCAGGCCATCGGCTGGCGCTCCGAGGGGCGGTACCTGCCCCTGCAGGATGATATCGCCGCGGTGGTCTACTGGTACCAGACCCTGCCCCATGCACCTTTTCCGCCCCTGCCGGGGCGGAACGAGCGGGAGATCATCTGATGGAACTGACCCCGTAGCAACGCCACTGGCGACGCTATTTCGACGACTTTGGCTTCCTCTGGCTCCCAGGCCTCTTCGCTGCCGAGGTCAGCTGGATCTCCCAGGAATTCGAACTCGTCCTGCAGGCCCAGGGCAGCACCCACGACGGCACCAAACGCACCGGCGCCCACTCGCCCTTCGAGCACAGCGAACGCCTGGGCACTTTGCTCAAAGACCCCCGGCTGGTGGCCGCGCTGTATGCCGTGCTCGGCGACGACTACGAGTACCTGGGCGGGGCGGGGGAATTGTACAGCGGGGACGGGATGTGGCACCCGGACCCGGCGCTGCTGGAGTTCCGGCAGGCCAAGTTCGCCATGTACCTGGACCCACTGACCCCGGCGACCGGCGCCCTCCGGGTGGTCCCTGCTTCCCATCTGCAAGGATGGAAAGGCAACCTGGACCCCCAGGCCCTGTGGGGCATCTCCAACTACGAGGTGCCCTGCACCTCCTTCGACAACAAACCGGGGGACGCGATCATCTTCAATCTCTACACCTTGCACAACTCCGTGGGCGGCGGGCACCGTCGGCGCATGCTCAATGCGTTGTTCAGGTCGCGGGTCATCCCCGGCCAGGCGGGGATAGGGGGAAAAACTAGCCCCCAACGGCAACTCGGGCTGGCTGTTCAGCCGCGCTGCGCCAGCAGCGGCCCGGTCAGGAATGAGAGGGGCCGGCGCTGTTGGCCTTGTGCGTCAAAATTGGCCGGGTCCAGCCACTGGAGGAAGGCCGCCTCGAGGGCCGGCCACTCCGAGTCGATGGTTGCGTACCAGGCCGTGTCGCGGTTGCGCCCTTTGACCACCGTGGCCTGCCGAAAGAGCCCCTCGTAGGAAAGGCCCAGGCGCTGGGCTGCCGCGCGGGAGGGATGATTAAGGGCGTTGCACTTCCATTCGTAGCGCCGATACCCCAGGGCGAAGGCCTGTGCCATCATCAGATACATGGCCTCGGTGGCGGCGCGGGTGCGCTGCAGGAGGGGCGAATAATTGATGTGCCCCACCTCGATGGAGCCGCTCTCCGGGGCGATGCGCAGATAGGAGGCCACCCCGGTGGCCCTCCCGGTGGCCTGGTCGAGGATGGCGAAGAAGAGCGGGTCCTCGCCGGGACCGACCTTCTCCACCCAGGCACGGTACTGGGACAGGTCGCCGAAGGGACCGTACGGCAGATAGGTCCAGTTCAGCCCTTCGGCGTCGAGGGCATTGGCGGCAAAAAGGGCCTCGGCGTGTCGCGCCGCGTCCAGGGGCTCCAGCCGGCAGTAATGCCCCTCCAGCGCCAGGCGCGGCGGGTGGGGCGGGGGCTGCCAGCCGGGCAGGGCCTGGCCCATTTCGTTAGTGTCCTCGGTTGTCATCTCCTTTTCTCCAGACCCAGCCAGGCGGCGAGCCAACCGGCGAGGTACGCGGCCTGCTGGCTGCGCACCTGCTCGTGGAAGTGGACATGGTCGCAGTAGAGGTCACCGCCGAGGTTGGCGGTGAAGGTGTGCAGGTCGATGATTGGCACCCCGTGGGCAGCCATGGCCTGATCGGCTGCCCGGTTGTACGCGGCGCAGTCCGCGGCAAAGCGGTGGAAGGCGATGTCCGGCCGGCTGTTGTGGACCCGCTCGTCGCAGGGGGTGGTACGCATCCAGACCAGGGCCGGGCCGAGTCGGGCCGCCAGCGCGACGATGGTTTCCAGATTTTCGCGGTACCGCGCCAGGGGCACCTGTTTCTCCCCCGTGGCCGGATGGGTCTTGATATCGTGCAGCCCGCAGTTGAGCAGGAGCAGGTCCGCAGCAATGCCGCCGGCCCGCTCCTTGGCCTGCAGGAAATCCAGCACCATCGCTGAGTCGCCCCCGTTGGCCCCCTGGGGACGGTCGAGGTTGAGGAGAGCTTCCTCCTCCCCTTCCTTGCGCCCGTACTCCATCCATCCGCGCAGGGCCTTTTCCAGATAAGGGCCATACTGGATGGAGATGCTGTCGCCAATCACGTACACCTTCTTCATCCGCCTTCTCCTCGCTCTGGCCCGCCCTTGCCCAAGGGCACCGGGTGAGCCATCTTTCCTCCCGTGGAAAGGAACCCTTTGCCCAGCTCCATTCTATTCATTTGCACCGGCAACATCTTTCGGAGCATGACCGCCGAGTACGCCCTGAAGGCGGCGCTGGGCCGCAACCCGCGCTATGTGGTGGCCTCCGCCGGCACCGAGGCTCTCCCCCAGGCCATAGCCCCCGAGCTGCGGGAGCGCCTGCTGCGGCGGGGCATCGACCCCTCCACCCATCATCAGCGCAAACTCACTGCCGAGTTGCTCGCCGCCGCTGACCTGCCAGTGGTCATGGGCCTGAATCACCGCGAGTACGTGAAACAGCACTTCGGCAGAGACCTGATCCTCTTCAACCAGGTCTGTTCTGGCCGCGAGGAGGCCCTGCTCGACACCTGGGAGGCCGTGCCCGACTTCGAGCGCAATGCCCAGGCCCGCCGCGACTACATCGCCTGGGTGGTGGACTACCTGTGCTCCGCCATGCCCGAGTTCATCGCCAACATGGGGCAATATATGGAGCGGCGGGGCTGACCCTCACCACCGCATCAGCTCCTCCCGCCAGGCCGGCAACTCCTCAGCCAGCAGTTTTTCCACCTGGCTGATCTTTGCCGTGAGGATCTCCTCGGTCGTGGCCACGCCCATGTCGAGGCGCAGGCCCAGATCGAGGAAATCCGCGCCCTGCACCAGCTTCAGGTCCGCCCGCGCGGTCTGTAATTCGGCCTGGGCCAATTCCACCATGCGTTGGTGGTCGCGCAGGTTTTCGCGCACGTGGCCGCTTTTCACCCACAACTGCCCGCTGAACTGCCTGATGGTGTCGCGCCGGCGCAGGAACTCCTCCACCCGGGCCCCGCTGCGCCAGGTATGGGCCAGGTGCTTGACCAGGGTGTCTTCCTGGGCAAAGCGCGTGCGGCACGCCGCCGGCACCAGGGGCCGCGCCTTCTCCATCTCCGCCGCGCCCTCCTCCCAGAGCCGGGCCAACTCCTGCAACTCCCCCAGGGCAACGTCCTGGCCAGCCCTGGGACCGCGCCGGGCCAGGGCATTGAAGCCGGGCTTGCTGAAGAAGAGCGGCTTCTTCTGCACCAGGGCCGTGTCGTCGTCGGTGGCGGTGTCCTCCCACAGCCAGTAGAAAACGCCAAAAAACGCCGGGTCGAGTTCACCCAGAGCCTCGGGCCGGAGCACCAAGGGCTGGGCTGGGCCGATGAAGTAGGTGCCCACGTAGTAGTCGAGCTGGGGATGGTGGCGCATCCCCGCCGAGCACTTGGCCCAGGCCCGCAGCACGTGGGGGGCGGCCTTTTCGCCGAAGTCGCGCCGGGCGATGGCTGCCATCGTCTTTTTGAGATCCGCGAACTCCGTGCCTTTGCCCCAGATCGTCCAGTAGCCCAGCTCCTCGGAGGGGCTCTTGCAGGAGCCGTCGAAGAGCCAGCGGGAGTGGATGGCCTGGGTCTGGAGCCGGCGGGCGTTCTCCCAGATCCGGCGCTGGTTCTCCAGCACCGGCAGGTACGGGACGTTGAGACATTCGATGGCGGTGTTGATCTCCAGCTTGACGCTGAAGGGCAGGCCGCGCTGCCGGCACAAATGGCGCTGGTGCAGTACCCGCTCGCTGGGCGTCACCCGGCTGATCGAATAATCCCAGACGTTCTTGGCGTATCCGGCCTGGCGCCAGTCCACCGAATCCTTGTCCACCTCACTCTGGAAGATGACGCTTTCGGGATCGAGCCCGTTGATGTACGCCACCTGGTCGCGGTCGCCGGACCAGTGGTTGGCCGAGTACGGCCAGGACAGGAGCCGGGCCTGGGGGTTCTGCCTGCGGATGGCGCCGGCCGCCGCGTTGACCAGTTCGGCCACCGCTTCGGAGCCGGGCCGTTGACTACAGCGGGGGCAGTCGGATGCCCCGCGGCTGCGCATGTAGCAGTGATAAAATCCCTCGCCGCCGGTGATGGCGATCAGGCCGCCCAACTCGGGGATCTCGGCGAAGAGCGAGGCCCAGGACTCGACGATGAAGCGCCGGGTGGCCGGGTCGCTGGCGCACAAGGTGCGGAACCTCCCGCCGCTCTCGGCCGCCCCGCGCGAGCGCGGCCGGCTCTTGAAGAGTGGATGGTCGAGGGCCAGTTTGGGATTGTACGCCATCAGGATGGGATATACCCCCGCGCGGGCCGCTCGTCGGGCCAGCCGCGCCAGGCGCTTTCGGTTGGCCTTGGCCTGGGGGTTGTGCAGCGCCCCCCAGGGACCGGCCGGGTCCACCTCCACATAGTCCTCAAAGAGGGCCATCAGCGGAAAAGCGTCGAGCCCCATGCGGGCCAGTTCGAGGAAATTGTCGTCCCGCTCGCGGCCGTGCACCCAGGCTTGGGTGGTGGAGAAGCCGCCCCACAGGTCCGCACCCAGGTGCAGGGCGACCGAGGGCTGCACCTGGCGCCGGCCCTGCTTCAGATAGGGATTGCGGCGCAGGCTCCAGTAGTTGGAGAGCCAGAGGCAGGCCCGCAGGAGGGCGTTCTCCGAGGAGGCCCGCACCTCGATACGCCCCGGGGCCACACGCAACTCGAAGCGCTTGTCCCAGCGGTCTTCACTCCCTTTGCGCTTTGGACCTAGCACCAGGGCAATCTGTCCGCTGCCGCCCTTGAGCCCGAGGCCGAGTTGCCGGTGCAGGAAGCGGCGCAGGTCCGCGGCACCGCGCGCGGCCGGGCCGTCCGGGCGCACCTCTCCCTCGACAACCAAACTCCAACCCTCCTCCACCATCACCTCGTCGCGGCGGGGCTTTTCCGCGCTGCGCTCGATGCGGCCTGCGGGCGGGCTGGTGACCTGTTTCCAGAAACGGGAGCCCCGCACCTTCTTGACCTTGGCGGCCCACTCCTGTGCAAAGGAAAGCTGTTTCACCGTCTTCACTCCTTCAGCAGTTTGACCAACCCTGTCCGATCCAATCCAGCCAGGCCCAACTCCTCCACCCCTCGCCCTTCCTTCCAGGCGTCAAAACCCATCACCACCGAGCCCAACTCCACCAGGGAATGCAGGATGGGGGTTTTCACCCCGTATTGCGCCCCCACCCGACTCCAGGCCGCCAGGCCGTAGGGGATATCCTCGGTGAGCCAGCGGCTCTCCAGGGAGCCGGGCGCCTTCAGCCGGGTGAGCATCCAGCTGCCTTTGATGGCGGCCCACAGGTCCCCGGCCGGCCCGAAGCCGGCCCGGTGGAAGGCTTCGTGCACCGGCAACAGATCGTAGCCCAGGGCTGCGCCGATGCGCCGCCGTTCCTCATCCACCTGCATGATGACCCTGGCTACGGCAGGACTCACTCCTTCCTCGTAAAAATAGAACTCCCCCCGCGAGTACTCGATGCGGCCGGCGTTCATCAGCACCCCGGCAGGGTGGACCACCGGGTTCATGGCCGACAGGCCGCAGGCCATCACATCCGGGTAGGTCTGCACGCCCGGAAATAGCGGTTCCAGCAACGCCCGCACCCGCGCCGTCTGGGTTGAGGACAGCACCCCCAACCCCAACCCCTTCACCACCCCCCAGATGGTGGCCGTGTCCGGGGCGGTCTTGCGGCACACATAGGGAGCCGTGTCCACCTCGGCCAGGGTGAGGCCCTCTACCCCGGCCTGGCGCAAGAGATGGTTCCATTCCAGGCTGCCCAGGGTGCCGGGCATCAGCACCACCGTGTGTTGGGGGCGCAGATGGGGGATACAGGCTTTGGCAAAAGGCTGGTGGGCGTACGCCGGCACAATGAGCAGCACCAACTCGGCCTCGGCCAGGGCCTCGCCCAGGTCGGTGGTGACCCGGTGGAGGACAGCCTTGCCCTCGCCGGCCACCCCGCGGAGGTGGATGGCGCCGTCGGCGCGGATGGGTTCCAGGGCGGCGGCGAACTCGGGCACCTCGGCCAGGACTACGCGCCGGCCCTGCAGGGTGAGGCGGGCGGCCACTGCAAAGGCGGTGTTGCCTCCCCCCAATACTGCGATGGGTTTCTCTGCCATATCCTCTCCTGTTTGTCTTACCAGTTGTCCCGCCCCACGTACAGGCCGCGGTTCTCCAAGGGCAAAGTCACTCTCGCCCCCTGCAAACGCTCGGATTCAACCAGCCCCAGGACCAGTTCCTGGCTGCGGATGGCCAGGTGCAAAGGCCCCTGGGTCTGGCGTCCGGTATCCAGCGCGTCGATCAGATCGCGCAGGCCGGCGGCAGTGCCGCTGCGGGCCGGCTGTGCCGGGAATTCCGCCGCTTCGAGCAGGCCACCGCCCCGGTTGCGCCGCCACTTCACCCCGGCTCCATCGTCGCAGGTGCGCAGCTTGCCTCGGGTGCCGCTGACCTCGAACTCGTACCCTCCGGCCACGGTGAAATACCCATGCACCCCGTTGGCGAAGCGGACGTACCCCATCGGGATGCCCGGGTCGCCGCTGACCCGGTTGTCGGCAAAGTCCGCCGGGTCCACCAGGGCCACCCCCTGCACGTACTCCGCCGGGCCGTCCCCGGCCAAAAAAAGCAGCATGTCCGCGGTGTGGGTCTGGCTCCACAGGGCCGCCCCCACCCCGCACTGGGCGATCACCGCCTGCACCTGGCCCAGTTCGCCGGCCTGGATCAGGGCCCGCATCTGGAGATAGGGCTGCATGTAGCGCCGCTGGGTGCCGTAGTTGAACAGCACCCCGTGTTTCCGGCAGGCTGCCATCATCGCGTCGGCCTCGGCCATGGAGCAACACAAGGGTTTCTCGCAGTAGATGCCTTTCACCCCGCACTCGGCGGCGGCCACCACCAACTCGGCGTGGGTGGCCGGCCGGGTGGCGATGCACACCAGCTCGGGCTTCTCCTGCTCCAGCATCTCCCGGTAGTCGGTGTACCCGCGCGCCACCTCGTAGCGGCGGCAGATTATCTCCACCTTGTCGGCCACCACGTCGGCCACCCCGACGAATTCCACTTTGTCCTGGGCGCGCAGCGCCGCCGCATGGGAATAGGGCAACCAGTAACCGCTGTGGGTATGGCCCCGCACCTCGTCGTCGATGGTGGCGCCCATGCGGCCGCAGCCGATCAGGCAGGCCCGGTATTTTTTCAACGCCATGGACTCATACTCCGGTATCGTGAAAGAGGGTCGCCGCAGCCGGCGGGCAGTTGGATGGGCCCGTTTTTGACAGGGCGGCGGCTTTGCCCGAGACTGTTCACGGGGTACAATATATCTCCCCGCCCCGCTCAGGAGAACCCATGCGCTTCGTCGCCGACATCCACCTGCACTCCCGCTACGCCCGGGCCACCAGCCGCGACCTCAATCCCGAGAACCTGCACCGCTGGTCAGCCCTCAAAGGCATCACCGTGGTGGGTACCGGCGACTTCACCCACCCGGCCTGGCTTGCGGAACTGCAGGAGCAGCTGGAGCCGGCCGAGGAAGGGCTCTACCGGCTCAAAGCCCCCTGGCGCCAACCCTTAGAGGCACAGCTGCCGCCCTCCTGCCTGGCCGAGGTGCGTTTCCTGCTGAGCGTGGAGATCAACTCCATCTACAAGAAGAACGGCCGCACCCGCAAGGTCCACAACGTGGTGGTGATGCCCGGTTTTGCCGAGGTGGAGGCCCTCAACCGGCGGCTGGGAACCATCGGAAATCTCAAATCGGACGGCCGTCCCATCCTGGGGTTGGACAGCCGGGACCTGTTGGCGATCTGTCTGGAGGTCTGCCCCGAGGTGCTCTTCATCCCGGCCCATATCTGGACCCCGCATTTTGCGGCCCTGGGTTCGGCCTCGGGTTTCGACAGCCTGGAGGAGTGCTTCGAGGACCTGCTGCCCCACATCCCGGCCGTGGAGACCGGTCTCTCCTCCGATCCACCCATGAACAGCCGCATCGCCGAACTGGACCGCTTTGCCCTGGTCTCCAACTCCGACGCCCATTCGCCGCAGAAACTGGCCCGCGAAGGCACCTGCTTCGACACCGCGTTGTCCTACCCGGGGATGCTCGCCGCTCTTTGGAGCCGCGACCCGGCGCAGTTCGCCGGCACCCTGGAGTTCTTCCCCGAGGAGGGCAAGTACCACTGCGACGGCCACCGCAACTGCCAGGTGCGCTGGAAACCCGCGCAGACCCTGGCCGCCAAGGGCCGCTGCCCGGTCTGCGGCCAACCCCTCACCGTGGGGGTGCTGCACCGGGTCGAGCTGCTGGCCGACCGGCCCGAGGGCGAGGGGCCGGCGCGGTCCTTCGAATACCTGATCCCCCTGCCCGAGGTGATCGGCTCGGCCCTGGGCAGCGGCCCCGCCAGCAAGAAGGTGCAGGCGGTGTACGAACAGCTGCTGGCCAGCCTGGGGCCCGAGCTGTTCATCCTTCGCCACGCCTCCCCCGAAGCGATCGCCGCCGCCGGCCAACCCCTGGTGGCCGAGGGGGTGCGGCGCATGCGCGCGGGGCAGGTGCAGATCGCCGCCGGGTACGACGGGGAGTTCGGGGTCATCGAGCTCTTCACCGACGAGGAGCGCCGCCAGTTCAAAGGTCAGAAACTGCTGTTCGCCTTGCCTGCAGCCTCGGTGGCCACACCTCAGGTGCAGTCCGCTCTTGTGCCGGCCCACGCCTCCGCCCCTGAACAGCCCGCACCTGTGGCCACCTCGGGCCTGGACCCGGCCCAACAACAGGCCGTCGAAGCCGGCGGCCCGGTGGTGGTCATCGCCGGTCCAGGCTCGGGCAAGACCCGCACCCTCACCCTGCGCGTGGCCCACCTGATCGCCCAGCGCAGGGTGCCAGCCAGCCAGATCCTGGCCCTCACCTTCACCCGGAGGGCCGCCACCCAAATGCGCCAGCGCCTCCAAGCCCTGCTAGGAGACCGCGCCACCCTCGCCGAGTTGCATGTGGGCACCTTCCACCAACTCGCCCTGCAACTGATGGCCGAAACAGGCCAGCCCCTCCGCCCGGTACTCGACGAATGGGAATCCCGCTCCCTGCTCTCGCAAGCCCTGGCCGAGAGCGGGACCAAGATGCCCCTCGGCAAGGCACAGGAGGGCATCGCCCTTGCCAAAGCCCAGGGCCTGCTGCCCGAGGACATGGAGGATGAAGAACTATCGCAAATCTACACCGCGTATCAGGACCAACTGGAGCCCCACCAGGTCTGGGACTACGACCAGATCCTGCTCGATTTCCTCGACCTGATGGAGCACGGCGGTGTAGACCTTACCGGCCAAAGTGAGCGGCGGGGGAGTGACCCCGAAGCTTTTTCTCGCGGAGTGGCTGGGAAGGGAAGTCCGCGTGGCGGGGGGCCGGGCAGCGGAGCGACAGCGAGCGAGTGGGAAGGACGCGCCTGGAGAAAAACCGAAGCGGGTCACCCCCCGCTGCGCCCATCGCTGGGCTTCACCCAGGTTCTGGTAGACGAATTCCAGGACCTCGACCTCGTCCAGTACCAGATCGTCCGCGCCCTGGCCGGCACGGGTGAGGGCCTCTTCGCCATCGGCGACCCGGACCAGGCCATCTACGGCTTCCGCGGGGCCGACGCCTCCTGCTTTGCCCGACTGCTCGCCGACTACCCAGCCACCCGCCTCCTCCACCTCGGCATCAACTACCGCTCTGCCGCCCCCATCGTCGAGGCCGCCGCCGCCCTGATCAGCCACAACCCCCACCGCCAGCCCCTGCACCTGCGGCCGGCGCGCCAGGGCGGGGCGCGGCTGCGCCTGCTCTCGGTGCCCGGCGAAAAGGCCGAGGGCATCGCCGTGGTCCAGGAGATCGGGCGCATGGTGGGCGGGGCCGACATGGCGCAGTCCGACCGGCAGGGCGCGAGAGGAACGCGCAGCCTCGGCGATTTCGGCGTGCTTTTCCGCACCCACGCCCAGGCCCAGATACTGGAGGAGTGTTTCCTGCACGAGGGCCTGCCCTACCGCCTAGCAGGGGAGAAGAGTTTCCTGTCCACCCCACCCGTGCGTCGGGCCCTGGCCTTTTTCCGCCTTGTGCTCCAACCCGAGGAGCCCCTGCGTCTGCTGCAAGCCCTGGAGATCCCCGCCTTCGACCCCGGCGCCCAGGCCCGGAAGGAACTGGCCCGACAACTGGTCCGCCCCGCGAACGCCGAAACCCTGCCCGCCGCCCGCCGGCTGTGCGAAGCAGCCGAGCAGTACCGCCTGCTCGCCTCGCAGGAGCCGCCGGCCGCCCTGGTGCACCGCTTCCTGGAGGAGCACGGAAAGGATGAGGACGTGGCGCGCCTGGCCCAACTGGCCGAACAGGCAGAATCGCTGGAGGAACTGTTGGCCACTGTGGCCCTGGGGGTGGGCGCAGACTACGCGCGCCGCAGCGCCCAGGTCGAGGCCGTGCAGCTCATGACCCTGCACGCGGCCAAGGGCCTGGAATATGAGGTGGTTTTCCTGTGTGGCGTGGAGGAAGGTTTGTTGCCCTTGAGAGGGGCTCAAATCGAGGAGGAGCGCCGGCTCTGCTACGTGGGCCTCACCCGCGCCCGCGAGGAACTCATACTGGTGGCCGCCCGCAGCCGACAGCAGTACGGCCAGCGCACCGAGCCGGCCCTTTCCTCTTTCGTACGCGAACTGCCCACCGCGCTGCTGGCGGAGGAGCGGATCGACGCCCCCCGCCGCCCCGAGGCCGAGCAGCTTTCGCTATTCTGAGATGAACCGCCGCCGTTTCGAAAAACTCGTGCAGCAGGCCCTGGAGAAGATCCCCCAGCCCTTCCAGCAGGCCCTGCAGAACGTGGCCATCCTCATCGAGGACTGGCCCGATCCCGAAATCGCCGAGGAGATCACCGGTGATCCCGACGAATGGCTCTACGGCCTCTTCAGCGGCACCCCCTTGCCCGAGCGCCGGCTGGAGGACAGCGGCGATCTGCCGGCGGTGATCACCCTGTACCAGCGCCCCTTGGAGGAGGATTTTCCCAACCACGGCGATCTCGTCGAGGAAATCGAGATCACCCTGGTCCATGAGATCGCCCACTTCATGGGCTTCGACGAGGAAACCCTCAGGGAGTTCGGCTATGACTGACAGGACGCAGGACGGCGGCGAGCAGGATCTGGAGGCCGCCCGGGCCAGCCAGACCTCAGGCAACAAACCCGAACGCCTCGAATGGTTCCAGGATCTGGGCCTGGGCCTCTTCATCCACTGGAGCCTGGACTCGCAACTGGGCCTGGTCATCAGCCATTCCCTGGTGGGCGCCGACGACGACTACGTCGCCCGTTTCTTCACAGAACTGCCCCGCACCTTCTATCCCCACAAGTACGACCCCGACGAGTGGGCCCGGCAGGCTCGGCTGGCCGGGGTCCAGTACGTGGTCTTCACCACCAAGCACCACAGCGGTTTCTGCATGTTCGAGACCCGCACCACCAACTTCAGCATCATGAACACCCCCTACCCGCGCAACCTGACCCGCCTGCTCTTCGACGCCTTCCGCCGGCAGGGCATCCACATCGGCATCTACTTCTCACCCGACGATTTCCACGTGCTCTGGCAGCAGGGCATCCCCATCAACCGCGGCACCCCCGAGGCCGACCCGCTCAACAACCCACGCCTGATGCAGACCAACCTGGACCAGCTGCGCGAGCTGCTCACCGCGTACGGCCCCATCGACCTGCTCTTCCTCGACGGCCAGCCCGAGGGCCTCAAACAGTTGGCCTGGGAACTCCAGCCCGAGATCGTCGTCACCCGCGGCGCCATCGCCACCCCGGAGCAGACCCTGCCCGACGCACCCCTGGCCGGCCCCTGGGAGAGTTGCTTCACCATGGGCACCCAGTGGCAGTTCAAGCCCACCAACGAGAACTACAAGTCCGGGCAGACCCTGATACAGATGCTGATCGAGACCCGCGCCAAGGGAGGGAATCTGCTGCTGAACGTCGGCCCGCGCCCCGACGGCGAGCTGGCTCCCGAACAGAGCGGCCGCATCAACGAGCTGGGGCTGTGGCTCTTCATCAACCGCGAGGCCATCTACCAGGTGCGGCCCTGGCACGTGACCCACGAAGGCAACGTGTGGTTTACCCGCGCCAAGCACGAGGACGCGGTGTACGCCCTGGTGACCCACATCGACTGGGCCAGCGCCGAGGACGCCGCCGGCACCAACGACCCCAACCGCACCTACGGCCGCCGCCTCAACCTCACCCTGAAAAGCGTGCGGGCCAGCGAAAAAACGCAGGTGCAGGTGTTGGGCCACGCCGGCAAGATCCTCGAGTACCGCCCCAACCTCGACCCCTCGCCGCGCTGGCACCAGGACGCACAGGGCCTGCATCTGTCGGTGATGAGCGCCCACCGCATCTACAACATGTGGGATTGGCAGAACCCGATCGCGTTGAAGATCACCCACCCGCTGAAAGCGTAACCGCGGCGGGGAGATGATCCCGACGACTGTAAGCCAGGGACGCAGGAGTGCCCCGGAGGCGGCTTCTGGGGAAGTGGTGGTGGGGCAGGACCGCAGGGCGGGGAGGGAGGGAAGCGTAGTTTGTGGAGCGAGGGGACGCAACGCCCCAACGTATGGGGCGTTGCGGGGGCGGAGGGGATGAGATGGGCGCGACACCATTTAAGTGGTGTCGCGGGTCTGGGACTGCAGAAACGCCGGATTGGGCACCCTGCGGAACCGGCCCCAGTAAAGGCTGGGTTTTTGCCTAAATCGTCAAACCGTTGGCTCCTGTTGAGTCAGGCAATGGATCGTCCCCAACCCCCAGACCAGGTCCACGGCGTGGATGCCCACCACCGGGCGGTCGGGGAAAAGTTCGGCGAGGAGGCCCAGGGCCTGGCAGTCCTGGGCATCGTTGAAGGTGGGCACCAGCACCGCGCTGTTGCCGATGTAGAAGTTGGCGTAGCTGGCCGGCAGCCGCTGGCCGTCCAGGTACAGGGGCGCGGGCATGGGCAGGCGCACCACCTCCAGCCGCGAGCCGTCCCGCAGGCGCAGGTTCTCCAGCCGCTCGCGGTTCTCCTCCAGGGGTCGGTGGTTGGCGTCCCTCCCGTCCGGCTCGTGGGCCAGCACCACGGTGCTGGGGTTCACGAAGCGGCACAGATCGTCGACGTGACCATGGGTGTCGTCCCCGGCGATGCCCCGGCCCAGCCACACCACCTGCTCGATCCCCAGGTAGTCGCGCAGCACCGCCTCCATCTCCGCCCGGCCCAGGTGCGGATTGCGCACCTGCACCTGGGGGTCGAGCAGGCATTCCTCGGTGGTGAGCAGCAAACCCTCGCCGTTCACATCGATACTCCCCCCCTCCAGCACCACCCCTTGTCCCTCGCGCCGGGCCTCGAAGAGCGGCACCCCCCGCGCGGCGGCGGCGCGCACCGGGATCTGGCAGTCCAGTTCCCAGTCGGGGTACTTGGCCCAGGCATTGAAATGAAAACGGGCGATGGCCACCTCGGGTCGGGGCCGCTCCCGGCGCACGAAGAAGGGGCCGAAGTCGCGGGTCCAGCCCCGGTTGGTGGGGAAGAGGTGGAACTCGATCGCGCCCAGGTTCACCCCGGCGCGCTGGAGCACCCGGCTGGCCTGGGTCTGATGCGCGGGTGAGTTGACCAGGATGCAGAGCTTTTCGCCGGGGGCCAGCTTGCGGACAATCTCGCCGTACACCCAGGGGATGGGGGCGATCTTGCCGGGCCAATCGCCCCGGTTGTGCGGCCAGCCCAGCCAGGTAGCCCGGTGCGGGGCCCACTCGGCGGGCATCTGGAAGCCCAGGTCGCGCGGGGTACTCACGGCTCGTCGAGGAAGCGGCGGTCCAGGCCGGTGTACGCGTCGATGCGGCGGTCGCGCAGGAAGGGCCAGTTGCGGCGCACCTCCTCGCTGCGGCCAGGATCCACCTCGGCCAGCAGCACCTCTTCGCCGGCAACACTGCCCTCGGTCACCATCTGGCCGAAGGGATCGGCCAGGAAGCTCTGCCCCCAGAACTCGATGCCGGCGGTGCCGGGTACGGGCTGCTCCAGGCCGATGCGGTTGACGGCTGCCACGTACACCCCGTTGGCGATGGCGTGGGCCCGCTGCGCCGTGCGCCAGGCGTCGTGCTGCGCGGCGCCGTACACCTGCTTCTCGTGCGGGTGCCAGCCGATGGCCGTGGGGTAGAAGAGGATCTCGGCCCCGCGCAGCGCCGTCAGCCGAGCCCCCTCGGGGTACCACTGGTCCCAGCAGATCAGCACCCCGACGCGGCCCAGCGGGGTGTCGAAAGCCTTGAAACCCAGGTCGCCGGGAGTGAAGTAGTACTTCTCGTAGTAGGCCGGGTCGTCGGGGATATGCATCTTGCGGTACAGGCCGGCGATCTGCCCCTCGGCGTCGAGCAGAACCGCGCTGTTGTGGTACAGGCCCGGGGCCCGGCGCTCGAAGAGCGGCACCACGATCCAGACCCGACGCGACCGGGCGATGGGGGCCAGGGCCTCGGTGGAAGGGCCGGGGATGGTCTCGGCCAGGTCGAAAAGCTCGGCGGCCTCGCGCTGGCAGAAGTACTGGCTGGCGAAGAGTTCGGGCAGGCAGAGGATCCGCGCCCCCTGGGCCGCGGCCCGGTCAGCCAGGGCCACCGCCCTTTCGCGGTTGGCGGCCACCTCCAGGCCCATGCCCATCTGCACCAGGCCCACGGTGTATTTGTCTCGCTTGTCCATGGTTCTCCGTCTCGCGAAGCGCATCGCCTCAGAGAGGCCGGCTGCTGATCAGGCCGATGCCCCGGCCCTGGGGACCGCAGGCGCAGTAGTACATATAGGAAGTGTCGTTCTCCGGGCGGTACACCAGCGAGATCTTGTGGGCGTACTGCCGGTCCAGGCCGCCGGGATGGCCGCCGGCCGCGTACAGGGGCTCGGGATGGGCGGACCAGTGCTCCAGGTCGCGCGAGAAGGCGGCCATGATGTGCGCCCCCTCGCGGCCCACCCCGAAATAGATCATGGTCCAGTGATCGCCGTCGCGGAAGACCTTGGGGTCCGAGGCGAAGACCGCGTCGTACCCGCCCGGCCGCACCCGCACCACCGGATTGCCCGGGTGCCGCCGCCAGTGCAAGAGATCGTCGGAGAGGGCCAGGCCGGTCTGCTCGGTGCCCTCCTCTGCCGCGTTGTAGAAGTTGTAATAGCGACCCTCGTGCGCCAGCAACCAGGGCTGGTAGATGCAGCTCTGCTCCCAGGCGCCGCAATCGGCATCGTGCACCGAGAGGATGGGAGCGTCCTTGGCCCGCCGCCAGCGCAGGCCGTCGTCGCTTTGCGCCACCCCCTCGTACCCGGGCCGCAGCTCGTAGCCGCCCTGGAGCGGGTAAGAACCGTACAGGGTCCAGAAGCGGCCCCGCGCCTGCTGCAGCAGGCGCGGGGCGCGCACCTCATAGCTCTCGTACAGGTACGCCCCCACCACACGGCCGCCGTGGTCGAACGCCCCCTCAGGCCCGAAACCCATGGCCAGGCCCAGGTGCTCCCAGCGCAACAGGTCCCGGCTGCGGGCCACGAAGCTGTTGTACCCCTGGCCGTCGAAGCCGATGAAGCTGAGGTACCAGACCTCCGGCTGCCCGGGCAGCTGGTACACGCAGGGGGCGTCGGTGCCGTGGAACTGCTCGAACCCGGGGATGGCCGGCTGGCTGGGGATCACGTGCTCGGGCCAGTAGTGCCAGCCGCGGTAGGGGGCGGCCCAGCGGTCGAGGGTGGCCGCGTCGATCACTTGCCCCGCCCCGCCTCGGCGGCGGCCAGGTGTTGGGCCAGCAGGCTGTTGACCTGCTCGGGCTGGGCCAGGGGCAACCCGTGCGCTGCGTCGGCGAACTGATAGTACCGCGCCCCGCGGATGGCTCCGGCCAGGGCCCGGCCGTACCGGGGCAGGGCCAGCCGGTCCTCGGCCCCACTGACCACCAGCGTGGGCAGGCCGCCCAGTTCCTGCAGGCGGACGCGCTGATCGTGGCCGGCCAGGGCCTGCAGCTGTTTCATCACCACCGGCGGCTGCTCGGCCAGGTCGCGGCCGAAGAGGGCACCGTAGTGGCTGGCCAGGGCCACCAGGTCCGCGCCCCGTCGCTGCGAGGGGGGCAGGATCATCTCGAGGAAGGCCCGCCGGCGCATGGGGCGCGAGCCCACCCGGGTGCGCAGGCCCACCCAGGCGATCCAGGGACTGAGGCGGACGGCGTCCTTGCCTCGGCAGAAGGTGCACAGCAGCGAGAGGCTGCGGACCCTGGTCCGGGCGTCGAGGGCCAGCTGCTGGGCGATGACCCCGCCCATGCTGTGGCCCACCAGATGGGCGTCGGCCCAGCCCAGGTGATCCATCAGGGCCAGGGTGTCCCCCACCAGATCGGCGATCTCCAGCCGGCCTTTGACCGGACTGCTCCCGCCCAGGCCGCGGTGATCGAAGGCGGCGCACTGGAAACGATCGGACAGTCCTTCCAGTTGGGGACTCCAGCCGGAACCGGGCACGCCGACCCCCTGGATGAAGAGCATTGGTGGCCCCTTACCCTGGGTCTGATAGGCGATTGTAGTGTTGGAATGTTCAAAGGTCGGCATTTTGTTAAATTGCTTCCGGGATGCCGGCGCGTCAACTGAAGAACGCGGGCCACGCCCAGCGGCGGGGAGATGGCCCCAGCCGGGCGGGACGCGAGGGTCAGCGCAGCGGCAGGTGGACGGGGCATTTCCCCGGGGAGTGGTCGGGAAGGGAAGTCCGTGGTGGTGGGGTGATGGAGTAGCGGAGCTGTGCGAGCGAGGGGACGCCACGCCCCAGCATTGGGACCTAGCCGGGGCGGAGGAGGTGGGATGGGCGCGACGCCATCTGAATGGTGCCGTGATACGCGCCTTGGGAAAGGCCGGAGTGGGTCACTCCCCGACGCGATATGACCCCAGTGGAAATCCTCAGATGGGACACGTCCTCAAACTCCTGCCCTTCCTCAAACCCTACTGGAAGAAGAGCGCCCTCTCCCTGGTGCTGCTGGTCGTCGTCGTGATCCTCGACCTGGCCATCCCCCGCCTGGTCCAGCACATCATCGACCAGGGCATCCTGGCCAACGACATGGAGGAGGTCTGGCGCACCTTTCTGCTGATGCTGGTCATCTCGGCGGCCAGCACCCTCCTCGCCATCGGCAACAACAACTTCTCGGTGCAGGTGGGCGAGGGGATGGCCCGGGACCTTCGCGAGGCCCTCTTCCTCAAGATCCAGTCCCTCTCCTACGGCAATCTCGATCGCCTCAACACCGGGCAGTTGCTGGTGCGCCTGTCCAGCGACACCGGCGCCATGCAGCGGGTGGTGCAGGTCTCCCTGCGCATCGGCACCCGCGCCCCGCTGATCATGGTCGGCAGCGTGTTGCTGATGTTTGTCACCGACCGCCATCTGGCCCTGATCATGGTGCCCCTGCTTCTGGTCACTTCGGGCATCATCGTCTTCTTCATCGCCCGGATGCGGCCCCTTTTTCTGGCCATGCAGGAAAAGCTGGACCGCCTCAACACCGTCCTGCAGCAAAACATCGCCGGGGTGCGGGTGGTCAAGGCCTTTGTGCGCGCCGGCCACGAGGCCTCCCGTTTCGAGGCGGCTAATGAGGATCTCACCGCCCGCAGCATCCGGGTGGTGGAGTTCATGTCCGCCATGGGGCCGGCCCTCAGCGCCTGCATCAACGCGGGCATCGTGGTCGTCATCTGGGCCGGCGGTCTGCAGGCGGTGCGCGGAGAGGCGACCCTCGGGGAACTCGTCGCCTTTGTCAATTACCTCCAGACCGCCATCGGGCCGCTGATGATCATGGCCATGCTGGCCAATGTCTGGGCCGCGGGCATCGTCTCGGCCGGGCGCCTCGACGAGGTCCTCGACACCCAGCCCCAGGTGCAGGACCTCCCCAACGCGCCCGCCCTTGCCGCCTCGGCCCGGCCCCGGGTGGTTTTCGAGCGGGTCGGCTTCCACTACCACGGCGCCAAAGAGACCCTCGTGCTGGAGGACATCGACCTGGTGGCCGAGCCGGGACAGACCGTGGCGATCCTGGGGGCCACCGGCGCGGGCAAGAGCACCCTGATCAACCTGATCCCCCGCTTCTACGACCCCACCGCCGGCCGTATCCTCATCGACGGCCAGGACCTCCGCCACCTCCGCCAGGACTTGCTGCTCGACCTGATCGGGGTGGTGCCGCAGGAGACGGTGCTCTTCTCGGGCTCGGTGCGCGACAACATCCGCTACGGCCGGCCCTTCGCCGGCGACGAGGAGGTGGTGGCCGCCGCCCGCGCCGCCCAGGCCCACGACTTTGTCCTCGACCTGCCACAAGGGTACAACACCCGGGTAGAGGAACGGGGGGTCAATCTCTCGGGCGGCCAGAAGCAGCGCCTGGCCATCGCCCGCGCCCTGCTCATCCGGCCGGCCATCCTCATCCTCGACGACAGCACCAGCGCCGTGGACGTGGAGACCGAAACCAGGATACAGGAGGCGTTGGAGACCTGGATGCGGGGGCACACCTGCTTCGTGGTGGCCCAGCGCATCAGCACCGTGCTCAAGGCCGACAAGATCGTGGTGCTCGACCGGGGCCTTCTCGCCGCCGAGGGCACCCATCGGCAACTGCTGCAATCCAGCCCCATCTACCAGGAGATCTACGCCTCGCAGTTGGGGGCCGCGCCCAACGGAGCCGGACGCGATGGCTGAGCGGGGGAGGAACGAGCCGGCCCACCGCCCGCCCCTGCGCGGGGGCCCACCGGGCATGCCGGGCCGCATCGAGAAGGCCCGCGACCCGCGCCGCACCCTGGCCCGGCTGCTGCCCTACCTGGGCCGGCACCGCCTCCTGTTGATCGCCGTCCTTGGCCTGGTGGTCCTCTCCACCGGGCTGGGCCTGCTGGGCCCGTACCTGATGGGGTTGGCCTTCGACGAGTACATCGCCAACCGCGACCTCGCCGGCCTGGCCCTCGTCTCCGGCTGGATGCTGGCGGTTTTTCTTTTGGGCAGCCTGGCCGACGCCCTCTCGGGCCGGCTGATGGCCGCCGTCTCGCAGCGGGCGCTCAAGAAGGTGCGCGGCGACCTCTTCGGCCACCTCCAGACCCTCGAACTGCGCTTCTTCGACAATCATCCCGCCGGCGAGTTGATGAGCCGGCTGACCAACGATGTCGAGGCCCTCAACACCGCCATCTCCCAGAACGCCGCAGCCCTGGTGGCCAGCATGCTCTCCCTGGTGGGCATCCTGGTGGCGATGTTCGCGCTCAACTTCTGGCTGGCCCTGGCCTCGGTGATCGTGGTGCCGATCATGTTCTGGTTCACCGGCTTCGTCGCCCGCTACACCCGCAAGGGTTTCCGCGAGCTGCAGAAGGACCTGGGCCAGCTCAACGCGGTGATGGAGGAGGCCATCAGCGGGCAGCGGGTGGTCCGGGCCTTCCGCCGCGGCGACTGGGCCGCCGCCGAGTTCCGCCGGCACAACCAGGAGGTCTGCCGCGCCGCCACCTACGCCAACTCCTACGCTCTGCTGCTGATGCCCCTGACCAACCAGTTGGGCAACCTCTTCGTCATCGCCATCGCCGGCCTGGGCGGCTGGCTGGCCCTCAAGGGCCTGGTCACGGTGGGCACTATCGTCACCTTCATCAGCTACGGGCGCAATTTCATCAACCCGCTGCGGCAATTGGCCAACATGTACAACTCCATCCAGGCGGCCCTGGCCGGGGCCGAGCGGGTCTTCGAGGTCCTCGATACCCCCTCCGAGGTGGACCAGGCCCAGGCCGCCGCCGCACCTGCCCGGATCAGCGGGCAGGTGGAGTTCGCCCGGGTGCGTTTCGGCTATACCGCGGGCATCCCTGTCATCAGGGACATGACCCTGGAGGCCAGGCCGGGCCAGACCATCGCCCTGGTGGGCCCGACCGGGGCGGGGAAAACCACCCTCGTCAACCTGTTGACCCGCTTCTACGAGATCGAGGAGGGGCGGATCACCATCGACGGAACCGATATACGCCAGCTCCCCAAAACCGAGCTGCGCCGCCGGCTGGGGATCGTTCTTCAAGATACCTTCCTCTTTTCCGCCTCGGTGCTGGAGAACATCCGCTACGGCCGGCTCGACGCCAGCGACGAGGAGGTGGTCGAGGCCGCGAGGCTGGCCGACGCCGATCACTTCATCCACCAACTGCCCGAAGGGTACCAGACGCAGCTCTCGGAGCGGGCCGGCAACCTGAGCCAGGGCCAGCGCCAGTTGCTGGCCATCAGCCGCGCCATCCTCGCCAATCCCGCTATTTTGATCCTCGACGAGGCCACCAGCAGCGTGGACACCCGCACCGAGGCGCGTATCCAGGCCGCCCTGTTGCGGCTGATGCAGGGCCGCACCGCCTTTGTCATCGCCCACCGCCTGAGCACCATCCGCGACGCCGACCAGGTGGTGGTGATCCGCCAGGGCCAGATCGCCGAGCAGGGGACCCACCAGCAACTGCTCGACCGGCGGGGCTTTTACCACCAGTTGTACATGAGCCAGTTCAAAGGGGAGGCGATCTAGTGGGGGAGCCCCGCCGCATCCGCAACCTGGGCATCCTTGCCCACGTGGATGCCGGCAAGACTACCCTCACCGAGGACCTGCTCTTCCTCAGCGGCAGCCTGCGCGCCCTGGGCAGTGTCGACAAGGGCACCAGTCTGTCGGATGGGCTGGAGGTGGAGCGGAAACGCGGCATCTCCGTGCGCGCCTCCACCCTCTCCTGTGCCTGGCAGGGAGTGCAAATCAACCTGATCGATACCCCCGGCCACGTGGACTTCTCCTCCGAGGTGGAGCGCGCCCTGCGCGTACTCGACGGGGCGGTGCTGGTGCTCTCGGCAGTGGAGGGACTCCAGGCGCAGACCGAGCCCCTCTGGAACGCCCTGGCTGCCCGGAAGATCCCGGTGCTGGTCTTCATCAACAAGATCGACCGCATGGGCGCGGATGCCAACGCGGTCCTGGGCCAGCTCCGGCGCACCCTCTCCCCGGATGTGGTCCTGCTCAACCAGCCCGAGAACGAGGGCTTCGCCGAGGCGGGCGTCGTCCCGCTGAGCGCGGAGCTGCAGCGCGAGCTAGACGAAAAGGTGGCCGCCACCGACGAGTACCTTTTGGAGCGCTACCTCGACGGCAAAGCCCTGCCGCCCGAAGAGGTGCAGCTCGCCTTGGCCACCGGCACAGCCCGGCGCGCCCTTTTCCCGGTGCTCTGCGGGGCGGCCAAGACCCAGACGGGGGTGCGCGAGCTGCTCGACGCGGTTGTCGCCTACCTGCCCGACGCGGCGACCGAGGAGGAGCGCCCGCTCTCCGGGGTGGTCTTCCGCCTCGACCACGACCCTAAGCTGGGGCGCATCGCCGGGGTGCGCCTGTACACCGGCCGCCTGAAGACCCGCGACATCGTGGAGAACTCCACCGCCGGCCGCAGCGAGAAGATCACCCAGATCAAGCGGCCCGCCTGCAACCGCTACGAGGACACCGGTCTTCTGCGGGCCGGGGAGATCGGCTTTCTGTGCGGCATGCCCCAGGCCCAGATCGGCGACATCCTCGGGGATCCCGGGCCGGTGCCGGACAACTACCAGTTGGGCGAACCCCTGCTCTCGGTGCAGGTGCGGCCCCAGGAGGAGGCGGACCACACCCGCCTGGCCGAGGCCCTGCAACAACTGGCCAGCGAGGACCCGCACCTCCGCTTCCGCTGGGTCCCCGAGGAGCGCGAATTGCACGTGCGGATCATGGGGGTGATCCAGACCGAGATCCTCACCGAAATCCTCGCCGACCGCTTCGGCCTGCAGGCTGCCTTCAGCGCCCCGACGGTGGTCTACAAGGAGACCCCGGCGCGAGCTGCCTGGGGCGAGGACACCTACACCATGCCCAAGCCCTGCTGGGCCATCGTCACATTCCGCATCGAGCCGGGCCCGCGCGGCAGTGGCCTGCGCTACACCTCTGAGGTGGCCACCAACGACATCAAACAGAAGTACCAGCACGAGACCGCCGCCGCCGTCCCCGAGGCGCTGAAGCAGGGGATCAAGGGCTGGGAGGTCACCGATCTGGCCGTCGCCCTGGCCCAGGGCAGCGACCACGTGCTTCACAGCCGGCCCGGGGACTTCATCATCGCCACCCACCTCGCCCTGATGAAAGGGTTGCAGGCCGCCGATACCCTGCTCCTCGAACCCATCCTCGCCTTCGAGCTCAGTGCCCCCAAGGAACACCTGGGCAAGATCTGCGCCGACATCGTCCACCTGCGCGGCAGCTTCGCCCCGCCCGAGGTGGGCGAAGAGCAGTTCGTGCTCCGGGGCCGCTTTCCCCTGGCCACCACCATGGACTACGCCGCCAGGCTGGGGGCGTTGACTGGCGGGCGGGCCAGGCTCTCGCTGCGCTTCGACCACTACGAGGAGTGTCCGCCCGGCACCGGGACGACCCGCCCCTACAGAGGCATCTCGCCCCTGGACCGCGCCAAGTACATCCTCAAGATGCGCGGGGCCATCACCCTGTCGCTCAAAGGCTGAGGAGTCGCCATGTACATCCAGGAAGTCGTGTCCTTCGCCAACCTCGACCCAGAGCTGCTCGACTGCTACCGGGCCCTGGGCGTGGATCTGATCCAGGTGGACTTGCGCGCCGGGGTGAGCCGGCTGGCCGCAGGGGAGGATTTCAAGGACGGCCGGGATCGGAGCGCCCTCTTGTCCCAGCTGCGCGAAAAAGTCGAAGCCCACGGGCTCAAGCTCAACGCGATCTTCTCCTCCTGCTGGGAGGAGATCTCCCTGGCCATGCCCAACAGTGTCCAGAAGACAGAAGCCTGGTGCCGGCTGCTCGAATCCCTGGGCAAAGCCGGCATCCCGCACCTGGGCTGGAACTTCAAACCCATGGGGAACTTCCGCACCCCCTCGGCAGTGGGGCGCGGCAAGGCGCAGTACAGCACCTTCGATCGGGTCGACTTTGAGCGGCAGCGGCCAAACCCGCACCAGCCGCCGGTCTCCGAGGAGGAGATGTGGGAACGCCTGACGCAGTTCCTCGCAGTGGTGCTGCCGGTGGCCGAGTCCGCCGGGGTGCGCATGGCCCTGCACCCAGACGACCCACCCATCCCCGAACCCCTGGCCGGGGTGGCGCAGATCTGTTCGACTCTCGAACAGTTCCGCCGGATCTTCGCTGCCTTCCCCAGCCCGAGCAACACCCTGCTCTTTTGCCAGGGCTGCATGACCGAGTTGCTGGGTGAGGGGGTCTACGATGCCATCGCGGAGATGGCCGGAGCCAGGCGCATCGCCTGGGTCCACTTCCGCAATGTGCGGGGCCGGCTGCCGCATTTCGAGGAGGTCTTCATCGATGAGGGCCAGATCGACATGCGCCGGGCCATGACCCTGTACCGCGACCGCGGCTTTGCCGGACCCTACATGATGGACCACACCCCCCACCTGCCTGGGCCGGGGAACGACCTGGCGGGGAGGGCCTATGCCATCGGCTATATCCGGGCGCTGATCCAGCAGGTGTATGGGTGAGGGGAACTGAGGGTAAGGTCTGGTCGAAGCGGGGCTTTCCCTCACAGGCGGCGATCCCACTGCCCGGCGAGTAGTGGCACTGGGTGAAGCTGTCGCCGAAGGTCTCGATGCGGCAGGGCCGGCCGGCAAAGTGGGTCATCTGCCGGTTGGCTGGTACACCCTGGGGTAAGCACCGGGCCCCGGTCGGGTCAGGCATTCCACTGCCGCAGCACCTCGAAGACCACCACCGCCCCGGCCGTGGCCACGTTCAGGGAGTTCTTGAAGCCGTACATGGGGATCTGCACCAGCTCGTCGCAGGCGTCGAGCACTGCCTGCTCCACCCCCAGGGCCTCGTTTCCCAGCACCAGCCCCAGCGGGCAGGGGTACTGCACCCCGGTGTAGCTGCGGCTGTGCGAGGTGGTCTCCAGCCCCCACACCGGGATGCCCTGGGCCTTGAGCGAGGCAACCGCCTCGACCGCGGTGGCAAAGTGGGCAGTGGGGATGTAGGCCAGGGTGCCCAGGGCGGTCTTGTCGAGCTTGGGGTGGGGCGGGTGGGCGGTGTAGCCGCAGGTGAGGATGCCGGCCAGGCGAGCAGTGTCCGCGGTGCGGAAGAGGGAGCCCACGTTGAAGGCGCTGCGCAGGTTGTCCAGCACCAGGTACAGGGGGTGCTTGGGCAGGCACTGGTACTCCTCCAGGCTCAGAGGACTGTCGCAGGAGCGCACCGCAAAGGAGGTCTCCATCCCGTCGGCGGCGCGCCTGCGGCTCATCCCTCGCCCTCGGGCTTCACCGCCTGCCCGGAGGCGGCCGAGGCCCGGGCCGCCTCGATAACCGCCATCACCCGCCGCACGCTCTGGGGCGTGACGGCGAGTTTGTCGCGGTCCTGCACGGCCTCGGCGATGTTCTCGTAGTAGGAGCGCCAGCGGCCCGGCAGGGTCTCCAGCACCACCTCCGAGGAGCGCCCTGCTGTTTCCACCCACAGGCGAGGATATTGGGCGGGTTCCTCGCGAGCCGCGTCGATCTGGCCGGCCACCATGGCCCGCTCCTGGGGGTCCACCCCCTCCTTGACGAGGGTGCCCTTGGTTCCCATCACGTACCAGCGGGGCCGGGGCCGCCGCGCCAGGGACGAGGTGGTGATCTGCACCTCCACCCCGTTGCCGAAACTCAACAGGCAGAGGGCGTGGTCCTCCACGTCGGTGGTCCAACCCCGGTCGAAGAAACGGGCGTACACCTTGGCGACCGGGGCGGGCACCATTTGCAGGGCCTGGTCGAGCAAATGGGCGCCCAGGTCCATGAACTTCCCGCCCCCGTGCTGGTGTTCGCTGCGCCAGCCGCGGGGCACCCCGTACTGGGCCCAGCACAGTTCCATGTAGAAGACCTCGCCCAGCAGGCCCTCTGCCATCACCTGGCGCACAGTGAGGTAGTCCCCGTCCCAGCGGCGGTTCTGGAACACGCTCAGCAGCTTGCCGCTCGTGCGGCTCGTCGCGATCATGGCGTCGGCCTCGGCCGTGCTCAGGCACATGGGCTTGTCGGTGACCACGTGTTTGCCCGCCTCCATCGCCTGGATGGCCTGGGGGGCGTGCAGGTCATTGGGCGTGGCCAGCACCACCAGGTCCACCGCCGGGTCGGCCAGCACCTCGTCGAAGCGGGAAAAGACCTTCACCCCCAGCTGGGACTGGATCTGGGCCCGGGCCTCGGGCCGGCTGGTGACGACCCCATAGAGCTGTAACTGGCTCGCCAGTCCCACCAGATAGGCGTGGAAACAGCGGCCCGCGTATCCGTACCCCACGACCACTACCCGAGGTTTGTCCTTCATCACTGCACCCTCTGCAAGAAATGCCGCCGCACCTCGTTGATCCCGCGCCTGTTGCCGGCCAGGGCCTCTTCGAGGAAACGCCGGATGCGACCCTCGTGCGCCGCCTCGCGCGGGGCGCCGGCTCCCAAGCCGGCCCCGCAGGTGTAGACCATCTGGTGGGTCGCTCTGCCGTCGGAGAGATAGATCTCGTTGATGAAGCGCCGGGAGGTCTCGTCCTTGATGCGCCCGGTCCCCGGCGCCACGCCCTCGACCCGGACAAAGGCGTAGAGGTTCACCGACCGGAACTGCGCCTCGGGCACCTCATTGGTCGCGCAGATCTGGGCGCGGGTCTCCTCCAGATCGTCGGTGTGCATATTGCCCACCAGCATATGGCCCCGCTGCGAGAGGGCGAAGAAGTCGCGCAGGTTCTGGCCCCACAGATAGGTGGGTGGCGGATGGTCGCTCAACTCGTCGCTGATCACACAACTGGGCGCGCCCTGTACCTCCCCCACCTTGCCGGGCAGCGCCCGGACAAAGGGCCGCTCTGCCGGGGCAAAGGCCAGCAGGGCGCGCATGGTGGTGGTCTTGCCCACCCCGCCGAGCCCTGAGCCGACGATGAAGGAAGCCCCGTGCGAAATCCGCGACACCAGCCAGGCTGCCAGTTCGAGGTCGAATACCTTTAGTTCGATGAGATCGAGCAGGGAGCGGGGCGGGGTTTCGCTCTCGGGATCGAGGAGTTCGGGAGGCAGGTCCGCGGGATGGCTGGTCGTCATGGTTTCCCCTGGCTGGGCAGGTGCGCCGTCCGGAGGATGAAATCGCCCGGCGGGATGCGTATATTTTGGCCTTGATACTAACCATCACCCCTCCTCGGATCAAGCACTCGCCCATGCGCCCTGCCTGGATCAACGCGGTCCTCTTCGCCCTGCTGGCCCTGGCCCTCCCGGTCTGCGCCCGCCAGGCGGGCCTGCTCGTGCCGGCCTATTTCTATCCTGCCTGGGACGATCGGCGGGCCAACTGTTGGGACAAGTTGATCGCCGCCGCTCCCCGCGTGCCCCTGGTGGCCATCCTGAACCCGGCCAGCGGCCCGGGCAAGAGGCGCATCCCCGACTACGCCCGCGCCGTGGACTCCCTCCACACGGCCGGGGGCCGGGCGATCGGGTACGTGCACACCAGCTACGCCCAGCGCCCTCTGCAAGAGGTGCTGGGCGAGGTGGACGCCTACTACGAACGCTACGCCCTGGACGGGATCTTCTTCGACGAGACCACCGGGGACACCGCCGCCGCCCACCTGGCTTACTACCGGGCCTGCGGAGACCACGTCCGGCAGCGCGCCCCCGGTGCCCTGGTGGTGCTCAACCCAGGCACCGACGCTGATCAGGCTTACCTCGAATCCGCCTCCTGCCTGCTGCTCTTCGAGAACGACCAGGCCAACGCCTCCCTGCTGGCCTGGCAAGCGCCGGCCTGGGTCCCAGCGGCACCCGACACGCAGGTGGCGGTGTTGGCCTATCACCTGGCCGACGAGGCCGCCATGCAGGCGGTGCTGGAGCGGGCCTTGCAGGCCGGGGTTGGCTGGATCTACCTGACCGATGACACCCTGCCCAACCCCTGGGACACCCTGCCGGCTTTCTGGGAAGCCCAGGTGCAGGCCCTGGTCCGCTTCAACCAGTTGCCAGGGGAGCAAACCCTCACCCCAGAGCGTTAAAGTTGCAGACGTTCAGCCTCTTGCCCCGCTAAAACATATGGCCGGAACGCGGTTGAGGAAGTGGTCCTGGGTGGTCGTCCTGCTCCTGCTTGCCGGCTGCGCGGCCGGGTATTCGAGCCTGATGCGGGTCCCCCTCAAGCGCCTGGAGCGCCGCGACTACGATGGGGCCCTGGCCCGCCTCGAAAAACCCGAGGGCAAGACCAACAAACTGCTCTACCGGCTGGAGCGGGGCCTGATCTTCCACTACCAGGGCCAGTACGCCGCCTCCAACCAGGAATTCGAGAAGGCCGAGACCCTCATCGACGAACTCTACACCCGCTCGGTCTCGCGCCAACTGGCCTCCCTGATCACCAACGACGCGGTCATCCCCTACAGCGGCGAGGAGTTCGAGCGGGCCTATATCCACTATTACCGCGCCCTCAACTACGCCTCCCTGGGGCTCCCCGAGGACGCCCTGGTCGAATGCCGCAAGGCCAACCTCCGGCTGGCCGACTACGCCCAGGCGGCCGACTACCAGCTCAGCTACAAGAACGACGCCTTCATCCAGTACATGACCGGGCTCTTCTACGAGGCCCAGGGCGAGTGGAACGACGCGTACATCTCCTACAAGGACGCCGAACAGGGCTACCAGGCGTACCAGCGCTCCTTTGGCCTGGCCATTCCCCCCACCCTGCCCCTGGACCTGGCCCGCCTGGCCGGGCGCCTCGGTTTTGCCGACGAGCAAGCGGCGCACGTCGAGCGGTACCAGATCGATCCGGCTACCCTCGCCCCGGCTGGGGGAGGCCAGGTGGTGGTCTTCGTCGAACAGGGCTTTATCGCCCGCAAGCGCCAGCACGAGATCCAGGTCCCCCTGCTCAAGAACGACGACACCCACGAGATCTGGAACCTCTCCGACCAGTTGTGCTACCGCTATTACCACCCCCACCCCTTCTACGCCGAGGTGGACTACTGGCTGCGGGTGGCCCTGCCGGTTTACCAGCAGGTCCCCTCCCAGGTCCGGGGCGCCAGACTCAGCGGGGGGGGGCGCAAGGCGCAGGGGGTGCTGGCCGCGGACCTCGACGCCGTCGCCATCAAGACCTTGCAGGAGAAGGAGAACTCCATCCTAGCCAAGACCCTGGCCCGGGCCCTGGCCAAGTACCTGATCACCCAAAAGGCCAAGAAAGAGAATGAAGTCCTGGGCGAGCTGCTCAACCTGATCGGATTCTCCACCGAGGCCGCCGACACCCGCGGTTGGCTCTCCCTGCCCTCCCGGGTCCTGTTGGCGCGTTTTTCTCTGCCGGCGGGAACAGTGGATCTGACTTTGGAGTTATTAGATGGCAGAGGCCAGATCGTGGAAACCCAGGTATTTCCGGGGGTGCAGGTGGCGGCGGGCAAGACCCTTTTCTTAAATTACCGGAGCTTTCGCTGAGGAGTTTGGACTATGAGACCTATCCTCACCGCCCTCGCTCTCGTTACCCTCGCCGCGCTGCACGCCCCGGCCCAGCAGCCCGCCTCCCCTGGCCAGGTGCCCAGGAAAGTGCTCGACGAGGGTTACCTGTTCAACATCGTCGATTGGGATGGCGGCCAGTTGCCCAAGCTGTACGAGCGTTCGGACCAGTTGCCCCTCAGCCTGTCGGATATCCGCCAGTTGAGCGCCAACCGGTTCAGCGACGCAGCCATCATCAAGATGCTCGAAGAGCGCCGCTGCGCCTGCGACGCCTCGGTGGACGCGCTGGTAGGCCTCAAACAGGCCGGCGTCTCCGAGGCGGTGATCGCCGCCCTCTCCCTGCACGCCCTGCCGCCCAACCGCGCCCTGGATCTGCGCATCTCCCTCGACTTCGAGGGGGTGGGCGGGGCCGACCAGGTCTCCGCTCAGGCGCGCAAGGGGTATCTCTACCTGATCGTCCCCGACGGGGACCGCGAGCGGGTGTTCTTTGCCGATTTGCAGGCCGTGCTGGCCGGCCGCTGGCAGCGCGACGCCCTGGTCGACAACACCGACCTGCTCCTGCCCAAGCAGGTGCGCCGGGTGGCCTTCGAGGCCCGGGTGCCACTCAAGGTCCACGGCCGCAAAAAGGCCCAGGTCTTCACCTCCACCCGCCCGGATATCTACAAATCCACCGACATCCCCGCCACCGACCGGGACGGGGTGCAGTCCTTCGAGTTCGACTATCCGACTAGCTCGCTGCAACAGGGCTGTACCCTACAGGTGCTCTACCGACAGGACGCCCTGCTGCCCGACAAATGGCGTCTGGTCCGCTCGCACTTCGAGTGCGAGTGGGAATGAAAGACAGGAAAGGAGCCTCTTAGATGAGACCGATGTGGATAGTACTGGCCCTCGCCAGCCTGATGGCCGCCTGTGCGCCCCGCGCCTTCACCCGGGGCCAGTACGGGGACCCGGCCGAAATCAGCATGCTGGGCGACGACTGGAACCAGAACGACATGCAACTGACCGCCAGGGACATCGTCTCCTCCCTGGAGACCTGGGTCACCCAAAACCCTGGGGGCGAAAAACCGGTGGTGGTCCTCGAAACCTTCAAGAACCGCACCACCGAGCACATCGACACCCAGGCCTTGTACGACCACATCAAGACCGCCCTGATCCACAGCGGCAAGTTCACCTTCCTCGACAAGGCCGCCCGCCGTGAGATTGCCGAGGAGAGCCAGTACCAGAACGAATCCGGGTACGTGGACCCCAACCAGGCCGTGGCCGTGGGCAGACAGAAGGGCGCCCAATTCCTGTTAGGTGGGGTCATCACCTCCACGGTCCAACAGGTGGGGCCGGACAAGGTGGCTTACTACAAGACCACCTTCGAGCTGACCAATCTCGAAAGCACCGAGATCGTCTGGACCGACCACAAGGAGATCACCAAGCACTTCAAGAAGAAGAGTGTGGGATTCTGATAAGGGAGACGATCATGAGCCGCTGGATCTGGACTTCGATGGCATTGTTCGCCCTGGCCGCAGCCGCCGGCGCCGCTGAGCCCGAACCCGGCCGCACCGACGGCCCGCCGGGCAGCGAGTACGGCAAGGGCGGATACCCCTATCACCGCACCCCCGGCCAGTTCTACGTCGAGGGTTTTCTGGGTGCGGCCAAGGTGGACGTGGAGCCCGAAAACGCTCCGGGCTCTGACAACAGCGAAACCGACCTGATCGCCGGCTTCAACGCCGGGTACCTGGTCGAGGACTGGCTGGGACTGCAATTCGGCTACGGCCACATCATGGACCAGCAGACCGACCTGTTCAGCGGCGGGGTGCGCAGCGCCTACAACATGGAGCCCATCAACTACTACTTCTCTCTCGACGCCGAGCTCTACTCCCCCGACCAGGGCGAGACCAAGTTCGGCATCGTGCCCGGCGCAGGGATCGATGTGGTGCTCAACAACCACCTGAGGGCCGGCCTGCGCTTCCAGCACGATTTCATCTTTGCCGACGACAACATCAGCATCAACCGCTTCATGGCCCGGGTGCAGTTCAAATTCTGAGGCCCTGAGGGGCCATCTCGACGCAGGCGGGGCGCCGGGTATGCACCAAATCCGGCGCCCCTTGCTGTCTGCCTATTGAGGAGGGGTATTCATGTCGCTCAAGCTGAAGATCAAAGACGTGGAACGCATCACCGTGCGTGTGCCCTTCACCCCGCGCTGCCAGGTGTGGTGCGCCCGCGAGCAGTACCAGTGGGACATCAGCGAGGTACTGCGGGTCACCACCGACGCGCCCGATATCGTTGGGTACGGCGAGACCATGCCGCACTATACCTGGGGGCGGGTCAGCGACCAGGCCATTGCCCGGGTCAAGGGGCGCAATGCCGCCGAGTTCCTCGGGGACGACTCCCTGGGCGCCGGCCTGCAGATGGCCCTCTACGACCTGGTGGGCAAGGGGCTGGGCGTGCCGGTACATCGGCTCTTCAACCTGCCCCTGGTGCGGCAGTGGTGCCCCATCTCCTGGTGGAACGTGGACATGTCGCCGGGCGATTTTGCCGCCGAGGCCCGCGAGGCCGTGGCCGCCGGGTATACCTCGCACAAGATCAAAGGCCGGCCCTGGTGGGACATCTACGCCCAGATCGAGGCCATCAGCGAGGCCACCCCCGCCTACTACCACCTCGACATCGACTGGAACCAGATGCTGGTCAACGCCACCAACGCCGCCCAGGTGTTAGAACGGCTCGACCAGTTCCCCCGGGTCAGCCTCTACGAATCCCCCATCTACCAGCGCGACGTGGAGGGCAACCGCCAGCTGCGGGCCAAGACCACCCGGCCCATTGCCCACCACTTTGGCGACCCGCCCTTCCCCACCGCGGTGCAGGGCGGGGCCTGCGACGGCTTCGTCATCGGCGGTGGCATCAAGGGTGTACTACAGCAGGGCATCCAGGCAGCGGCCTTCGACAAGAGTTTCTTCCTGCAGATCGTCGGCACCGGCATCACCACCGCCCTCTCCCTGCAGATCGGCGCCGTGCTCAGCCACGCCCAGTGGCCGGCGGTCAACTGCATGAACATCTACAGCGACGACCTGCTGGCCAAACCCATCCTCATCAAGGGGGGCTACGCCCAGGTGCCCGAAGGCCCCGGACTGGGCATCGAGGTCGACGAAGCGGCCCTCACCCGTTTCAAGATGGAGCCGCCCTACGAACACCCGGCCCTGCGCCTGCTCTTGGCCATCTGCTGGCCCGACCAGCGCAAGCGCTACTACGCCAACATCGGCCAGTGCTGGACCGACGCCCTCAACGGCAACCTGCCCATCCACGAAGACGGCGCCCGTCTGGAGTACGTGCACAACGACGGCTCCGCCGACTGGGATCAGTTACAGCGCCGCGCCCAGGAGGGCCCGGTCTTCTCCCATAGCTGAGCGAGGAACCCCGCCATGGAATACCGCCGATTGGGGCAGTGCGGCCTCAAGGTCTCCGAGATCTGTCTGGGCACCATGACCTTTGGCCGCGGCGCCCACCTGGCCGAGGCCCGGGCCATGGTGGACCTGGCCTTCGAGGCCGGCATCAACTTCTTCGACACCGCCAACACCTATGGCAACGGCCAGTCGGAGGTTTTCCTCGGCGAGGCGCTCAAGGGCCGGCGCCGCGAGGCGGTGGTGGCCACCAAATTCTTCAACCCGGTGGGCAGCGGCCCCAACGACTCAGGGATGTCCCGCTACCACGTCATGAACGCCCTGGAGGACAGCCTGCGGCGGCTGCAGATGGATCACGTGGATATCTACTACATCCACCATGTCGATGTGCAGACCCCGGTGGAGGAGATGCTGCGGGCCGTGGACGACCTGGTCCACCAGGGCAAGGTGCGCTACATAGCCTGCAGCAACTACCCGGCCTGGCGGCTGACCGACGCCCTGTGGCTGAGCGAGGCCCGGAACCTGGCCCGTTTCGTCTGTTACCAGCCCCAGTACAGCCTGGTGGTGCGCGACATCGAGCAGGAACTCATCCCCCTGTGCCAGGCCAAGGGCCTGGGGGTGGTGGTGTGGAGCCCGCTGGCCGGCGGTTTCCTGGCCGGCAGGTACCAGCCCGGCCAGCACCAGGTCCAGGGCACCCGCTCGGCCGAGGACTGGGCCTACCCGCAGCGCTACTTTGCCGCCAATGCCGACCAGACCCTCGCCGCGCTGCTGGAGGAGTCCGGCAAACTGGGCAAAAGTCCGGCCCAGGTGGCCCTGCGCTGGGTGCTGGAGCAGCCGGCCATCACCGCGGCCATCGTCGGGGCACGCACCGCCGCCCAGTTGCGCGACAACCTGGGGGCTGCCAGCCTAAAACTGCCGGCCGAAGCCCTCGCCAAACTCGGCGCCGTCTCCCACCTGCCCCACCGCTACCCCGAGTCCATGCAGGAAGGCATGGTGGAACGCCGCAACCAGGCGGTGAAGATGCCGTCGCTGTAGCGGAGAGGTGTTGCCCCCAGCCTGGCCAGTTCTGAGGTCACACCCGCTCGACGAGTTTCCCAAGCGCGCGATCGCTCTCCATCAGCGCGTGCGCTTGCCGCACGTCGCCGAAGTCGAAGATGCGCGCCGGGAGCGATGGAGTGCGCCCCGCGGAGATTCCTTCGGCGATCGCACGAAGAGGGGCGTCGGTGAGCGGTAGCGCCGCCGTGCCGAGCATGCCGCTCGAGAAAAAGCTGAGGCGAGTTGCGCTCGGGAGGTCGTCCATCAGATCGAAGTTCTCCAACACAGGCGGGCCTCCAAGGAAGCCAATGACCGTCACGGCTCCGAACGGCTTCAGCACCATGAGCGTGCGCCGCGCCCACGATTTCGAGGGCGGCATCGACCCCAGGTGATAAACGGCACGCGGTCCGGCTTCTTGCCAGCCAGCACGTCCATGAGCTGTTCACGCGAGGATCGCATTGATCAGTCCATCCCGATGGCGAGTCGTTCAGCCGTGATCAAGCCGTCGTTGGCGACGATACGCAGGGCTGCGGTCCAGTGTCCTCCCGCTGGCACGGCGATGGCCTCATTCTGGGTGGCGTTGACCGCGGCCAGGCCGTATTCGCGGATTGAATCTTACCGGGTATTTCGGAGACTGGGTTCGTTGGGTACCGGCCTGCTGGCCGGGGTGATGTGGTGCTGGTAAACCGGCTGCTCAAACTCAGCCGGAGGCAGGTAGCCGAGGGGCTCAAGCAAGCGGCGGTGGTTGAACCAATCCACCCATTCGAGGGTGGCAAAGTCGACCTGCTCCAGGTAACGCCAGGGACCGCGATGGTGGCTCAGTTCGGTGTTATACA
>Ga0194121_10000534_pt1 | contig 67145 bp, 56 predicted proteins | sample TA2MahCa50mmetaG_FD_148609 | JGI IMG/M metagenome (GOLD analysis project Ga0194121, IMG submission 148609) | Freshwater microbial communities from Lake Tanganyika, Tanzania - TA2015020 Mahale Deep Cast 50m | ecosystem: Environmental > Aquatic > Freshwater > Lake | place: Tanzania: Lake...
AACTGGCCGTCGTTGGCTGCGCGCGCAATCCGGTTTGCAGGAAGCGTGTTGTAGGCGGTGAAATCGCCGACGAGAATCAGGTTGCCCGTGGATTGCAGCGCGACGCCATTGACGTTGTTGTTCGCGCCGGGAAGGACGTTGTTCGGCGGAATGGTGTTGGGGTTGTTGTCGAGGTTCCAGTCGCGGTCCAGCGCGCCTGCGGGTTGATCATCATCAACGACGGTCACGCTGCAGACGCCTGTCATGACGTAGGCGCCTCCGGTGAGCGGATGACCGGTTCCTTGGAAGTTTGCGCTCGCGCCGTTATTGCGAATAGGCGGCTGGGCACCATCAACCACGTATTGGGTCACGCCCACGAAGATGTCCTTGTTGAATTCGGCGACGTTGTCGCTCAGCACGGTCACTGTGAAGGTGAGCGGGCCGGGATTGTTGTCGTCGAATGTCAGCGTGCCCGAAGTCGCGGTGTAGTCCACACCTGCGACCGCGTAATCGGAACCGACGCGAAGGTCAATCACGGCCGGAGCGATGCCTGAGTTGATCTGCGGGTTGATCGGTGGATCGGCACGAGTGCCGTCCAACGTGGTCCACGAAACAACCCACGATTGCATCGGCTGGCGTCCCGGTGTGCTCACTTGAAACGTGATGGTCGTTGTGCCGGCAGGCTCCTGAATGTGACTCGGCTGCGACAGCGGACGGCTGATGATGACGTTTTGCGCTCGCGCACCGGGCGCGCTTGCGAGCATGGCGAACAGCGTGAGCAGGAAGAGAAGGACCGCGGCGCGCGATGCGCCGGGGCGTCGTGGCGGAGACTCGATTGGAGGTCTCATAAGCGAAGGGATGAAACGCCCATGACGGGGTTTGAAAACACGACCGGCCCCTGCGAGGAACGGCAATTCGCAGGGGCGGCTATTGAGCGTCAGACGTTTCAACTGAGTGGCCGAGAGCCTAGTCGCCTGCAAGGAATTCAATCAAGTTTATTCACCCCCGGCTGACTACAGAAATGTCCTGAGTGGACGGGAGTTGGAACGGAATTCGGCGGCGATGAAGGATGACGCCGAAGTCGCGGTGACGCGGGATGGGTGGGTAGTGGCTCAATCCGAGTTGTAGAGTCGGCTCTGTGAGCCGACACGTTGGCGCACAGCGCCAACGCTACACCCGTTTCCGCGCGTCCTCCCCCGCGCTACGGGCGACCCTTCACCCCTTCGCTGCCGCTGCTCGGGAGCGTGGGTTGGAAGCCCTGTTCAAGGGCCTTGCGTTTCCAGCGGACGGCTTCGGCATCGTCGCGCGCTACGCCGAAGCCCTGTTCGTAGGCGTATCCGAGGTAGAATTGCCCCTCCGGGTCGCCCTGCTCGGCGGCTTTGCGCAGCCACTCAATCGCGGCGACCGGGTTGCGCTCCGTGCCGTGCGCGTTCCAATACATCTGCCCCAGCTTCGCTTGGGCGCGCGCCGAGCCCTGCTTCGCCGCGTCGCGGTGCTCGCGGAACTGTTGCGCGTAGTCGACCGGCGGCCGCTGGTCGCGCAGGAAGATGTCCGGGCCGTCGACGGGCACCTTGACGATGGCCGGGGCTGGAGGCGCGGCGGGGACGACCGGCGTGACGGAGGGCGCGGTGGCGGGTTGCTCGTGTGGTTTCACGGAAGTGCCGGGTGTGTTGGTTGAAGGCGGAGCCGGGTTCGTGCGCGCGGGCGTGGATCGCGCCTGCGCCGGCGCGCCGGCCGCGCCAGGGGAAGGCGCGGGAGCGTCCTTGCGGCACGCGACGCCGGCGATGAGCAGGACCGCGCACGCGGCCGGGAACACGGGGTTTGGAAAATGGGGACGATGGCTTGCGCTCATGGAATTGAAAGTCGGGTCGTTGGACGGGCACGGCGCGCCGACACTCCCGGCGGATTTTTGTTCCGGGCTCATCGCGGGTCAGTCCTGGTAGATGGGAAGGAAATGGTATTTGACAGAGAGGCTCAGCACCGCGAGCGCCGTGCAATAAACGCGGCCGCAGCCGCGCTCCTGGCCGTCCTCGGCGATCCACGCGCCGTTGGCCTCCTGCTTGGGCAGCAACAGAGACTCGGTCTTGCGCCGCGCGAGGTCGGCGAAGTCGCCGCCGCGCTTGTGCATGCCCTGCGCGTAGTAGTAAATGCCGTAGAAAAACCAGCGGTCGGAGTAGGTGAGCGGGTGCTCTCGCAGCCAGTTCGCCGCGCCGATCACCTCGGGCGCGTCGTATTGCCCGCAGATCTGCATCGCAAGCAATCCCGCCGCCACCATCGCGAAGGTCGGCCCCTGCCCCGGCGTGTAGGCGAAGCCGCTCTTCATGTCCGTCGGGCGTCCCGCGGCATCGCGCCGCGATTCGTAGCTGCGCCGCAAGTAACCCACCGCAAGATCGATCGACTCCTTCGGCACGAGGATGCCCGCGTTCTTCGCCGACCGGAGCGCCATGAGATGCCACACCGAGACCGAGAGGTCGGCGTCGCCCGACTCCGGCGTGTAACGCCAGCCGCCGGTGAAGCGGTGGTCGAACTTGCGCACGCGCTGCGAGCGGAGCGTCAGGTCGATCGCGCGCTGCGTCTTCTCGCGGATCAACCGGTCCTGCGCCTTGTCGATCCCCATCCCGAGCATCTCCGTCAGCGCGAGCGCCGTGATGCCGTGGCCATACATGCGCGACGAGTCATCGCCGCCGAGGTAGCCGGGAAATCCGGCGGCATCCGAACTGCGGTCCGTCGCGGGGCGCACGAGGAATTGCAACGCACGCCGCATGCACTCGCCCTCGCGCGTCGTGTCCGACGGCTGGTTGCCGATCGCCGCGAGCGCCATCACGGACAACGCCGTCATCGGATTGTTGTAGGCGTGGCGCTTGTCGGCGTCGTTGATCGCGCCGCTGCCGTCCTGCGACGCCATCAGGAATTCCACCGCCCGCTGGCAGGCGGTGTCGACCTTGTCGGGCGCGCGCGGCTGAACCGTCTTGCCCGTGAGTTGCGCGCCCGCAGTCCATGCGAATGCAACCGAACACACTCCCGCGAGCAGCGACTTGAAGCCCACGAATCGAACGCAACCCTGAACCCTGAACCCTGAACGCCGAACTCTCCCGTCGGACCCCGCCCCACGCCCGCGCAAATCCAAAGCCCGCCGCCTTGACGATTGCCCGCTCACTACTTCCTCTCCCTCGCCTTCTCGGCCACGACTTTGAAGTAGAGCTCGACCTGCTGCCGGAACTCGCCCGCCACTCCCTCGCGCTGGCCCTCGGCAAGTCCCTGCGCGACCTTCGGCGGCAGCCGGCCCCAATCGCCACCGTCGCGCGCGACTTCGCCCGGCAGCATCCCCTTCGCTCCGCCGCCGCGGGCGGGCGAGAAGTTGCCCGTGCCGCTGCCCGGCGCCTCGTCGTCGCTGTCCGGGCCGCTTTCGCCGGGCACGCTGCCCTTCGCACGCGCGGACATCATCTCGGATTTCTGCGACTTCATCGCCTCCTGCAACGCCTCCGTCGAGGACTTGTTCGACTTGGACGCCGCGCCGCCGGTCCCGTCGGAGCCACCGGGAGGACCCGGCGAATTTCGCTCCGGACTTCCTTTCGTGCCGGCCTTCGAACCCCGCCCCTCCGGCCCGGGACCCGGCGCCTGCATCATGCCCGCGGGCGGGTTCATCTGCGCGTCGAGCTGGTCGAGACCGCGCGCCATCCAGCGCGATTGGGTGGGTGAAAAACTCGCGCCGCCCTGGCCTGCCCCGCCGGATTGCGACTGGCCTTGCGAACCACCCTGCCCCTGCTGACTGCCTTGCGACTGGCCGCCCTGCGCGCCGCCGCCGCGACCGGACTGCGCGCCTTGGGAACCGCCCGAGCCAGACTGGCCGTTCCCCTGCCCCGCTCCCTGCCCTGCGCCGGCGCCTTGTCCGCGGCCGGCGCCCGAACCTTGTTGTGAGCCTTGCTGTGACGCTGCCGGTTGAGCGCCCGATGGCGCCGGCTGTTGCGCACTGTTCTGGCCGCTTTGCTGGCCACCTTGCTGCGAACCCTGCTGCGCCGACGCCTGCTGGCCCGATGGTTGCGCGCCCTGTTGCGCGCCCTGTTGTGGATCCGGCTGCGCGCCGCTTTGCGATCCGCGCTGCGATGACTGCGTCCCGGTTCCGAGGCGGGATTGCTGTCCCTGCGAGCCGGGTTGCGATGGCTGCTGGGCTCCCGTCGGGGGATGCCCTTGCTGTGAGTTCGGCTGCGCGCTCGCGGATTGCTGCGCGCCAGGTTGCTGCGCGCCCGGTTGCGAAGGGCGCTGCTGCGCCGATTGCTGGCCGGCCGGAGGTTGCGGCTGCTGCGACTGCGAATGCTGCGCAGACGGTTGTCCGCCTTGCTGCTGTCCGCTTTCCGGTTGAGGGCCCTGTGGTTGCAAACCCTGCGCCTGCGAACCCTGCGGCGGTTGGCCCGGATTGTTGGCCATTCCGCCGGGATTCTGCTGGCCCGACGCCGCGCGCTGCGCCTGCTCGCGGCCCGTGTTCGAGGCGTCCACCGCCCGCTGCACGACAGCCGGGTCGTTCGGATTCAGCAACGCCACCACGACGCGCTGCGCGAGAAAGTAAAGGTCTGTGGCCTCCGCCGAGGCCGCGCCGCCCTCGGTCGTGGCCGTGCGCAGCGCAACGAGTTCCTGAGGCGTCGCCGCGGCCGCGGCCGCGGCCGCGGCTTGCGCGAGCTTGTTCGTCGCGGCCACAAACTCGTTCGTCGCCTGTCGGAGCGGCGGGAAGATGGCGTTGACTTCGCGCGCGAGCGGGAGGGTCGGTTGGAAGAAATTCGTCGGCGCGAGCGCCGCGGCGGCCTTGAGCGGAGTGTGCACGCGCTCAAGTTCCGTGTCCGCGCCGGCCCGCCCCTCCTTCGCTGCGCGGACCACGGCGGGGAACGCGTTCGTCGCGAGCGCGCCGAGCCGCTCCGTCAATTCGCGCACGAGGTCGGGAAGCTCCACGCGATTCGTCCGCGCGACCTGCGCCCCGGGCGGCTGTGTTGGCGGCCCCGCCTGCGCGGATTGAAGCGGCGGAGGTTCGTTGAGCGCGCGGGCCAGCGCGGCGTTCTGTTGCTCAAGCTGGCGCTGGGCGGTTTCCATCGCCTGTCGCGCCGCGACCAGACTGCTCGCGGGGCCCAGCGCGTCGAGCGCCGCGCGCATCGGCTCTTGCGCCGTCTGCGCGGTCTCGCGGCCGATCTGCTGAAGCGCCTCGCCTTGCGGTGTGCCGAGGCGCGACTCGTGCCGGCCCGCGCGCTGGATGTCGGCACCGGCCTGGGCGACTTCGTTCGCGAGGTTCATTTGTTCGGTCGCGGCGCGAGCCATGGCTTGATCGGGCGACACGCGGTTCGTGAGCGCCGCGGCGAGTTGTTGCGCGAGCGCGACGAGTTGCGCGGTTTCGCCGGCCACGTGGGCGACCTTCGGTTGCGCGGACTGGATGCCCTGGGTCATTTCGGGCGTCCTCGCGATCTGCTGCATCGCGCGGACGCGGTTCGCGGCGGTCTGCATCTCGGTGGCGGCGACCTGGAGGTTCGGGATCATCTCGCCGACGCTGCGCGCGAGCTGCTCGGGCGGACGCGAGAGGTCCGCGGGCACGCGGCTGATGGCGGTGTTGAGCCCGGCCTGGGCGCGGTTGATTTCGCTCGTGATGAACACTTTCACGTCCGAGAGCTCGCGGTTGAGCGGCGGAAGATCATTGGTGACAAGCCGCCGGGCGCGCGCGACGAGTTGCGCGATTTGAGCCGGGGCGTTGCCGCGTTCGGCCTCACCGCGGGCGGCCTCGGCGAGCCGCCGGGGGATGTCCGCCTGCCGTTGCGCGGCGGACGCGAGCGCGGCGCGGGCGTCCTCGAGCGTCTCGCGCCCGACTTGGCCGAGTTCCTGCCGCATGGCGTTGTTGCGGCGCAATTGGTCTTCGAGTTCGGTCAGCCGTTCACGGTCGGACTTCTGCATCAGCTCGTTGAGCTTCTGCACGGTGTCGTAGTTGCGGTCGAGCGAATCCTTCACGCCGAGTTCCTCCTCGGCGCGGCGCAGCGCGGCGCGGGTGGCGGCGGGGTCACGGCCGGCTTCCATCGCGGCGTAGTGCTGCGCCATCTGGTGAAGGCTCTCGCCGAGTTTCTGCTGCTGTGCCGCGGCCTCGGTGAGCGCGGCCTTTTGGGCGGCGGCATCCTTGAGCGCGGACGCGGCGGCGAGCGCTTCCTGCGCCTTGGGCGGCGGTTCGCGCAACATCGCGATCGCGTCGTCGGCGTCGCGCGAGCGCTCGCGTCCCGCGGGCGTCGCGAGGTCCTGCACGTTGGCGTCGCGGCGGACGGCCTGCTGCAATTCGTCCACTTGCTTGTTCAGCGCGTCCTGCCCCGCGGCGAGCCGGCGAGCGTCGTCGCGCGCGGCGTCATTGCCCGATGGTTGCTGGACGGCGCGCGTGGCCTTTTCCATTTCCTGCGCGGCGCGGGCGAGGCCGGACATCATCTCGCTGAGGCGGGGCGCGGATTGGTCGATGCGCGAGCGCGCCTCGGCGAGCGCGGGCTCGGCTTCGTTGCGCGCCTGCTGGACCGCGTCGGCGAGCTTGTCGAGTTTTGCGCTGGCGTCGGCGGGGCGTTTGGCCGCCATCTGGCGGTCGAGCATTTCGCGGTCGAGTTCGGAGGCGAGCGGATGGCGCGAAGCGTCCAGCGCGGCTTTCGTCGCCTTCTCGGGCAGGCCCGCGGCGCGGACTTCCTTGGGGACGGACTGAAGGCGCTTCGATGCCCATTCCCAATCGCGTGTGCGGCCGGACGCGGCGTCGGGGGAGTCCTTCTCCCAACGCTCGGCCCGCGCAAGCTGGCCGAGGGCATTGTTGAGTTCGCTGATCTGGCGGCCCCCTTCGAGGGTGCGCACGGAGCGCTCCATCTCGCGAAGCGCCTCGGCCTGCCTGGCCATGTCGGCGCTCGCCGCGGCGCGCATCGAGTCGAGTGCCTGCGCGGCTTTCGTGAGGTCGGCTGTGAATTGTGCGTCGGTGTCACGGCGAAGTTCCTCGGCCGTGGCGCGGTCCTTCAACTGCTGGATGGCGGCCTGCATCTGCTCGTCGGCGCGGGCGAACTGGCGTTTCGCCTGCGCATCGAGGAACGGCGACTCGGCGCCGCGTTCCCGCAACGCGCCGGCTTTCTTCGCGGTGTCGGCGGCGACGTCGGCCTCCTTGCGCGCGGCCTCGAGCTTGTTCGCGGATGCACCGGCGATGCGGGCGAGATCCTCGCGGGCCTTGTCGCCGCGGGCGGCGAGTTCCTTCGCGAGCGGGCGCAATTCCGTCGCGGCCAGCTCGACGCCGCGCTGCAGGTTGCGCGCGGCGGGGAGCAACTCGGACGCGGGTTGGTTCGTCCCGACGGCTTTCTCCATCTGGACGCGCGAGAGTTTGAGCAAGTCCTGCGCGCGCCCGGCGCGTTCGGCGATGCCGCGCGGCGCGTGCTTGCGGAGCGGCCCGAACTGATCCTCGGCGGCGGCGGCTTCCTTGACCGCGCCCGCTTGGCGTCGCGCGAGCCGTGTGTAGGCCTGCGGGTCGGATTGCACCTCGGCGGCGGCGCGTGTGTTGATCTTGTCCTGCTCGCGGGCGAGGTAACCAAGGTGTTCGATGAGCGCATCGGCCTCCGCGCCGGCGAGCAGGTCGCGGTGCGAGGCCTCGATGAGCGCCGCGTTGTCCGCAAGCTGCGAGGTGGAGCGGGTGGCCTCGTTGAGCGCGGTGTTGTCGGCGGCGGCGTTTCCCTTGTTCTGCGAAAGCCGGTCGAGGTCGCTGCGCGCGGAGCCGAGGGCGCCGTGACGGAGTTCGCTGAGGGCGCGCGCGAGGGTGGTCAAGTCGGCAGCCTCGCGGCCGGGCGGGGCGGATTTCAAGGCTTCGCGCGTGAGCGCGGCGGCGCGGTCGAGGTGGCGCTCGAGTTCGGCGGCGGCCTTCGACGCGGCGGCGAGCACTTGCTGGCGCTGCAGCGGGTCGCCGCCGCGAATCTTCTGCGCCGCGTCGAACGCAATGGACCGCCGCAACTCGGACGCGCCGACCACGACGCCGGAGAGCGAGTCGTGCAGTGCGCGCTTCGAGTCGAGCGCGGCAAGTCGCGTCGTGTCGAAGCCCGCGGAACCGATGACGACGTGCAGCGTCGCGGACTCGGCGCGGCTGCCCTTCAAGTCGACGGCGGCGAGCTTGGTGTGGACGCGGTCGCCCGGAGAGACCCCGAGCTGGAGCAAGTCCCACCGGCGCGAGACGGGCGCGTTTGTTCCGGCGTTTTCCGCGACGAGTGTCTCGGCCCATGGGCCGTCGTTGATTTGGACGAGCTGGAATACTTTCGCGAGGCCGACGTCGTCGGATGCCGCGCCCAGCAAGGTCACGACCTCCTCGGAGCGCGCGATGAAGTCCTGGCGCGGTGATTCGATGACAACGCGGGGCACGAGGTCGGCGAGCGGGCGGATTTCGTAGACGGGGCTGAACTTGTTCTCGAAGCCCGTCTCCGCGGCGACGAGTTGCACCCGGTAAGTCGCGGCGACGATGACGGGAACTTGCGCCGTGAGCGTGGGCGCGGAGGACACGGGAAGCTGGATGCGGTTTGTCACGCTCTTCGCCTCGATGGAGATGGACGCCTCGCGGACGGGTTGGTTGAGGTGCAGCGTGAGATCGACGCGAGAACCCTCGAGCGCCGTGAGGTCACCATTCTCCTCGCTGACGGCGCGCGGCGGGAGCTTCGTGTAATCGGGTGAATGGAAGACCTTGTCGAAGCGCGCGACGTGCGGCCGCGGGCGTATGCGGAGCTGGAACTTCCCCGTCATCGCGTCGCGCGCGCGGATGCGAAACTCCACGGCGCCGCCGCCGAGCGGGAGTGTGGTGCCGTATTGCCGGCCTTGCAGCAGCGGCATCGCGACCTGCTCGCGTGGCGCGTCCTTCGGGAATGATTCGAGCACCACCTTGTCCGGTTCCGGCCCGGTGACTTCGACGACGATCGGCAGGCTGTCGCCCTGCGCGTGGAAGGCGTGGATGTCCGCGGGCTCGACAAGCCGCAATTGCGTGAGCGAGACGCGCTCGAGATTCGCAGCCGGCGCGAGCGCGCGGGCGACGAGCCGCTCGTAGCGCAGTCCGGGCACGAAGAACAGTCCGGTGACAATGGCCACGGCAATCGCCGCGCCGCGGAGCCACACCGCGATGAGCTGCGGCGGGAGCAGCGAGTCCATTTGCAGGTCTCGCAAGCGATCGGAAACCCCCGCTTGCACGAGCTGGCGAAACTCGGGCGAATCGTGACTCGGCGCGGACTGGCCGAGTTCGACTGCGGAGAGCAAGTCCTCGCGCAAGTCGGGCGCGGCCTTCTCGACGAGGCGCGCGACCTGGCGCGAGTCCGGCACGCGCAGCAAAAGCCGCACGCAGAAAAACCAGACGACGAGTGCCGTGGAAAGATAGACCGCGCCGCTGATGGCGAGCCGCGCAGGCTCGGGCAGCACGAAGAGCCAGTCCACGAGCGCCGCGACCGTCAGCGCGGCCAGGAAGGTGATGAGCCCGCCGCACAAGCCGCGCAGCAGCACGAGCCCGCGCCATCGCCGCGCAAAGGCGTCGAGCTGGCTAGCGATGATCGGATCCATGGCGATGCACCGGACTCCAGCCGCCCGGGGAATTGGAACCAAAACCGTGGACTTCATTCCACGCCTGGCCGTGAGCCGCGCCAACCTCGCGGAACTGGCCTTTGCCCGCGAGTTGATCCGACCGGAGTTTCCATGCGACGAGGTCCGTCATGGTCGGCCGGAATCCCGCGCAGCCGCACGAGCCGACGACGCAGACGGCGACCGCCGACTTGAGCCACGCGCGGGCCGGGAGGTTCGTCGAGACCGTCATGTGCGAAGGGCTCATTGCTAGCTCTGGTGCAGACTAACACGCGCGACCGACGGATGGGAACGGGAAAGAGCGATTGCCCGCTCGGGTCTTTCATGGATGCGGGCGGGCGGCACGGCCGCCCGTTCACGCCGGAAAACCGGGAAGATTTGCATTGCGCGGCCCCCCTGCCCTGTTAGTTTCCCGCCCTTCGCGCCGGGCGGATCGGCCCCACGGCGCGCTGGAAACGGCCTCAACAGTCCCGCCACCGTGTGGCGGCGGGCGGCCACAACAACATCCAACATCAATCCCGAGTTCGCGGGATGGCCTGTGCGGCGCGACCGACGCAGGCTCGCAACCAAAGAACAACATGATCAGCGTTGGCATCAAGGAACTGCTCGAAGCCGGCGTCCATTTCGGACACCAGACCCGCCGTTGGAACCCGAAGATGAAGCGCTTCATCTTCGACGCCCGCAACGGCATCCACATCATCGACCTGAGCCAGACCGTGAAGCAGCTGGATGACGCCTGCACGTTCCTCGGCAGCGTCGTCGGCAAGGGGGGAGAAATCCTGTTCGTCGGCACCAAGAAACAAGCCCAGGAAGCCGTCAAGGAAACCGCGCGCGCAACCGGCCAGCCGTTCGTCACCGGCCGCTGGCTCGGGGGCACGCTGACCAATTTCAAGACCGTCCGCAAATCCATCAAGCGCCTGACCGAACTTGAGCGCATGGAAGCCGACGGCACCATCGGCCAATACGGAAAACAGGAGCAATCCGCCAACCGCCGCGAAGCCGCGCGCATCCTCAAGAACTTCGAGGGCATCCGCGACATGGACGGCCTCCCCGACGCCATGTTCGCCGTCGACATCAAGCGCGAGCACAACGCCGTTGCCGAAGCCCGCCGGCTCCGCATCCCCATTGTCGCCATCGTCGACACCAACTGCGACCCCGACCTCGTCGATTACCCGATCGCCGGCAACGACGACGCACTCCGTTCCGTGCGCATGATCTTTTCCACCGTCGCGCAGGCCGTCACGCAGGCCAAGGCCGAGTATGAGGCGAAATACGGCCGCAAACCCGCGCAACCGGAAGCGCCCGCGGCCGAGGTCGCGCCCGCACCGGCTCCCGCGCCCGAAACCGTCGCAGTCGCCGCCACCGCGTAACGCGCACCGATCTTCGCGGCCGTCGCGGGCTCAAACCGTCCGGCGTTCGACGCATCCTCCATCCCAACCCCAACCCCTCACTCTCCAACCCTCATGGCAGAAATCACCGCATCCGCCGTCGCCAAGCTCCGTGAAATGACCGGCGCCGGCCTCATGGAATGCAAGAAGTCCCTTGTGGAAACCCACGGCGACATCGAGGCCGCCGTGGACTTGCTGCGCAAACGCGGAGTCGCGAGCGCCGCGAAGAAGGCCTCGCGCGCCGCGAACGAAGGTGTCATCTCCCAGCACATCGTCAACGGCGGCCGCGCGGGCGTCATCGTCGAGATCAACTGCGAGACCGACTTCGTGGCGAAGAACGAGACCTTCCGCGCCTGGTGCGATGACATCGCGCGGAAGATCGCCACCGAATCCGGCACCTCCCTTGAGACCGGCCTGGAGGCCGACCGCGTCGCCGCCGTCGCCAAGATTGGCGAGAACATCAAGATATCCCGCCACCAGCGCTTCGAGGTTCAGGGCAGCGGCCTCGTCGCCGCCTACATCCACACCGGCGCGAAAGTCGGCGTGCTCGTCGAAGTCGGCGCGGGCAATCCCGCCACCGTTTCCGGGGACGCCTTCAAACAGCTCGTCCGCGACATCACCCTGCAAATCGCGGCGGCCAGCCCCACGGCGATCCGCCGCGCCGAAGTTCCGGCCACGCTCGTCCAGAAGGAAAAGGAGATCATCGCGCAAAGCGACTCCGTGAAGGGTAAGCCCGCGCAGGCGATGACCAAGATCATCGAAGGCAAGCTCAACAAATTCTACGAGAACTCCTGCCTCCTGGAGCAGGGCTTCGTGAAGAACCCCGACCTCAAGGTCGAGGCCCACGTCGCCTCCGTGTCCAAGCAAATCGGCGACGAGATCACCCTCCGCAGATTCGTGCGTTTCCAGGTCGGCGACGCCCCGGCGGCTTGAGCGGCCGCGGTGAACGTGTGCGCCTTGGGGCTGCGGGGCAACGCGCGCCGGCACCAAGGTCGGCGACACGGCATTTCGACGTCGGAATCTGCGAGTGAAGGCGGCGCGGTGCTGTGCGTCGCTTCCCCCCGCACGACAAAAGTCCGGTGCCCTTCGCACCACGTCTCGGCGCGCCAGTGCAGCACCACGAAACTCCCATCCGCCCGCGCCAGCGCTGCCGCGAAGCTCCAAACCGCGACGCCGTTCTCCACCCGGTTGGGTTCGCCGAGCGGCCGGCCCGTCGCCTCGAACAACTGCCACACGAGCGAACCGCCCTTTTGCCAACCCGTGCCCTCGGCCCACGCGAGCAGGCGTTCTCCCTTGGGGTTCACGGCGACTGACGGCTTGCCCGTCGCCGGGTTGATCTCCGCGAAATGGATGTGGCCCGCCGGGTCACACGCTCACTTCACCACGCCGTGCTCCTTCAACAACGCCACGACGCCGTTGATCATGAACTGAAACGCGACGGCCGCGAGCAGCAGCCCCATCACCCGCGCGAAGATGCGCATCGCGATCGGGCTGATCCAGTTCGCCCCGCGCGCGGCGAGCTTGAAGATGAAGTAGCTCACGACGCACACCGCGACGATGCAGCCGTGGAGGGCGATCATCTGCTGGAGCGTCGCGGCCTGGTTGTGCAGCAGGATGGCCGTGGAAATCGCGCCCGGCCCGGCGAGCATCGGCATGGCAAGCGGCGTGATTGCGATGTCGTCCTTCTCCGTGCCTGCGTGCGTCTCCTCGCTCGTCTCCTGCACGGTGGAGCGCCTCGCGCGCAGCATGTCGAGCGCGACCAGAAGCAGCACCACGCTCGAGGCCATCTGAAACGCCGGCACGCTGATGCCGAGAAATCGAAACACCCATTTGCCAACGATGGCGAACGTGACCAGCACCGCCGCCGCCACGATGCACGCCAGCCGCGCCATGCGTGTGCGTTGCTCGGGCGTGTCCCGGGGCGTCATCGCGAGGAACGCCGGGATCGTCGCGATCGGGTCCACGATCACGAACAACGAGCTGAACGCAAGCAGCGTGAAGGCGAACAACGTCATCCCGTCTCCTCCCCTTCCCCGCCCGCCGCGGCCTGCGCCCCGACCGCGCACGGCGCGAGGATGGCGTCCTTCATGCCGTGGATGATCTTCTTGTCCGCGGGGCAAATCGTGGCGAGCACGCCGCCGAGTTTCGCGCGGGCCGCGTCGTGTTCGCCGGACACAAAGTAGTAGGGACACAGCCGCACCCGCCCAGTCATCGGCACGGCCTCGCCTCGGTCGAAGTCGAACCACCGCGATTGAACCGCGCGCGGCTTGTGGTAGCGCTGCAGCACGAACGGCGTGCGCTCAAACTCCGCGATCGCCCGGTCCACCGCCGCGCTCCAGTCGCCCGCCGACAGGTCGCAGCCGAGGAACACGCCGCGCGAACCCCACGCGTGCTCGGAGAAGCCGGACACTTTCAGAATCAATTCACGCTCGTGCTGCGAGAGAGCCTTGAGCTGTCGCCAGTCGGTGAGATTTAACTCGGGAATCGCCGCGTGCGCCGGCAGCGGCGCGGGATCCACGACCCACGAGAACGGCACGTGCGCGAGCAGGTGGTTGAAAAAGCCCGACCCCAATTCCTGCCGCCAGAAGTCGCGCAGGTTCCGGTTCCAGAGCAGCGCGAAGAGCATCTTCTCCTCGAACACCGGCTTGGGCGGCGGCGTGAGGCGGATGCGTTTCTCGTGCGCCGCTTTGAACAGGGACGCCGCGCCGGGGACGTTGGCCGCGTCGAACAATTCGAAGAACCGATACACCGCGTCGCCCGCCGCGAAGGCGGTGAACCCCGGTTCCTGAACCTGAATCCTCGAACCGCCAACCTCCGCCGCGACCCACTCCATCTCGGGTCGATACGTGGCGGACTCCTCCGAGACCACAACGTGAACGCGGGGCGCCGCGCCGAAAATGCTCGTGAAACCGTCGAGCATTCCACCCGCGCCGCCGATCACTTCGACCGGGGCCGTTGTCCGCGAATCCGGTCCGTCGTCTCCCGGCCCGCTCGTCGCGCGCGAGTAAGTCTTGCCGAGCCACGCCGTGAGGCCGATGCCACCGGGGACGCTGTCGAGTTCGGTGATGCTGAAGCCCGACTCGGTGAGGAGAATGTCCGGGCGGATGACGCGCGGCAGGTCGCTCTTGAACGCGTTGTCGCGCTGCAATTCAACCAGCGACGCGGGTTTGCCGAGGTCAAGCCAGCGCGCCACCCATGCCGGCTGCCTGCCCTCGACGCTCCGGCGATACAGCAGGTTCACCGCGCGGTAGAATTGCAGGAGCACGCGGCCGAGTGATTCGAGTTCCGCCGCGAGTTCCTGCGGTATCGCGAAGGGCTCGGGCGCAATCCGCCACTGCTGGCCGGCGAACAGACCGCCTTCGGGCAGCGCGTCGCGGATGAGCCTCGCCCGCCCGGCGGCGGCGGGAATGTCGGGTGTAGACAGCATCGGGTCGGTCGATGATTGCCGCGACGAGGCTCGCGCAACTATCGCCGCGCCTCGGCCGCGGCGAACACGGCGGCCAGGTTGTTCAGGGGCGGGTCCTTCCTCGATGGCGGGTCGAGCAGCAGCCGCAGATACTCGATCGCGTCGGGGACATTCTGGACGTGCTTCGGAAGCGTGGCGCCCGCCGCGTTGGGATGCCCGCCTCCCTGGCAGAGTTGCGCGACCTTCAGCGCCGAGCCGTCGCGGCTGCGAAAACTCGCGATCACCGTGCGGTTGCCCTTCACGAAAAACGTTGCGAGCACGGCATGCGGCGTCGCCTGCTGCTCGAGCATCCGGTGGACGATCCGGTTCACGTTGCCGATCACGGTGTCCACGAAGCCCACCGAGTCGCTGAGCCGCCGCACATTCGCGCGGCTCCACTCGTAACCCAGCGGATCCTCGACGCGGTGCTTCACGGCCATCACTTCGAGCAACGGGTGATCGAGCAGGCGATCGGGCTCGCCCTCCACGAGCGCGTGGAGGTTCCAGAAGTTGTAAACCTTCACGAGGCTCGCGTAGTCGTTGGCCAGTTCGAAATCCGCGTCGTCATCGAGGAACAGGTCGGCGACGTTGCTCAAGTGAACGAGCCGGTCGAGCGCGGGCGTGGCGAGGCCGGCCTCGCGGCAAAGCTCGTAGCACAGCAGGGCGGCAGACTTCGCCGGGTCGTGGATGAGCCGCGCCTGCCGGGGCACGGCAGTCGTGGCGTGATGATCGAGGATGACCCAGTTCGACCGGTCGAGCCTCGGCTCGAAACTCAAGTCCGCAACCCACGCCGCCTTCTCGGGCAGGGGCCGCTGCTTCCACATGTTGTAGTGATACGCCTCCAGCGGGATGTCCGCGGCGAAGAGCTTCCGCGCCAGCCGCTGCAGCAACATGCCCGAGAGCAACCCGTCCAGGTCGCTCTCGTGCGTGAGGATGACTTCCGGCCTCGGCAAGGCGGTCATGCGCGCAACGTAGCCCGCGCCCGGCCTGTCGGCGAGCAGAAAGCCTGTCGACTTCGGCGCGCTCACGGTGTTTCATCGGCGCGCCGCATGGACGACACGAATTCACTCATCGAACAGCGCCGCGCCAAGCTGGCCTCGCTGCGCGCGAAGAAGATGGACCCGTTCAAGAACCGGTTCACGCCGGACATCGGGTGCGCCGAGGCGCGCGCGAAGTTCGAGCGCGGCGAGCTGGCCGAGGGCGCGCCCGTCGCCATCGCCGGGCGGCTCACGTCGCGCCGCGACATGGGCAAGAGCCAGTTCGCCGACCTCAAGGACCAGTCCGGCCGCATCCAAGTTTACGCGCAGAAGCAGGCGCTCGGCGACGAGCCGTTTGACCTCTTCAAGCACCTCGACCTCGGCGACTTCATCGGCGTGAGGGGCACGATGTTCAAGACGCGCATGGGAGAAATCTCCGTGAAGGCCGGGAGTTTCACCATGCTCGCCAAGGCGCTGCGACCGCCGCCCGAGAAGTGGCACGGCCTCGCCGACACGGAAATCCGCTACCGCCAGCGCTATCTCGATTTGATGGCGAACGACGACGTGCGCGCGACCTTCCTCAAGCGCAGCCAGATTCTCCACGAGATCCGCAACTACCTCCACGCGCAGGGCTACGTGGAGGTCGAGACGCCGATGATGCAGGCCATCCCCGGCGGCGCGGCGGCGCAGCCGTTCAAAACGCATCACAACGCGCTCGGCTGCGACTTCTTCCTGCGCATCGCGCTGGAACTTTACCTCAAGCGCCTGCTGGTCGGCGGCGTGGACAAGGTCTTCGAGATCGGCCGCAACTTTCGCAACGAGGGCCTCTCACGGAAACACAACCCCGAGTTCACCATGCTCGAGGCGTATCAAGCCTATGGCGATTACGAGACCATGATGGAACTCGTGCAGGGCATGATCTGCCACGTGGCGACCGCGGTGCTCGACACGCTCGTGATCGAGCACAAGGACGCCGAGGGCAAGGTCACCAAGACGATCAACCTCACGCCGCCGTGGACGCGCGTCCGCTACACGGACCTCGTGAAGCAGAAGGCCGGCGCGGACTGGTTCGACATTTCGCCCGCCGGCCGCCGCCAGCGCGCGCACGATCTCGGCGCCGAGATCACCAAGGACTACGCCGACTTCGAGGTGACCGGCGCGGTCTTCGAGAAGCTCATCGAGCCCACGCTCATCCAGCCGACGTTCGTCACGCATCTGCCGAAGGAACTCGTGCCGCTTGCCAAGCTCTCTCCCGACGACCCGGCGTGCGTGGAGGTCTTCAAGTGCTGCATCAACGGCCAGGAAATCGCGCCCGCCTACTCGGAGCAGAACGATCCCATCGAACAGCGCGAGCGCCTCGAACACCAGGCCGGTGGCGAGCAGCAGAAACTCGACGAGGACTTCCTCATCGCGCTCGAACACGGCATGCCGCCGGCCGGCGGCATGGGCTTGGGCATCGACCGCCTCTGCATGATGCTGCTCGGGCAGGAGAGCATCCGCGACGTGATCCTGTTTCCGCAGATGAAGCCGCGGTGACGCATCGCGGAGTTTCACCCTCGCGCCCTCAGGCGATGTCCGTGAAGACGGCGGTGCGCTCACGCAACCGGATCAGCCGGGCCAGGGGCGTTGTGCCTTCGGGCTGGAGTGATTCCCGGAGCGCGGCTTCCTTTCCCGGGCCCGATGCGAGCACCCACACTTCGCGCGCAGCGGCGAGGACCCCGTAACCGAGCGTGATGCGGCGCGGCGGCGGCTTGCTCGCGGTCACGGCCCGGTAGATTGCCGCGGAGTCCATCACCGCGTCGCTCTCGCCGGGGAAGAGCGACGCGACGTGCCCGTCCTCACCCATGCCGAGAAACACCAGATCGAGCGCGGGCCTGCCTGCTGCACCTGCCGGCGCGAGGCGAACCAGCTCAGCCGCGGCGTCCCGCGCGGCGACCTCCGGCTGCAACTCGCCGCGAATGCGGTGTATGCGCGCAGCGGGAACGCGCATCGGCGCGAGCAACCCCTCGTGAGCCGCCCGAAAGTTGCTCTCGCGATCCTCCGGCGCCACGCAGCGCTCGTCGCCCCAGAAGAACGCCACGTCCCGCAGGCTCACCCCGCGCTCGGCGGCGATTCGGGCTGTGGAGCCGAACAAGTCGCGCGCGATGCGCCCTCCCGGGAGGGCCACGGTGAACACGGGCGCCGAGGCGTGGCGGCACGCGAGGCGCTCGATCCAGAGCCCGGCGACTCCTGCGGCGAGCGCGGAGGCCGAATCAAATCGTTGGATCAGGTGGTCGCCCATTGGCGGCAGGTTCAGCAGGGGGCAGACGGGCAGGTCGGACCCGCCGGACACGTCGGATCTCACCGCTTCGCCAGTGCGCGGAGCTGCGGCACGTCGAAGTGCTCGAGCAAACCGAAGCAGAACATTTCGGGTTGCTGGCTCACGGCGACGTTTCGCCCGATCAATTCCTTGAGGCTGCCAAGCGGCTCCACCGTGTCCACCGAGGCGACGGACTTTTCCTCCAGGGCGGCGGCGACAAGCGCGACGACACTGGTGCGCGGGCCGATGCTCGCGAGGGAGACGGGCGCGCCGTGCTGCTTGTGCGCCCAACGCGCCACGGCCCCGACCTGGCTCGCCTGCAACCCCACCGGGCGGTCGCCCACGGACGCGAGCAGCAGTGAGAACAGCCAGTCGCGCGACGCGATCTTCGACTCGCCAAAGTAATACGGGTCCACCGCCACGACGCGCCGCCCGGCGGCGAGGTGCTTCTCGACCTCGGCGGCGGACGCCTTGCGCCCGGCGTCGCTGATGAGCACGACCGTTGTCTTCGCCTCACCGCGCGTGAGCTCGACCGCGGGCAGCGTCCATTCGCCCGCGAGCTTGAGCCGCCAGAACACGGCCTTCACGCCGTCCTTCTCCTCCGCGCCTGCGCGCCCGGCTTCGACGGTGTAGTCCTTCGCGCGGACAATGTCGCGCAGCTTCGCGCGGCGCGGCTTGAGCGCCGCCGCGTCCGCAGGCGCGCCGGCGTTCAACGGCAGGCTGCTCGCCAGCGTGAGCGCGAGCTTGTTGAAGTCCACGTTGTCCGCGGGCAGCGGCACGTCGAGCTGCTCCTTCGGCTTCACGTCGGACGGCAGCGCGCTTTCCTTCGCGGCGAACTCGTGGCTGCCCCCGTAGAACACGTCGCGCACGATGCGGTAGAACGCCTCGCGGTTGTCCTGGTCGAAATTGTGGTTGCCGGGCAGGTAGTTCACGTGCGAACGGAGCCGGTCCGGCTTGCCGTGCAGCTTGTATATGGGCTCGGCGGCGTCGAGCAGCGGCTGCAACGCGTGCCCGCTCGCGAAGCAGCAGTTGTCCTTCGCGTTCTTCGTGATCAGCGCGGCGCGGGGCGCGAGCATCGCGGTCATGTGCGCGTAATCGGTCCACAGCGCAAGGTCGTTCGGCGTCTGCTCGGAATCGCCAAGGTCGGAGTGGTTGCGCACGCGCGTGCGGAAGCTCGAGTAGCCGGCCACCGGGTTGCAAAGTGTCACGCGCGTGTCGAGCGAGCTGATGATGATGGTGCCCCAGCCGCCGCCGGAAAGCCCGCTGACGGCGACGCGCTGCGGGTCCGCCTGCGGCAGCGCGAGCAGGATGTCGAGCCCGCGCTTCATCTGGAGGAAGAACGGCGCCCACCCGCTCGTGCCGCACAGGTCGAGCTGGTTCATCGAGGCGTGCGCAAAGCCGGGCGTGCGAAGCTGCCCCATGCCGAACCACTCGACGTTGAGCGAGATGACGCCGTTGCGCGCGAGGTGCGCGCAGCGGACCTGTTTGTAGGGCGACTGCTTGCCGTTCGCGTCGTGGCCGTTGACGGCGAGGTGGACCGGCACCTTGCCGCTGATGTGCGCGGGCACGTAGAGCAGCGCGCACGTCCACATGCCGGGCAGCACTTCGTAACGCAGCTTGCGGATGCTGTAGCCGGGGCCGCCCTCGATGGTGTCGAGCCACTCGACCTTGCCTGCGTAGTTGCGCCATTGCGCCGCCGCGCCGCGATACACCACAAAGTCGAGCACGTCCGCGCGCATTTTCGACGCGAGCCTGTCCCAGTCGCCGGCGGACTTCACCGCCGGCATGAGCGGGACGTGATTCTCCACGTAGTCCTCGACCTCCGCCTGCGTGAGCCGCGGCCCGATGATTTCACGGGCGAGCATCGCCTCGACGCCACCGGGCGCGGCGCCGAGACCGGACGAGGCGAACGCGGCGAGGGATGCGAGGAGGACCCGTTTCATGGATGCGCGGAGCCTATCGCGCCGCGGCCGCGTGAGAAGAAAGAAGTGCGCGAAGTCCAGGCGTCAGAGCTTCAACCGCGCCGCGACCTCCTGCGCGAGCAACTCGTAGGCGGCCGCGGCAGCGGAATACTTGTCGTAGGCGATGATCGGCTTGCCGAAGCTCGGCGCCTCCGCGAGACGCGTCGTGCGCGGGATGAGCGTCTCGAACACCAGCTCGCCAAAGTGCTGGCGGACTTCGTCCACGACCTGCCGCGCGAGCCGGGTGCGCGCGTCATACATCGTCATCAACACGCCGAGCAACTCGAGCTTCGGGTTTACGCCGGAGTCGCGGAGCTGCGTGAGCACGCGGTTGATCATCGAGATGCCTTCGAGCGCGTAATACTCGCACTGCAACGGCACGATGAGTGAATCCGCCGCGGCAAAGGCGTTCAGCGTAAGCATCCCCAGCGAGGGCGGGCAGTCCACGAGGACGACCTCGAACCGTCCGTTCGACGCGACGGGACCCAGCGCAAGCCGCAACCGCTGCAGATGATTCTCCATCCGGGAGAGCTCGACTTCGATGCTGCACAAGTCCGGCTCGCTGGGCACCAGTTCGAGGCGCTCCCACGCGGTGTTCTGGATTTTCTCCGCGAGCGCGCCCTGACCGAGCAGCGCGTCGTAGGCGCTCGCGCCGGGAAGTTTCTCGAAGCCCACGCCGCTCGTCGCGTTCGCCTGCGGGTCCACGTCCACGAGCAGCACGCGGCGGCCGGCCCACGCGAGGCACGCCGCGAGATTCACCGCCGTGGTGGTTTTGCCCACGCCCCCCTTCTGGTTGGCGACAACGATGACTTTGGCCGGCACGCGGCGATTTAAGGGAAGCCCCGCGCACGGTGCAAGGAAGCAAACCGCGCGGGCGCGTCGCGTCGGACGCTTTGCCATCGGCCCCTGGCTGTGGGAGGGTTCGCCCGTGCACGTCCAACTGCCTGCCGAACTGCGCCGCATTCTCGCGGAGACGCCCGAGTTGCGGCGCGCGTATCTCGTGGGGGGGTGCGTTCGCGATTCGCTGCTCGGACTCGCCGTGAAGGACTTCGATGTCGAAGTCTTCGGCGTGAACTACGAGCAGCTCGAACCCGCGTTGCGCCGGCACGGCCGAACGGACCTCGTCGGCCGTTCGTTCGGGGTCGTGAAGCTCACCACGGGCAGCGGCATCGGCTACGATTTCAGCATCCCGCGCCGCGACCGCAAGGTGGCGCCGGGGCACACGGGATTCCTGGTCGGGTTCGATCCGAACATCACGCCCGCGGAAGCGGCGGGCCGGCGCGACTTCACCATCAACGCGCTGATGTTCGACCCGCGCGCGGGCGAGGTGCTCGACTTTCACGGCGGGAAGGCGGACCTGGGGAACCGCGTCTTGCGCCACACAAGCGCGGCGTTCGCCGAGGACCCTTTGCGCGTGTTGCGCGGGATGCAGTTCGCGTCGCGCTTCGAGCTCACTCCCGCGCCGGAAACGGTCGCGTTGTGCCGCAGCATCGCGTCGAGCTTCGGCGAGCTCGCAGTCGAGCGCGTCGGCATGGAGTGGTTCAAATGGGCGGCCAAGAGCACCGTGCCTTCCGCCGGGCTGAAGTTCCTCGCCGACGCCGGCTGGCTGGGGCACTTCCCCGAGGTCGACGCGATGCGCGGCGTGCCGCAGGAATCGGAGTGGCACCCTGAAGGCGATGTCTTCATCCACACATGCCATTGCTGCGATGCGCTCGCCAAACTCCCCGAGTGGCGGGCTGCGCCCGGGGACTCGCGCATCGCGTGGATGCTCGCGGTGCTCGCGCACGACTTCGGCAAGGCCACCACGACGCACCGCGCGGAGAAGGACGGCCGCCTGCGGATCGTCTCGCCCGGGCACGACGAGGCGGGCGTGCCGCTGGCCGAGGCGTTCCTCGCGCGCATCAACGCGCCGAACGCGCTCCGTGAACGCGTGCCGCCGCTCGTGAAGTGCCACCTCGCGCACTTGCAGACGATCACCGACCGGGGCGTGCGCCGGCTCGCGCGCCGCCTCGCGCCCGAGACCATCGAGGGCTTGTGCGTGGTCATCACCGCCGACTGCTTCGGCCGGCCGCCGCAACCGTGCGTCGTGCCCGAGACCGTGGCGACGCTTCGCGCCAAGGCCGCCGAACTCGAACTGCAAAACCGCTCCCCCCGGCCCATCCTGCTCGGCCGCCACCTCATCGAGCACGGCATGAAACCGGGGCCGCATTTCTCCGAAATCCTCGAGGCCGCATTCGAGGCGCAGTTGGAGGGGAAATTCAGCGAACTCGAGGGAGCCACCGCGTGGTTGCGGGCGCGGGAGCGCGGCGTGCGGCGCGGTTGAACGCGGCCATTGGCGCCCGTATTGTCCGCGCCGTGTTCGCCAACCTCGCCTCCGACTTGCGCGCGATGCCGCGCCCGCTGTGGATGCTCTTCGCCGGCACGTTCGTGAACAAGTTCGGCAGCTTCGTGATGCCGTTCCTCGTGCTGCACCTCACGAAGCACGGTCACTCGCCTGCAAAGGCGGGCCTGGCGGTGGGCGCCTACGGAGTCGGACACCTCGCGGCCTCGGCACTCGGCGGCTGGCTCGCCGACCGCATCGGCCGGCGCACCACCATCGCGCTCTCCATGTTCACGGGCGCGGCGGCGATGCTCGCGCTCTCGCAGGCGGAGACGTTCTCCACCATCACCGCGCTCACGCTGCTGCTCGGCGCGGCGAGCGAACTCTACCGGCCCGCGTGCTCGGCGCTCGTCACGGACCTCGCGCCGCCGGAGAAGCGCGTGACCGCGTTCGCGGTGTATCGGCTCGCGATCAATGCCGGCTTCGCGTGCGGCCCGGCCACGGCGGGCTTTCTCGCGGAGAAGTTGTTCATCTGGCTCTTCATCGGCGATGCGATCACTTCGGCGCTGTTCGGGGTCATCGCGCTGGCGACGCTGCCCGACGGCGAACGCCAGCGCGGCGACAAGGCGGACTGGCGCGCGGACTTGAAGCAGGTCGCGCGCGACCGGGAGTTCCTGTGTTTCCTGCTCGCGGTTGCGCCGATCACGTTCGTGTTCTTCCAGATGACAGCGTCGCTGCCGCTTCACGTGCGCGACGTGGGGCTGTCGAGCGCGGCTTACGGCGTCCTCATCTCGCTCAACGGGCTCATCGTGGTCATCTGCGAACTGCCGCTGACGAGCGTCACGCAGCGGCTCCCCGCGCGGCCCGTGATGGCGCTCGGCTACCTGCTCACAGGCCTCGGCTACGCGCTGACGGCGTTCGCGCGCGACGCATGGACGCTCGCGGGCACGGTGCTCGTGTGGACGCTCGGCGAGATGCTCGCGTCGCCGGTCTCGTTGGCTTACGTGGCGGGACTCGCGCCGCTGCACATGCGCGGGCGCTACCTGGGGATGGTGAGCGTGGTCTGGGCGCTCGGGCTCATCGCGGGGCCGACATGGGGCACCGCGCTCTACGCGCACGACGCTCCCCAACTTTGGGCGCTGTGTGCGGGGTTGGGAGTGGCGTCCGCGCTGTGCGTGTGGGTCGGGCCGGAGCGGCGACAGGTCGAACAGGTCCCATGAGACATGGGCAGCGACTGAACTCCGGCAACGCCCGCGCGGCACTCGGCCCGCCGTTGACCTTCCCCGCCCCGCTCGCGCAAGATGCCGTCACATGGTCGCCGCCGCCCCGAAGTTCTCCGGATTGGTCGAGTTCACGCCCGCGTTCGCGCCTCGCCCGCGCGTGAGCCACGTGCTGTTCGACTTCGACGGCACGCTGTCGCTCATCCGCGAAGGCTGGCCCGCGGTGATGGTCCCGATGTTCGTCGAGATGCTCCCGCGCCGGCCGGGCGAGACCGAGGCGGATCTCGCGCGGTTGATGACCGGCGACATCATGCGGCTCAACGGCAAGCAGACCATCTACCAGATGATGCAGCTCGCCGAGCGCATCCGTGAGCGCGGCGGCGAGCCGCGCGAGCCGCTGTGGTATAAGCACGAGTATCTCCGCCGCCTCGAGGAACGCATCCGCTCGCGCACCGACGGACTTCGCAGCGGCGCGATCGCGCCCGACACCTTGCTGGTGCTCGGGTCGCGCACGTTGCTCGCGGACCTCCGCCGCCGCGGACTCACGCTGTATCTGGCGAGCGGCACGGACGAGGTCTTCGTGAAGCGCGAGGCGGGATTGCTCGGGATCACGGAGTTTTTCGGCGGCCACGTTTACGGCGCGCTCGACGACTTCAGGCAATTCTCCAAGAAGATGGTCATCGAGCGGCTGCTGCGGGAGAACGGGATCGCGGGCGAGCAACTGCTCGCCTTCGGCGACGGCTATGTGGAGATCGAGAACACGAAGGAAGCCGGCGGCCTCGCGGTCGCGGTCGCGAGCGACGAGGCGCACAACGGCTCCGGCCGTTTCGACGAGTGGAAGCGCGAGCGGCTGCTTGGCGTCGGCGCGGACGTGGTGATCCCGGATTTCCGCGATGGGGTGGCGTTGATGGACTGGCTGCTGGGAAAGTGACGACGATGAACGCGACCTTCCCGCTTAATCCCCATGCTGCTCCTCATCTCCTTCCTGTTCGCGGAGATGCCCGAGGATCAGGGTCAAGAGCAGGATTGGGATTGGGCAGTGAAGCAGGAGGAAGGATGCTGTGATGTTGAATCCGCATCGACCGCTCGACCTCGACCAGGTCAGGGTCTTCCCGCTTGCCGGGCGCCGCAGCGAGGCGCGCGTGGAAGACATCCTCATCGAGCCATCGTCCCAGCCACCCGCGCTGGAGCCGCGAGCCAGCGACCTGGTGCACGGTTGCGCGCAACGCGTGCGCGAGGCGCTCGCGGGCGGGCGCACGGTGATGCTCATTTACGGCGCGCACCTCATCAAGAACGGCGCGCACCTGCTGCTTTGCCAGATGCTGGACCGCGGCTGGCTCACGCACCTTGCGACGAACGGCGCGGGCATCATCCACGACTGGGAATTCAGCTACCTCGGCCGCTCCACCGAGAGTGTGCGCGACAACGTCGCCACCGGCACGTTCGGCACGTGGGACGAAACCGGCCGGCTCATCCACCTCGCGCTGCTGGCCGGCGGCGCGCGCGGACTCGGCTTCGGCCGCTCGCTCGGGACGTTCATCTACGAAGACGGCGCCATCCTGCCTGCCGAGAGGGAATTGCTCGAAGCCGTGGCCGGTCACCCGATGGATCCGCTGGCGCCGGCGAAGCTCGACCTCGCGCGCGCGATGCGGAAGTTCGGCCTGCAACCCGGACCCCAGATTCACCTGCACCCGAACCGCAATGTCTCGCCGCTCGCTCAGGCCGTGCGCCACGACGTGCCGTTCACGGTGCATCCGGGCATCGGCTACGACATCATCGCGAATCATCCGTGGTTCAACGGCGCGGCGCTCGGCCGCGCGGCGGAGGCGGACTTCAAATGGTTCGGCGGCGCGGTCGAGCGACTTGACGGCGGCGTGGTGCTCTCGGTCGGTTCCGCGATCATGGGGCCGCAGGTGTTCGAGAAGAGCCTGAGCTGCGTGAACAACATCCGCCTCGCGCAAGGCCGGCCCGTCGTGGCCGGGCATCACATCTACGTGGTGGACTTGCAGGACGGCGGCGGCTGGGACTGGTCGAAAGGCGAGCCGCCGAAGGACAATGCGGCCTACTACCTGCGCTTCTGCAAGAGCTACTCGCGCATGGGCGGCACGATGCACTATGCGCAATGCGACAACGTGGCGTTTCTGCACAACCTCTTCGCCGCGCTGACGAAGCCGTGACTCCGGCCCGCTTCAACGAAATCACCTCGCGCTACGCTTCGCTGCGCCTCGCGGTCGTCGGCGACTTCTGCCTGGACCGCTACCTCGAAATTGACCCGGCGATGCAGGAGACGTCCATCGAGACGGGCCTGCCCGTGCACAACGTGGTGAACGTGCGCTCGCAACCCGGGGGAGCGGGGACGGTGACCAACAACCTCGTGAGCCTGGGAGTCCTCACGATACACACGATCGGATTCCGTGGTGAGGATGGCGAGGGATTCGAGTTGGAAAACGCATTGTCGGGCCTGCGTGGCGTCCGGCCCGGTGGCTTCGTGCGCACGCCGCTGCGGCGGACGTTCACCTACTGCAAGCCGCTGGTCGTCTCCCCCGGCAGGCCGCCCGTGGAATTGAACCGGCTCGACAGCAAGAACTGGTCACCCACGCCCGCGGTCGTGACTGGCGAAGTGATGCGCGCCCTGAACGTCGTGCTCCCGAGTCTGGATGCGCTCGTCGTGCTGGACCAGGTGAACGTGGCTGACACCGGTGTCGTGACCACAGCCTTGCTCGGGGCTTTGCAAACGGCCTTGGAGCGTTATCCGGTCAAGACCGTCATCGGCGACAGCCGACGCTCGCTTCGCGGCTGGCCCGACGTGATGCTCAAGATGAACGCGGCTGAACTCGCCGCGCTCACGGGAATGGCTGCGACATCGAACATGGCCGACTTTTGCGCGGTCGCGCGGAAACTCGCGCACACACACGGCCGCAATGTGTTCGTCACCTTGTCCGAGCGCGGCATCATCGGCGCGACGCCCGCGGGCGAAGTCGCGCACGTGGCCGCCCCGCCCGCGCGCGGACCGATAGACGTGGTGGGCGCGGGCGACGCCGTGACCGCGAACCTCGCCGCCGCGCTCGCCGCGGGCGCGACATTGCGCGAGTCGCTCGAACTCGCCATGGCCGCGGCCTCCATCGTGGTCCACCAACTCGGCACGACGGGCACGGCGGGCGTGGAACAGATTCGCGCGTTGCTCGTGGCGGAGGCGCGTTCCTGAACCACAAAGTCACGAGGGACACAAAGGGGCAAGGCTTGGCGTCCCCGCCTTCTTCGTGTCCTTCGTGTCGTTGTGGTTGAAACGATTCTCCAGCGTTTCCCTGGAGCGCCGCCCGGGGGTCAGGCCGCGCGGCCGGTGAGTTCGGCCGCGCCAAGCACCGCCCGGTTGACGACCTTGTCGATGAGTGCCGTGGGATTCATGTTGAAGTGGCTGAGCGGGTTTTCTGCGCCGGACGCGGCGCAGGGCAGCAACCGAGTTTCGAACGGCAACCGGGAACTGCCCGCTACCGCGGCCCTCCGAGTTGCGCGCGGTGGCGCCAGAGTTCGGACGGCCTGAAGATGCCGGCGGGCGTGACGATTCCCGTGATCAATTCCGGCGGGGTCACGTCGAAGCCGGGATTGCGCGCCCGGCTTCCCGGGTTCGCCACGCGGAGATACGCGCGCGCGGACATCTTCGGACCCTGGACCGTGCCCCACGCCCCGAGCACCTCGTCCCCGCTCCGCTCCTCGATGGGAATGTCGCGACCGCGCCGGAGATTCCAGTCAATCGTCGAGAGCGGGATGCACACGTAGAACGGGATGCCGTGACGGTGCGCGAGCACGGCCTTGGTGTAAGTGCCGATCTTGTTCGCGACCTCGCCCGTGCGGCCGAGCGTGCGGTCGCTGCCGACGAGCACGAGGTCGACCTCGCCCTGCTGCATCAGGTGGCCCGCCGCGTTGTCGGCGATGATCTCATGCGAGATGCCCTGCTGCGAGAGTTCCCACGCCGTGAGTGTCGCGCCTTGCGAGCGCGGGCGGGTCTCGGCGCAAAAGACGTGGAACTTCCGCCCAAGCTCCTGCGCGGCGTAGAGCGGCGCCGTGGCCGAGCCGATGTCCACGAACGCGAGCCAGCCCGCGTTGCAATGGGTGAGCACGTGCGCCCCCGCGCGCACGAGCTTCGCCCCGTGGCGGCCGATGGCCTCGCAATGGGAAACATCCTCGTCTGCAAACGCCATCGCGGCGTCGAGCGCGCGTGCTTGCCGGCCGGCGACGGTCGTCCCGGCGCCGAGGCGCGCGCGGACTTCAAGCATCGCGTTCACCGGGTCCACGGCCGTCGGGCGCGCGCCTTTCAGCCGTTCGAAGACGCGCTCGACATGGGCTTCGAACTTCGCGAGCCCGCCCTTGCAAAAGGCGCGCGCGCCCTGCGCGAGTCCGAACGCGGCGGTCGCTCCGATCGCTCCCGCGCCGCGCACCGTCATGTCGCGGATGGCCTCCGCGGTCTCGCGAAAGTCGCGCGTGCGGACGAGCTTGAACTCGTGGGGCAAGCACCGCTGGTCGATGAGGACGACTTCGTTCCGCGCCGCGTCAAAACTCACCGTGCGGAACGGGCGCCTGCGGCCTCGAACGGTGACGTTCATCGCAGGGTTGCGCGCGCGGCGGTCAGTGCCTGCACCGCTGGAGCGCGCGGATCTTGGCGCGGACGGCGCCGAAGAGCGGATGATTGCGAAGCGGCGTGAGATCGGGGTCGGAATCGATCCACTCGAAGTCACGAAAGCCGAGGTCCATCGAGCGCTGCAGCGTCTCAATGGCCCGCTCGATCTGGCTCGTGAGCGCGTAGCTGCACGCGAGGTTGTAGTGGATCATCGAGTCGTCGGGCAGCAGGCGCGCGAGCGTTACGTCCACGCGCAGGCTGTCCGCGTGGCGGCCCGCGCGCGTATAATTGTCCCCGAGCGCGCGGAGGACATCCGGATTCCCAGGGTCGGCGACGGCCAATCCCTCGAAGAAATCGATTTCGACCTGGAGTTCGCGAAGTTCCCTCGCTGACGGGAGGTTGCGCGGCGTCTTGGAGTGCTTCATGCGTCCGCGCGTATGTTTCGCGGCGCGACCGTGAAGTCAAGTCCGCGGGCTTGCACGAGGGGGACCGGGTGTGATGATTCGCGCGTGCAACGACGACGAACGCCCAAGGCAACGGCGAAACCCGGGTGCGAGGTGTTCATCCTCGCGGGCGGACAGAGCCGGCGGATGGGCCGTGACAAGGCGCGCGCGCGAATCGGCCGGAGCCCGATGCTCGCCCTTGTCTCGGCGGCGGCGACGTCGGCGGGACTCCGCGTCCGGATCGTGCGCCGTGACGCGGTGCCGCGGTGCGGGCCGATGGGGGGCGTGGTGACTGCGTTGCGGCGAAGCCGCGCGGACGCGCTGGTGTTTCTCGCGTGTGACATGCCGTTTGTTCCGCCCGCGCTCATCCGGAAAATCGCCGGCCTGATGCGCGGCCGGACAACCGCGGCGTTCGTGACGCAGCGGCGGGTCGCGGGGTTTCCGTTCGCGCTGCGGCGCGGGGCGCTCCGAGTCGCCGGGGCGCTGATCGCCCGCGGGGAGTTCTCACTGCAATCCCTCGCGCGGGAGACCGGCGCGAAGCAGGTTCGTGTGAGCGGGGCCGCGTTGCGCGCGCTGGCCAATGTGAACACGCGGGAGGATCTGGAACGCGCGCGAATCCGGGCGGGGGGTCGGAAGCGTTGACCGGCGCGCGAACGAAGTCCTGGTCCAACCGGTCGAGGTTCTTGTGGCCCTCCACGAGGAATTCTTTGACGATTTCTCCCAACGCCATCATGGCTGCCCTTCCCCGGACGGGCTTCAACCCGGGAGTGCCCCGCTCACGGGGCGCGAGGTCGCATCAGAGCCTCCCGTTGTCGATCAACCTCGTGCGCCCGACGAAGACCGCGAGCGCGAAGTGAATGCCGCGCGCGGCCGCGGGCGCGGGTTCGAATGTCGCGGCGTGAAAGAACTCGAGGTAGTCCACCCTCGCCGCGGGTTGGGTCGCGATGAGCTTGCGAAGTTCCTGCTTCAAACTCGCGGCGGGTATCGGTTCGCGCGCCCGGCGAACCCTTGCGCGAGCAAACCGGATCGAGCGTGAGAGAATCGTCGCTTGCGCCCGTTCATCAGGGCTCAAGTAGTTGTTCCTCGAACTCAGCGCGAGTCCGTCCGGCTCGCGCACCGTCGGGGCGAGGATTAGTTTCACCGGGAAGTTCAGGTCGCGGATCATCCGGCGGACGACGGCGGCCTGCTGGAAATCCTTCGCGCCAAACACGGCGAGGTCGGGTTGGGTGATGTGAAGGAGTTTGCCGACGACCGTGGTCACGCCCCGGAAGTGGGTCGGCCGCGATGCGCCTTCCATCGTCCGGCTCACGGCGGTTTCCTCGACCAACGTGCTGAACCCGCCGCCAGCCGCCGGATACATCGAAGCGTCATCCGGCGCGAACAACACATCCACGCCTTCCGCGCGGCAGAGCCTCGTGTCCCGCGGCAGGTCGCGGGGATAGCGGGAGAGGTCCTCACCCGCGGCGAATTGCGCAGGATTGACGTAGAGGCTCACGGCGACAATCCCGCGTGAGCCCACCGCGCGGCGCGCGCGGCGGATGAGGCTCAAGTGGCCTTCGTGCAGAAAGCCCATCGTGGGGACAAGGGCGACTCGACGGCCGCGGCGGCGCCACGAACCGGCGAGCCGCTGCATGGCTGGAACTGAGTGGATCGTTCGCACTCGCTTGAATTTGGCGAAAGCCTGCTTGCGCGGAACCGCGGCAACCTTTCCGAACAACGCTTGTTGCGCGCCGGGCGAATCCACCGGCGCCGGACGACGGTGGGTCGGGAAACAACTGGATCAGCGGTTGAATTGCATCGGCGCGGCGCCGGGCATCTCGTGGGCGCAAGGCTGGTTCGTCGGCGCATCGGGAGTGCGCGCGTTCGACTGCACAAGTCCGTTGGCGAGCATGTAGGCTTCGACTTCCTCGCCGCTGATGTCCGCGAGCATCTGGCCGTTGACCTCGACGCACGGGCTGAGCATCTGGCCGCTCTTCTCGATCATTTCCTGCCGCTGCACGGGGTCATTGATGATGTCGCGATCCTCGTAAGGCAGGTCATACTTGCGAAGGATGGCGCGGACGCCGTTGCTCCAACCGCAGGTGGGCTTCAGGTAGGCGATGATCTTGGGCTTGTTCATGGTTTGGATCCGTTTCGTGCGCGTAAAGTGCCACACAACCCGAACTAGACAAGGATAACTTCCCGTCCGTCGAACCCGCGTGCAGTCCGGCTCGCCGGCGAAACGGGAGGGAATGGACGATGCGCGACATCATGGGCATGGCGGGGGATGCAGGCCGTTGCCGGCTGCCGGCGGGTGTGTTGAGGTTGGGGCCACTTCCGATGCGTTGACCCGGTCGTCGCGGCGCTGTCGCGGGCGATTTTGGGGCACGGTTTTACGCAAACTCGCCACGCGGCAAGGGAGGATTCCCGGGCGCGCTCCGGTGCCCCCGCATCGGTCCGGCTGAAATCTCAGCTCGCAATGGCTACGCGCCGAACTTGTCGAACATCCGGGCGTTGGCCTGCATGAGCCGGATGAGGTGCTTCGCCTCGAACACGCCTAGCGAACCGAGGTTCGCGTCGGTTTCCGTGAAGCGGTCAAGTTTGTCCGAACCGCTGAACGCCGAGTGCAACAACACCGGCTGCGGATGCCACGAGTGGCCCTTCATCGCGCACGGCGTCGAGTGATCGCCCGTGATCGCCAGCACGTCGGGTTTGTTCGCGAGCAGGATCGGCAGCGCCGCGTCGAACTCCTCGATCGCCTTCGTCTTCGCGGCGAAGTTCCCGTCCTCGCCAAACTTGTCCGTGTATTTGTAGTGGATGAAGAAGAAGTCAAAGTTCGCGCGCTCGGCCACGTATCGCTCGAACTGCCCTGCAATGGTCTGCGGGCCCTCGATCTTCGTCATGCCCACGAGTTGCGCCAGCCCCTTGTACATCGGATACACCGCGAGGCACGCGGGCTTGAGCTGGTAGCGCTCCTCGAACGATGGAATCTCCGGCTGGTGCGCGATGCCGCGCATCAGGAACCCGTTCGCCTTCGCCTGCTTCGCCAACAACGGCAGCGCCTGCCGGTAAAAATCCGCCACGGCTTTCGCGGTTCGCTTCTGCGCGGCGGACTTTGCGTTCGCCGGCTTCGCGGTCGCGATGGGCAAACCCTCGCGGTTCGGGTCCGTGGAACCCAGCGGCCCTTCGAGCCCCTTGCCGCGGAAGATCACCACGAACCGGTGCTCCTTGCCCGCCTTGATGATCACCTGCGCGCCGCCCGCCTTCTTGATCTTCTTCGAGAGCAGCGCGCACAACTCCTCGCACACCCCGGTCGCGATTCGGCCCGCCCGCCGGTCGGTCACGATGCCTCTCCTGTCCAGCGTGCAGAAGTTCGCGCGCGCGGCGACGTCGCCGGCCTTCATCTCCAGGCCGAGCCCGAGCGCCTCGATCACACCGCGGCCGACCTCGTAGTCCAACGGGTCGTAGCCGAACAACCCGAGATGGCCCGGCCCGCTGCCGGGCGTGATGCCGGGCGCGACGGGAATCATCCGGCCCTGCGCGACGCCGCGGCGCACGAGCGCGTCGAGGTTCGGCGTGCGGGCGGCTTCGAGCGGGGTGAGTTCGCCCTGCGCGGCCGTGGCGATGTCGCCGAGACCGTCGAGGACGACCAGCGCGAGCTTCGCGCCGGTCTTGATGGTGAGGGACGAGTAGAGGGTGTCGAGGTTCATGTTCCTATTCGGGTTGCGGTCAGCAAAAAAGCGATCCGCCCCGGCGAAGGGTTGGATCGCCACGCGCAGTGTGCGAAGCGCATTCACCAGCGTCAACGGTGAACACGCATCACCCCCGTTGCGGGCACCGTGCCTGCGAACGGGGCGCTGCCATCCTGGGCGGCCAGCCCGGATGCGAAGCGTCCGGGCCGCAAGGATTGCGGCGCCCCGCCCAAGTTCAAGGACCGAAATCGCGTCCGGTGGCGGGCCGTGAATTCGCGTGCGAGGCCGAGTCTGGCACCTACCACCCCGGCAGGTCGAGTCCCACGCGCCGGTCGCCGACGCAATCCCGCACGAGCAGGCAGTCCGTGCCGTGAATGGTGATCCCGCGGTTGCGCGAATCCCAGATGCTCGCGCCGGGCCGCCCGCCCCGATCACGCAGGCTGAGCGATGCCGCCGGCCGGACGGGCATCGGAACGCCGGCAGCACCGCGTCGGCTGCAGTCCGTCTCACTTGCCACTGGTTTTTGATTTGATCACGGATGACGGCGAGCCAACAATCCACCCCCATGACCCGGCCGGATTCGCTCACCTTCTCCAGCGCGGCGCGATGTCTCGCTGCCGTGTTGCTCGCGGCGGGCGCGCTGCCCGGCACGTCCTGCCGGCTGGGTTGCCACCCATCCGAAAGTTCCGCGGCGCGCGCACGCGCGACGGTGCAGCCCACGGACGGCTGGCGCACGCTGTTCGACGGCAAGTCGCTCGCGGGATGGAAAATCACGGACTTCGCCGGAGGCGGCGAACCGAGGATCGAACAAAGCTTCCGCGGAGGCGGGCCTGTGATCCTCATTCCCGCGGGCGCGAGTCTCAGCGGCATCACGCTCACGAATCCGCCGCCGTCCGGCGCGTACGAAGTCGAACTGGAGGCGCTCAAGATCGAAGGCGGGGATTTTTTCTGCGGGCTCACCTTCCCCGTCGGCAGGGCGCACGCGACGCTCGTGCTCGGCGGTTGGGGCGGCGCCACCGTGGGCATTTCAAGCATCGACGGACTCGACGCGTCGGAAAACGAGACGACGCAATTCCTCACGTTTCCGAAGGACAAGTGGTTTCATGTCTGGCTGCGGGTCACAGAGGACCGAATCCAAGTCCGGCTCGACCGCGAGGCCAAGCTGCTCATTGACCAGGACATCAAGGACAAGAAGATCAGCATGCGGTTCGGCGAAATCGAATCGAGCATCCCGTTCGGCATCGCCACCTATCAAACCGACAGCGCCGTCCGCACGGTGAAATGGAGGCCGCTGGGCGCAGGCGCCCGGTGAGCCCGGCCGATCCCGCGACCGACCAGCCCGCATGAACCCCGATCGCGCGCGGTGCTTCGCCCGGCTGTTTCCCGCAGGCGTTCCCGCGCTGTGGTGCCCGATGATCACGCATTATCGCGCCGGGGGCGGGCTCGACCGCGCGCGGCAGGCGGCGCACCTGCGGCATCTCGCGCCCTGCGTGAAGGGGTTGCTCATCCCCGGCTCGACCGGCGACGGCTGGGAGATGGATGACGCGGAAATCCGCGAACTCCTCGATTACATCCTCGGCGAATCGGCGCCCCTCGGGCTGCGCGTGCTCATCGGCGTGCTCAAGACCGACGCGGCCGAGGCGCGCCGGTGCATCCTCGAAACAGTGAGCTGGCTGCAATCGCGCGCGGGCACGTGCGACGTGGACGAGGCGCTCGCGCGCGCGGGCGTGTGCGGCTTCACCGTGTGCCCGCCGAAGGGCGCGGAACTCCCGCAGCCGCAGATTCACGCCGCGCTCGCGGGCATCCTCGCGCTCGGTCTTCCCACGGCGCTGTATCAACTCCCGCAGGTCACGCAAAACGAAATGACGCCCGACACGGTGGCCGCGCTCGCGGCGCGGTTCCCGAACTTCATCCTGTTCAAGGACACGAGCAGCGCGGATCGCGTGGCGCGATCGGGCGCGCCCCTCGATGGCGTGTTCCTCGTGCGTGGCGCGGAGGCGGACTACGCGAAGTGGCCGCGCGCGGCGGGCGGACCTTACGACGGCTTCCTGCTGAGCACGGCGAACTGCTTCGGGCGCGAGTTGCTTTCGGTGATCGAGGACGTGAACGCAGGCCGCGCGGCCGGAGCCGGGGCGACTTCGAGCAAACTCACCACGGTCGTGAACGAGGTGTTCCGCATCGTGACGGGGCTGCCGCAAGGCAACGCCTTCGCGAATGCGAACAAGGCGATGGATCACTTCTTTGCGCACGGGAACCGGGCGGGGCACGCGCCGTCGCCGCGATTGCACGGCGGAAGTGTGTTGCCGCCTGCCGTGCTGGATGCGACGCGCGATGTGTTGATGCAGCACGGATGGCCGCCCGGCCGCGGGTATCTCGGCGGTGGCTGACACGGAAGCGCGGGCAACACGGGGCCCGCCGCAATCCTCACGCGAGCCCGCGCTGGCGACGGACTTCGTAGAGAAACGCCGCGGTCGCGCTCGCGACGTTGAGCGAGTCCACTCCTTCGCACATGGGGATGGCGACGCACCGCTCACACGCGTCGAGCACTTCGGCGGAGAGGCCCTGCCCTTCGCTCCCGAACACGATGCAGCAGTCGCCCGTGAAATCCGCTGCGGAGAGTTTGCACTCGTCCGTGTGCGGATGCGCGGCGAACGAACAGACCCCGCGGCGGCGAAGGTCCGCAATCGCCTCGACGAGTGACGCAGGCTCGATGAGCGGCAGCTTGAACACCGCGCCCATCGAATTCCGCACGGCGCGGCGGATGTAGGGATGCGACGAAGTCTCGCCGACGAGCAAAGCCTGCACGCCGAGCGCGGCGCAATTGCGCACCACGATGCCGAGGTTTTCGCTGCTCGTGAGTCCGTCCACGGCGGCGAAGAGCCGCGGGCCCGGGCTCGATTGGAGCGCCGAGTCGAGCGGCACCGCCGCGGGAATGCGCCCCAGCCCGAGCACGCCCTGATACATCGGGAAACCCGTGAGTGTTTCGAGAACCTCCTTCGGCGCGACGTGGGCGATGACAGTTTCCCGCCGGCGTTCCGCGAGCGAACCGAGGTCCGCGAGCCATTTGTCGGGCAGGACGATGGAGATGACCTCGACGGGACTCTCGAGAAGGCGGCGTGTCACCTTCTCGCCTTCGGCCACGAAGATGCCCTGTTGATGGTGGTCGCGCTGGAGCCGCATCGAGCGGTAGGGCGCGAGCTCCGGAATGTCGAGGGACTCGATGCGCTGGACGCGAAGCATGGTGGCGGTGAAATGGCGGAATGATCAGCGGGCCCGGCACATGTCGCGGCCGGGACGGGTTGTGAACTCACAGTTCGATCGTCGCGCTCGGCGAATCCTGTCCCGCGGTCTCGACCCGGACGTGCCGGACGCCGAGTTCGTGCAGTCGCGCGCAGACCGTGTCGTGCGCGAGTTGCGGCGTGTTGCAGTCGCGGCTCAAGTGCCCGAGGTAAAGATGGCGCAACCGGTCCGTGACGACTTCCGCGGCGACACCGGCCGCGGCGTCGTTTGAGAGGTGGCCGTGCCGGCCGAGGATGCGCTGCTTGGTGCTCCACGGGCGTTTGGTGTCCTCCTGCAGCAACTTCAAATCGTGGTTGGCTTCGAGCAGCAGGATGTCCGACTCGCGAATGCGCTCGATGACCAGTGTCGTCGCATGGCCGAGGTCGGTGAGGATGCCGACGTTCCCCGAAGGCGCGCGAATCAGAAAACCGACGGGGTCCCACGCATCGTGCGGCACGCTGAAGGAATCGACCGTGACCTCGCCCACCTCGAAGCTGGCGCCCGTGGTGAACAGGCGCCACTCGAGCTGGAGGCCGAGCTGCTCCTCGAGGGCGCGCGCGGTGTGGGCGTTGCAATACACCGGCACCCGCAGCTTCGCCGCGATGGTGGTGAGTCCCTGCACGTGGTCGCTGTGCTCGTGCGTGATGAGGATTCCGGCGAGCGATTCGGGACCGCGGGACAGGCTCGTGAGCCGGTGCCGGATTTGCCGGCCGCTGAAGCCGGCATCGATGAGCAGACGGGTGTCGCCCGATTCCAGGTAGGCGCAATTGCCGCTCGAACCGCTTCCAAGAATTGTGAACCGCGCGGGCACGAGCGACGGTAGGACGGGCGGCCGAGGCGGGCAATGAATTTGGCGGCCCCGTTTCTCTCCTTGAGCCGCGCCGCTGCGCCCGTATCTTCACGCGCATGGCGCAAGGGTTACATCTGAGCCAACGCATGAGCCAGCAGATGGTGCTGGCCCCGCAGCTCCAGCAATCGCTGGCGCTGTTGCAGGCTCCCACCCTCGAACTCAAGGCGCTCGTCGAGCAGGAGCTCGAACAAAACCCCGTCCTCGAGGAGGCGCCCGAGCTGTCGCAGGAGGAAAAGGCCGCCCGCGAAAGGGACGGCGAGGCCGACATCGACCCCACCGATCCCGCGGAGCCGCCGGCCGATGTGAAATTCGACCCGGCGACGGAGAAGCCAAGTTCCGAGCCCGTGGATGATTTCCAGGCGGAGTTCGACCGGCTCGTGCAGATGGACCAGGAGTGGCGCGAGCACTTCTCGCAGAGCAGCCTGCCCAACCGCGCGACGCCCGAGGACGAGGAACGCCGGCAGTTCATGTTCGACTCGCTCGTGGCGGAAACCTCATTGCAGGAGTTCCTGCTCGAACAGGCGCGCGAAGCGAACCTGCCCGCCGGGGACAACCAGATCGCCGAGTTGATCATCGGCAACATTGACGAGCACGGGTTTTTCCAGGCGAAAGTTGACGAACTCGCGGCGTCAACGGGGTTGCCCGCCGATCGTATTGCGGGCGTGCTCAAAGTGGTGCAGTCGTTCCAGCCGCCCGGTGTCGCGGCGCGCGACCTGCGCGAGTGCCTCATGCTCCAGCTCGAGCGCGCCGGCCGCACCAAGACGCTCGAGTATGGAATCCTGCGCGACCACATGGATCTTCTCGGGCGGCGGCGCTTTCAGGAAATCGCCCGCCTGCTGGCCAATGACGCCATCGACGCCGTGGACGTGCAGAACGCCGCCGAGCGCGTCGCCCAGCTCGAACCCCGGCCCGGCCGGGCGTTTCTTCCCGATGACCCGCAATACATCGTCCCGGAGGTCTTTGTCCAGAAAGTCGGCGACGAATGGCAGGTCACCACGAACAACGACCAGGTTCCCCACCTGCGCATCAGCAATCATTACAAGGACCTGATGTCGCAAGCCGACACGCCCGTCGAGGTGCGCGAATACATCCGCGAGAAAATCCGCGCCGGGAAATTCCTCATCAAAAGCCTGCACCAGCGGCAGAGCACCATCCTCAACATCGGGCGCGAAATCCTGAACCGTCAGCGCGCGTTCTTCGAGCAGGGCATCACGCACCTCAAGCCGCTCACGATGAACCAGGTCGCCGAGGTCGTCGGCGTGCACGAAACCACCGTGAGCCGCGCCGTGTCCGGCAAATACATGGAGACGCCCCACGGCGTGTTCGAGATGAAGTTCTTCTTCACGTCCGGTTTCAAGATGACCACCGGCGCGGACATGGCGAACACGAGCATCAAGGACATCATCGCCGCGATGGTCGCCGGGGAGGACACGGCGAACCCGCTGTCCGACGAAGCCATCGTGGCAAAGCTCAAGGAGAAGGACATCGTCATCGCCCGCCGGACCGTCGCGAAGTATCGGTCCGAGTTGAACATCCTGCCCTCGACCTTGCGGAAGGTGTTTTGACCGGCGGCAGACGGCGTCCCGTGGTCAGACTCGGCGCAGCCCCCGGCCCGGGTCTGCGATCCGATTCCTGCGGGCTATCCGCCCTTGCCCCGCTTCAGGGCCGCCTTGGTTTCCAGCGCCAGTTCGTCCAGCTCGGGTTTCAGTTCGCGCTTTTTTTCCGCGCTCATGCGGTCGATGAACAGAATCCCGTGCAAGTGGTCGTGCTCATGCTGGATGGCGCGCGCGAGCAATCCGCCGCAGCGGAACTGCACGGGTTCGAGCCTGTCGTTGAGCGCGCGGACATCGATCGACTCCGGGCGCGAAATCTCGCCGTAGAGTTCCGGGAAACTCAGGCAACCCTCGCTGCCCGGGACAGGCTCAGCCGCGGGTGTGAGTTCCGGATTGAGCAGGATGAGTGGCATGATCGAGTTCGGGTCGGCGGGCTTGCCGTCGAGTTCGAGTGTCGAAGGCCGGTCCGTCACCGCGCGAATGTCGAGCACGGTCAGTTGAAGCGCCTCGCCGATTTGCTGCGCGGCGAGTCCCACGCCGCGCTTCGCGGCCATCGTCTCGAACATGTCCGCGATGAGCTGCCGGAGTTCCGGCGTGATGGATTCGACCTTGGCGCCCTTTTTACGCAGGACGGGGTGTCCGTATTTCACGACTTCAAGGACCATGTCGGCGCAGACGTTCTAGCGGAGGCAGGGCGAGGTCAAGAACGGTGTCGCCGGCGGGACCGGCTGGCATCTGCCGATGGATGCGATTCACGGCTCGCGGTTGAGCCGGCGCAGCACTTCCTTCACGCGGTCGAGATCAATGCCGCGCGGCTGTTTCTCCAGCACGTAAGTAAGGTCGTCCCGCGCACCGGAAGTGTCGCCGGACTGGGCGCGGAGCAATCCGCGGCTGAGCCGGTCGCGCGGCGAGTCGGGCGCGAGCGCGCAAATGATCTCGAAATAACGCAGCGGCGGGTCGTTGGAGCCCGCGCGGTTGGAGGCGCCGACGAGGTTGCGCAGGATGCGGAGGATGATGTCGCGCTTGGTGGCGGGCTGGAGATCCGCTTCGCGGAGGGGCTCGCCCGTGTTCAACTGCACGAGCCGTTCGGCGTCGCGTCGCGAGAGCGTCTTGCCGCCATCGAACACGTCAAGCAACTGGGCGTCGCCCTTCGCGGGCTTGTGCTGCACGACAAAATGGCTCGGCAGCGGAATACCGCGGATGCCTTCGACCCCGGCGCGCCGCGCGAGCTCGATGAAAAGCACCGAAAGCGTGATCGGCAGCCCCTCCCGGTCGTCCATCACGCCGCTCATGTGGGAGTTCGCGCGGTTGTAGTAATCGCTGCGGCTTCCGTGGAAACCCGACTCGGTGAACATGAAGCTCACGAGCGCGGCGACCCGTGACGCCTCGTCGGTTTTTCCCGCGAGACGGCCGCGGGCATCCGCGGCCATGGCATCGAGCTGCCTGCGGTAGGCGTCGACGTCCATCTCCGGATTGTCGAGTTTGGCCAGCAACAGCGCGGCGTGGAACAGGTCGATCGTTTCCTCGGGTTGCGCGAGCGCCTTCACCAGGGCGTCCTGAACGGCCTTGTGGTGCACCGCGAGGGCGAGCCGTTTGAGCTGCCGGCCCTCGGCTTCGAGCTGCTTCGCCCGCTCGGCAAGAATCCCAGGCACGGCCGCGGCGTGCGGCTGGAGTGCCTCGATGGTTTTCAAGTCGAGCGCGCCGGTGGCCGGGAGCTTCTCGACCTGCTTGAGGATGCCCGCCACGACGTCCGGCGAGGGCGTGGTGGGCGTGAGGTTCGTGCCGACGGCGAATTCCTTGAACTGCGCCTGCGTGTCGCGGAACTTCGCGAGACCGGCCTTGCCCGCGGTCAATTCGCCGTCGTCCGTCTCGGCGACGAGATGGCCATTGACGAAGCACGTTGTCCGGTCCCTTGTGACGCGGACTTTGAGCGTGTTCCAGTCGCCGGGCTTGTAATGCGGCGTCGCGACTTCCTGCAGCACATGCCATGTAAAGACATTTGGTCCGTCAAATCGCGTCAGGCGGAGCCGGCCGGCGCTTGGATAAAACCCGTAATGCCGGTCGCCGCCGTCGCTCTCAAAGATGAGCCCCGCGGCGCCCGACTCGTCATCGAGCTTCACCGTCACGCTCACGTCGTAAGGTCGCGCGGGCACCACGCGCTGCGAGACGAGCAATGACCGCCCGCCGAAGCCATTGCCCGCGCCCTCGACGGAGATGCGACCGGCCTTCTGCGTCCACCGAGCACCGTTGACTTGCGCCCACTCGCGCGGATTGAGCGCGCCGATTGTGAGCCAGCGATCCAGCGGGACGGTGTTTGGCTTGGCGAGCAGCGGCTTCAGCGCATTGACGGGCATCGCGAAGCCGAGGTTTTCCGTGATGGCACTCTTCAGTGTCAGGATGCCGTGGACGCGACCCTGCATGTCGAGCAGCGGACCGCCGCTGTTTCCCGGCTCGATCGGAATGGCGAGTTGGATCATCTCCGCAAGTTCGATGTCGCGCTTCGCCGAGACGACGCCCTGCACCACGGAGAAGTCGAGCCCGCGCGGGCTGCCGAGCGCGACGACAGGCGTGCCCTGCTTCAAGGTGTCCGAGTCGCCGAGCGCCAGCGCCGGTGTGTTGGAGGCGGCGATCTGGATGATCGCGAGGTCGCGACTCCGATCCCACGCGTGGACATGCGTGGCGTGGAACTTCCGTCCATCGGCAAACTGCACAGAGATGGGCCGCGCCTCGCCGATCACGTGCAGACTCGTGGCGATAAGGCCGTTCGTTGAAATGACAAATCCCGCGCCGACGCCGTCCACGCCCCCGTCACGCCCGTAGTGTGAGATAACGACGATGGACGGCTTGGCGATCGCGGCGAGTTCCTCGACGGGCTTGGAGGCGGGTTCGCCCTTCGACGCCTTTGCTGGGGCGGGCGCCTGCGCGGACTCCTTGGCAGGCGGTTCAGCCGCGCGCAGGGCCATGGTGACGGTGACGAGAACTGCGGACCAGATAGCGAGGGAAGTTCGCATGACGTGTCGTGGGCTAGACTCGACCCCGTCGGCGCGAATTCAGTCGCGGCCGGGTGGGCATTTCGAACGAGGGCGCGAGACTCGTCGTTGCTGCCCGCGTGCATACCACTTCACGCAGGCAACCAGGGGAAGACGCAACGGCGACAGGGCCACCGGGCATGCTCAAAATAATCTGAATATTTCCCTTGCCCCTCTTCCGGGCCTTCGGCTAGAACACCATTCGACCCAGCTAGACAATCATCACACATCAAACCTTGCCTCAATTTATGAGCCCGGATGAAGTTCAGAAACAAGTTCAGGAATTGGAGTCCGTTCGCTCGCAAACTCGCCTGTGGCGGGCCGGTTCCGTCCTCGCCATCATCGTCATCGTGGCCGCTTGCGTCGGGCGGCTGATCGACGGTGTCAACGGCCTGGCGAGCCCCGGGCCGCGTCAGGACGCCTTCCTCGGAGACGTGACCGCCAGCCTCAAGACGAACGTCGTTCCCGGCCTGCAGAAGATCGCGACGCAGGCGATCTACGACATCAAGCCGATGGTTGAGCTTGAGATTCAAAAGCTCAATGAGCGCGCCCCTGACATCGCCGCGACCTTGAAGAAGGAAATCGACCTGCTGACGCACAACCTCCCGAACCGCGGCGAGAAGGTCCTCGACTCGACCTTCGGGGCGATGCTCAAGAAGCGCGAGGACAAGATTCGGAAAATGTATCCGACGGTCACCCCTGAAAATGTCGCCTCGCTCGTGCACAATCTGGTCGCCGAGACGCATGATCAGGTCGAACACGTCAGCGACCGGCTCTTCGCTCCGCACATTCTGTCGCTGAACAACATCCTGGAAAACGTCTCGGAGATCCAACGCACGGAGAAATTCGACGCCTCGGAGGACTTTCCCAAATGGGAGATGGCCTCGCTGATCATCGACCTGCTCCAGCAGGAGTTCAAGGACCTCAGCGACCTGGACGAGAAAGATCCTTCAACCAAGTCGCCGAAGGAGCCGAAGAAGAAAGAAGCGAAGAAGTAACAACCCCATCTCTAACCCAACATGAGCACGACACCCACACCCAGCGACCCGTCGAGCGGTTCCACCGGGCAACCGGCGCCAGCGGCAACGTCGACTCCCACTACCGGCCAGTCCGCAGCCGAGCAATTCATCGCCGACCAGCTTGCCAAAGCCCGGGCATCGCTGCGCCGCACGCAAATCGCCGGCTTGATCGCGTCGCTCATCGTTCTCGGCTACATGAGCTTCGTCACCAGCCGCATCCTCGAGTGGCTCGACCCCAAGACCGCCGCCGATTACGTCACGCTCTTCGTCAATAATGAAGTTCAGGAAAAGGCCACCGATCTCGCGGGCGAACTCAAACAGAAGATTCCCGAGCTCGTGCGGCAGATCCCGACGCTCGTGATGGACCAAATCCCGCTCATTCGAGAGGAACTGGAGAGCAAGGTTGAGCAGGACCTGCGGCAGTTCTGCGCCACGACGTCGGTTCAGATGGGCAAGCACCTCGACCTGTATCTTGAGAACAACGCCGCGAAAATCCGCGCCGTGCTCAACGCCACGCAGGACCGTGAGTCCATCAAGCAACTCGGCCCGGACATCGAACAGACCATCATGGATTACCTCGCCGAGAAGACCGAGGACGGCGAATCCATCAAGGACAAGATCGACAAGACCCTTGAGGCGCTGCATCGCGTCGAAGCCCACACAGACCGCCTTGCAAAAGCCAAGGGTCTCACGCCGCAGGAGACGAAGACCCGGCGCATCATCGCAATCCTCGGCAAGGCGGCCGACGGGACCGACTTGGGAACGTCAAAGGACAACACGGTAGTGACAGACCCCGCGCTGCCCCTGCCCAAGAAACCCAAGAGCGAGCCCAAGAAGTAACGGCCCGCGCCCGACTGAACCCCTCGCCCGAACCACGGCCCAGTCCGCATCCGCTGCGGCCGATTTCGAGACCCGGAACTTCTCCGCGCCGCCGTGGGAGGCAAACACCTCCTCAAGCTGGGTGCCGTCTGCGGGCTTCACGCGTTGCATCCGGTCGCGCACCCATTCGAGGAAGAACTGCGTCGTCGCCTCAGCAATCGCCAACTCGATTCGCGACGTCTGCGCGAGCGCCGGGGCGTCGAACGCTCTCCAAGCCGGGGCGATGCTTGTCGGACTCACGTCACTTTGCAGCGGCCATCCCATCGACCACAACCTTCGCGACGGTGTGGATGATTTCCTTCTCGCCCGAGTGATCCGTGGTGAAGACGACGAGCACGAACTTCGCGCCGCTCGGCAGCTCGACGTAGGCGCAGTCGTGGCGTGTCTGGCTCGTCCAGCCGGCCTTGGACCAGAGTTTCGCGCCCGCAGGCAGCACGGGGCCGGTGAACCGCGCCTGGCTGTCGGGGTCCTTCTCCTTCGCGGCGGGATTGCGCGCGAGGAGCTTCATCATCTCGGCGCTGCGCGTTGCGGAGACGCACTTGCCCGTGGCGATCTCGGTCATGAGCCGCGCGGTGGCGTCGGTCGTGAGCATGTTCCGCTTGGGCGTGAAGGTGTTGATGGCCTGCGTCTCGCGGCCGTAGGGGCCTTCGCACCACGGCTTCTTGCTGGCATTGAGGTTCGCGTAGCCAAGCGACGTGAAGTAGCGGTTCACGGCGTTGCGCTTGTCGAACCAAGCCTTGATCTCGTCGTCCGCCAACTCCGGCCCGCTCGTCGTGCCGGTGAGCAGGTCGATCACGTAGCCCGTCGCCTCGTTGTAGCTGTGGACGATCATGTCGCTCATCGCGCGGCGCAACTCGGGCGTGTCGGCCAGCTTGCCGTCCTCCATCCAACGGTGCGCGGCGGCGAGGTAAAAGAGCTTGATGACGCTCGCGGGATAGATTTGCACATCGCCACGGAAGCTCGCGCGCGCGGGCTTCGCAGGATCGGTCAGGTCCACAAGCGTGACGGCGAGCTGGGTCGGGAAGAGTTTCTTGTCGCTTAACTTCTCAATCGTCGCACTGGACGCGGCGTTGACGAGCGCCTGCAGCTTCGGCGATTCGGCGAAGCCGGGTGCCGAGGCGGCCTGGGCTTTGGCGCGGGGCATCGGCGCGACGAGTAACAGGAAAACGGCGAGAAGTGGAGCGCGGAGTGGACGGGTCATGTCGGAATGGAACCCGAACTGCTGCCCGCTGGCAAATGTGTTCGCTGCAGGCGCTCGGCCCGATTGCCAACGGTGGCGGGACGCGTCGCGCAGCGAGCCGTTCCGCCTCAATCAAGCATCGGCGGCGACGACGAGGACAACGGCGATTCGGGTGTTTCAAGGAAGCGCATCCACGAGTCGCCATGCTTGAGTATCTTTCGCTCGCTCCACGCGGGCGTGAGTTCGAGCGTGTCGCGCCTGGCGTGGCCGAGGATCAGCAGTCCGCCGCGCGCGAGCAGTGTCGGCAGCGTCGGATCATCAAGCAGCTTCTGGGAAAGCGATCCCGACCGGCGGCCGATGTTTTTCTCCCCAAACGGAGGATCCGCGAGCACGAGATCAAACGTCCGTCCCGCCGAGGCAAGCTGCGGCAGCGCCGTGAACACGTCCTGCACGCGGACCTCCACGATCGCGCGCGAGAACGAGGCCTTCGCGATGTTTTCCTCGATGAAGCGCGCGTGCTTGCGAGAGAGTTCGACGCACACGGCGTGTCGTGCCCCGCGGCTCAGGCACTCGAGGCTCAGCGCGCCCGTGCCGCCGAAAAGTTCGAGCACTCGCGCGCCGGGCACTCGCGCGCCGAGGCTGTTGAAGACGGCCTGCCGGACAAGGTCGGGAGTCGGCCGCACGTCGAGACCCTTCGGAGTCGCGAGGATCAACCCAGCCGCCGTGCCGCCAATGATGCGCATGAAGCATTGTGCGCCGGGAAGTGGCGGCGTCCAAGACGGATTCGCGCGGACACGAGTCCCGGAAGCGCAACCGCGGTGGCGACGAGAAACTTCCGCCGGGAGGGCTGCGACTTCATGCGCCAGCTTTCACCACATCCAAACGGCGAACGCAAGCCGCGGGCGCGCCAAATCTGTTGCCAGCCCGGCTGTCGTGGGCAATGCTCCGACCATGCGCGACCGGGTGTTCCTCCTCGTGTCCGTCGTCCTCAACACGGTGCTCGCGTTTGTCCTCGTCGCCCACCACCTCGACTCGCGCCCGAAAGTCCGCCGCGTCACACGCACCATCCGCACACCCACGACGGTCACGAACCTCGTCCGCACGAACATCACGCTCACCCAGTTGAACTTTGACTGGGCCAAGGTCGAGTCCGACGACTTCAGCGTCTACGTTCAAAACCTCCGTTTGATTGGATGCCCCGAGGAGACCATCCGCGACATCATCGTCGCGGACGTGGAGAAACTTTTCGCGGGCCGGCGCGCGCGGGAACTGCCCGACGAAGACATCGAGTGGTGGCGCGCCGATCCGCACGCCAGCCGAAACAAAGCTCGCGAGGAGCGCATGGCCGCGCTCGATGCCGAGCGTGACGAGTTGCTCACCCGCCTGCTCGGCGCGGGCTGGGCAAAGGCAGAACCGGAAGTCGACGCGGACAACTCGCTGCTGACCGGCCCCGTCCTCGGCGCGCTTCCAGCCGAGACGAAGAAGGCGATCGCGGAGATCGACGCGCGCGGCGCCAAACGGATCGCCGACCTGTATGCCGCCGCCGAGAGCGCCGGACGCGAGCCTGACGCCGGCGCGGAGGTTCGGATCAGGCGCGAGATGCGCGAGGAGTTCGCGCGGCTCCTCTCTCCGGCCCAGCTCGAGGAATATCTGGTGCGGAATTCAGCGAACGCGAACCGCATCCGCAGTGAACTCGGGTTCTTCGAACCGACACCCGATGAGTTTCGCTCCATCTTTCGCGCGAGCGACCCGTTCGACATCAAGATTCAAGCGGACTACTCGGGCGACGATGCCATCAGCCGGCAGGCCCGCGCCCAACTGGAGCAACAGCGGGAAAACGCGCTCAAACAGGCGCTCGGACCGCAGCGCTACGAGGATTTCAAACTCAACCAGGATGCGGGCTACCGCGACGTGTTCGGCGCGCTCCAATCGGCGGGCGCCCCGGCGGAGTCCGCGCGCACCGTGCATCAGGTCAACCAAGCCACGCAGCAGGAGATCGAGCGCATCCGTGCGATGCAGAATCTCGGCGAGGAGCAGCGGCGCGCGTTGGTTGCCACCGCCGAGGCCGAGCGCGACCGCACGTTGAAGGGATTTCTGGGAGAGGAGACGTTTGGAAAGTTCACCGAACAGCGCCGAGTGATGACGGACACCGATTTCTTCACCCTGAACATGCCCTTCGATGCCAAGGGCCAGCCGCTCCGCGCGCGGGAGTGGATCATCAAGTCGCCCGCTGACGCGACCGTCCGCCGCGCACATGACGCCACCCGGCTGATCAATGTCGAGGTGGGGCAACGCGTCTTCACCACCGAGCCGGGCTCGCAACCCGAGAAGAAAAAATCCCCGTGAGCAGGGCGGTGATCCGACGCATTTGCGGTGGCTTGGCCGCGGTCGGGGCGGTGGTTTCACTCGTTTCCGTGTTTCCAGCACGCGGCGCTGAATCGGCGTCCTCGAAGCTTGCGCCGTTCTTCACGCCACCCGCAGAGCTGGCAAACGGGTTCGGAGCGTTCAAATCGCCGCTTGGCTTCAACGACGGCCGCACGGTGAGGTCCGCGGCCGACTGGCAGGAGCGGCGCCGGGAAATCCTGGCGGACTGGCACAGGCTCATGGGGCCGTGGCCGGCTCTGCTCGACAAGCCGCGCGTGGAAATCCTCGAATCGCGAGCGCGCGAGGATTTCACCCAGCATCGCGTCCGCGTGGAAGTCGCGGCGGGCCGGCTCGAACCGGGTTTCGTGCTCGTGCCACCGGGCAAGGGTCCGTTCCCGGCGGTGCTGGTGCCTTACTACAATCCCGAGACGAGCATCGGGCTCACGACGAATGGGCTGCGCGACTTCGCGCTGCAACTCACACGGCGCGGGTTCGTCACGCTCTCGATCGGTTCGCCCGGCGGCGACGCGCGGCGGCCCGACCCGGAGCGCCCGACATGGCAGCCCCTCTCCTTCCTCGGCTATGTCGCCGCCAACTGCCGCACTGCGCTCGCGCAACGCGGCGATGTGGACCCGCGCCGCATCGGCGTCGTCGGTCATTCCTACGGTGGCAAGTGGGCGATGTTCGCCTCGTGCCTGCACGAAGGCTTCGCGTGCGCGGCGTGGTCCGACGGCGGCATCGTGTGGGACGAGAAGCGCCCGAACGTGAACTACTGGGAACCGTGGTATCTCGGGCGCGATGCCTCGGCGACTCGCAAGCCGGGCGTGCCCACGGAGGCAAACCCGCGCACGGGAGCTTACAAGGAACTCGTCGCCACGGGGCGCGACCTGCACGAGTTGCACGCGTTGATGGCGCCGCGACCGTTCCTCGTCTCGGGCGGCTCGGAAGACCCGCCGGAGCGGTGGCGCGCACTGAACCACTCGATCGCCGTGAACAAGCTGCTCGGCCACACGAATCGCGTCGCGATGACAAACCGGAGGACACATTCCCCGACGGAAGAATCCAACGAACAGATTTACCTGTTCTTCGAGCGGTTTCTGAAGCGATGAGCCGCCGCGGGCTACGGTTTTCCCTGGCCGAGTCGGCTCAGCTTCGCACGAGCCTGAGAATTGCCCTGCGCTGCGGATTGCTTGAGCCAGTATTCGGCGATGTTCGCGTCCTTCTCAACGCCATCGCCGGTGAGATAACGAACGCCGAGGTCGTATTGCGCCGTGTCGGAGCCTTTCGCCGCCCGGTCCATCTGCGACGCGACGACTTTGCTGCGGGTCTCTTCGGGGGTCTGGGTTCGCGGCGGTGTCGAAGTCGAGGTGCCCTGGGTTGGAGTGGAACGGCTGGCCGTGCTGGCTGCGCCGGACTTTTTGGCCATCGCCTTTTCCGCGTCGGTCAACGGCGCGGCGGTGAGCGGCGCGTCCTTCCCGCCGATGCCGGTGAGCGAGTAAATGAAGTTCAGGTCGTCCTCCGATTCCCACTTCTTGTCCGGCCCGGCGGACTTGATTTCGAAACCGTTCTTGTCGCGCCTCGCCGCGATCCGATAATCGGTTCCCCACATGTCTTTGGACTTGTCGCGCGTCTCGCGGCCGCCCTTCTCCATCATGTTCTCCTTGAGGAACTGGCTGAAATTGTTGAGCGGCAGCGTGGCGCTGTCGGCGTATTCCATCGCGACGGCGTCGGCGATGCCCTGCATCTCGATGCCCGCAGTGGCGGCGCTCTGGACCTTGGTGATCACGTCGAGCGATTGGGCGAGCGAGTCCTTGTTCACGTAGCCCACGATGCCGAGCGCGGCGACGGGCAGGAGTTTGAGCAGCGCGCTCATGACGCGGTCGCCGTGAGGCGCTGGTCGAGGACGTTTTCGAGCGTGAGGCCGGTGACGAAATCCTGGCTGACGAGCCGGAGGAAATCCTCCTTGCCGAGACGGAGGCAGCGGCCTGCGCCGACGGCGGTGACCTGCGCGCTGGCGGGCTGGTTGCGCAAGAGGCTGATCTCGCCGCAGAAGTCACCGGGGCCGAGCGTGCGCTTGTGCTGGCCTTGCACGCGCACCTCGAACTGCCCCTCGTGCACGAGCCAGAAGGAGTCGTTGGCCTTGTTCTCCTCGATCACCCGGTCGCCGGGCTTGAAATCGCGAAACGTGAAGGCGCTCGACGCGCGGAGCAGCGGCTGCGGATGCCACTCGGCGAAGAGCGGGTTGCGACGCAGAAACGCGCACACCTGCACCGCGTCGCGAATGGTCTTCGTGCCGAGCGCAGACACGAGCAACCGGTCGAAATCGGCGCGCGTGAGCGCGAAGAGCTGCGTCGCCTCGACCGCCTTCACCGACCGCGTGCGCGGGAGGTTCTCGAGCAACGCGACCTCCCCAAAGACATCGCCCGTGCCGAGATTGGCGACAAACATCTGATCGCCGGCCTCGGTTTCCTTGAGCACCTCGACGCGCCCGGAATACACCACGAACATGGCCTCGCCGCGATCGCGCTCGCGGATGACCATGGTGCCGGGCTCCACCGTGAGAAACTTCATCGAAGCCGCGACCTGCCTGAGGTCATCGGGCGGAAGTTGCCCGAGAAGGAGCGTGGAGCCGAGAAAACGGACGACCTCGCTTTCCACCGGACGCGCCATTCCCGCGGGCCGCTCGTGCGCGGCTCGCTCGGCGGCCATCAGGCTCGGTGCCGCCAGGCGCCACAACCCGCGCGCGAGGATCCACGCGACGTAGAGCACCGGCAGCATCACCACCGCGGCCAGCAGCGCGAAACCCACCAACGAAAGCCACCGCGTGGCCTCGCCGACTTCGTTCGTGAAAAGCGAACTGAGCACGCCCTCCTGCGCCTGCAGCCGTCGCGCCCCGTATTGATACACCGCGCCGAGCCAGAGGATCGCGTAGGTGCTGTAGACCAGAAAATACTTCTCCTCCACGAGCTGGTCCTTCCAGTTGAAGATCTGGGCAACGAGTTTCCGGCTGAGGAATCGCGCGGCGCATTTCGGCAGTTGATAGTCCTTGCGGAGCAGCGCGTGCAGCAGCGCATGCGCGGGCGTGTCCCCGAACGGACACGCGAGCACCACCGCGGCGAGACCGCTCGCGAGCAATCCGGTCGGCGACTGGATCAGCGCGGCGACCATCGCGAGCAGGAACGGCGCGCTGAGCGCACGAAACGCGACGCACAATTCGCAGATGCGCCCGCCCATGAACGCATCCCGCAAGTCCACCGCGAAAAACGGCAGTCCCCGGTCGAACCGGATGCGCAATCCGCCGACGAGCCGGCCGAAGTTGCAGAGCACACAGCCGGCAAGCGCGTTCGCAAGGCTCAGGCCGAGAGCCACCCAGAACGCGACCGCAAGCCAGCCGTCGGGCATGGTGCCGGTGACGAGCGACGACGACGCCATCACGCCGCAGCCCGCCAGGATCATGGCGAGCGAGAGCCCGATCGAAAGTCCCGGGCGGATTCGCGCGCCGGCTTGCTTGAGAAACATCACCGTCTGCGTCGGTTCCGCGGTGTCGGAGATGAAGCCCTTCAAGTGCGCGGCGAGGACGAGGTCGTAGAACCCGCGCACGCGCACGGGCGGGTCGAGCTGGAGCAGACCGTGGAGCACCTCCTGCACGGAGCGCTTGCCGTCAAACTGGTCGAGCGAGCGCTGCTGCTCGGCGTCGAGCGCGAGGTATTCGCCGCGCGTGGTCTGCTTGAGCAGGCGCGTGCCGCCAGGCAGGTGGCGCGTCTCGATGGCCGACGACAGCCGGAAAACTCTCGAGTTGAGTGCCAGCATGGGTTCTTCGAAAGCTGCCGGGAGTGAAGCAGCAAGACGCGCCCGCGGCAAGTTTCAATTCCGGGACGAGGCCGCGAACATTGCGGCGAAATTCGTTTTGCAACTTCGCGGTTCGGAATTACTCTCCACGCGTCGGTCGGCGGTGACTCCTCGAAGCGGTGAAGCGGGTTCCGCTTCTTCGCGTCAGATTTCCGACCCCGCAGCCGCGACGCTGCGTTGCAACCGCCGACCGCAACACTCTCGATGTTATGAGCGAAGAAGCCATGAGCAACTTCACCCCCCGCGCGCAGCAGGTGCTTGCCCTCGCGCGCAAGGAGGCGGACCGCTTCAACCACAACTTTGTCGGCACGGAGCATCTCCTGCTCGGACTCATCAAGCTCGGCCAGGGCGTCGCCGTGAACGTCCTCCAGAAGATGGGCCTTGACCTCGAGACCGTCCGCATGGAGGTCGAGAAGCAGGTCGGCACCGGGCCGGACCAGAAGCAGGTCGGCAACATTCCCTACACACCCCGCGTGAAAAAGGTGCTCGCCCTCGCCTCGAAGGAAGCCAAGGCGCTCAACCACACTTACGTCGGCACGGAGCACATCCTGCTTGGCCTGTTGCGCGAGGGCGACGGCGTCGCGGCGCGCGTGTTGAAGAACCTCGACGTGGACATTGAGCAGACGCGCCAGGAAATCCTGAAGGAGCTCGACCCGAACTTCGGCGCCTCCGAGGAACAGCCCGCCGGCGAGGGCACGCCCGAGCCCAAGAGCGAGAAGCCCGCCGGCGAGGGCAAGAAGTCCGAGCAGAAGACGCCCGCGTTGAAGGCCTTCGGCCGCGACCTCACGGAGATCGCGCGCAAGGGCGAGATGGACCCCGTCATCGGCCGCAAGAACGAGATCGAGCGCGTCATCCAGATTCTCTGCCGCCGCACGAAGAACAATCCCGTGCTGCTTGGCGAGGCCGGCGTCGGCAAGACCGCCATCGTCGAGGGCCTTGCGCAGGAGGTCGCCAAGGGCAACGTGCCGGAATTGCTGCGCGAGAAGCGCGTGATCACCCTCGACCTCGCCCTCATGGTCGCCGGGACGAAGTATCGCGGCCAGTTCGAGGAGCGCATCAAGGCGGTGATGGATGAAATCCGCCGGAACAAGAACGTCATCCTGTTCATCGACGAGCTGCACACGATCGTCGGCGCAGGCTCGGCCGAGGGCACGATGGACGCCAGCAACATCATCAAGCCCGCCTTGAGCCGCGGCGAACTCCAGTGCATCGGCGCCACGACGCTCAACGAATACCGAAAATACATCGAGAAGGACGCCGCGCTCGAACGCCGCTTCCAGTCCGTCAAAGTCGAGGCTCCGTCCATCGACGAGGCCATCCTCATCCTTCGCGGGCTTCGCGGGAAATACGAGGACCACCACAAGGCCGAGTTCACCGATCTCGCGATCGAGTCCGCGGTGAAGCTGTCCGACCGCTACATCACCGGGCGCTTCCTGCCTGACAAGGCGATCGACGTGATGGATGAAGCCGGCGCGCGCGCGCGCATCAACGCGATGACGCGCCCGCCCGATGTGAAAGCCCTCGAGACGGAGATCGAGGAACTCAAGACCCGCAAGGAGCGCTCGATCAAGGACCAGGACTTCGAGGGCGCGGCGAACTTCCGCGACAAGGAAAAGCAGTCCAAGGAACGCCTCGATGCCGTCATGGCCGAGTGGCGCACCGCCCGCGAGGAAAAGCGCGTGAAGGTGGACGAGGACGACATCCTGCAAATCGTCTCCAAGTGGACCGGCGTGCCGCTCAAGCGCATGGAGCGCGACGAAATCAAGCGGCTCCTCGACATGGAACTCGAGCTCTCAAAGGCCATCGTCGGCCAGCAGGAAGCCGTCACCGCGTTGTGCAAGGCGCTGCGCCGCTCGCGCGCCGACCTCAAGGACCCCAAGCGGCCCATCGGCACGTTCGCCCTGCTCGGGCCGACCGGCGTGGGCAAGACGCTTGTGGCCAAGACGCTCGCCGAGTTCATGTTTGGCGACCCCAAGTCGCTCGTGCAGCTCGACATGAGCGAATACATGGAGAAGTTCACCGTGTCGCGGCTCGTCGGTTCGCCGCCGGGCTACGTGGGCTTCGAGGAAGGCGGCCAGCTCACCGAGCAGGTGCGGCGCCGGCCGTATTCCGTCATCCTCTTCGACGAAATCGAAAAGGCGCATCCCGACGTGATGAACATGCTCCTTCAGATTCTCGAGGAGGGCAAACTCACCGACAGCCAGGGGCGCGTGGTGGACTTCCGCAACACCATCGTGCTGCTCACCTCGAACGTGGGCGCCGAGGCCATGCGCAAGGGCGCGGGCATCGGCTTCACCTCGCAGAAGGAACAGGACACCTACGACCGGATGCGCGACAAGATTCTCGACGAGGCCAAGAAGGCGTTCCGGCCCGAGTTCCTCAACCGGCTCGACGACGTCATCGTGTTCCGCTCGCTCACCAAGCCCGACCTCATCAAGATTCTCGACCTCGAAGTCGCCAAGGTGCTGGGCAGGCTCAAGTCCAAGAACATCCGCCTCGACCTCGACGAAAAGGCGCGCGATTTCCTGGTGGAGAAAGGCTTTGACCCGGTTTACGGCGCGCGGCCGATGCGGCGCTCGGTCGAGAAATACCTCGAAGACCCGCTCGCCGAGGAACTCCTGCGCGGCAACATCCACGATGGCGAGCCGGTAAGCGTCACGACCACCGGGGACAAGCTGACCTTCTCGCAGGCGAAAGCCGCGGCGGAAGGCGCGGTCGCATCAAGCCAGTGAGCGGGTTGGCGGCGGCGTAGATATTCTGCATCGGCATGCTGGCACAAGGCCTGTAGCCCCTTCGACTCCAAACTTGCCTCAAGGCGCTGTCGCAATGAGCAGGGTAAAACCGTCAGGACTAGGGCTGGGAACGAGACGGAAGCTTGGGATTGAAGGGCCGGATGAAATTCGTCTGGTTGGTGGCAACGCCCTGAATGGGCGGGACACCGGGAACGACCGGTTGAGCAAACACCGCGGGAGTTCCGGGCGCAGGCTGCGCGCGTTGGATCGGGGTCGTTCCCAAAGTCGCGCGCCGTGGCGAGCGCTTCCCGGCAGGGCGGTTCCGCGACCGAGGGCTGGCCGCATTGGTTGAGAATCCACCCGGGCTTGACGAGCGAGTGGGCGACTTTCTGGAGCCCGAGTGCCGCGATCTGCCGCGCAAGGTGCAGCGACTGGCGGAGCATCCCATCTCCTTCATGGACGACGACACCTGCTGGACAAGCAACTGGGTGCCGGGCTCGTTCACGGCCGTGCGGGAGACTTCTACAACGGGACGGCGGCTTCGCCCACTCAAACAAGCCGCAACGCAACGTCCCCAACTTTCCCCTGTCCACCCGCGCCGCCTTTGCTACTCTCCCACGCGCAAGAAACCCCTGAAGACTGAGAGGCCGCCATGCTGTCCCAACATCCCCGACCCGTGTTCACCGCCATCCTCACCGCCACCCTCGCCCTCGCGGCCCCGGTTGCGCGCGCCGCCGACCTTCCCATCGTGGCCGACGTCGAGTGGCAGCCGTTCGCCGCGCAAGCCCGCCGGCTCATCGAGGCCACGGACTATCTTGGCTCGCCGTTTAGTGACGCCGACAAGGCCGCGCTGAACACCGCGCTCGCCGCCACCGACACTGCCGCCGCCGTCGAGAAGATCCAGACCGTGCTCGACCGTTACGCGCTCTACGGCGTGCACATCAATCCCGAGATGCGCGTGAAGGTCGCGCAGGGCGCCGCGAAGCCCGAGCTCGTCGAACAAGGCTGGCGGCAATTCCTGGTCAAGGTCGCCAACGAATCCGGCACCACCGCCCCGCTCCGCGGCGCAAGCCCGAACGCGCAGCGCCTCTTCAACTCCCCGCAAGCCGACGTCGCCAGCCGCTGGCTCGATTTGCAGATGTTCGACGCCCAGCCGCTGCGCCCGACCCTCAGCGGTCTCAAGGTCGAGTATCGCATCCTCCAGCTCTACAGCCGCGACGCCGGCAAGCGCGAGGCCCGCATCAACTTCAACGTCGGCCAGGGCACGCAGGACATCGGCTTCCGCAACGAGGCCGACACGCTCTTCGACTGCAAGCCCGCGCGCAACATCGTCTTCGACGTGAAGGACGAGAACGGCAAGCCCACCACCGCGAGCTTCATCATCCGCGACGCGCAGGGCCGCGTGCATCCGTCGCAAGCCAAGCGCCTCGCGCCGGACTTTGCGTTCCATCCGCAGGTCTATCGCGCCGACGGCGAAGTCATGAAGCTCCCCGTCGGCCAATACACCGTCGAATTCCAGCGCGGCCCCGAGTCGCTCGTGCGCCGCTATCCCATGGCCGTGAAGAACGACACCGTGCGCTGGACCTTCAAAGTCGAGCGATGGGTCGACCCCGCCAAGCTCGGCTGGATTTCCGGCGACCACCACATCCACGCCGCCGGCTGCGCGCACTACACCAATCCCACCGAGGGCGTCCACGCGCCCGACATGATGCGCCACATCCTCGGCGAAGATTTGAAAGTCGGCGCGAACCTCACGTGGGGCCCGTGCTTCGACTACCAGAAACAATTCTTCACCGGCAAAGACGACAAGGTCTCGCAGCATCCCTACATCCTGCGCTACGACGTCGAGGTCAGCGGCTTCGGCTCGCACCAGAGCGGGCACCTCTGCCTGCTGCGGCTCAAAGAGCAGATGTATCCCGGCGGCGACTCGAAAAACCACTGGCCCACCCTCGGCCTCAACACCCTCCGCTGGGCCAAGAAACAGGGCGCGCTCGTCGGCCCCGCCCACTCCGGCTGGGGCCTGGAGACCCGCGCGCCCGCGGCCGGACGCGACGCCGCGCCCCTCAACAGCAAGACCTCCGGCGCCGCCGCCGGCATGAGCGCCGAACTGCCCACCCTCATCATGCCGCCCTTCAACGGCATCGGCGCCAACGAATACATCATGAACGTCACCCACACGGTGCCCGGCCCCGACGGCAAGCTCGTCCCCGCCGTGGACTTCCTCTCCATGGTGGACACCCCCTACGTGTGGGAACTCAACATCTGGTATCACACCCTCAACGTCGGCTTCCGCACCCGCATCAGCGGCGAGACCGACTTCCCCTGCATCTACGGCGAAAAAGTCGGCCTCGGCCGCAGCTACGTGAAACTGCCCGCCAAATGGACCTACGAAGACTGGTGCGAAGGCATCCGCGCCGGCCGCAACTACGTCAGCGACGGCAAGAGCCACATCATGGAAATGAAACTCAACAACACCGCCCTCGGCGAGAACGGCAGCGAAGTCAAACTCGCCGCGCCCGGCAACGTGCGCATCACCGCGAAAATCGCCGGCTACCTCAACCCCCAGCCCGACCCCACCATGAAAGGCCGGCCCTACCAGCAGAAACCCTACTGGGACATCGAGCGCGCCCGCATCGGCGACACCCGCCAAGTCCCCGTCGAACTCCTCGTCAACAGCCTGCCCGTCGCCACACAGAACCTCCTGGCCGACGGCGCGACCCGCGACATGACCTTCGACGTGAAAATCGACCGCAGCAGTTGGGTCGCCCTGCGCGTCCTGCCCTCCTCGCACAGCAACCCCATCTGGGTGACCGTCGGCAACAAACCCGTGCGCGCCTCCCAGAAGAGCGCCGAGTGGTGCCTCAAAGCCGTGGACGTGTGCTGGCAGCAAAAAGAACGCACCTACCGGGCCGACGAGAAGGAGCAAGCCGCCAAGGACTACGAACACGCCCGCCAGAGCTACCAGCGCCTCGTGCAAGAAAGCGCCGACGCCCCCGACGCCCGCGCCGACGCCGCGCCGGACAACCCGCAGCGCCGCGCGGTTCAGGCAGCAGGCTCGAAGTGACCGAATAGCAAGTTCATGTGATTATGAGGGAGTTGACGCCTCTGGCAGAGAGGTCACCCAGTTTGTTCCTCCAGTGTCGCTGAAGAAGGGTGATATGATTCAGATTGTGATTGGAGATTCATATGCGGCCTCGTAAGAAACAAGGATCAGACAAGAGGCCTGTTTTTTCTGGGGCATTGGCGCGGGGTGATTTTTGAGAGGGGGGCTGCCGACTCAAATGGCGAGTGGAACGCGAAGACGCGGATCATGACCTGGAAGGGCGTGGACTTGCCGGAAGGCTGGACGAGTTCCTCGCAGGTGACGCACGAAGCGGATCGCGTGGTCTTGACAGCGCTGACGAGGAACGAGAAGGGGGAAGTGTTGCGCGACGTGCGTTCGACCTCGAAGCGCTTGGCGGAAACCGGCGCGTCGGCGCAGCCGGCGAAGCCGAAGTGACCGGGCCTACCCCACCTTGCCGAGCATGTCCGGCAGCGTCTGGAACGCGCGGGCGCGGAAGAGAAAGTCCACGATGTTGCCTTCGTGCGGCTGGAGCCAGTCGAGCTTGATGGTGGGCAGCGCGCCGATGTTGAGGCGGTCGATGTTGTGCGCCTCCATGAGCTGCCGTTGCCAGGCGCGGTTGTGGGTGATGCACGAGGCGACGAGGGTGGTGCCGATTTTCTCGATCATCTGGTCCTGCGGGCACTCGACGACGGTGGCATAGGGGAACATGTATTCGGTGTTCGCGATGGCGCGGTCGGGCGAGTCGCAGTGGAGCACCCACGGGCGCAGATACGCGCAGCGTTCCTTCTCGACGAGGCGCGGGCCAAACTTGGCGGTCATGTCGGTGACGCCGGCTTCCTTGGCCTTGTCGAGGATCGAGGCGTGGACGGCCTGGGCTTGTCCCGGCACGGTGAAGGCGGCGAGGGCGGCCTTGGGGTCCTCGGGCGGGAGCACGTCGATGGGGCCGATTTTCTCGGCGAGCGCGGCGGCGATTTCTTTGGTGTGGCGCGAGGCCCAGACGCCGGAGGTGTTGATGCAGCCGCGGCCGGAGTTGAGGTAGATGCCGTCGGCGATGAGGTCAATGTATTTGGGCCAGTCGTCCACCACGTCGTCGCCGAGAAGCACCTTGCTGAAGCCCGGCCCGTGGACTTGCACGCGCGGGTTGCCTTCGTATTGCTTCACGGTCTGGGTGCTGCCGAAGATCATGGTGCGGCGGCAGCGGTTGACGACTTCGGCGCCCATCTCGCCCGCGCCCGGGTAGATGCCGAAGGCTTCGCGCGGGATGCCCGCCGCGGTGAACGCCGCGGCCATGCGGTAGGGCGTCCACGGCTCCTGCGGGCCGGGCTTGAGCACGAGGCCGATTTGCATCGCGATCACGGGCAGCCACAGCGTGTGGACGCCGGGCGAGTTGGACGGCAGCACCATGCCGAGCACGGGCGTCTGCGCCTGGTAGCTGACGATGACGCCGCGGTTCTCATCGCCGTAGCCGCGCGTGAGGATGTCGAGCGGCAGGCCGCGCGTGAGGCAGTCGAGGATCTTGTCCATGTTGGAGAGCACGAAGTGGTTCTTGGACATGTTGAATTTGCACATGTGCTCGGGCAGGCCGGTGGACGCGGATTGCTGGCGCGCGAAGTCGTCGGGCGATTGAGTGCCGTCGCCCATCGGGAGGGTGGCGTCGCGGTAGAAGTCGGCGGCCTTCTTCATGATCTGCACGAGGTCGCGGATGGGGATGTCCTTGAGGACTTCGCGCGAGCGCGCGGCCTTCTTCATATCCTTGGCGAGCAGGCCGGGATTGGCGCGGCTGACTTGCGCGAGGGTCTCGCCGGTGACGAAGTGGATGACGGGATCGGTCTCGAGGCTTTCGTAAGGCTGGCCCCAGCGGAGGACGGGAATCTTGACCATGGTGGATGAGGTGAGGTGTGAGCAGTCGGTGATGTGCGGTGATTGCGCGTGTTTGACGGAGTGCGCGCAAGGAAATTCTGGGAAGCTGAGACCGCTGCAAAACGTGCAGCGTCGAGCCTGCGCCTCGACGGAACATGCCAGATTCCAGGGAAAGTCCGGCCCCAGACCGGACACTCCGCCGACGCTCGATGAATTTTGCAGAGAGGGGCCAAGGTGGCGCTTGCCACTCCAGGGGCCTTCCCCTACGGTTTCACGCACACGGCTATGAATTCCTCACCCAAGCTCAAGCTCTTCGTCATGATGGTGCTCCAGTTCTTCATCTGGGGCGCGTGGCTGCCGCTCATCTTCGGCTACCTGCCGAGCCTCGGCTTCTCGCCCGGGCAGCAGTCGTGGATTCTCAACGCCTTCCCCATCGCGTCGATCGTCGGCATGTTCTTCAGCAACCAGTGGGCGGACCGGAAGTTTGCGGCGGAGAAGTTCCTCGCCTTCTCGCACCTCATCGGCGGGCTTGCGATGATCGGGCTCGCGTTCACGAAGGATTTCAACACGTTCTTCGCGCTGATGATAGTGCACTGCCTCTTCTACGTGCCGACGATCTCGATCACCAACTCCATCGCGTTCACGCACATGAAGGACGCGCAGCAGGAGTTCGGCATCGTGCGCATGGGCGGCACCATCGGATGGATCCTGGCGGCGTGGCCGTTCACGTTCATCCTCGTGGACTGGGCGAAGGTGGACGCCGCGAACGCGCAGGGCTTCACGAACTGGCTCAGCACCGTGCTTCAGTCCGGGCTCACTGGCGACGCGCTCAAGGACGCGACGAAGTGGACTTACATCGTCGCGGGAGTCGCGTCGCTGGTGCTGGCGGCGTTCAGCACGGTGCTGCCGCACACGCCACCCAGCAAGGCGTTGCAGGGCGTCGAAGGCTTCGCGTGGCTCGAGGCGCTCAAGCTGCTCAAGCACCCGTTCATCCTCGTGCTCTGGCTCGTCACGCTCGTGGATAGCGCCGTGCACAACAGCTACTTCATGTGGACCGGCACCTTCCTCGGCACACCCGCGGACAAGGGCGGCGTGGGCATCCCCGGCAACTGGATCATGCCCGTCATGAGCATCGGTCAAATCGCGGAGATCCTCACCATGGCCGTGCTCGGCGCCACGTTGAAACGGCTCGGTTGGAAGTGGACGATGACGCTCGGCATCCTCGGTCACGCCGCGCGATTCGGCATCTACGCGTTCGGGGCCAAGCATGCCGAGCTCATCATCCTCGTCCAGGTGCTCCACGGCATCTGCTATGCGTTTTTCTTCGCGACCGTTTACATCTTCGTCGAGGAGTTCTTCCCGAAGGACGCGCGAGCCAGCGCGCAGGGATTGTTCAACGTGATGATCCTCGGCATCGGCTCGCTCGTGGCGGCGTCGGTTTGCCCGCAACTCTTCAGTTCGGTGACCAAGGACGGCGTGACCAATTTCCAGAGCTTGTTCCTCATCCCACTGGGACTCGCCATCGTCGCCGCCATCGCGCTCGCGATCTTCTTCAATCCGCCGGCGAAAGCGGCGGCAGCCGGGGAGCCACCAAAACTTCCGCACTGACGAAGCCGCAATCGCGCCGGCACTTTTCGCCAAGATGGGGCTTGCGCCGAGGGAGTCCGTGACTATATTCGCGCCCGCAATTGACCGCGGGGTGGAGCAGCCCGGTAGCTCGTCAGGCTCATAACCTGAAGGTCCCTGGTTCAAATCCAGGCCCCGCAACCAGTTTGGAATGCACGAGACCCCTGTGAAAACAGGGGTCTCTGCGTTTTGACGCCCGGCGAACGCCCCGGCCGCGCCGTCGCTTGCGGTGGTGACGCCGCGGCCTGAGGATGACAGACTCTTCCCAACAGTTGAAGCCGACCATTGCCATCACCATGGGCGACCCCGCGGGCGTCGGGCCCGAAGTCTGCCTGCACTTGCTCGCCAACGCAGACCTCGCGCGCCTCTGCACGCCCGTCGTCTTTGGCGATGCCGCCGTGCTGCGCGCGTGCGCGGCGAAAGCGGGACTGCCCTTCGCCGCTCCGGTCATTGCCGCGGAAGCGTGGGCGCATGAGACACCGCGCGAACCCGGCGTGCTCGACCTCGGCCTCATTGGCCCCGGCGCCTTCACGCCCGGCGCCATCAGCGCCACGACCGGCCACGCGAGCTACACTTACGTGAACCGCGCCATTGACGCCGCGCTCGCCGGGCAGGTTGCCGCCGTTTCCACCGCGCCGCTCAACAAGGAGGCGATGAGCAAGGCGGGCATCAAGTTCCCCGGCCACACGGAAATCTTCGCATCGCGCACCCACGCCGCGCGCTCGTGCATGATGCAATACTCCGAGGAAATCACCTGCTCGTTCGTCACCGTCCACGTCGGCTACGCGGAAGTGCCCGCGCTGCTCACGCCGGGACGCATCCTCGACGTCATCGAACTCACCGCCGCCGGCCTCGAACGCATCCGCCGCCGCAAACCCCGGCTCGCCGTCTGCGGCCTCAACCCGCATGCGGGCGAGCACGGCCTTTTCGGCGGGCGCGAGGAGGAACGCATCATCATCCCCGCCATCGAGGCCGCGCGCGCGCGTGGCCACGAGGTCGAAGGCCCGCTGCCGCCGGACACCGCGTTCCTGCCGTGGAAACGCAAGGCCACCGACGCGTTCATCTGCATGTATCACGACCAGGGCCACATCCCCGTGAAGGCGCTTGCGTTTGACTCCGCCGTGAACACGACGCTCGGCCTGCCGATCATCCGCACCAGCGTGGACCACGGCACCGCCCTCGACATCGCGTGGCAGGGCAAGGCGCGCCCCGACAGCCTCTATGCCGCCGTGCGCCTGGCCGTGAAGCTCGCGGCGCAATGATCGCGATCATCGCCGATGATCTTTCCGGCGCGGCTGAACTCGCCGGTATCGCCGCGGCGCGAGGATGGCGCGCGGAAGTGCAAACGCGCTTTGACCCGTCGAGTGAGGCTGAAGTCATCGCCATCGACACCAATACGCGGCTGAAATCCGAGACAGAGGCCGCGCGCATCGTGGGCGGCGTGGCGCGGGCGGTCGCCGCAGCGCGCCCGTCATGGATTTTCAAGAAGACCGATTCCGTGCTGCGCGGCCACATCCGCGCCGAGATCGCGGCCGTGCTCGCCGCGACCGGACTGCGCGATTGCGTTTTCATCCCGGCCAATCCCTCCAAGAGCCGCGTGATTCGCGGCGGGCGCTACTTCATCGCGGGCGTGCCGCTGCATGAAACAGCTTTTGCGCGCGACCCGTGGCATCCGCGGCGCAGCTCGGTCGTGCGAGAATGGTTCGGGGAAGCGCCTGCGATTCACACGCCGGACGCGGAGAAGCCCGGGGACTTGGACCTCGAGTTGCGACCGGAAACCCTCGCGGCGGGAGCGGCGGATTTCTTCGCGGCGCGACTGACGCGCTCGGACCCGAGTCGTGCTACCGAGCGCGTGCGACGATTCGCAGCGCCAAAGACGCTCGTGGTCTGCGGCAGCTTGGCGGCACTGGAAGCGGGACGAGCATCGGAGTTGTCGCGTCGCGGATTTGTGATCCGCACGATCGCGGATGCGGAGGGCGGGCAGATTTGGGGGAAGACTGACAAACTGTTGCTCGTTCCCGGCGCGGCGGCTTCGAGTGAGGGCGCGCCCTTGACGGAAGCGCTCGCAGCGGCCGCGTTGCCCCTGGTGGACGGGCGGGCAGACTTACGAATCGGACTCGAAGGCGGAGCGACGGCGCTGGCCTTCATCGCGCGGCATGGCTGGACCCGGTTTGCCGTGGCCCCGGAGGGATTCACCGGGGTCGGCAGCCTGCGGCCACCCGGGGGTCCCCTGCTCTGCGTGAAGCCGGGAAGTTATCCGTGGCCCGGCGAGATGTTTTGACGGCTACGGATTCGACATTGCCAGACGCCGCGCCGTCTTCTCGTAAACCACCGCGCCGCTCACGTCGCGCAGTTGCAGCGCAATCCGGCTCTCGCGGCCCTCGGGCTTCAACTCGACGGACAGGAAGCCGCCCTTCACCCGGTGGAAGCGGTGATACGCCGGGTTCTCGCCCGGCGTGCCGCCCGCGTGCGAATCGCTCGCCGCGCCGACGCTGAATTCCTGCACCCCGGTCGTCGGGTGCACCGAGTGGTATTGCCAGTGCCGGTCGCCGCAGATGACGAAAAAGTTATCCGGCGCGTTCGCCTGGAGCCAGCCGCGCAACTCGTCGCCTTCGTGCGCGAAGCCCGCATTGCTGTGGTTGTCGTTCTTGGTCGCACGATCGGGACCGACGAGCGGCGTCGGGCTCACGAGCACCTTCCACGTCGCGTCGCTCGCGGCAACGGTCCGCTTGAACCACTCCTTCTGCGCGGCGCCCCAGATGGTCTTGCCCGGGCCGTCCGGCATGGTGTTCGGCGAGCGGAAATCGCGTCCGTCGGTGAACCAGACTTGCAAGTCGCGGCCCCACCGGAACGTCCGGTGAAGGTCCGCCCCGAGCGGCGCCTGCTGGCGGAAAATCTTCTGCCCCTCCGCGAACGTCAAATCGCCCGCGCGCCGGCCGGGCCATGTGTCATTGCTGAGCGTATCGTGATCGTCTTTGAGCCAGTAACTCGACGCGCTGCTCATCATCGCGAGCTGGCGCGGCAGGCTGAACATCCGCTCCCAATGCAGGCGCGCGAGCTCGGGCGTCGTCGCGACGGGTTCGTTGCTGTCGTAATAGACGAGGTCGCCCGTCATCACGACGAACGCCGGCTCGAGCGCGAGCATCGCCGGATAAATCGGATGCCCGTCCGCGTGGTCGCGGTCCTGATAGCCCTGGCAGGTCATCACGCAGAAGCGTAGCGACGTCGGCGTTGTGGCCGCGGGCGCGGTGAAAAAGCGGCCGCGCGACTCGCTCGTGACCGCGCCGCCCGCATCGGCCGCGGCCTGGCTCACGTAGTGGTAAATGCTCCCCGGCTTCAAGCCGGTGAGGGCGAATGGGTGGATATAATCCGTCGAGTCACCCACTTGAACCCACTCCGTCTCCCGCGCGTCGGACAAATCCGCGCGCAAGCCGAAGCGAACGCGCACGCGGCCGGGTGCGCCGGGACACGCGCCTTCGATTTCGCCAACGGGCACGGTGACTTTCGCGAGATTCTTGCGGTCCACTTTCTTCTGGTTGAACGCGAGACCCGCGTTGTTGCGCTCGCGGTTCCGCGTGAGCCGGGTCCAGACGATCGCGCTCGTGTCCGTCGCTTCCCCGACGCGCTTGCCGGTGGCCTGGTGCGGTCCGCCCCCGGGTTGCGCGGCGCTCGCGGAAGGGAACGCGCCGGCGACGGCGACGGCGGACGTGGCGCGGAGGAATCGGCGGCGGCTGAGGGAATTGGGTTTCATTTTGCGAAACAGTGAGGTCTCGATGTCACGGCGGCAAGCACCACGCCATGCGGATGGCGAAATCACGCTGATAATCCACGCGCCACCGGCTCATGGTCGGGCGCGGGTCGAAGCCGTCCTTCGCGGTCAGGTCGCGAAACCAGCCGCCGGGCTTCTTCTCGTATTGACCGCCCCGGCCTGGTTTCGATGGGTCGGCGGGGCCTTTGCTGCGGACGTGGACGTCGATCCACGCGCGACTCGTCAGCGCGTCGGCGAGCGCGAGGCAGAGAAGCCGGACCGCATTGTCCGGAACGCGAATCGTGCATGCCATGGAGAAGTGAACGGGCATTCAATACCCGAGGGCGCTCATTCGATCGAGCGGTGTTTTGACGTGCGTTCCAACGAGGGCGCGCCGCGCCCACCAGAACCGGGTTGACGGCGTCGGTGCACTTGCGCTATAGCATCGGGTGGATGCAGCGGGCGCCGGCTTGGCGCGAACCCTTCGCTCACGAACAAACCATCCGTGAACACTCCCAAACGCTTCGGTTCACTCGTCGCAGGCTGTGGTTGCGCGGCGGTCCTGCTGGCCAGCCTCGTGGTCCCGGTTATCGCCGCGGATGCACCCAAGGAAATCGGCAAGTCCTGGTCCGGAACCTGGAACAACCGGAAATACAACACGTCCGGCCCGCTGACGTGCACCGTGATCGGCGAGGAGAACGGCAAGTGGCTCGCGCGCTTCACCGGCACCGCGCTCGGCAAGCCGATCAGCTACACCGCGCTGATGACTCCCAAGCAATCCGGCGCGCGAACCGACCTCTCGGGCGTGACCAAAGTGGACGGCGCGGATTACCAGTGGACCGCCGCAATCAACGGGCAGTCGCTCAACGGCAGCTACCGCGCGTCGAACGGAAACAACGGGGAATTCCGGCTGCAGGGCACCGCGAAGAAATGATCCATTTCGCGGGAACCGGGCAAGGTGCGCCCGCGGTGGCTTCAACGACTCAGTTCGAATGTCCCGGTCCCGTAGCGCTTCTTGAACAGTCCGTGGTGGATCTCCACGAACGCGCCCCCCGCAGGTTCCATGCTCGTGACGAGTGAGCGTTGCTTGCCCTCAATGAAGACCGCGAGCGCGACTTCGCCACCGGCGCTGATGCGCTTGAACGTGAAATCCAGGTCGTGCGCCGCGAACAGGAAATTGGTCGGCACGCGCACGACGGAGTGGTGCTGGCGGCCGTCTGCCTCCGACGACACCTTGAGCCGCAAGCCCGGCGTTCCTGTGAGGACGATACGCACCTGTCGCGGAGGCGGCTTGAGGCTGAACAGCGTGACTGCCACGAGGAACAGCACGCCGAGGAAGGCGAAGCCTGCGACCACCCACTTCTGGCGCGGCGTGAGGTCGCCCTTGGGAAGCCCGTAGAGAAGTTTGTCCCGCTCGGCCTTGGTCCGTGGCGGCGTGGCGCCCGGGACGGGCCCCTTCCAAATTGGACCGCGGAGTTTTCGCACGGCGCAGGCTACGAGCCGGCCTTGACCAGCTTCCAGACCTTGCCGGTCTTGCCCGCGAGACCGTTGTTGTCGTTGGTCAGGACGTAGAGTTCGCCCTCGGCGTCCTCGCCAAACGCCCAGACGAACATTTTGATGTTGGGGCCGGGATGCGACGCGGGCTCAAGGACATCGAGTTTCCACAACTCGCCGGGTTTCGTCGAAGGCGTCGCGGCGAAGAGCACACCTTGCGGCAGGCCGAAGTGGCGCGACCAGTCGCCAAAGACATATTTGCCCTGCAACTGCGGCAGCGCCTTGCCGCGATAGACGTAACCGCCGGTGACGCTGATTCCCTTGCCCTCCTGCGGGAAGGCCTTGAGGTTGCCATACAGGATGACGGGGCCGGTAAACGTCGCGCCCGCGGCATCGACGTAGGGCTTGTCGAGCGGTTCGAGTTCCTTGTTGTTCACGGGATTGAACCACTCATTGCCCTCGCGAAGGTTCCAGCCGTAGTTGCCGCCCTTGACGATGATGTTGATTTCTTCCCAGCGGCTCTGGCCGATGTCGCACGCGAAAAGCTCGCGCCTGCCGCCTCGGTCGAACGTCATGCCCCACGGATTGCGAATGCCCCACGCAAAGATCTCCAACTCGCCGCCGCCGCGCGCAAACGGATTGTCGTACGGGATCGCGTAGTTGCGACCACCGGCCGACTTGTCGACGTCGATGCGGAGAATCTTGCCGAGAAGCGTGTTGAGATCCTGCCCGTTGCCGCGCGGACCGCGGGCCTTGTGTTCTTCCTTTTGGTTGATGTCGTTCTTGTGCCCGCCGTCGCCGCAGCCAATGTAGAGAAAGCCGTCCGGCCCGAAGGCGATGCGGCCGCCGTTGTGGTTGAAGTAAGGCTGGTCGACCTGAAGGAGGATGCGCTCGGACTTCTCGTCGACCTCGTCCAGGTTGCGGCCGCGGAGCCTGAACTCGGAGATGTTCATCGTGTGATCCCAGTTGGAGGGCGCGTTCGTGCGGCGCGGGGCGCTGTAGCACACGTAAAACCTGCCGTTCTCGCGCGCCTTCGGATGGAGCGCGAGGCCGAGCAAACCGCGCTCGTCGAAGGCGCCCATCTTGAGCGGGCACATCCGGTTTCGAAAATCGAACATCTGCGAAGTCTTCCCGTCTCGCGAGAGGACGTGCAGCAGGCCGGTCTGCTCGCCCAGCAGCATACGGCCCGCGGCGTCGCCAAGCGGGGCGAGGAGCGTCGGGGCGGTCAGGTTCGTGGCCACCAGCTTGAGCGAGATGCCGGATGGGCCATCCGCTGCGGTGGCGGCCGGAGTGCACGCAAGCGCGCAGGCGAGCAGAACGATGTGGCGGAACGGAGTGGTGGGCGGATTCATGGCGGCGAAGCCTAGCGGGTGAATCGGGGATGACAAGGCACGTTTGGCGGTCCGTCCCTCGTCCGGGTGGGGCGCGCCGCGTTTCCTCCTTGCCGCTCGCGCTGCGCGAATGCCCGACGCCCCGAACATCCCCATCGTCGCGGGCGGCAAGACCGAGGCGTTCATGCTGCGCAAGCTGCTCGAGCGGCACGGCTACCGGGTGAGCGTCACCGGCGACGGCCGGGACGCGCTCGACGTGCTCGGCCGCGAACCCGTCCATCTGGTTGTCAGCGACATCGACATGCCCGGCATGGATGGTTACGTGCTGTGCGATACGATCAAGTCCGACGCGCGGGGCTGAACGTTGCCAGTCGGTGCAACCGAAGTCCGCGAATGAAGTGCTCGCAAGCGTGGAGTTTGCGGACATGAACCTCATCGTTGAGCTGTTCTTCGAGCGTCACAAACGAGTGCCGACCATGACGGAGCTTGCCAAGGGATTTGGGAAACCCATTCCGATCCACAAGTTCATCATCGATGGCAGTTCGAAGAAGGTGAAACTGGTGCCGGCGAATTGATCCCGGCATTCCTGCCGGGGCCGGCCGTCGTTTTCTGCCGAAGCATTGCACCCGGCCGGCTCCGCACGGTCAGACTTCCTTCGTCGGCGGGCGTTCGCCTGAAATTCACTTGCCATGTCGCTAGCGCGGAACACAATGGCGGCGATTCGAGGCCGCAAACGAGGCACCGACTCTCGAGGCCAATGTAGCTCAGTGGCAGAGCAACGGTTTCGTAAACCGTAGGTCGTCGGTTCGACCCCGACCATTGGCTCCACTCCCAACTCGAGGGGCGTCAGCCGACGACGGCAAGACTGCCCCTCCAGGCTTCAAGAGTGCCACCCGCCGCACTTTTCGACCGCCGCTTACAGGCGTCGAGTTGCAGCGCGCCGCTCGTGTCCTGCGAAAGCCTCTTCGCGTCTTCGACCGTAATCGTCCTGAGGGAGGCAGTCTCCAGCGCGGGGCTAGTCGCGGCGACGGCCTGTGACACAGTCCCCAGTGCCACGGCAAGAATCGTGCAGATGTTAACTCTCATGGGCGGCTTGCGTCGTTGGGAGTGAAACGCCGGAGCGATCACTGTTGTTCAGGCTTTTGAAATTTCGACGGCAGGACGATTTTCTGATTCGCTCGCAGCAGAGCCGCATTCACCTCGGAAAGCTCCGTCAATCCAGGAAGTTCAATCGGTTTTGTTCCCCGATATTCCGCGAGCACTTTCGCCACATCGTCGGAAATCGTCTGGACCTTTTTGAAATTTGCAAAACCATCATTCGATCGAAGAACGGTGGCTGTGAGCGAAGCGGAAGTTAAGCGGGTCAATCCGTTCAGGAGCATCGTCGAGCCGTGGTGGGA
>Ga0194121_10000535_pt1 | contig 67051 bp, 72 predicted proteins | sample TA2MahCa50mmetaG_FD_148609 | JGI IMG/M metagenome (GOLD analysis project Ga0194121, IMG submission 148609) | Freshwater microbial communities from Lake Tanganyika, Tanzania - TA2015020 Mahale Deep Cast 50m | ecosystem: Environmental > Aquatic > Freshwater > Lake | place: Tanzania: Lake...
CATCGGCAGAGGACATCGTCAATCACTGCTGCGACGCCTGGAATAAGCTCGTCGCTCAGCCCTGGCGCATCATGTCCCTCGGAATGCGCGATTGGGCTCATGGGTTCTGATCAGCGCGAGTTGGTATTATTCCTGTCTGTCAACCATCTTGATGGTGATAATCTGGTTCATGCTGATCGCGGCGCTTCCGGAGGCTCTTTGCCTCGACTACGCCAACACCTTGTCGTGGCGCGGCCGGGCCGAACCGTCCGAGCAACTGACGGATGTCACGAAGCTCCTGGAGTGGCTTGCGACGACGACCGGCCTTGCCGCCACGGCTACCAAGGAGCTCAAGCAGTGGGCGCGTGGCCGCCCCGAGCGCGCGTCCGAGCTTTTCGCCGAGGCGATCGCGATCCGCGAGGCGATCTACGCCATCTTCAGTGGACTCGCGTCGGGCAATGCCGCCGGCGATCACAGCCTCGGCATCCTGAACGCGGCTCTCGCCAAGGCCCCGGCGCGCCGGCGCCTGGCGCGGCGCAATGGAGGCTATGGCTGGCGCATCGAGCGCGCGGACCTGTCCGCGCCATCGCTGTTGGCGCCCGTGCTGTGGTCGGCCGCCGATCTGATGGTCAGGCACGACCACCGACGCATCCGCCAATGTGCCAACGAAAAGTGCCTGTGGCTGTTCGCCGACGAGAGCAAAAGCGGCACGCGGCGCTGGTGCGATATGGCGTCGTGCGGCAACCGGGCCAAGGCGAGCCGTCACTATCGCCGGCACCGCGGCGAACAAACCGACAGTCGGAAAACCGCGCCCTCAAAGGGCTAGCGTTCGAGTGCCGGCCCTTCCCGACGTCATGTCCCGCCCGTGACGGCCGTCACAGCTTGCGCGTGCAAGGTCTGGCAGTTTGCCGGTCAGACGATTCGCCAATTTGCACGAGGCAGTGTCATGACGCGCAATTTCCCCCCCAAGCCCAAAATGGGCGAGACACAGACAATGTCGACCCAAACCGGCAGCAAGCAACAGACGGAAAACCGGTTGGGCAGCCGCTGGCAGGCGCCCAGCTCGACGCTCGATTGGCGGCATAAGCCGGCCGACGCCCAGCAGACCCTGTTCCACGCCATGAAGGCGGCCGCGCAGCGCCGCGCGAGCGGCGTTTGCTGAGAACATCTCGAAAGCGCGACTGAAAAGAGCCGCCTAAGCGCGGCCCTTGCGCTGTGCCGCGGCTTCGGCAAGCAGGCACAGGATCTCGAACATCATGGTGGCGCCGACGATCGCGGTGTTGCCCGAGGGATCGAAGGGCGGCGACACCTCGACCACGTCGCCGCCGACCAGGTCGAGGCCACGCAGCCCGCGCAGCATCGCCTGCGCCTCGGCCGTCGAGTAGCCGCCGATCTCCGGCGTGCCGGTGCCGGGCGCATAGACAGGGTCGAGGCCGTCGACGTCGAAGCTGACATAGACCGGGCCGTTGCCCACCACGCGGCGCGCCTCGGCGGCGACGCGCTCCGGGCCCATCTTGAAATACTCCTCGATGGTGACGACGCGGATGCCCTGGGCCAAGCCCCAGTCCATGTCGTCCGCGCGGTAGAGCGAGCCGCGGATGCCGATCTGGATGGTGCGCTTGGGATCGAGCAGCCCCTCCTCGATGGCGCGCCGGAACGGCGTGCCATGCGTGTACTTGAAGCCGCCGAAATAGCTGTCCCAGGTGTCGGTGTGGGCATCGAAATGGACCATGCCGACCGGCCGGTTGCGCGTGATCGCGCGAAAAATCGGCAGCGTGATCAGGTGGTCGCCGCCGGCCGCGAGCGGCAGGGCGCCGGCCGCATGGATTCTGGCGAAGAAGGCTTCGATGCGCTTCAGCGCATCCGCGACGTCGACCGGGTTGACCGGCGCGTCGCCCAGATCGGCGCAGCGCGCGATGTCATAGGGCGAGACCTTGGTTGCGTGATGCACGCGGCGGACCAGGCTCGACATGTTGCGGATCTCGCGCGGGCCGTGGCGCGCGCCGGCGCGGTTGGTGGTCCCGCCATCCCACGGCACGCCGACCAGCGCCACGTCGACTGCTGCTGGATCGCGCAGCAGCGGCAGCCGCATGAAGGTCGCGATATCGCCGAAGCGGGGCATCGCGGCCGAGTCGACCGGTTGGGGATTGGGTCGCGTCGTGTCGTTCATGGCGGCTCCTCAAGCTGCAGGCCATTCTACTCCGGTCGCCGCGTCCGTGGCACCGTGCGCGATCGGCCATGTCGCGTGTTGTCGGCGCGTTGGAGTCGTTGCGTCCCGGTAGAGAATTCCGCGCTGCGCGCGGCAATTTCAGAAGGACGAGTTCGGTCCCTTGAGGAAATCCGCTTCCTCCGGCGTCGTCTCGCGGCCGAGCGTCGCGTTGCGATGCGGGAAGCGCCCGAACCGTTCGATGATGACCTTGTGCTTGAGGGCGTAGTCGTTCAGCCGGGCATCGCCGATCCGCTCGCGGAACAGCGCGAGACATAGCTCCTGATCCGCCAGGATCTCGCTGTGCTCGAACGGCAAATAGAAGAACTTGCGGCGCTCGGCGTCGACCGCAAAGTCGAAACCGCGCTGGGTCGCCAGGCGCGCGACGGCGCGCGCCTTCTCATCGCTTGCAAAGGCGCGCGGCGTGCCTCTGAACATGTTGCGTGGGAACTGGTCGAGGGTGATGATGAGCGCAAGCGCGCCCTCGGGCGCGTCCTGCCAACGATCGCATCGGCCGTCATGGGCATCGCGATGGACCTGTCCGAAGCGCGTGCGGATGGTGTCGTCGAAGGCCGGCTCCTTCACGAACCAGCGCGGCTGCGCATAGTCGCTGAACCAGAATTCGAGAACGTCGCGGAAATTGTGCATGGTTCGGAGTCGCCACTCGGAATTTGCTGGTCGTCAGGGCCCGTCGATCTGACCGCGGAGCGCGAGAAATGCCGGCACGGCGAGCGCCGCAAACGGCCGCCCGAGCGCTGCCTTCGGCTCGTCATACCAGTCCGCTTCGTGCAGCACATTGAGCGTGCCGAGCGTCTCGCCGGCATAGCGCACAGGCAGGTTCATGATCGCCGCGCAGCCGAGCGACAGAATCAGCTCGTGATCGGGAAAGTGCGCGCGGATGTCGTCCGCCGTGTATCCGATGAACACCTCGCCACGGTCGAACACGCGCGCCGTCCAGGGCGTTTCGCGCCTGGGCTTGCGGCCGGACACAGGGTAGGCATCGGGCATGTTGGTGTAGATACGCTCAGATTCGTTTGTGTCCGGACGCAGGAGCAGAATGGTAAACAGCTTGTGGCCAACCGTTCGGCGGAGGCCGTGGTCGAGCGCCGCGAATAGCGGTGCGGGCTGACCAGGCTCGGCCATGGCGCGCGCCGCCGCGGACCACGCGGCCCAGGCCTCGCCGCTCCCCGTGTCTCCAGCCATTGCACTCCACCCCCGCCAGTCGCCTTCGCGGCGCATCATTCTCGCGTGCCGAACCGACCGTCAAGCCGCCGCTTTGTGCTGGACATCGGCTCCGGCAGGGGAAACTCTCTAAAGCGAAGATGGCGGCGGACCGATGCCGTCACCAGCCCATATCGGAGTTTGCCTATGACCGACGGTCTTGCCCGTCCCCAATTGGCGCAGGGCGCTGCGCAGACCTATCGCCCGGCGATTGCCGGCTTGCGCCACGTGGTGGTCGCCGGCCACCACGGCGCTGCCCACGCCGGATTCAAGATCCTCGAGGCAGGCGGCAATGCGGTCGATGCGGGCGTGGCGGCCGGCATCTGCCTCGGCGTGCTGCAGAGCGACCTGGTCAACGTCGCGGGCGTGGCGCCGATCATGTACTACGAAGCCAAGACCAAACAGGTGCTGACCATCAGCGGCCTCGGCACCTGGCCCAAGGCGGTCACGCCCGACTATTTCCAGAAACGCCATGGCGGCAAGATCCCCGACGGCATCCTGCGCACCGTGGTGCCGGCGGCGCCCGACGCCTGGATCATGGCGCTCGAGCGCTGGGGCACGATGAGCTTCGGCGAAGTCGCCGAAGCTGCGATCCGCTTCGCGCGCGACGGCTTCGTCATGTACCCGCTGATGAGCGAGTTGATCGGCGTCAACGTCGAGGGTTACAAGCGCTGGCCGTCCAGTGCCGCGATCTACCTGCCGAACGGCAGGCCGCCACAGCCGGGCGACATCTTCAAGCAGACCGATCTCGCGCGCTCGCTGCAATACATGGTCGACCAGGAGAATGCGGTGAAGTCGCGCGGCCGCGCAGCCGGCCTCTCCGCCGCGCGCGATGCCTTCTACAAGGGCGATATCGCCGCGACCATCGTCAAGTATCACCGGGAGAATGACGGGCTGATGACTGCCGAGGACATGGCGGGATATCGCAGCGCCATCGAACCGCCGGTGCGTGTGCGCTTCGGCAACATGGACGTCTATACCTGCGGTCCGTGGTGCCAGGGTCCGGCGCTGGGCCAGATGCTCAATCTGGTCTCCGGTTACGACCTCAAGTCGCTCGGCCACAATTCGCCCGCCTATGTTCACCTGATCACAGAGGTGATGAAGCTCGCCTTCGCCGATCGCGAGCGCTACTACGGCGATCCGCGCTTCGTCGAGGTGCCGCTCGACCGGCTCATGTCGACGTCCTATGCCGCCGAGCGGCGCCAGTTGATCCGCATGGACAAGGCTTGGCCCGGGATGCCGCCGGCGGGCGACGCCGCGCCGACCGGCTTCAAGCGCGCCGCCGGCGACCCGCCGGTGCCGATGGACACTTCCTATGTCTGCGTCGTCGACAAGCACGGCAACGCCTTCTCGGCGACGCCGAGCGACACTTCGGCCGACACGCCGGTCATCCCCGGCACCGGCCTCTGTCCCTCCTCGCGCGGCTCGCAGAACTGGGGCGACCCCGCGCATGCGTCCTCGGTCGCACCGGGCAAGCGCCCGCGCCTCACGCCCGCGCCGGCGCTCGCGGTCGAGCCGGGCCGTGCGCTGCTGCCGTTCGGCACGCCGGGCGGCGACGTGCAGAAGCAGGCGATGCTGCAGGTCCTGCTCAACATGACCGTGTTCGGCATGGACCCGCAGCGCGCCGTCGAGCAGCCGCGCTTCGCGACCTACAGCTTCCCCGACTCCTTCCAGCCGCACAGTTATTTCCCGGGCTGGCTCAATCTCGAGGGCCGGCTGCCGAAAGCGACCGGCGAGCACCTGTCGAAGCTCGGTCACGACGTCCACTGGTGGCCGGATTGGATCTGGCGCGCCGGCGCGGTGTGCGCGATCTATGCCGACCAGGAAAAAGGCACGATCACCGGCGGCGCTGATCCGCGCCGGCCGGCCTACGCGCTCGGCTGGTAGGACGTCGACATGTCGGTTGCCGTCAGCAGCAAGGCGCCCGGCTTCGCCAAGAACCCGGACAAGCGCATCGAGCTCAAGCGTGAAGGCAAGCGGGTGCGCGTCGAAGTGGGGGCGTGATCGTCGCCGACAGCGGCGCGACGATCACGATGTACGAATCAGGCGGCTATGCGCCCGTGCCCTACTTCCCGCCCGAGCACGTGCGGCTCGACCTCCTGACACCGACGGCCAAATCGACCCATTGCCCTTACAAGGGCAACGCGTCCTACTGGACGATCGAGGCCGGCGGCAAGCGGCTTGACGACGGGGCGTGGAGCTACCATTCGCCCTATGACGAGTTGCTGGACATGGGCGGGCGCTTCACCTTCTATGGCGACAAGGTCGACGCCATCGTGGTCGATGAGAACGGTTAGGCCAAGCTGAACACCGCGGGGGAAGCCTAGATATGCCGAATGTGAAGAGGTGCGTGATCACGCGGCGCCGACTGCTGTCCGGTCTGGCGCATGGCCCGATTGCCCTGGCGCTCGCCGCGCGGCCGCTCGCCGCGCAAGATGCGCGGAGTCATCTCGCCGCCGCGAGTGTCATCGAGGACATCAAGAAGCGCGGCACTCTGACCGTCGGCGTCGCCACGTTCGTTCCCTGGGCAATGCGCAACAAGAGCGGCGACCTAATCGGTTTCGAGGTCGACGTCGCTCGGCGTCTGTCCGAGGATATGGGCGTCAAGCTCGACCTTGTGCCCACCGCGTTCGACGGCATGGTCCCAGCGCTGATCGCGCGCAAGTTCGACGTTGTCATCACCGGCATCGTGATTTCCGAGGCGCGGCAGCTCTTGGTGAACTTCACCCAGCCATATGCCTGGAGCATCCAGGGCTTCATCGCCAACCGGAAGCTGACCGCCGGCATGACCAGCTTTACCGATCTCAACCGGCCGGAGGTCAACGTCGTCGCACGGCGCGGCAGCAGCGTCACCGGAGCCTTCATGCAGCGCGTCGTGCCGGCTGCCCAAAAGCGGCTCTACGACGACGACACTTCGGCGATTCAGGAGGTACTGAACGGCCGTGCGCACGGCTTCTTCAGCGCCGAGCCGAAGCCGACGCTGTGGGCGCTGGAAAATCCCGACATCCTCTGGACGCCGATTCCGCGTGACCGCCTGCCCTCGGTGCCAACTGGCTTCATGGTGCGGAAGGGCGACCCCGACGGGCTCGCCTACTTCAACTCCTGGATCCTGCTGCGCCAAATGGACGGCTGGCTCGACGAGCGGCAGACCTATTGGTTCACCACGCGCGATTGGTACGACCAGCTCGACCGCAAACCATTTTGACGGACTCTGCGCCGGCCGTGCGGCTTCGTCGCCGGGACCTTCCGTGTCCGGCCGGGCCGCCGTCGCTATCCTGCTCCCGGTTCACAGCAACAATGTCGCAGCCCGGCGCATGGGCTTCTGGCGCCGCAGCGGCGCACAGACAAGGGAGGAAGGCGATCGCACTCAGGCTCAGCATCCTCAAGCCCAGCGTCAACAGCATGGCCGTCCGCGTGCTCCTGCGCAGCGCGGGCCTCGACCACAGCGAGGCCGATGCGTGGGGCCACAGGCGCTCGCCGGAGTTCCTGGCCAAGTGCCCGGCGCATTTGACACCCATGCTGGAAACGGACGGATTGCCGCGCGGCGCCATGCGGAAGAGCTGCGCGATCATGCAGTATCTGTGCAACAAGACGGTCTCGAGCGCTTCTACCCGACCGATCCGGCGCGCCGCGCCATGATCGACAGCGCGATGTTCTACCTGATCGGCACGCTCTACCCGCTGGTCGCGCGCGCGACCTATCCGGCACTCGGCTTTCCGCTCTATCCGGGCGAGGTCGGTGCCGGCGACGGCAGCGCGGCCGACAAGGAAAAGGGCCGCAAGGAAGCCGAGGCCGCGATCGCCGAGCCGCTCGGTGTGTTCAGCAGCTTCTTCATCGGCAAGGACAAGTTCATCGGCGGCACCAGCCCGTCGATCGCCGACATCCGGTTGGGCTCGCCCCTCGAATTCCTCGCCGCGATCGACTATGCGCTGCCGGCCTGGGCCAAGAGCTACATGGCGAACCTCGAGGCGGCACTCGGCAAGGCCGATGCCGAACCGGCGGCCGATGTGCGCGGCTACATCAAGCACGTCAAGTCGCAGCCGGGTGCCCAGCGTGATTAGGGGCCTCCATCACAGCGCCTATCGCTGCCGCGACTCCGAGGAAACGCGTCGCTTCTACGAGGACTTCCTCGGCCTGCCGCTGGTCCACACCATCGAGATCCGCCAGACCATGAGCGGGCGGCGCACGGAGACGCTGCATACCCTCTACCGACTCGACGACGGCTCGTGCCTTGCCTTTTTCGAGGCGCCCGACCGGAAGTTCGAGTTCAAGGAGCAGCACGACTACGATCTGCACATCGCGCTCGAGGTCTCGCCCGAGGATCTGCGCATGATGTTCGACAAGGGCAAGCGGGAAGGCATCGAGACGCGCGGCATCTCCGATCACGGCTTCATCGATTCGATCTATTTCCGCGACCCGAATGGCTACGTCATCGAGCTCACCGCCAAGCGGTCCGGTCGCGACGAGGCGATGGACCCGCGCCGCAACGAAGCGCGCGAGAAGCTGGCGGCCTGGCAGAAGAGCAAGTTCGGCGCGGCGGTCGCGCGCGCGAGCTGACGCCCGCGACGGCACGAGGAGCAATCGCCAAGGCTGGCTGCGGAAGTCCGGCATGACCGCGCTCCGCTTCGTCGACGCGACGCGACGCGACGCGACGCGACGCGACGCGACGCGAGCAGGGTCGTATCGGATTGAAGCACTCTGCAAGCCTGAAATGTGAATCTTGCTCTGCCTTCTCAATCTTTGACGATGATTCCCATGTCCGTCGTCAAGATTGCATTTTGCGAGCCTGCTCCGGGACGGCCAATCGATGCCGATTGAGCGGCGCATGGCCGGAAGCGGGGGCTAGAGACGACGGTTGATCTGTCCCAGACGCGCGGGTTTCTGCAGGAATGCTCGGTCAGATTCCTCGTCCGCCGTTCAGGCTTTCCGAGGCCGAAGCCGCCGTCCACGCGGCGCGGGACGCTTAACGGGTCGCCCCAAAAGTGCCACTATGTGCTCCGGGTCGGCTGTCATCCGCGCAATCCCGGCTTAGATGCAGCAAGGTTCTATCCTTCCCGGGACGACATCGGGAGATCCGGCCATGATCACACTAGAAAAGGCGCAGCTTCTCTTCAAGACCGTCACGTCCGCGGTCACCGCGCTCGCGGTGCTGACCGGTAGCGGATGGATCCTGAGCACAGCGCTCACATTGAACGTATCGACTTGCCTGGGTCGCTCGAGGGAAAGGGGTACAAGAGCGAGGTCGTCCTTCTCGATGAAGTCAGGAATCTGCAGGACATCTCGCGAAGCGAAAGAACCGGCAACGCGTTCTTCGACAAGTCGATGTCGTCGTCGCAGAAAATCGACGCCAATCTGGGCGGGCTCTCCATCGCCAATATCGAGAAGCTGACGCGCTCCATTCTCGGAACCCAGCCCAAGATCATCACGGGCGAGATCATCCTCGCCGGCACGTCCGGCACCGACCAGCTGTTCGACGGCCGGCTGCGCGTCGACAATGTCGTGATCTCCAGGCCCACGGGCGTGGCCGGCGAGCAGGCCGTCATCAGGCGGTTGTCCTTCGACCTCTTCAGCCATTTCGAGCCCTTCGGCGCCGCCCTGGCGGCCTACCGGCGCCGGGATGTCGAGGCGGCCCGCACCGTCTTGAGGCAGATCATCGCGCAGGGCTCGATCGAGGACAGGAAGCATGCGCTGTGGCTGAGGGCGAAGCTCTCGGGCCGACTTCAGGAAGAGGCCGACCTCCTGGAAGCCTTGCAGATCGACCCGGACTTTCATCTCGCGCTCGTGGCGCTCGTCGACGTGAAGCGGCGCGCGGGCCAGCTGGACGAGGCACTGGCTCTCGCCGACCGCGGCATCGCAGCCAACAAGGAGTCGCCCTACGGCTACCACGAGAAGGGCCGAGTCCTCAGGTCCCAGAGAAAGCTCGACGAGGCGATCGCACAGTTCGAGCTAGCCTGCGGCCAGAAGCAGAAATACGCGCCATGCCACAATCAGATCGGCGAGATCATGTTCATCAAGCAGGAAACCGCCCCAAGGGAGGACTGGGTCAGGATCTACAGGGCGGCTTACGAGTCGTTCATCAAGGCCGCAAGAATCGATGGCCAGCATACATGGGCGCACTCGAACGCGGCCTTCGCGGCCTCGCTCCTGGGCAACAACAGCGATGCGCTGTCCTTGATCAACCGGGCGATGTTCCTCGACCCGAACCTCCTGGCCAATAGGATCAGGCATGCGCTCATCCTGTCGAAAACGGGAAAGAAAGAGGACGCGGTCGCCTTTGCGAAAGCGATCCTGGCCGAAAATCCCGGACTCTACGACATGGAGACCGTGGGCTGGGGGAGCCGGCCGGGGATGCGGCAATTGCTGCAGTGACCGGTCGGAGCGCACGGGCGGCCTTCGGTTCGCGTCGGAGGTCGCTCGGCCAGTAGCAATGACGATGTGGCGGATGAGATCGGCCCCACGGGCCGTGATGCGCCGGACGCGCAACGCAGGTCACCTGTGATCGATCGTCGACGATTCCTGGCCGCAAGCGCCGCCCTGGGCACATCCCTGCCCGTCGCCGCTGCCTTCGCTCGTGGCGCGCACGCGGACACGGTCGGGGGCACTGCGCGCGGCGCCATGGCCGACGCCGCGACGGAATTCATGGCTCGGTACGACATACCGGGCCTAAGCGTCGCCATCGCCCGTCGGGGGCAATTGATCTACGAGGAAGCGTTCGGCCTCGCGGACCGGGAGGCGCAGACACCTCTGACGACGCGTCACCGTTTCCGCGTCGCCAGCATCTCCAAGCCCATCACTTCCGCCGCCATCTTCTCGCTGATCGAGGACGGCAAGCTGACGCTTGGGCAATTCGTGTTCGGGCCTGTGGGCATTCTCGGCGAGTCGTATGGACGATTCCCCGAGGACGCGCCGCAACGCGCGATCACGATCGAGCACCTGCTCACGCATGCGGCCGGTGGCTGGCCCAACGACAAGACCGACCCGATGTTCAAGTATCCCGGGCTCGACCACGCCAGGCTGATCGCGGCCACCCTACGCGACCGGCCGCTCGAACGGCCTCCGGGCACGGCATTCTCGTATTCGAACTTCGGCTATTGCCTGCTTGGGCGTGTGATCGAGAAAGTGGCGGCACAGCCCTATGCGCGCTTCGTCGTTGAGCAGGTTCTGCTACCCGCCGACGCAACCGATGTGTCGATCGCCGGCAATACGCGGGCCGAGCGCCAGCAAGACGAGGTCGTCTACTACAAGGGCGCCAAGGATGACCCTTACGCTCTCGACGTTCGGCGAATGGATTCGCATGGCGGCTGGATCGCTCGGCCATCGGCGATCGCCAAGTTTGCAAGTGCGGCCCACGGATTGTCGAAAATGTCCCTACTGAGACCCGACACCATCACGGCCATGACGGCACCATCTTCCGTCAGCGCCTCGTATGCCAAGGGTTGGCGGATCAGCCGTGGCGGCAATTTGTGGCACTCCGGCCACCTGCCGGGAACGACCGGACTGATGGTACGCACGTCAGGCGATGTGTGTTGGGTCGGGTTGATGAACACGCGCTTTCGCAACAGGGAGCTCGATCGCGACCTGGACCGTCTGATGGCCACCATGGTGTGGCACGCCCAGGCAAGGAGGACCTGACAGTGCGGCGGCTGTGGCGTCAGCAACGCACGCTCGTCGGCAGCTTCATCGTGCTGGCCGTGATGTTCGAGCAGCTGAAGGGGGCTCGGCTTACCGCATGATCGGCAAACGGACGCGCCGGCGAACAATTGACATCATGATATCGGATCGAGCGGAACCCTGGCGCAGCTTGTCGTTCGATACCTTGAAGCGGATGCAAAAAATCCCGCCCGCGACGCTGGACCGCCCGGCATGGGCGCAGCCTGGAAGCGGAGGTGCGCGCCATTCTCCGCAGTGCCGCCAAGAGAGAGCCGGACAAAGACGAGGCGCTCGGCACGCGGCTGGCTCGCCGCTTCGTGGGGATCGGGCTCAAGGAGGAGATCCCTGAGCTTCGCAGCCAGCTGACGCGACCGACGCGTTTCCGGAAGCGATCGTCATCTCCGCCATGATGCGCGATCATGCCGATCCGATCATGACAGCGTGGCTCGACGATCAGCCGAGAGCGCCGGAAGAACCGAGTCGAATGGACGGCTTTGAAGCGCGGTCGCCTTACCTCGCCTCGGCGCTGGCGACGCGGCAATGGCCGGACGCAGACCGCCAGCTCCGCATGGGACACCGAGTCCTCATCGTGCAATCTCGTTCGCAAAGCGGTCGAGTTCGGCGACCGAGGCAATGCGCAGGATGCGCTTGCCGGCCTTCTCCTGCGCGTCGACCAGTCGCCTGGCCTCGGGCATCCATTCCTGCTCCACGTCCCAAAGTGTGCGAAACGTTGCCTCTGTCGGCACCATATCGGTGAGTCCTGCGGGCGGGTTCTTGAGCTTCCCGGTTGCCCACGCGATCTGCCGTTCGGCAGTCAGCCAGAAATGCATCCACAGCGGCATGTCGATCAGGATGATCTCGCCGGCGCGGTCGAGCCGTGCTGGAATTGATTCGAGCCGTCCCAACCCGTCGATCAGCCAGCGGTCATCGGCGACGATGCGCGCATGCGCGGCGTCGAACCGCTCATCAGTGGCCTGACGCCAGCCCGGCAGCCACAGCACGGCATCGATCTCGACGTAGGGGAGGTCGCGCTGCACCGCCAGCTTGCGCGCGAGCGTCGACTTGCTGCCGTCGGCGTTTCCGATGACGACGACGCGCGTCTCAGCGCCGAAATCGCCGCCACGCTACTCCAGCGTCTCGAACAACCGCAGCATCAGCCGCGCGCGCGGCTCGAAGGACGAGAAGTAAGCCTGCTCGTAATCCGTGTGCGCGCCCTTGCCGTCGACGCCGAGGCCGTCGAGCGTCGGCACGCCGAGGGCCGCCGTGAAATTGCCGTCGCTGCCGCCGCCGGTCAGCGGCACGTCCTGAAGCTCGAAGCCGATCTCCCGGGCGAGATCCTTGGCGTGGTCGAACAGCTTGGCGATGCCCTCGTTCTTGCCATAGGGCGGCCGGTTGAGTCCGCCCGACACCTTGAGCACCACATCGGGGTCGTGCGCCGTGAGGCCGAGGATCCTGGCGCACATCTCGTCGGCAATCGCCTGGTCGGGCACGCGCAGATCGACCTCGGCCGTGCAATGGAACGGCACGACGTTGCAGAAGGTACCGCCGTGGACGATGCCGACATTGGTCGTGATGCCGCGGCCGTAATCCGTCATGCCCTCGATCGACAGGATCTGGCGCGCCATCTCCTTGATGGCGCTGCGGCCGTCCTCGTGACGCGCGCCGGAATGGGCGGGACGGCCGTGCATCTCGATGTCGAAGCGGCCGACACCTTTGCGCGCGGTGACGATCTTGCCGCCCTCGCGCGCCGGCTCGGTCACCAGCACGTATTTCGACTTGAGCGCCTCGCGCTCGATGATCTGGCGCGAGGTCGGGCTGCCGACCTCCTCCTCGGGAATGTAGAGGAACGTGATCGGCAGCTTGGTCTGCTTGGCCGTGCGCACGAGATGGCGATAGGCGTAGAAGGCGAGATGGGCGCCGCCCTTCATGTCGTAGATGCCGGGCCCGAAGCAGACGTCGCCCTTGCGCTCGAATTTCTGCTTCTTGATCGTGCCGAGCGGATGAACGGTGTCGAGATGGCTGAGCACCAGGATGCCCGGCCCGTCGCCGCCCCAGGGCGAGCGCGCCTTGAGCACGTCGCCCCAGCCGTCCTTGCCGGGCACGCGCTCGATGCGCGCGCCGAGCTGGCGCAGATCGCCCTCGACCTTATCGACCAGCTTGTTGACCGAGGCCGGCTCGTCCGACGGCGTCTCGAACTCGCACCAGATGCGGATGCCGTCGAAGATCTCGTCGGCGTCGATGCGGGGCTGGTTGGTCGGCTTCTGCGTCATGGGTGCCTCAGGGTGTATGCGTCGCGGGGCAGCGACTATGGCGCAGGATGTCAGCCTGCGCCAGCCGCTGCCGGTCGAGCCACCGTCGGATCATTTCACCTGCGCGGAGAAATCGCGCACAAGCGGCAGCCAAAGGTTCGGTTCGGACAGGAGGTTGTGCCCGTCCGCGCCGGGCGCCGCGGCCAGCACGTGAAGCGCAGCCCGGCCGCCGGCCGTTGTGAAGCTGTCGTGAAACTGCCTGATCGCAGGGGTTTCGTAATAGCTATCGTTGTCGCGATAGACCCACAGCATGGGCGAACGGGTCGACTGCCCGGCCGTCGCGAGCATTGTTGCGTGATACTGCGCGTATTCGCCCGGGTGGCCCGCGCGCACGCCGAACCAACCACCCGCGAAACTGATGACCGCCTTGATCTTGTCCGGTCGGCGGCCTGCATAGATGACGGACAGGAAGCCACCGCGCGATTGGCCGGCGAGCCAAATCCGCTGAGGATCGACGAAGTCCAAGCGGCTCACATGCTCGATCACCGCATCGAGGTCCCTGACGGCATCTTCGAGCCCATCGACACCGACGAGATAGTGACGGCACGCGGGTCCGGGCGGGCACTCCTCAATGAGAGTGCCGCCGGATTCGCCGCGGCCGCGGCGATTGGGCGATGCCACCGCGAATCCCTGCTCGGTAAAATGACGGACGAACGCACACGGCGCATGCATCGGCAGTTTCGGCGAGATCCGCTGACCACCGGTCGAGCCATGATTGAAGATGACCACCGGCAGGCGGCCGCCGGATTTCGGTCGGTAAAGATAGGTGACCAACGCGATCGACCCCTTGTCGTGCCGATCGTCCACGACGCGCGGGATATCCATTCGCTCGAAGGAAACCCGTTCGCGGGAAACGTCGCCGCACTGGGCCGCCGCGAGCTCGGTCCCCTCCTTGTGAAGAATCCCGCTCATCCACCGGTTGGCCGCGACCCAATGGAGAAAATCGAGATGGCCGTCGGGTCGCAGGCGAAAGATGATCTGCTCGCCGCCGGCCAGCCGGCCAACCAACTCGTCGCCATTGAAGGTTGCGGCGATGCGCGTGGCCAAGGGCTTGATCTGCTCGGACGCGATTGCGTAGACGATCGTGGCGCCGGTGGCCGTGACGGTTTCGACGGCAAGCTTGAGATCGACGACGCGGTTGCGCGACGCCCAGCCCGACCACTTGCCCGAGAGCGACGCCTTTGCCGCCGGCACCTCGGCTCCCGGCGGCGTCACCGCGATGTCGGGCAGCAGGCTGGACACGACCGGACTGCTGGACTGGGCCGGTTGCAGGCTTGATTGAAACTCCGGCCATCGTTGCGCGGCCGAGTCGCGGGCCGGCAGCGCCAGGACGATGGCGAAGACGAGCAGATTAAGGAAGCGAGCCATCGCCATTCGATCCACCGCTTTCTTGCTCGCGCCGCGCCGGCGGCGCAGCTACGACCACGCCAGTCCGAACGCCGTATCGCCTGAGGTGACCATTCCAGTCTTCACGTCGATGCGCATGAGGTCCTCGCCGATCAGCACGGGGCCCGCATAGTCGCGCCGCACCTCGGCGAGCAGGGCCGCCTGGTCGAAGCGCACGGGCACGAAGTGCGTGAGCGCCAGGCATCTCACCTGCGCCTCGGCGGCCACCTTGCCGACCTGGTCGGACAGCGTGTGATAGCTCGCCACCTGCGCCAGCGTTTGGGGGCTGCGCACGCCGAGCACCGGCGCCATCTCGCGATGGATCATGACCTCGTGAACCAATAGTTCGGCGCCGCGCGCGGCCTCGATCAGGCGCCGGCAGGGTCGCGTATCGCCGCTGATCGCGATCCGCCGGCCCTGGCACGCAAAGACGAAGCCGAGCGCGCTCTTGACCGGCTGATGTTCGACCTCGACCGCGGTGATCTGCAGCTCGCCGTGCTTCAGGACGTCTCCCGGGCCGATCTCGGCCACTTCGATCTTGAAGGCTTCTGTCGATGGCCGCCTTTCGTGCGCGATGCGCAGCTCGCGCTCGACCCGCCAAAGCTCCATCGTCCCGGCCACGAATTCCCTGGTGCCGGGCGGGCCGAACACGCGATGACCGCGGTTGCGCCCCTGGTGCCAGCTCGACACGATGAGCTGGTAAAGATCGATGATGTGATCCGTATGAAGATGGGTCAGCAGCACCGCTTCGAGGGCAGCACCCTTCGTGCCGGCGCCGATCAGGCGCTGGGTGGCGCCGGAACCGCAGTCGATGAGGAATTCGGCACCGGCCGCGCGCACGAGGTTGGCGGGTCCGAACCGCCGCGTGTCACAGATCGGGCAGCCCGTGCCGAGAAGCGTGATGTCCATGGCTAGGGACGACGATCCCGGTTCTGGATCATCGTGCCGCCGGGACGAGTCGCAATTCGATCCGACGCCCGACCGCGCGCGCGTATCTTTCCAATGTCTTGAAGTTGGGCGGACTCCTGCCGCTTTCGATGCGCGCGACAACGGATTGATTGGTCCGCATGCGGCGTGCCACCTGCGCCTGAGTCATTCCGGCCCTCGCTCGCGCCTGGATCAAGGTGCGCACGAGGGCGAATTGTGGAATCAAGGCATTGTATTCCGCCAGGAACGCCGGCTCCTTCATCCACTCGTCCTTCAGCTTCTTGAACGGAATCGTCATCGGTCGATGTCCTTTGCCCTGTCAAGTGCGAGTCGAATCGCGTTCGGCGGCGTCTTCGCAGATTTTTTGACGAAAGCGTGGAGCAAAACGATCCGCCGCCCGTGCGCAAGCATGTAGATCGCACGCGTGACGCCGCCCCGCCCGCTCATGCGCATTTCCCATGATTTGTCGCGCAAGTGCTTGACGTGAGGCTCTCGCATCCGCTGTGGTCCGACCGCTACCATGAGCTCCAAAATATGCGTGAGCTTGGCCCGTACATCCAATGGCAGGGCCGCAAGCTCCGTCCGGACCCCTTCGTTCAGCACCTCGACGCGCCAATCCTCGGCACCACAATATAGCAAATAAGCGATATCAACAAGCTGCGTTCCGCTGCGGCACGCGACCGCGGTCGATCACGCATGGGCGAGGGCGTGGCGCACCAGCTTTCTCATCAGGCTGGGCAGGCCCGCCGCGCCCAGCCGGTCGACCCGGCACCACACGCCTTCCGGCTCCGCCCCGGCCAGCGCCGCGCGGCTGATGCGGGCCGTGTAGACGACGAGCTCGAGCTCGAGATGGGTGAAGCCGTGGCGCACCAGCCCCGGCAGCGCGCGCCAGGCGCCGGGTGCCGGTGCCTCGGCGAGCGCCTCCGCCTCCGACCACGGCGTGGCGCGCCATTCAGTCGACGGCACCTCCATCATGCCGCCAAGCAGGCCGCGGCTCGGCCGGCGGCGCAGCAGCACGGCGCCGTCGCGCGTGACGGCCCAGAAGGCGACGCCGCGCCTGAGCGGCCGCGCCATCTTGGGCGCGCGGCGCGGCAGGGTTTCGGCATCGCCCGCGTCGCGTGCGCGGCACAGCGAGGCCAACGGACAAACCAGGCATTTGGGCGCGCGCGGCGTGCAGATGGTGGCGCCCAGATCCATCATCGCCTGGGTGTAGTCGCCGCAGCGTTGCCGCGGCGTCAGCTCGGCTGCGCGGCGACGAATCTCGACCTTCGCCTTGGGCAGCGGCGTGGCGATGCGGAAGAGGCGCGCGACGACGCGTTCGATGTTGCCGTCGACCGCGGTCGCCTGGCGGTCGAAGGCGATGGCGGCAATCGCGGCGGCCGAGTAGGGGCCGATGCCGGGCAGCTCGTCCAGGCCCTCCTCCGTTTCGGGGAACCGGCCGCCATGGCGCTCGACCACCGCGCCGGCGCAAGCGTGCAGGTTGCGCGCGCGCGCGTAGTAGCCGAGTCCGGCCCATTCGCGCATGACATCCTCGCGGGGCGCAGCCGCCAGAGCATGGACATCGGGCCACAGGTCGAGGAAGCGCTGGAAATAGGGACCGACGACCGGCACCGTCGTCTGCTGCAGCATGATCTCGCTGAGCCAGACCCGGTAGGGGTCGGGCGCCTCGCCCGGGAGCGCGCGCCAGGGCAGGCTTCGGCGATGACGATCGTACCAGTCAAGCAGGCGATCGGCCGCCGCGTCGGGTCGGGATGTCACTGCTTTCGGCACGGCGCGAGGCGGCATGAACTGGACTGACAACGGACGACCGGATCAGGCGCGACTATACTGCGAGCCTTGACATGACGAAACGCGAGAACAAGACGGCTGATAGCAAGCCGGGCGATAGCAAGCCGGCCGATAGCAAGCCGGCCGATAGCAAGCCGGGCGAGGCCCCGCAACGCCGGCCCGGCCTGCGCGCGCTGGCCCAGAGCGTGCCGCGCGTGACCGCCGCCTCCGGCATGAAGCGAGGCTTCGGCCAGGCGGCTCTGTTCAGCCGGTGGTCGGACATCGTCGGTGCCATGCTGGCCGAGAGCTCGCTGCCCGAGCGACTCATCTTTCCGCGCGGCCAGCGTCATGACGGGACGCTGCACATCCGCGTCGAGGGTCCGCTGGCGCTCGAGCTCCAGCACCTCGAGCCCATCGTCGTCGAGCGCATCAACAGCTTCTTCGGCTATCACGCCGTCGCCCGGCTGGCGCTGCGCCAGGGTCCGCTGCCGCGGCCCAACGTGCGGCGCCCGAAACCGCCGGTCCCGTCGCTCACTGCGGCCCAGGAACGCGACATCAGCGCCCGAGTCGCGGCAGTGGCCGATCCCGACCTGCGCGAGCGGCTCGCCGAGCTGGGCCGCTCCCTCGCCGCGAAGGCCCGGAATCCAGCGGCTTCGCCGCCGGCCCGGCCAACCGGAAAAAAACCCTAATTGCCCAGCATTTCAGAAGTGTATCGTCGCGCCCGTCGGCGCGATATAATCGCAACATCTGGTGGTTAAGGAGGAAGAATTGCGTCGTCGATCGCTATTGATAGGGGGTGCGGCTGTCGCCGTCCTGGCCGGACTTGGCCTTCCGGGGAGCCCGGCGGCCTGGGCCGCCTCGACCGAGGACATGCTCAAGGACCGGGTGCTCGGCAAGGCCGACGCGCCGGTCACCATCATCGAGTATGCGTCCTTCACCTGCCCCCATTGCGCGACCTTCCACGTCGAGACGCTGCCGCACCTGAAGAAGGAATATCTCGACACCGGCAAGGCCAAGCTCATCTTCCGCGATTTTCCATTCGATGAGCCGGCGCTGCGCGCTTCCATGCTGGCGCGCTGCATGCCAACCGAGCGTTATTTCCCCGTCGTCGAAACGCTGTTCAAGTCGCAGAACCAGTGGGCGAAGGAAAAGGACGCGACCGCCAATCTCGCGCGCATCGGCAAGCTCGCGGGCATGAGCGATGCCGATTTCAAGACCTGCATGGCCAATAACGCGCTCATGGACGGCATCCTCAAGGTGCGGCTCGACGGCGAGAAGAATTTTGGCGTGCAATCGACGCCGACCTTCATCATCAACGACAAGAACAAGATCTCGGGCAACCAGCCCGCGGCCGAGTTCGACAAAGTGATCAAGCCGCTCCTGCCCAAGTCCTGAACCGTCAATCGCAGAGGTCCACACAACCGTGCTGTTCTCCAAGCTGCGTCTCGCTGGCTTCAAATCCTTCGTCGATTCCACCGAACTCTCGATCGATCCCGGCCTGACCGGCATCGTCGGCCCCAACGGGTGCGGCAAGTCCAACCTCGTCGAGGCCCTGCGCTGGTGCATGGGCGAGACCAGTCCGAAATCGATGCGCGGCGGCGAGATGGACGACGTCATCTTCGGCGGCTCGACCGCGCGGCCTGCGCGCAACCTCGCCGAGGTCCATCTGCTGCTTCAGAATGACGATCGCAAGGCCACGGCGCAATTCAACGAGGCCGAAGAGATCGAAATCATCCGGCGCATCGAGCGCGGCAAGGGCTCGCACTACCGCATCAACGGCCGCGAGGTGCGCGCACGCGACGTGCAGCTCCTGTTTGCCGACGCCGCGACGGGCGCGCATGCGACCGGCCTGGTCAGCCAGGGCAAGATCGGCCAGATCATCCAGGCGAAGCCTGCCGACCGCCGCGCGCTGCTCGAGGAAGCCGCCGGCATTACCGGCCTGCATTCGCGCCGCCACGAGGCCGAGCTGCGCCTGCGCGCCGCCGAGCAGAACCTGGCGCGCCTCGACGACGTGCTGGTGGCCCTGGGCGCCCAGCTCGAAGGATTGAAGCGCCAGGCGCGCCAGGCGCAACGTTACCGCACCATTTCCGAAAGCATCCGGCGCGCCGAATCGATCGTGCTCCATCTGCGCTGGCAGGCGGTCCAGGTCGAACGCGCCGCCGCCGAAGAGAAGCAGCGCGAGGCCGAGCGGCTGGTCGGCCAATTGACCGCCGCCGCCGCGGCCATCGCGACCGAGCAGGCCGACGCCGCCGCCGGGCTTCCGGCGCTGCGCCAGGCCGAGGCCGAGGCGGCCGCGGAGCTGCAGCGCCTGATGCTGGCGCGCACGGAGCTCGACGCCGAGGAACGCCGCATCGCCGAGGCGAAGCGCGACGCCGAGCAGCGCCTGCGCCAGATCGTCGGCGACATCGAGCGCGAGACCGCGCTTGCCGCCGACGCGGCCGCCGCCCTCGAGAAGTTCGACGCCGAGCGCGATCAGCTCGTGGCCGAGCAGGCGCACGAGCCGGACCAGCATGCAACCATCCAGGCGAAGCTTGCCGATCACGGACAGGCCGCGGACGCGGTCGAGGCCGAGCTGACCCAGCTGACGGCGCGGATTGCCGCCGACGAGGCGCGCCGCGCCGCGCTGCACCGCCGGCTGGCGGAGCTCGAGCAGCAGCTCCAGCGTCTCCAGCGCGTCGCCGACGACCTCGCCGAGCAGCGCCGCCGCGTCGACGCCGACGCGGGCGAGACCGAAGCGCTGGTCCAGGCCGAGGCCGAGGTCGCCGCGGCCGAAGCCGCGCTGGCGCACGCGCGCCATGCCGCGGAGTCCTCTGAGACGGCGCGCCGCGCCGCTGAAGAGGATGCGGCCGGCAAGCGCCGCGCGTTGAGCGAGGCCGATGCCGAACTGGCGCGAATCGCGGCCGAGATGCGTGCGCTTCAGGACCTGCTCAGGCAGTCCGGGGGCAGCGACTACCCGCCGATCGTCGATGCGATCAAGGTCGAGCCGGGCTACGAGGCGGCGCTCGGCGCGGCGCTCGGCGAGGCGCTGAGCGCGCCCGCGGGCGACGGCGAGGCCGTCGGCGCGCCGATGCGCTGGCACGTTCTCCCGCCGGTCGATCAGATCCTGCCGGTGTTCGACGGTGTCGAGCCGCTGGCGCGTTTCGTCACAGCCCCACCGGCGCTGACGCGCGCGCTCTCGCAGATCGGCGTCCTGCCCGAAGGCGCCCTTGCTGACACGGACATCGCGGCAATGCGGTCGTCCCTGCGCCCGGGGCAGAGCCTGGTCGGCCGTGACGGTGCGGTCTGGCGCTGGGACGGCTTCACCCAGGCGGCTGGTGCGCCCAGTGCGGCGGCGCTGCGCCTCCATCAGCGCAACCGGCTGAGCGAGCTCGAGGACGAGCACGCGACCGTCGCGGCGCGCCGCAACGGCGCCGCCGAGAGTCATGCTGCCGCCGAGTCCGCCAGCGCCAGCGCGCTCGAGACCGCGCGTGCGCAGCGCAGCGCCGTCGACGCGGCGCTCGGCGATGTCAATGCGGCGCGTGGCCGGCAATTGGCACTGGCTCAGCAGGCTGCCGCCATCCAGTCGCGACGCGGGGCGCTGGACGACGCCCAGCGGCGGCTCGCCGCAGACCGCGGCGAGGCCGAGGCCCAGCTCGCCGGCGTGCGCCAAGCCGAGGCCGAGCTGGTCGACGCCGCGGTCGCCAAGGCGCGTGCCGCCGATTTGCGCGTCGATCTCGCCGAGAAGCGCGGCGCCGTTCTTGCTGCGCGCAGCGAGCGCGACCGCCTGCTCAACGAGGCCGAGGGGCGTCGCCAGCGCCTCAACGCCATCTCGATCGAATCGCGCTCCTGGCGCGGTCGCGCCGAGGGCGCGCAACGACGCATCGGCGATCTGGAGCAGCGGCGCACCGCGTGCGGCGATGAGCTACAGCGTCTGGCGCAGCGGCCGGCCGAGATCGATGCCCAGCGCCGTCAGCTGCTCGACCTGATCGGCCGCGCGGAAACCAAGCGGCGCGATGCGGCCGACACGCTGGGCGGTGCGGAAGCGCGCCTCGCCGAGGTCGACCGCAGGCTCAAGGCGGCCGAGGCGGCACTCGGCGGCGGCCGCGAGGATCGCGTGCGCGCCGAGGCCCAGGTCCAGCAGATCGAACAGGCGCGCCAAGCGCTGGTCGAGCGCATCGCCGAGCGGCTGCAATGCGCTCCCGAGGCGATCCTGGAGAATGCCGGCTTGTCGGCCGACGATTCCATGCCGTCTGCCGAGCAGATCGCCACGCGCTTCGACCGCCTGATCCGCGAGCGAGACAACATGGGCCCGGTCAATCTGCGCGCCGAGCAGGAATCCGAGGAGCTCGAGCAGCAGATGACGACCATGCAGTCGGAGAAGGACGACCTGGTCCAGGCCATCGCCCGGCTGCGCCAGGGCATTGGCGCGCTCAACCGCGAGGGCCGCGAGCGCCTGCTCGCCTCCTTCGAGCAGGTCAACAAGCACTTCCAGGACCTGTTCGTCCGGCTGTTCGGCGGCGGCCGCGCCCATCTCGAGCTCACCGAATCGGAGGATCCGCTCGAGGCCGGCCTGGAGATCATGGCGAGCCCGCCGGGCAAGCGGCTGCAGACGCTGTCGCTGCTGTCGGGCGGCGAGCAGGCGCTGACCGCCGTGTCGCTGCTGTTCGCCGTGTTCCTGACCAACCCGGCGCCGATCTGCGTGCTCGACGAGGTCGACGCGCCGCTCGACGACGCCAATGTCGACCGGGTGTGCACCTTGCTCGAGGACATCGCCAAGGAGACCGGCACGCGCTTCCTGATCGTCACGCATCACCGCATGACCATGTCGCGCATGGACCGGCTCTACGGCGTGACCATGGCCGAGCGCGGCATCTCCCAGCTCGTCTCGGTCGACCTACAGAGTGCCGAGCGGATCCGCGACGTGGCCTGAGAGGAGCGGCAGCTCGTCAATCGAATGTTAGGCACCAGTCGGAAGCGCGCAGCCAGCAGCGCTCTTGCGGCACGTCACCGCGTCGATACAGCTTCGTCACCTCCCTCACGCGCCCGGTCGCGAACGCCGCGCGAGCGCCGTCTCTTCTGCGCTTCCTCCGATCGATCCGGGGTCGGTAAGGCTCAGCCGCCGTCAGGCTCGAAACTGATCTTGAGCCGGTGGCCGGTCGCGGCTGCCAGCTTTTCCAGCGTGCGCGTCGATGGCTTGGTGCGGCCGGCTTCGAGACGGGCGATCACCGTGCGCTTGGTCTTCATGCGCTCGGCCAGTCGGTCCTGGGTCAGGCCGGCTCGCGTGCGCGCCTCGATCATCTGCGCGGCGAGCCGGAACTCACTTGCGAGCTCGGCGAGAGCTTTGGCGTATCCGAAGCGAGTCTTTCGCCATTTCTTGTGAAGCTCGCCGACGCGCGCGCGTTTCCTGATCATGTCACCTCCCTTGCCCCGCGCCAGCGCCAAGGCGACTTCGCCGCGCTGCGCGTTGCGCCCGGCCTTCATCAGAGCGCGCACCGCCACGACGCGGCGCCGGCGCGCGACGACATGGATCGGCACAGTGTAGCCGGCCCGGCCCCTGCCACCGAGCGGCACCTCCCAGAGCGATCCGGCCAGGTGCCTGAGATGCGGCGCGCCAACGCCGGCAAGTCCATAGGTCTCGATCATCTCCGCGACGCGCTGGAAACGCGCCAGGACTGCGTCCGGCGACGCTTCGAGCTCGGCCGTGACCAGAGCATCGAGGACCTCGACGATCCACACGCCCGAATGTAGCAAATTTGCTACGTCAGAATCCAGCGGCAAGCGGCGGTGTTAGTCAGACCGCACGATGCGGGCGCAGCATGCTGCGCCTAGAAGTCGGAACCCTTTCTAGAAATCCAGAACCGGGATCTCGCGCGGCGCGCGACGCGTCAGGAGCTGCGCGCCGTTCTCGGTCACCACGAGGTTCTCCTCGTGGACCAGGATCTTGCCATCGCCGAAAATGGCGCTTGGCTCGATGGTCAGCACCGTGCCCACCTGCAGCACCGTGTCGTCGCCCGGCATGTTGGAGGGCGGCTCGGTCATGACCTTGCCGAGGCCGTGGCCGAAGCGGCCGACATTGCCGAGCGCGATGCCCGCATCCTCGAGCACCTTGGCCTGGGCCGCGAACACGTCGGCCGCGGTGGCGCCGGGGCGTGCCGCCTTGATGCCGGCGTTGGTCGCCTTGAACAGCAGCTCGTGGATGCGCTTGGCCGCGTCGCTCGGCGGCTTGCCGAGCGCGAAGTTGCGGTCGAAGTCGCAGAAATAGCCGCCATAGCGCGCGCCGGTATCGATTAGGAAGATGTCGCCGCGCTTGAACTTCCGGTCGGTCGGGCCCTGGATGATGCTGTCGTAGCCGCCGGGCCCGGATCCGATCGCGGCATAGGGCGTCTTGTCGGCGCCGCGCATCAGCATGTCGGCCTGGAACTTGCGCACCAGGTCGCGCTCGGTATCGCCCGATTTCACCAGAGCGCCCATGTTGTCGAAGGCGTCGCCGGCGATCTGGCACATGCGGCGGACGCGCTCGACCTCGGCCGGCGACTTGACCAGCCTCAGCTCGCGCGTGACGTGCATGCAGTCGACGATGTCGAACGGCCGGATCATGTCGCGCACGCGATTGAGGTCGGCGACCGGCATGCCGATGCGCGATTCCGCGCCGAGCTCGACGCCGACGCGGCTGTAGCTGCGCTTGACGCCGAGCACCGCGCGCTTGACCAGGTCGAGGCCCTCGTTGGACGGTCGCGGTGACGGCCACGACATGATCGTGTCGACCCACGAGGTCGCACGCCAGTTGGTCACGCCGAGCTCGGGAATGATCGCGGTCGGCTCGCCCTCGCGCGGCAGCAGGAAGTACCAGGGCCGCGTCGGCGTGTTCCAGGCAAACTGCGTGGTGAAGCCGGCGAGATATTCGATGTTGGCTTCCGAGGTGATGAGCATCGCGTCGAGCCGCTCGCGCGTCATCAGCGCGCGCGCCCGTTCGGTGCGGTGCTCGAACTCGTCCCGCGTGAAGGGCGGCAGCTCGCGACGCTTTTTGACCGGCAACGGCCTCTTCGGCATAACCCCATCCCCCGCTTCGACGCCCGTTGGCAGGCCGCATTACAGGCCCGCCCGACGCTGGCGTCCAGCACGATACGCCATCGGCCGGTAAATTTGCGACAAATCATTGGGCTGCAACGCCGATTCCGGCCCGGCCGGGTTGCCTTGACAGGCCGGGGACCACCCCTTATGTTGAGCCGCACTTCGGCCGGAAACGGCCGAAAGGGTGGGGGTTTTCGCCTGTGTGGGTCGCACCAGCGAGACACCGATGACTGAGCCCAAAGCCCCGCTCTCGCTCGACGAGCTCGACGCCAAGCTGCGCCGGGCGCGCCAAGAAGCGGGAGGCGATGGGGCGGCGGGGGCGGCACCGGCCAAAGCGCTCGGCGTCGGATTCAGAGTCGGCATCGAGTTGGTCGTCGCATTGGTCGTCGGCGTCGGAATCGGCTACTTCCTCGATGTCTGGCTCGGCACAAAACCCTGGCTCATGCTGGTGTTCTTCGTCCTGGGCACGGGGGCCGGCATCGTCAATGTCTGGCGCGTGGTGACCGGCTTGGATCAGGCGGTCGGCTATCGCGGTGAGACGGGCGAGGCGGCGTCGAAGACGGGCTCGGACGACGGTGGCGGCAGCAGGTCGCGCTAGCAGGCGCGGCACCGGACGAATCCGAGGGACGCGTTTTGGCCGCGAAAACCATCGATCCGCTGCACCAGTTCGAGATCCATCCACTGCTGCCGATCAAGCTTGGCGCGGTCGACGTCTCGTTCACCAACTCGTCCTTGTGGATGATGCTGTCCGTCATCGCGGTGACGGCCTTCCTAACCCTGGCGATGCGCCACCGCGCGCTGGTGCCGGGCCGCCTGCAATCGGTCGCAGAGCTGTCCTACGAGTTCGTCGCCGGCATGATCCGCGACAATGTCGGCCAGGCCGGCATGCAGTACTTTCCGCTGATCTTCACGTTGTTCATGTTCGTGCTGTTCGGCAACCTGCTGGGCATGATCCCCTACGCCTTCACCTTCACGAGCCACATCGTCGTCACCTTCGCGATGGCGCTCGTCGTGTTCGTCGGCGTGACGGTGATCGGCTTCGTCAAGCACGGGCTGCACTTCCTGCGCTTCTTCCTGCCGCACGGCCTGCCGATCTGGATGGTGCCGATCCTGGTGCCGATCGAGGTGCTGTCATATTTCCTGCGCCCGATCAGCCTGTCGGTGCGTCTGTTCGCCAACATGACCGCCGGCCACGCCATGCTCAAGGTGTTCGGCGGCTTCACCGTCATGCTCGGCCTGTTCGGCATCGCGCCGCTCGCGCTCAACATCGCGGTCACCGCGCTCGAGTTGCTGGTGGCGCTGCTCCAGGCCTATGTCTTCACCATCCTCACCTGCGTCTATCTGAACGACGCGCTGAACATGAGTCACTAGGCGCGCCGGTCTCCGTCAACTTTCGAACCATTCTGCGCAATCAAGGAGAGAGAACATGGATCCCCAGGCTGCAAAACTGATCGGAGCGGGCATCGCGGCGATCGCGCTGGCAGGCGCCGGCGTCGGCATCGGCATGGTGTTCGCGGCACTGATCGGCGCCGTGGCGCGCAACCCGGCCATCCAGTCGCGCGTGCAGCCCTTCGCGCTGCTCGGTTTCGCGCTCGCCGAAGCAACCGGCCTGTTCGGCTTCCTGCTCGGCCTCATGATCCTGTTCGTGTTCTAGCGCCAGCGGCGAGCGCGTCCGGAGCCCGGTCATGCCGCAGTTCGATCCGACCTGGGTCGCCTCCCAGCTCGTCTGGCTGGCGATCGCGTTCGGCGTGCTCTACCTGGCGCTGACCAGGATTGCGCTGCCGCGCATCGCCGAGGTGCTGGAGAACCGGCACACCCGGATCAGCGCCGATCTGGAGAAGGCCGGCCAGCTCAAGGACGAGGCGGCACAGGTCCTGGCCGCCTATGAGAAGACGCTGGCCGAGGCGCGCGGCCGGGCGCAGGCCCTGATCCGCACGACGAGCGACGAGATGGCCGCCGCCGCCGCCGGCCGCGAGGCGGATACGGCACGCCGGCTCGCCGACCAGACCAAGGCGGCCGAGGCGCGCATTGCCGAGGCGAAGCAGGCCGCGCTTGCCAATCTGCGCACGGTCGCGGTGGACGTCGCGAGCGCGGCGGTCGAGCGCCTGATCGGCACGGGCGTCGCGTCGGGTCAGATTGACGCCGCGGTCGGTGCCGCGATCAAGGATCGCTCCTGATGCTCAGGACCGCCGAATTCTGGGTGCTCGTCGCCTTCGTCGTCTTCGTGGTGCTGGCGTTCAAGCCGCTGCGCAAGGCGGTCACCGGCGCGCTCGACGAGCGCGCCGAGCAGATCCGCAAGCAGCTCGACGAGGCGAACAAGCTGCGCGAGGAAGCGCAGGCGACACTCGCCTCCTATAAGCGCAAGCAGCGCGACGCGCTCAAGGAAGCCGAGGAGATCGTCACGCACGCCAAGGCGGAGGCCGAGCGCCTGCGCGCCGAGGCGGCCAAGGCGCTCGAATCCTCGCTGGCGCGGCGCGAGGCGCAGGCGCTCGACAAGATCCGCCAGGCCGAAGAGCAGGCGGTCGGCGAAGTGCGCAATCTCGCGGTCGACGTGGCGATCGCGGCCACGCGCAAGGTGCTCACCGAGCAGATCGACGAGCGCCGCTCCGCGGGCCTCGTCGATCAGGCGATCGCCGAGCTGCCGACGAAGCTGCACTGAGTTTCCTGCAGTGGGGCATCATGTAGGGGCTCGGCACGCCGGGCCCCGACGGCGTTTCAGCGTCCGGCAACACCAAGCGTCGCGAACTTCAGATCGCGAGGCTCTCGCTATTCCACCCTGATCGTCGCCATCATGCCGGCGGCCTGGTGCTCGAGCACGTGGCAGTGGAACATCCAGTCGCCGGGATTGTCGGCGACGAAAGCGATGTCGACGCGCTCGGCCGGGTCGAGCAGGACAGTGTCGCGCCACTCGCGGTGCTCGGTGGCCACGCCGTGGCGCGCGACGACGCGGAAGGTGTGGCCGTGCAGATGCATGGGATGATGCCAGGCCGTGTCGTTATCCATGGCGAGCACATAGGTCCTACCACGGGCCAGGCGGATCAGCGGATCATGGCGATGCCCCGCGCCGTGATCTGGCACGGACTGGCCGTTGATCGACCAGATCAGGCCGTGGCGCATCTGCTCCATGAGCTTCTCGCGCGTGATTTCGCCACGCTGGAAGCGCGGATCCATCATGCCGCCGCCGAGCTTGACCTCGATACGCTCGGCGCGCGCCAGATCGGGCTCGCTCAGCGGGTTGGCGGCGGGTGCGATGAGCGGACGCGCCGCGCGCGAGATCGCGGTGCCGCGTTCGGCCACCAGATCGACGAGGCGATAGGCCTGGGCAGCGCCGTAGAACCGGTCGATCACGCTGCTGCGGCCCGACGGCATGGCGGGGACATCGAGGATGAGGTCGGCGCGCTGCGCCGGTGCCAGCACGACCCGGCCGTCGGCCGGCGCGTGAGGCGTCACGCCGTGCCCGTCGAGCGCCACGATCATGGGCGATTGGCCCTGGAAATCGAGCGCGAAGATGCGCGCATTGGCGGCGTTGATGAGCCGGAGACGCAGGCGCTCGCCCTGGCGGACCGTGACCTCTTCGGGCACGCGGCCGTTGAGCGTGACCGTGTTGCCGATGCGGCCAGCGTGGGTCAGGTCCATGGGATGGCGGAAATTCGGATCGATCGCGGCTGACTGGTCGAGCCGCCAGTCGCCCAGCACCCAGACGAGCTCGCGGTCGACATCGTGTCGTTCCGCCTCCTCGACGATCAGCGCGCCATGAAGGCCGCGGCCGACCTGCGCGCTCGAATCGACGTGCGGGTGGTACCAGAAGGTGCCGGCATCGGGCAGATCGAACTCGTAGTCGAAGCTGGCGCCCGGCGCGATCGGCGCCTGGGTCAGGTGGCCGACGCCGTCCATCGCATTGGGCACGCGTAGACCGTGCCAGTGCACGGTCGTGGGCTTGTCGAGACGGTTGGTGACGACGAGACGCGCGCGCGCGCCCTGGCGGAAGCGCAGCACCGGGCCCGGCACCTCGCCGTTGTAGCACCACACATCGGTCGTGCCGACGCCGTGGCCGGGTCCGACCAGCGCCGCGCGGCCGGGCGCAGCGACCAGCTCGATGCGCTGGGGCGCAGATGCCGCTGCCAGGGCGCCGAGCGCCGGCGCGCCGAGCGCCAACGCTGCGCCGGTACCCTGGAGCAGGTCACGCCGCGACAGCGAAAGTAAAGATCGAAGGATCATGGCTGGCCGCCAACTGCATGAACTGTCCGTGTCGTCGCAACTCTCTGGATGAACGAGCCGCAGGACGACACAATTCGCCGCCTATTATACTGGCAGATACGCCCGGACGGTATGATCGATCCGGCGAATGACCGTGGCAGTGCATGGATCAGGTTGGGCATGATTCGAACTGAGGCCGATGCCGACAAGCGCGCGAAATTTCTGCTGACCTCGGTGATCATCGCGGTCGTGATCACGGCCGCTTACATGTTCTATGAGAAGATGATCGCCGAATATGTTCCCCGCGCCGACCCCGACAACGCGCAGCAGGTCAACCGCGGTCGACAGGTCTATTTCGCTCTATGCGCGGAATGCCACGGCATGAAGCTCGAGGGCCAGGAGAATTGGCAGGCCATGCTGCCCGAGGGCGGCCGGCGCGGACCGCCGCACGACGAGACGGGCCACACCTGGCATCATCCCGATCAGGTGCTGTTCGACATCACCAAGCAGGGCGGCCAGCCCTTCTCGCCAGCAGGCTACAAGAACAACATGCCCGGTTTCGGCGATCGCCTCAGCGACCAGGATATCTGGGCGGTGATCGCCTTCATCAAGAGCCGCTGGCCCGACGAGATCCGCGAGAAGCAGGACGCGATCAACAGGCGCGCGGGCAACTAGACCCGATGGCGGGAGTTCGCCCTCCGAGTGAACTATGCGTGCCCCGCCTCGCCCGAGAGCAGGCTGACATCGACGCCGATCTTGTTGATCGCGCGCTGCCATTTGCCGTCGAGATCGCTGTCGAACACGATCGACTGGTCGGCCGGCGCGTGCAGCCAGCCATTGGCCTGGATCTCGGAATCGAGCTGACCCGGACCCCAGCCGGCGTAGCCGAGCGCCAGCAGGCTCTGGCTGGGACCACCGCCGCTCGCGATCTGCTTGAGGATGTCGACCGTGGCGGTCAGCGCGATGCCACCCTCGACCATCAGCGTACCGTCCTGGGTATAGTCGTCGGAATGCAGCACGAAGCCGCGGCCCGAATCGACCGGACCGCCGAAATGGATACGCAGATCGCGCTTGCGGTCGGCAACCTCGATGCCAAGCTGCTGCAGCAGCTCGGGAAATGTCAGGGACCCGACCAGCCGGTTGACGACGAGCCCCATGGCGCCCTCCGCATTGTGCGCGCACATGTAGATGACGGTGCGCGTGAATCGCGGATCGCGCATGGTCGGCATGGCGATCAGCAACTGCCCGGTCAGGTAGCCCGAGGCTTGCCGTGGTTGCGCCATTTCTGCTTCCTTGCCGCGGTCGCGAGGCCACGAAGATGTGAGTGGCGTAGCGTCCCGCTGGTCACCAGATTGGTCTATTCTATCAGATAAGCGATGTTCCAGCATTGTAAACCTCCGATCTGTCAGGGCTTTGGCGGCTTGATCGCTGCCGCGATGCAATTCGCCGTACTGCTGCTGACCGGCGATGGCGCGACTCAATCGCTGCCGCAATTGAGCCCGGTCCCGGGCATGCCGCTGCCGAGTCAGTCCTTGCCCAAGTCGGAGTTGTCGACATCCGCGCTCTTGTCGCGCGCGCAAGGCGAGCCGGGCGCGTCGGCGTGGAGCGAGCTCGACTTCGCGCGCGTGCGCCTGATCGCCGGCGCGGCTGCAACCGGCACACTCGAGCGCGTTCCGGTCGGTCTCGAATTCAGGATGGAGCCGGGCTGGAAGATCTACTGGCGCACACCAGGCGATGCCGGCTATCCGCCGCGGCTCGACTGGACCGGCTCGACCAACCTCGCCGACGCCGCGATTCTATGGCCCGCACCGGATCGCTTCAGCCTGTTCGGACTGGAAACCGCCGGCTATGGCGGCGAGATCACGCTGCCGATCCTGGTCGCGCCGCAGCAGGCGGGCGGCGCGGTCGCGCTCAACGCGCGCGTCGACTTTCTGACCTGCAAGGACATCTGCGTGCCGCTCGAAGCGAGCCTGGCGCTCGATCTCCCGGCCGGGGCCGCCGCGCCAACCCGCTTCGCCCACCAGATCGATCAGTTCAAGGCGCGCGTGCCCGTGGCAGGCGATGCCGGCGGCATCGTGCTCGATCATGTCGAGACGCGCGGCCAGGGCAGCGCGCGCCACCTGATCATCGCGGCGCGCGCCGAAGCGCCCTTCACCGGCCTCGACGCCTTCATCGAGGGACCGCCGGGATTGAGCTACGGAAAGCCCAAGGTGAGCTATCGCGATGACGGGCGCCATGCGCGACTGAGCTTGCCAGTCTATGGACCTGACGCGACGGCGCTGGCGCGCGCGGCGCTCACGGTGACGCTGACCGACGGCAGCGATGCGGCGACGCGGCGCGCCATCGAGCAGCGCGTGACCGTCGCGCCGCCGCCTCCCGCCGCGCCGCTCGCCGTGATGCTCGGCCTGGCCGTGCTCGGCGGCCTCATCCTCAATCTCATGCCCTGCGTGCTGCCCGTGCTGGCTCTCAAGCTCGCCGGCGCAGTCGGCCTGAGCGGTCAATCCGCGCGCCAGGTGCGCGCCGGATTCCTCGCCGCTGCCGCCGGTATCCTCGTTTCCTTCATGGCGCTGGCGGGGGCGCTCGCAGCCCTCAAAGCGGGGGGCATCGCGATCGGGTGGGGCATCCAGTTCCAGCAGCCCATCTTCCTCGTCGCGATGACGGCACTCGTCACCTTGTTCGCCGCTAATCTGTGGGGCTGGTTCGAAGTGCCGCTGCCGGCTTTGTTCGGCGATGCCGCACTCGCCGGCAGTGCGGCACGCGGTCTCCTCGGTCATTTCCTGACCGGCGTGTTCGCCACGCTGCTCGCCACGCCCTGCTCCGCGCCCTTCCTCGGCACCGCCGTCGGTTTCGCGCTCGCCGGCGGCACGGGGGAGATCGTGGTGATCTTCGCCATGCTCGGCCTCGGGCTGGCCTTGCCCTACCTCGCGGTGGCGGCGTGGCCGCGCGTGGCGCTCGCCTTGCCGCGCCCCGGCCCGTGGATGGTCTGGCTGCGCCGTCTCCTCGGCCTGGCGCTCGCCGCGACGGCGCTATGGCTGCTCAACGTGCTGGCCGCCCAGCAGGACGGGCTGACGGCGCGCCTGGTCGGCGGCGCCATGCTGGCGCTGCTGACCGCATTGGCGCTCGCACGCGTCATCGGCCGCCTGGCGGGCGGCATGCTGGCCGTCATCGCGGTCGTGACGGCAATGGCCGTGCCCTTGTGGCGCGACGACGCGTCGCCGCCAAGCGCACGCGACGAGCCGGCACAGGGTGCCGTCGCCTGGGTGCCGTTCGATCGCGTGCGCATTGGGCCGCTGGTGGCCGAGGGCCGGACCGTGTTGGTCGACGTTACGGCGGACTGGTGCCTGACCTGCCAGGTCAACAAGCGGCTCGTGCTCGAGCGCGGCGAGATTGCCAAGCGGCTCGGCGGCGACGTCGTCGCCATGCGCGCCGATTGGACGCGACCGTCGGCGACAATCGCCGACTATCTCGCCAGCTTCGGCCGCTACGGCATCCCGTTCAACGCCGTCTACGGCCCGGGCGCTCCCGAGGGCATCGCGCTGCCGGAGCTTCTGACCGACAGCGCCGTGCTTGCCGCGCTTGAACAGGCCGCCCGACCCGTCCGGCAGGTCGCGAAATAGGCGCGATGTCCCGCGCCTGGCGCCGCAATTGACGGGCTGGATTCGGCCGCGGAAGCCACTATGTTAATGGCTCAGCCAATTCCCCCCAGACGTCGACACGAAGAAAGGACCCTATCCATGGCTATCAACGTCGGAGACAAGCTCCCGGAAGTGAAGCTCAAGCACAAGACGGCGGAAGGCATCAAGGACCTGACGACATCGGACCTGTTCGGCGGCAAGAAGGTCCTGCTGTTCGCGCTGCCCGGCGCCTTCACGCCGACCTGTTCGGCCAAGCATCTGCCCGGCTACGTCGACAAGGCGAGCGACATCAAGGGCAAGGGCATCGACCGCATCGTCTGCCTGTCGGTCAATGACGCCTTCGTGATGGATGCCTGGGGCAAGGATCAGAAGGTCGGCGACAAGGTCATGATGATCGCCGACGGAAATGCGGATTTCACCAAGGCGCTGGGCCTGGAGATGGACGGCTCGGGCCACGGCATGGGCACGCGCTCCAAGCGCTATGCCATGCTGGTCGAGAACGGCGTGGTCAAGAAGCTCGAGGTCGAGAAGCCCGGCTCCTTCGAGGTGTCGAGCGCCGAGCACATGCTGAAGCAGATCTGATCTGCTCACTGCTCCGATTGCGCGACCGGGGGCCCATCAGGCCCCCGGTTCGCGTTCACGATCCAGCGGTTCGTCACCGACCAGCGCGGCAATCGCCTCGCGTGCCAGACGGTCGGCGCGCGTGTTCTCGGGGTGGCCGGCATGGCCCCGCACCCAGTGCCATCGGATGCGATGCTGCGCCAGCGCGGTCTCCAGACGCTGCCACAGATCGACGTTCTTCACCGGCTTTTTATCCGCGGTTTTCCAGTTCCGGCGCTTCCAGTCCCTGATCCAGGTCGTGATGCCCAGCCTGAGATATTGCGAGTCGGTGTAGAGCTGGACGTCGACCGGCCGCGTCAGCGTCTCGAGCGCCTTGATCGCCGCCATCAGCTCCATGCGGTTGTTCGTGGTCGGCGCTTCGGCGCCCGATATCTCGCGCTCGGTGCCGCCATAGCGCAGGATCGCCGCCCAGCCGCCCGGTCCCGGATTGCCGCTGCAGGCGCCGTCGGTGAAGATTTCGACGGCGCGCGATTTCTCGCTCATTGGATGCCGTAGGCGCCAGGCCCCTTGACGCCCTGGTGGAAGCGCAGCTTCTGCACGTATTCGAGCGGGTTCTTCGGTTTGACCAGCGCGCCCGCGGGCTGATTGAGCCAGTCGTAGAGACGGGTCAGCAGGAATCGGAGTGCGGCACCGCGCGCCAGCAGCGGCAGAGCCTCCACCTCCTCGGTCGAAAGCTGGCGGCGCTTGCGGTAGTTGGCGACCAGCAAGCGGGCTTTGGTCACGTTGAAAGCGCCGTCGGTTTCGAAGCACCAAGCGTTGAGGCACACGGCGACGTCATAGACGAGATAGTCGATGCACGCGAAATAGAAGTCGATCAGCCCGGACAGGCGATCGCCGCGGAAGAACACGTTGTCGGGAAACAGATCGGCGTGAATCACGCCGCGCGGGAGCGCGGACGGCCAGTTCGCCTCGAGATGGGCAAGCTCGCGGCCGAGAGCCTGTGCCAGGCCCGGCTTGACCTCATGGGCGCGCGTTGCCGAGGCGTCGAGCAAGGGCCGCCAGCCATCGATGGTGAGGGCGTTCTTGCGTGCCATCTGAAAGTCGGCGCCGGCGAGATGCAGCTCGGCCAGCGCGGTGCCCAGCTCGGCGCAGTGCTCGGGCATGACACGGCGCGGCCACAGGCCTTCGAGGAAGGTGACGATGGCGGCGGGCCGTCCTTTGAGCTCGCGGAGCGCCGTGCCGTCGCGCGCATGAATGGGCGTCGGGCAACGGATGCCGCGTACGGCGAGGTGCTCCATCAGGCCGAGGAAGAACGGCAGATCCTCGCGCGCGACACGCTTCTCGTAGAGCGTGAGGATGTATGAGCCGCGGTCGGTCTTGAGCAGGAAATTGGAGTTCTCCACGCCCTCGGCAATGCCATGGAACGACAGCACCTCGCCCAGCTCGTAGGCCCACAGGAACGCCTCGAGGTCCTCGTCGGTGACATCGGTGTAGACGGCCATGCTGCCGGTCGCTCTCCGGTCCCTGTTCGACATCCCCGGGGGTGACCCGGGCGGATGGGGCCTGCCCGGCAGGCTTGTCCTCGCGGGTGGGGTTCTCTAGATTGAGCCTGAAACGCCGGCTCGCTCCGAAGCTAATACAGGCAAGCCGCTGACGGAAGAGCGACCACGCCTGCCGAAGCCATGCGCCATCCCGAAGGCCGACCGACATGACCGAGCAACCCATTGTGGCCCAGAAGGCCCCGTTTGACGTTAAGGTCGAAGCGGGCAAGCAGTATTGGTGGTGCGCCTGCGGGCGCAGCAAGTCGCAGCCCTTCTGCGATGGCAGCCACAAGGGCACCGGCCTCAGCCCGGTCATGTACGAGGCAACGGCGGCAGAAACCAAGTGGTTCTGCGGCTGCAAGCAGAGCAAGGGCAAGCCCTTCTGCGACGGCAGTCACAAGGCCCTGTGAAGCCACGTTCCATTCATCGACGCTCGTCTTGCATCCGGTCCACCGCGGCGGCGGCCGCGCTGACGGTGCTGCTCCATGGCTGCGGCGTGTTCGCCACGCCCGAAGTGACGCCGCCCTGCCCCCGCGTGGCCGTGCTCGCCGACGCCGCCCGCCTTATCAAGTTCCGGCCCGGCCCCGGACGCGACCTGACCGATGTTGACTTCGAAGCGCTGATCGGCGGCGTCGACGGCACCTGCTCCTATGATCGCCGCAGAAGCCATGTCGATGTCGACTTCGTGATCGAGATGGAAGTCTCGCGTGGACCGGCAAACGGCTCGCGCCAAGCGCCCGTCGAGTTCTTCGTGGCCGTCATCGACCCCAATCAGAACATCCTGGGCAAGGAAACCTTCACCAGCAACGTGCGCTTCCAGGACAACATGACCCGCGTGCGCGTCACCGAAAACATCGCGCCGCGCCTGCCGCTCAAGGACATCAAGGTGGGCGGCAGCTACAGCGTGTTCGTCGGCCTGCAGCTGACCGCCGAGGAGCTCAACTACCTCCGCACGCGCGGCAGGTAGAGAACAACTCAGGTCTGCGCCAGATTCGGAAAGCGGAAATCTCCGCCGGACGGCACGTCGCCCTGGACGAACAGCAGTGCCTCGCCATCCTCCGAAGAAGCGGGCGCGGGTGTTTCCCACCATCCTGCCGGATCAAATCCGAATTCGACCTCGCGGATCGGCGCGGCAATCAGCCGGGGCACGCCCCGATCGAGCGCAAATCGGCGCGGCGCGAGGCATTCATGGATCACCAGACGATCGCCGCGGCGCTCGACCGCGACGAAGGCGGCCTGCTCGTCGAGCCAGAAACCCTGGAGCGGCCGACAGCTCAGGTGCCATAGCAGGATGAAGTAGTAGTTGTGCGCCGAAAGAAGCGTGCCGGAAGCGGCGGCATGTCGGCACAGCTGGGCGAGCCTCTGACGTTCCTCTAATCTGCCGAGATCTGCCGGACGCGCCGGCGCGCCACCCGGCGACGCGGCCAAGCCTGCCATCACGCGGCGCTGGACCAGCCGCTGGAACCCAAAACGCGGATAGAAATCGAGCACGCTCGGATTGGCGAACAGCAGGATGGGCTGAGTCGAATCCTGGCGCTCGCCGAGGATCCGCTCGATCAGACGACGCGACAGTCCCTGACCGCGATGCGCCCTGTCGGTGGCGACCGCGCCGAGTTGAATGCCCGCGACCCGCCGGCCACGGACGATCAGGTTCATGCGCGACCGGCCGACGCTCGCCAGGATTTGCTCGCCTTCCACAAAGGCCAGCACCTCGTAATCAGCATCCCATCCGCCGCGCGCCGCCCATGGCCTGAAGTTCCCGTCAGAGAAGATCCCCGCGACGAAGTCGAAGAAGCGGCCATGCCATGCATCGTCGTCATGCGTGATGCGGATGAACTCTGCGACCATGCGATCCCATTCTGATGTCGAGGCCGCCATATAGCGGAAACGCTCCACCGAGTCGATTACCGGGCCGGTTGACTTTGCCCCACAGGAGTCTAGGCTTGTCGCCACGTCGTTGACCGACGAACCCTGTGGGAGAGACCGGCAGCAGCCGGCGCCGAAGGAGCAACCGCCCCGGAAACTCTCAGGCAAAAGGACCGCAGGGGGAGGAAACTCTGGAAAGCAGGCGCGCCGCAGCAGCGGTCCGCCTCACCGAAGAGGAAAACCGCGGTTCGGGCGCTCGATGCCCGGATAGGCGGCCAATCTTTCAGGTCCGAGGACAGAGGGGGCGGACTGCCGGGTGAACCGGCGGCCCGTCGCCATTCGCTGTCGGAGGACCAGGGCTCGCCGTGTCAGAACCGCAATCCAACGCTCCGCTCGCGCGCACGCCGCTTCACGGCCTGCATGTCGAGCTCGGCGCCAAGATGGTGCCCTTCGCCGGCTACGACATGCCCGTCCAGTACCCGACCGGCATCCTCGCCGAGCACAACCACACGCGCTCCGGGGCCGGCCTGTTCGACGTTTCGCATATGGGCCAGGTGCGGCTCGACGGCGCCGAGGCGGCGCGCGCACTTGAATCGATCTCGACCGCCGATCTGCAGAGCCTTGCCGTCGGGCGCCAGCGCTATGACCTGTTCACCAACGATCAGGGCGGCATCCTCGACGATCTGATGGTGACCAATGCGGGCGACCACCTCTTCGTCGTGGTCAACGCCGCGTGCAAAGTCCAGGACGTCGCGCATATGCGCCGGAACATCGGCCAACGCTGCCGGATCACCGAGCTCGCCGACCGCGCGCTACTGGCGCTCCAGGGACCAGGAGCCGCCGCCGTGATGGCGCGGCTGGCGCCGGCATCCAAGGAGATGGTGTTCATGACCGGCCGCGCGCTCGACGTCGCGGGCCATGCCTGCTTCGTCACGCGGTCGGGCTACACGGGCGAGGACGGCTTCGAGATCTCCGTGCCCGCATCCGGTGCGCAGGCGCTGGCCCGCCGCCTGCTGGCCGAGCCGGAGGTCAAGCCGGTCGGCCTGGGCGCCCGCGATTCGCTGCGGCTCGAGGCCGGGCTCTGCCTCTACGGCCACGACATCGACACCTCGACGACGCCGGTCGAGGCCGATCTCGTCTGGGCGATCGGCAAGAGCCGTCGGCCGGGTGGCACATCAAAGGGCGGATTTCCCGGGGCGGCCGTGATCTTCGAGCAACTCGCCAAGGGGCCGAAGCGCAAGCGGGTCGGCGTCAAGCCCGAGGGACGCGCCCCGGCGCGCGAGCACACCGAGCTGACCGACTCATCTGGCCGCCGCATCGGCGAGATCACCAGCGGCGGCTTCGGCCCAACCGCCGGCGGTCCGATCGCCATGGGCTATGTCGAGGCGGCGTACGCCAAGGTTGGCACGCCGGTGCAGGCGGTCGTGCGCGGCAAGCCGCAACCGGCGCATGTGGCGCCGCTCGTCTTCGTCAAGACTCGCTATTACCGCGGCTGATCACACGAGGGGGACACGGGTCATGGCTAGCGTAAAATTCACCCAAGAGCACGAATGGATCCGGGTCGAAGGCACGACCGGCGTGGTCGGCATCACCAACTACGCGCAGGAGCAGCTCGGAGACGTCGTCTATGTGGAACTCCCCGACATCGGCCGCAAGGTCATGAAGGGCCAGCAGGCAGCCGTGGTCGAATCGGTCAAGGCGGCGAGCGAGATCTACGCGCCCGTCTCCGGTGAGGTGACCGAGGTGAACGGCGCGTTGGCCGACAGCCCCGGCGGCGTCAATCAGGACGCCCAGGGCAATGGCTGGTTCTTCAAGATCAAGATCTCGAGCCCGACCGAGCTCGAGGGGCTGATGGACGAGGCCGGCTATGCCGCCTTCGTGGAGGGCTTGAAATAATGCGCTACCTGCCGCTCACGCCCGCCGATCGTACCGCCATGCTGGCCGCGATCGGCGTCTCGTCGGTCGACGATCTCTATCGCGACGTGCCGAAACCGGCACGTCGGTCTGGCCTGGTCGATCTGCCGCCCCACATGGGCGAGCTCGAAGTCGAGCGCCGGCTCGGCGCCATGGCGGCCAGGAACATGGCGGCCGGCAGCGTGGCGAGCTTCCTCGGCGCCGGCGCCTATCGGCATCACGTGCCGGCCAGCGTCGATGCGCTGATCCAGCGCGGTGAGTTCCTGACCTCCTACACGCCCTATCAGCCCGAGGTCGCCCAGGGCACGCTGCAATACCTCTTCGAGTTCCAGACCCAGGTGGCGCTGATCACCGGCATGGATGTCGCCAACGCCTCCATGTACGACGGCTCGACCGCCTGCGCCGAGGCCGTGCTGATGGCCAACCGCACGACCAAGCGCAGCAGTGCCGTGCTGTCGGGCGGACTCCATCCTCATTACCGCGCCATCGTCGAGACCTATGCGCGCTACTCTGGATTCGAGGCCAAATCTGTCGCGCCATCGCCCGACGGCAATGAGGACCTGACCTCGACGATCAACGCCGAATCCTCCTGCGTCGTCGTGCAGAACCCCGACGTCTTCGGCCATGTCCGCGATCTGCGCCCGCTCGCCGAAGCGTGCCGCAAGCAGGGCGCCTTGCTGGTCGTCGTGGTGACCGAGGTGGTCTCGCTCGGCGCGTTGACATCGCCCGGCGAGATGGGCGCCGACATCGTCGTGTGCGAGGGCCAGTCGATCGGCAACGGCCTCAATTTCGGCGGACCCTATGTCGGACTGTTCGCCACGCGCGAGAAATACCTGCGCCAGATGCCGGGCCGGCTCGCCGGCCAGACCGTCGACACGGACGGTCGCCGCGGCTGGGTGCTCACCCTGTCGACACGCGAGCAGCACATCAGGCGCGAAAAGGCGACGAGTAACATCTGCACCAACTCCGGTTTGTGCGCGCTTGCCTTCACCATCCACATGTCGCTGTTGGGCGAGGTCGGCTTCGTCCAGCTCGCGCGCCTCAATCACGCCCATGCCGTGCAGCTCGCCGACAAGCTCGCCGGCATTTCCGGCGTCAGCGTGCTCAACAAGGCGTTCTTCAACGAGTTCACCGTCAAATTGCCGAAGCCGGCTGCCCAAGTCGTCGAGGAGCTGGCCAAGCGCCGCATCCTTGGCGGCGTGCCGGTCTCGCGCCTGATGCCCGACCCGGTCCCTGGCCAGCCAGAGCTCGCCAATCTGCTGCTGGTGGCGGCGACCGAGACGGTGACGGCAGAGGACATGGATGCGCTGGCGGGGGCGCTGAAGGAGATCGTGCGATGAATGAGTGGAGCAAGGCGGTGAGCGCGAGCTCGGGGGCGAGCGCGCAGGCCATCGCGAACGCCGTGCCAGGCGGCAGCACAGAAACCTTCGGCGGCAACCGCGGCCTGCAGATCGAGGAACGTTTGCTGTTCGAGCAGAGCCAGGATGGGCGCTGCGGCGTCGACCTGCCCGAGCCGCCCAAGGTGACTGAGCGCCTCGGCGGTCTCGCTCGCAAGACGCCGATCGGCCTGCCCGGCATGTCCGAGCCGCAAGTCGTGCGCCACTACACCAGGCTCAGCCAGAAGAACTACGCGATCGACGCCGGCCTCTACCCGCTCGGCTCATGCACCATGAAGCACAACCCGCGGCTCAACGAGAAGATGGCGCGCCTGCCAGGTTTCGGCGACGTCCACCCGCTGCAGCCCGTGTCGACCGTGCAGGGCGCGCTCGAACTGATCGACACACTCGCCCATTGGCTCAAGACGCTGACCGGCATGCCCGCCGTCGCCATGTCGCCGGCGGCGGGCGCCCATGGCGAGTTGTGCGGCATGCTGTGCATCCGCGCGGCGCACATCGCCCATGGCCAGGACCACCGGAGACGCGTGCTGGTGCCGGAATCGGCGCACGGCACCAATCCCGCGACCGCGGCGGTGTGCGGTTACACGGTCGACGCCATTCCCGCCGACGAGCGCGGCCGCGTCGACCTCGCCGCGTTCAAGGCCAAGCTGGGGCCCGATGTGGCGGCCATCATGCTGACCAATCCCAACACCTGCGGGCTGTTCGAGAGCGATATTCTCGAGATCGCGCGCGCGGTGCACAAGGCGGGCGCCTATTTCTATTGCGACGGCGCCAACTTCAACGCCATCGTCGGCCGGGTGCGGCCGGGCGATCTCGGCATCGACTGCATGCACATCAACCTGCACAAGACCTTCTCGACGCCGCATGGCGGCGGCGGGCCCGGCGCCGGTCCGGTCGTGCTGAGCGCCGCGCTGGCGCCCTATGCCCCGGCGCCGTGGGTCGTGCACGAGCGCGGCGGCTTCCGCGTGGTCGAGCAGGCCGGCGACAATAACCAGGCTTTCGGCCGGCTCAAGGCGTTCCACGGTCAGATGGGCATGTTCGTGCGCGCGCTCGCCTACATGATGAGCCACGGCGCCGACGGGCTGCGCCAGGTCGCCGAGGACGCCGTGCTCAATGCCAACTACCTGATGGCGCAGCTCAAGGACGACCTGACGCCGTCCTTCGAAGGCCCCACCATGCACGAGGCGCTGTTCGACGACGGCTTTCTCAAGGACACGGGCGTGACCACTCTCGATTTCGCCAAGGCGCTGATCGACGAAGGCTACCACCCCATGACCATGTACTTCCCGCTGGTCGTCCACGGCGCCTTGCTGATGGAGCCGACCGAGACCGAGAGCAAGGGCGGGCTCGACCATTTCATCTCCGTGGTCCAGGCCCTGGCGCAGAAGGCCAAGACCGCGAACGACGCCGCCCAGTGGTTCCACGAATGCCCACGATTCACGCCACGCCGCCGCCTTGACGAGACGGCCGCGGCCCGCAAGCCCGTGCTGCGCTGGCGGCCAGAGGCACCGAAGGCCCAAGCAGCGGAGTAGCCTGCCGGCGGAGCAGACGTCTACTTTCCGCCGCGCGCCACCGAACGCTCGAGCCGCCGCGGGCGGAACGCGGGTGCGGTGTCGCGTGCGGTGCCGCGCAGCAGGACGCGCATGGCGGATGCCAAGCTATTTCCTTGGCAAGCCGGGTTGAAGCAGGCGGCGCTCAAGCTGGTCTGCCAACAAACATTTGAATTAGTTTACTTTTTCAGCACGACGATTTTGAAAGTAATTGCCTAAAATGTGTGATATATTGCACGAAACTTGGCCATTTTGTGCAGCACTATCATAGGTAAGAGACGAAATGCGGCCTTACACGCGTAACACCAAGGGCAAGCGGCGCGATTTGCGCGTCAAGAACGACGCCGTTCTCATCGATCTCCTGGGCAAGACCTTTGCGGTCTTCGACTGGTCGCTCGGCGGCATCGCCGTCGACCGCTGCGACACGCCGTGCGCCATCGGCGAGAAGCTCGAAGCGGTGCTCCACCGCCGGGGCGACGAGCGGACCTTCCCCGTCCAGATCACCGTCACGCGCTTCGACAAGTCGAGGCAGGTGATGGCGGGCTTCTATTCGGATCTGCCCGGCGATTCGTTCAGCTTCCTGGAGAAGCTGCAGCTCCATCGGCAGTAGCGCGCGCGGCAGCGCGGGGCGATCAAACCGGCGAGCGCGACTGGCTGCGTTGCGCGCCGAGTGCCGCGACCACCTTGTCGATCAGCTTCTCCGGCGTCAGCGGCTTGGCCACGAAATGAGCCGCGCCCAGCTTGCGCGCGGCGAGCACGTCTTCGGTCGTCTTTCGGCCGGTCACGAAGATGATCGGACAATTCAGGTCCGGAGCGGCTTCCCTGATCCGCATGCAGGTCTCGAAGCCGTTCATGCCGCCGGGCATGTCGATGTCGAGCAGGATGGCCACGGGCTTGATGATGGTCAGCTTGGCGAGACACTGCTCGCCGGTCGCCGTGCCGATCACGGTGAAGCCCGCCTCGTCGAGCACGGCCTGGATGAACTTGCGCATCTGCGCGTCATCTTCGGCAAACAGGATCGTCTTGCTGCGGCGCCGTTGCCGTTCGGCTTCGCTCGTCATAGCGCGTCCGCTCACTCGGCCACTCCGCGATCCTCGCTCAGGCGGCCGAACAGCACGTGGTCGTGCCAGACGCCGTTGATGCGCAGATATTTTCGCGCTCGCCCCTCCTCCTGAAAGCCGACCTTCTTGAGCAGCGATCGGCTCGGCAGGTTGCCAGGGAGGCAGGCCGCCTCGACGCGGTGCAGGCCCAGCTTGTCAAAGGCGAAGTCGACCAGCGTGGTAACCGCGTCGGACATGTGGCCCTGGCGCGCATAGGGGCGGCCGATCCAGTAGCCGAGGCTGGCCGATTGCGAGACGCCGCGCCGCACATTGCTGAGCGTCACGCCGCCGACCATCACGTCGTCGGCGCGCCGGAAGATGAAGAAGGAATAGCAGAGGTCCTCCACCCAATCCTTGGCCGAGCGGGTCAAGCGCCGCCGGTAGGCGGCCTGGGTCAGAGCGTCGGGCGGCCAGGTCGGCTCCCATGGCGTCAGGAAATCGCGGCTGAGCGCACGCAGCTCGGCCCACTTCTGCCAGTCGCCGCGGCGCGGCGGGCGCAGATAGACGTGTCGTCCGGTCAGTTTCGGCTCCGGCCGAGCGGCACGGAAAAGGGTCAGCACCAAGGCAGGAAAATTCCCTTGGGATGGACGGCAACGTACAGCTTCGCCGACGAAATATCGTCAGCGTCCATGATTCCGACGGTCATTATGCCAGCCGAGTCGCGATCGCGTCGAGCGGTTCGAGTTGCGAGAGCGGGCCGACGGCGGCCAGCGCCGGTCGGGAGGCGAGCAGCCGCTTGACCACACGGCGCACCGCCGCCTCATCGACCGCCTCGACCCGGCGGACCAGCTCATCGGTCGTCAGCACGCGGCCATAGATGAGCAGGTGGTTGGCGATCTGCTCGCTGCGCGCGCCGGTGCTTTCGAGCGACATGAGCAGGCTTGCCTTGAGCTGGGCGCGCGCCCGGTTGATCTCCTCGGCATCGATCTTATCGAGGGCGCGCCGAAACTCCTCGCAGACCACCGGGATCAGCTCGCGCACCTCCTTCTCGCCGGTGCCGGCATAGACGCCGAACAGCCCGCCGTCGCGGTAGGAGGCAGAGAAGCTGTAGATCGAGTAGACCAGGCCGCGCTTCTCCCGCACCTCCTGGAAGAGCCGCGATGACATGCCGCCGCCGAACAGCGTCGAGAACACCGCGAGCGCGTAGTAGTCCGGATCGTCATACGGGATACCCTCGAAGCCGAGCACGATATGCGCCTGCTCGAGATCGCGTTCCTCACGCTGCTCGCCGCCGGTGTAGTGCGCGATGTCGGTCGCGGCCGAGCGCTCGGCCGGCAACGCATCGAAGGCACGCGCGGCGAGCTCGGCCACGTGGGCATGATCGAGCTTGCCCGCCGCGGCCAGCACCATGTTGCGCGCGCCGTAGTGACCGCTCATGTAGCCGCGGATGGCATCGCGCGACAGGCTCGAGACGATCTCGGCCGAGCCGAGCACCGGCCGGCCGAGTGCCTGGTTGGGAAAGGCGGCGGTCTGGAAATAATCGAAGATGATGTCGTCGGGCGTGTCGTAGGCCTGACCGATCTCCTGCAACACCACGGCGCGTTCGCGCTGCAGCTCGGACTCGTCGAACACGGAGTGCTGGAGGATGTCGGCGAGCATGTCGATGCCGAGACCGACGTCCTCCTTCAGCACTTTGGCGTAGTAAGCCGTCTGCTCGCGCGAGGTGTAGGCATTGAGATGGCCGCCCACCGCCTCGATCTCCTGGGCGATCTGCAGCGCCGAGCGCCGCTTGGTGCCCTTGAACGCCATGTGTTCGAGCAGATGGGCCACGCCGTTGACCTCGCGCGGCTCATGGCGCGTGCCGACGCCGACCCACACGCCCAACGAGGCGGTCTCGACGCCGGGCATGTCGTCAGTGACGATGCGCAACCCGTTCGACAGGGTGTTCGTGCGTACGGTCATGCTGCCCCCTTGATGGCGACGCGGTCGCTGACGAAGGCCTGCACCCTCCGAAGATCGTTGGGCAGGACGTTGATGCGCTCCGGCCGGTCGAGCAGATCGGCAAGGTGCCGCGGCAGAGCCGGACGGACACCGGTGGCGGCCTCGACCGCATCCGGAAACTTGGCGGGATGGGCTGCACCGAGTGCCACCATCGGCACTTGATGATCGCGCCGGCACCGCAGCGCCGCCGCAATGCTGATCGCGCTGTGCGGATCCACCAGCTCGCCGGTCTTGCGATATACCTCGCGGATGCAGTCCTTCGTGCCTTCGTCGTCGAGGCGAAAGCCGGTGAACCGCTCGCGCGCGCGCTGCCAGCGCGCATTGCCGACCGCCAGCCGCCCGGTGCGGCGGAATTCGGCCATCGCCGCCGTCACCGCCGCGCCGTCACGATCGTAGAGATCGAAGATCAGACGCTCGAAATTGCTCGATACCTGGATGTCCATGCTCGGCGACAACGACGGTTCGACCGTTTCGATCCTGAGCTCGGCCGCATCGAAAAAGCGCGCGAGGATGTCGTTGCGATTGGTCGCGACGATGAGCTGGTCGATCGGCAAGCCCATCAGATGCGCCGCGTAGGCGGCATAGACATTGCCGAAATTGCCGGTCGGCACGGAGAACGACACGGGGCGGCGCGGCGCGCCCAATGAAACGGCAGTCGCCACGTAATAGACGATCTGCGCCATGATGCGCGCCCAATTGATCGAGTTGACCGCGGACAGGCGATGGCGGTCGCGGAAGGCCATGTCGTTGAACATCGCCTTCACAAGATCCTGGCAGTCGTCGAAGCTGCCTTCGATCGCGATCGTGTGAACATTGGGCGCGTCGACCGACGTCATCTGGCGCCGCTGCACGTCGGAGACGCGGTTGTGCGGGTAGAGAATGAAGATGTCGATTGCCGCGCGGTCGCGGCAGGCCTCGATCGCTGCCGAGCCCGTGTCGCCGGAGGTGGCGCCGACGATGGTGACGCGCTCGCCGCGCCGCGTCAGCGCACGGTCGAACATGCGCCCGACCAGCTGTAGCGGCAGGTCCTTGAAGGCGAGCGTCGGCCCATGAAACAGCTCGAGCAGCCACAGATTGCGATCGAGCTGCTTGAGGGGTGCCACGGCCACGTGACCGAAATCCCGGTAGGCGTCGGACGCCAGCTCGCCGAGCTCGGCGGCGGTGAACCGGCTGCCCGCCACGAAGGGCGCGGTGACGCGCTGGGCGAGGTCGGCATATCCCAAGCCCGCCAAGGCCTTGAGCCCCGACGGGGTCAGCTCGGGCCAGGTCTGCGGCACGTAAAGACCACCGTCCCGGGCCAAGCCGGCCAGGAGCGCACCCTCGAAATCCAGCGCGGGCGCGGTGCCGCGCGTGCTGACGTAACGCATGGACATTGGGAAACCGTGACCTGGGGTCGCCTTCCCGTAGCACGGTCGGCCCGACAGTTCTAGCCGTCATTAACTCATTGAATATTAAACGTAATTCAGGCCACCTCGATGACCGCTTCGATCTCGATGGTCATGCCGCCATAGAGCGAAAAAACGCCCCCCGCGGTCCGCGCGTGGCGGCCGGCGGGACCGAAAACCCGTTCGATCAAGTCCGAGCAACCATCCATCACTCGCTCGTGCCCGGCAAAGCCCGGCGCGGTCCGAAGCAGGCCGAACAGCTTGACCACGCGCGTCACGCGGTCGAGGTCGTCGAGATGCTGGCGCAGCGCCGCAAGGAGCTGCAGGCCCGTCAATTCCGCGTGGCGGCGCGCTGCCTCGGTCGTGACGTCGGCGCCGATCACGCCGCGCTGAAGCACGCCCTGCGCATCGATCGGATCGTGTCCGGCGGCGAATACGAGACGGCCGGCCGCGCAGGCACGGATATAGCTCGCCGTCGGCGCGGCGAGCACGGGAAGCACGATGCCGAGCTCCTCAAGACGTCGGTCGATCCGACTCATCGCCAGCAACAAGAGTTCCTCCCTCCCTCGCTCGAAGAGCGGAGGAGGGTCGGGGTGGGGGCCCTTGCGGCCGAGCGCCAGCCACTCCGGGCCCCCACCTCGATCCTCCCCCACGCTGGCGTGGGGGAGGAGGAATATTTACACGATCTCGGCTATGGCCTCGATCTCGACGGGGATGTTGCTCGGCAACGAGCCCATGCCGACGGCGGAGCGGGCGTGGCGGCCGCGGTCGCCGAATACCTCGACGAACAGGTCGGAGCAGCCGTTGATCACCTTGGGCTGATCGCCGAAGCCGGGCACCGCGTTGACCATGCCCAGCACCTTGACGATGCGCACCACGCGGTCGAGATCGTTGAGCTCCTGGCGCATGACTGCGATCAGCACGAGGCCGACCGTGCGCGCGAACTTGTAAGCCTCCTCGACCGTGAAGTCCTTGCCGACGATCCCGATCGGACGCTTGCCCGCCACTTCGAGCGGCCCCTTGCCGGCGAGAAACAGCAGATTGCCGGTCTGCACGGCGTGCACGTAGTTGCCCGCGGGCGCCGGCACCTTGGGCAGCTCGATGCCGAGCTTCTTCAGTCGTTCTTCGATCATCGCCATGACGGTCTCCCCGAAGTGATCAAGAAAGGTAGCGCGTTTGAAGGTGACGCTTGTAGGTCGCCACGTCGAGCGGACGACCGGTCGCGACCATCAAAATCTCGTCGGTGCCGCCCATGAGCGAGGCGCGTCCATGGATGTTCGCGCGCAACCAGGCGAGCAGCGGCCGGAAATCGCCCTGGCCGATACCGGACAAGACGTTGCGATCGGCCTTCTGCGCCGCCTCGAAGATCTGCGCTGCCGCGATGGCACCCATGGTGTAGGTCGGGAAATAGCCGAAGGCGCCGTCGTACCAGTGGATGTCCTGCAGGCAGCCCTCGCGATCATTGTCGGGTGCCACGCCGACCAAAGTACGCATCCCCTCGTTCCACGCCCCGGGCAGATCGGCCAGCTTGAGGTCGCCGCCGATCAACGCGCGCTCCAGTCGGTAGCGCAGGATGACGTGGGCCGGGTAGGTCGCCTCGTCGGCGTCGACGCGGATGAAGCCGCGCTCGACATGCGTATAGTGGCGGTAAAGGTTGTCCGCCTGCCAGGCAGGTCCCTCGCCGCCGAACGCCTTGCGCAGCAGCGGGGCCGCGAAGGCGAGGAACGCCATGCTGCGGCAGGCCTGCATCTCGACCAGCAGCGACTGGCTCTCGTGCATCGCCATGCCACGCGCCTTGCCGACCGGCTGCTGCACCCAGTCGCGCGGCAGACCGAGCTCGTAGAGCGCATGTCCCGTCTCGTGCATCACGCCCATCAACGCGGGCATGAAATCGTCCTCGCGATAGCGCGTGGTGATGCGCACATCCTCGGGCGTGCCGCCGCTGAACGGATGCAGGCTGACGTCGAGCCGGCCGTGCTCGAAGTCGAAGCCGGCCACCTTCATCAGCTCGAGCCCGAGCTGGCGCTGCTGCTCGACGGGGAACGGCCCCGCGAGCGGCAGCATCTTCGGCCCGCGCGCCTGATGCTCGAGCGCATCGCCGATCAGGCCGGGCAGGAACGCGGCGAGGTCGTCGAACAGCACATCGACGCGCTTGGCGTGGCTGCCGGGCTCATATTGGTCCAGCAACGCGTCATAGAGCGAGCAGCCGAACACGGCCGACTTGGCCTGGGCCGCCTCGCGCGTCAAGTCGAGGACGAGCTGGAGATGCGGTAGGACCTGGACGAAGTCGCTCTTCGGCCGCGCTTCGCGCCATGCCATCTCGCAGACCGAGCACGCATGGGACATGCGCTCGACCAAATCCGGCGTCAGCGCCGTCGAGTGTCGCCAGATGCGCTCGATCTCGCGCAGATTGGCACGCTGCCAGTCGTCGAGACCGGACTGCGCGCCGGCCGCCGGGATCAGATCGCCCAGCGCCGGGTCGATGATCATGCCGTGCGCCAGCACTCTGATGGTGGCGAGCTGCTCGGCGCGCGCGCGCGCGCCGCCCGGTGGCATCATGGTTTGCTGATCCCAACCGAGGACGGCGGACGCCTCTTCAAGGCTGTTCAAGCGCCGGAAGCGGCGCTCGAGCTCGGCATAGGCGTCATTGGCGCGCATGTGTTTGACCGGAACGGCGGTATGGGGGACGGGTGGCTAGCGATTCTGCCGCCAGTAGATGACATACATGATCGCGAAGACGGCCGAGAGTCCGAACCAGGTCAGCGCGTATTGCCAGTGGTCGTTCGGCAGCGCCACGCGGGTCTGGCCGCCGAGCGGCAGGCCGCCCGGATTGGGCGCCGGTCCGGCGTCGATGATGAATGCCGGCGCCGGCGACACGCCAAGCTCGGCGGAGATCGCCTCGAGATCAAGCCAGATCCACAGGTTGCGCCTGACATCGTTGGGCGGCGCCGCGAACCAGCCGGGTTTGCCGCCGGGCCTGATCAAGCCCTCGATCGTCACCTCGCCCGCGACCTGTCCGGCGGCGCGTGTCGCCGCATCACGCCGCGCCGTCGGGACCCAGCCGCGGTTGATCAGGATCTCGCGGCCATTCGCGAGACGGAACGGCGTGATGATCTGAAATCCGACATTGCCGCGATCGGTCGTCGCCGCGAGATGCGCTTCGCGCTCGTGGCGGAAGCTGCCGGTCACCTTGATGCGGCGGAATTCCGCGGCCTGGGCGGCGGCCGCGTCGGCCGGCAGCTCAGCGAGCGCAGGCGCCTCGACACGCGCTTGGCGATCGGCGATCAGCGCCGTCTTCCAGTGCAGGCGCTGGACCTGCCAGATACCGAGGCTGGCCGTGATCAAGACCGCGCCGAGGCTGATCGTGGTCGGCCAGAACAGGCGACGCGGTCCCCGGTCACCCGGACTTGGCGCCGCCTCAGACATGGTGCGGGCCCTGATCGGCGCCGTCCTCGTAGTCGTGCGCGCGGTGGCGGAACTGGAGCGCAATCAGCAACGCCTTCAGCAGGCGCAGCATGGCGATCGCGCCGCCGAGGATGATCGGCGGCCACAGCACGGCGTGCAGCCACACGGGCGGCGCCAGGCGCGCCTCGAGCCACAGCGCGAGGCCGACCACGATGCCGCCCAGCACGAGAATGACGAAGACCGCCGGACCATCGCCCGAATCATGCCGATGCAGCGCGAGGCCGCAGACGGTGCAGGTCCCGGCGACGGTGAGCATGCCGCTATAGAGCCTGCCCTGCCCGCAGCGCGGACAGGCGCAGGACAACGCCGCGGCGAGCGGCGAGACCGTGGCGATGCCGGGAAACTCGGGGTTGGGCGGGTTGGGGGTGGGCGCGGATTGCATGTGCGCCCACCCCGATGCCTGAGATCGTGCGCGGCTGGAGAGCCCGTTGCGCTCAATGGGCGCCGGCCGTCGGGCCGGCACCCCACCAGTAGATGCAGATGAACAGGAACAGCCAGACCACGTCGACGAAATGCCAGTACCAGGCGGCCGCCTCGAAGCCAAAATGATGCTCCGGCTTGAAATGGCCCTTCCAGGCGCGGAAGAAGCACACGATCAGGAAGATGGTGCCGATGATCACGTGCGCGCCGTGGAAGCCGGTCGCCATGAAGAAGGTCGAGGGATAGATGCCTTCCTTGAAGGCAAAGCCGGCGTGGCTGTACTCATAGGCCTGCACGCAGGTGAACAGCACGCCGAGAACGATCGTGAGCGCCAGGCCCTGCAGCGTGCCCTCGCGGTCGCCCTCGCGCAGGCAGTGATGCGCCCAGGTGACCGTGGTGCCCGAGGTGAGCAGGATCAGCGTATTGAAGAACGGCAGGTCGAACGGATCGAAGGTGAGCACGCCCTTGGGCGGCCAGACACCGCCGGTCGCTTCCTTGGGAAACAGCGCGGCGTCGAAATAAGCCCAGAACCAGGCGACGAAGAACATCACCTCGGATGCGATGAACAGCGCCATGCCATAGCGCATGCCGAGCTGCACGATCGGCGTGTGGTGGCCCTCGAAGGTCGCCTCCTTCACGACGTCGCGCCACCACATGAACATGGTGTAGAGCGTGCCGGCGAGGCCGACGATGAGCAGCCACGGACCCTTGCCGTGCATGAAGATGATCAGGCCGAAAGCGAGCATGCCCGCTGCGACCGTGCCGACAATCGGCCACGGGCTCGGATCGACCAGGTGATAGGGGTGCTTCCTCTCGTGCGCGTGGGTATCGGTCATGATCTTCCCTCTTTCACCTGATCGGCGTTAAGCCGCTTCCCCGAGATCAATTCGTCGTGTTGCCCTGAACCGGGCCGCCGGGCACCAGACCCGAGGTGCGCTGACCGCGTTCCTCGCGCGCCCGGAAGAAGGTGTAGGACAGCGTGATGGTCTTGACGTCGTCGAGGTTGCGATCGTCCTTGATCGCCGGATCGACGAAGAACGACACCGGCATGTCGACGCTTTCGCCCGGCTTCAGCGTCTGCTCCGTGAAACAGAAGCACTCGAGCTTGCTGAAATAGAGTCCCGCCTTGGCCGGCGTGACGTTGAAGGTCGCCGTGCCCGTGACGGTGCGGCCCGACTTGTTCTCGGCCCGATAGAAGGCGAGCTGTGTCTCGCCGATCTTGACCTCCATCTGGCGCTGGGCCGGACGGAAGGTCCACGGCAGGTCGGGCGCGTTGTCGGCATTGAACCGGATCGTGACCACGCGGTCGAGCACTTGGCTTGCACCCTGCTCGGCGCGCTGGGTCGTGCCGCCATAGCCGGTGACTTGGCAGAACAGCTTGTAGAGCGGCACGGACGCGAAGGACAGGCCGACCATGCCGGCGACCACGCTCGCCAGCACGAAGGCCAACTTGGTGTTGCTGCGGCCGTTGGCGGTCGTCATGTCAGTTCCCGCCCATGCGCACGACCGTGATGATGTAGAACAGCACGACCATGACGAGCAGCACGCCGGCCAGCGCCAGGTTCTTGGTGCGACGCCGCTTGGCCAGTTGGTCCGGCTGGGGTTGCTCGGACATGGATTCCCGCCTTCACGACGTCACCGCCGCGCCGGCGGGACCGAAGCCAAGCGCGCGGTCGACCATCAGCAGGGCAAAGACGACAAAGAGATAGAGGATCGAGTAGGCGAACAGCGCCTTGGCGGCCCGATCGCCGCCCGAGCCCTCGTGGTCGCGATAGACCCTGACGGCGAGCATCACCAGTACGGCGCCGAGCAGCAGGGTGCCGACGGCGTATGCCGTCCCGACCGCACCGAGCCACCAGGGCAGCAGCGTCACGGGGACGAGGAGGGCGCTGTAGAGCAGGATCTGGCACTGGGTTTCGCGCCGGCCGGCGACGACCGGCATCATCGGCACGCCGGCGCGCTCGTAGTCTTCCGAGCGGTAGAGCGACAGCGCCCAGAAGTGCGGCGGCGTCCACATGAAGATGATGGCAAAGAGCGCCAGCGACACGAGCGAGATGTCGCCGGTCACGGCCGCCCAGCCGATCATCGGCGGGAAGGCGCCGGCGGCACCGCCGATCACGATGTTCTGCGGCGTGCGCCGCTTGAGCCACATGGTGTAGACGAAGACGTAGAAGGCGATGGTGAGCGACAGCAGCGCCGCCGCCGCCCAGTTGACCGCCAGCCCCATGACCATGATGGCACCGGCCGCGAGCACGGCGCCGAAACCGAGCGCCTCGCCTGGCGCCATGCGCCCCGTCGGCAACGGCCGGCCGCGCGTGCGGCTCATGACCGCGTCGATGTCGCGGTCGTACCACATGTTGATCGCGCCCGATGCGCCCGCACCGACCGCGATGCACAGCACGGCAACCACGGCCAGGACAGGATGGATATGACCTGGCGCGAGCACGAGGCCGGCGACGCCGGTGAACACGACGAGCGACATGACGCGCGGCTTCAGCAGCTGGACGTAATCGCCGACGCTGGCGCCCTCATGCGCCGCATGGGTGACGCCTGCCTCGCTCAGCCGTGCTGCCGTGTCCGTCGCCTGCATTGCCGATGACCGCCTTCGCTGCCCCGCGCCTACTTCACGCGCGGCAGCTCCTCATAGCTGTGGAAGGGCGGCGGCGAGGACAGCGACCACTCGAGCGTCGTGGCGCCCTCGCCCCATGGGTTGTTCGCGACCTTCTCGCCCGCCGTGAACGTCCGGTAGATGATCCACAGGAAGAAGACCGTCGACGCGGCCGAAAGGTATGAGCCGTAGGAGGCGACCAGGTTCCACCCGGCATAGGCGTCGGGATAGTCCGGGATGCGCCTCGGCATGCCGGCCAGGCCCAGGAAGTGCATCGGGAAGAAGGTCAGGTTGACGCCGATGAAGGTCGTCCAGAAGTGCAGCTTGCCGGCCCATTCTGGATACTGGCGGCCGCACATCTTGCTGAACCAGTAGTAGAAGCCGCCGAAGATGGCGAACACGGCGCCGAGCGACAGCACGTAGTGGAAATGCGCGATGACGTAATAGGTGTTGTGCAGCGCGATGTCGACGCCGGCATTGGCGAGCACGACGCCGGTCACGCCGCCGACCGTGAACAGGAAGATGAAGCCGGTCGCCCACAGCATCGGCGTCTTGAACTCGATCGAGCCGCCCCACATGGTGGCGATCCAGCTGAAGATCTTCACGCCGGTCGGCACCGCGATGACCATGGTCGCCGCCGTGAAGTAGGCGCGCGCGTCGACGTTCATGCCGACCGTGTACATGTGATGCGCCCACACCACGAAGCCGATCACGCCGATCGCGACCATGGCGTAGGCCATGCCGAGATAGCCGAACACCGGCTTGCGCGAGAAGGTCGAGACGATCTGGCTGATCATGCCGAAGCCCGGCAGGATCAGGATGTAGACCTCGGGATGGCCGAAGAACCAGAACAGGTGCAGGAACAGCGTCGGGTCGCCGCCGCCGGCCGGCTCGAAGAAGGCCGTGCCGAAATTGCGGTCGGTCAGCAGCATGGTGATGCCGCCGGCCAGCACCGGCAGCGACAGCAGCAGCAGGAACGCCGTCACCAGGATCGACCACACGAACAGCGGCATCTTGTGCATGGTCATGCCGGGTGCGCGCATGTTGAAGATCGTGGTGATGAAGTTGATGGCGCCCATGATCGATGCGGCACCCGCGAGGTGCAGTGACAGGATGGCCATGTCCATGGCCATGCCGGGATGACCGGTTGCGCCCGAAAGCGGCGGATAGATGGTCCACCCCACGCCTGCGCCGCCATCGACGAAGGCCGAGCCCAAGAGCAACGCGAAGGACGGGATCAGCAGCCAGAAGCTGATGTTGTTCATGCGCGGGAAGGCCATGTCCGGCGCGCCGATCATCAGCGGCACGATCCAGTTGCCGAACCCGCCGATCATCGCCGGCATGACCAGGAAGAACACCATGATCAGGCCGTGGGCCGTGATCAGCACGTTGTAGAGCTGGTGATCGCCGCCCAGCACCATGCCGCCAGGGTGGGCGAGCTGGGCGCGGATCAGGATCGACATGCCGCCGCCGATCAGTCCGGCGACGATCGCGAACACCAGGTACATCGTGCCGATGTCCTTGTGGTTCGTCGAATAGACGAAGCGGCGCCACCCCGTGGGATGGTGCTCGTGGCCGTGATCATGCGAGTGATCGTGGCCATGGCCGTGTCCGTGGCTGTGATCGTGCTTGTGATCGCCGTGAGAGTGTGTCGTCGCCATGGATGCGGTCCTTCGTTTGACGTCGGGGCCGTCCGGATTCCGGACGGCCGCTGTTTCACTAATCCGATCGATCAGGCCGGAAGCCCGATCAGTTCTTCAGGTCCGCGGTCGGGGCCTGAGCGACGGCGACGGGCGCGGGCGGGCCGTCGCCGTTGCTGGCAAACTTCTTCTTCGCCTCCTCGACCCACTTGGCGAAATTCTCCTTCGACACAGCCTGCACCGCGATCGGCATGAAGCCGTGATTCACGCCGCAGATCTGGTTGCACTGGCCGTAGTAGGTTCCCGGTGTGTCGATGCGCACCCACTTCTCGTTGACGCGCCCTGGATTGCCGTACTCCTGCACGCCAATGGCCGAGACGAACCAGCTGTGCATCACGTCGCTGCTGGCGATCAGCAGGCGCACCGTGACGCCGACCGGCAGCACGACGGGATTGTCGACTTCGAGCAGCCGCTGCTGGCCCGGCTTGATGTCCTTGTCGGGGATCATGTAGCTGTCGAACTTGATGTCACCGTGGTCGGGATATTCGTAGGTCCAGTACCACTGATGCGCCGTCACCTTCAGCGTCATCTCCGCGTTCTGCGCCTTGTCCATGAAGTAGAGCAGCTTGAACGACGGGATCGCGATGGCGACCAGGATCAGCACGGGCACGACCGTCCAGATCACCTCGATCAGCGTGCTGTGCGAGGTCTTCGACGGCGTCGGATTGTTCGCGGCGTTGAAGCGCCAGATGATGTAGCCGAGCAATCCCAGAACGAACACCGCGATCGCGGTGATGATCCACAGCACGAAATCGTTGTGGAACCAGTAGATGTCGCGGGCCACAGGAGAGACGGGCTTCTGCAGCCCGAGCTGCCACGGCACCGGCTTGTCCGCCAGCGCGCTTCCCATTCCGGCGAGCAGCGCCGCCGCACCTGCGACCGCGCCTGCGGTCAAGCGTTGTCCGAATTGCATTCTGGCTCTCACCCCGCCGGCTTGAAGTTGCGCGTCATCGCCGTCCTGATCCCCCGACGGTCGACAACGAGGATATCCAAAGGCTTAAGGGGGCCGTTCCGCCCCCGTTCGGCCTAGCATTCTGAGGTGAAGGCTACACGAAGTCAAAGCACTAGAACAAGTCCGAGGCTGTCGCGGCGCCGCATCGCCAACGCACGGCAGGCCACCCGATGCGCGGCGCGCGGGCCGGCGCGTCTTGCGACCAATTGTCGCAAGAGTCAGAGGCCCTTGCTGGACGGAAGCTGCGATTCGGGGTTAATCGGGTGCGTTCGTCCGCAATAATCGGCGCATTAGTTCGGGGTCAGACACCGATTAATGTTAATGCGGGAGGTGATTCGGCATGGCGGTGGCGGCGCAGGGGTGGGACGAGGACGCTGACGTGGTGGTGGTCGGCTCGGGGGCCGCCGGGCTGACGGCGGCGCTGACCGCGGCCGCCGGCGGCGCCCGGGTCGTCATCCTCGAGAAATCCGCAATGCTGGGCGGGACGACGGCCATGTCGGGTGCCGGGATCTGGATTCCGGCCAACCACCACATGCTCGCCGCCGGCATGTCCGACTCCAAGGACGAGGCGCTGACCTACATCCGCGCCGTGGCGCCCGAGGGCTGGCAGGCGGTCGAGGACGCGCTGTGGCGCGCCTTCGTCGATCATGCGCCGGAAACCCTGGAGTTCATCGAGCGTCACACGCCGCTCGCCTTCGAACTCGTGCATCATCCCGATCTCTATTCCGAGGCGCCGGGCGGCAAGTACAACGGCCGCATGGTCTCGACGCTGCCGATCAGCCGCAATCTGCTCGGCCGCTGGCGCGACCGCATCCGCCCCTCGACCGTGCCGCACCTCTTCACCTATGACGAGCTCAGACTCGGCACGCTCATGGAACGTCCGGTCTGGTCGATCTTCAAGCTCGGCCCGCGCCTGATCTGGCGCTTCCTGACGCGGCGCGTCGCCATGGGCAACGGGCTCGTCACCGGCCTCCTCAAGGGCTGCCTCGACCGCGGCTGCCACATCGTCGCCGAGGCGCGCGCGCGCCGCCTGATCGAGTCCGAGGATCGCATCGCCGGCATCGAGGTCGAGTTAGCCGACGGCACACGGCGCATCCGCGCGCGCCGCGGCGTGGTGCTCGCGACCGGCGGCTTCGAGTGGAACGCCGCGCTGCGCGAGCGCTACTTCCCGGGCGAGACCTGTCTGATCGGCGCGCCCGACACCAACACGGGCGATGGCCACGCGATGGCCGAGGCGGTCGGCGCGCGGCTCGAGCGCATGGACCAGGCGAACATCTACCCCTCGACGATCGCGACCTACGAAGGGCGGCGCCACGCACAGCCGCTCTATGACATGACGCAGCCGCACAGCATCCTGGTGAACCGCGATGCCAGGCGTTTCGTCAGCGAGGGCGAGCCCAATGTCGGCGTGGCGCTCGACGCGCGCGATCCCGCGAGCGGCCAGCCGATCCACATGCCTGCCTGGCGCATCTTCGATGCGCGTTTTGCGGCGAACAACAGCCTGGCCATGCGGATTGCCCGCAGCGAGAAGGGCTGGCTGCGCAAGGCCGACGATCTCGCGACCCTCGCGCGCATGACCGGGCTCGACGCCGGGCAGCTCGGCGCGACGGTCGCCCGCTTCAATTGCTTCGTGCGCCAGGGCAAGGACGACGATTTCCGGCGCGGCGAGACGGCGTGGGAGCGCTTCTACTCCGGCGACATGGAAGGCTCGGGCGTCAACAGCGCGCTTGGCACGATCGAAGAGCCGCCCTTCTATGCCATGCCCTTCCCGCGCGCGCTGCTGGTGACCAAGGGCGGGCCACGGACGAACGAGCGCGGCCAGGTGCTGCGCGCGGATGGCAGCCGGATCGCCGGCCTCTATTGCGCCGGTGTCGCCATGGCCAATCCGATCGGCTCGAAGGCGGTCGGCGCCGGCACGACGCTGGGCCCTTGCCTCACCTGGGGCCGCATCTGCGGCCTCAACCTGCTGCGCGAGAACGTCTAGCCGGTTGTCGAGCTCGCCCGTCGCGTCAGACGCCGACGCAGCCGGCGCATCGCGAGCCATACCAGCACCACGACGATTGGCACGCTGACGCCGAGCGCGACATCGATGTCGAGCGCGACGCCGAACGGCTTGGCTGCCTTGAGAACGTGGCCAAGCAGGCCGATCAGGTAATAGCTGAGCACGACCACCGACAACCCCTCGACGGTCTCCTGAAGGCGAAGCTGGAGCTGCGCACGCCGGTCCATCGAGCTGAGCAGCGCGCGGTTCTGATCCTCGAGGGCGATGTCGACGCGCGCACGCAGGATCTGGCTCGCGCGCGACACGCGCAGCGCGAGCGCCTCCTGGCGTGCCGCGACGGACTGGCAGGTCTGCATGGCAGGAGCGAGGCGCCGTTCCATGAACTGGCCGATGGTGGTGACCCCTTCGATGCGCCCCTCGCGCAGCTCGTCGATGCGCTGCTCGACCAGCGCGTAGTACGCGGCCGCCGCGCCGAAGCGATAGCTCGTCCCGGCTGCGAGCCGCTCGATGTCGGCAGACAGGCGCGACAGCCGCTCGAGCAGGCCGCGCTCGTCCTGCGCCGCCGCACCGCCCGTCATCGCGTCGGTCAGCTGGACGAGCGCTCCGTCGATCTCGGCGATCTTGGGTCCGGCGGCGCGCGCGGGCGGAAATGCCAGCAGCGCCATCATCCGGTAGGTTTCGATCTCGAGCACGCGCTGGATCAGTCGTCCGGCCTGGGCTTCGCGCAGTCCGAGGTCGCGCACGAGGAAGCGCGAGTAGCCATCGTCGCGAATGCGGAAGTCGCTCCAGACCTCGGCGCCGCCGTCGAGCACGCGGCTGCCGGCGAGCGGAACGCCGACGAAGAATTGCGCGACCCGCGCGCGATCGACCCCACGGTCATCGGGCGTCCCCGCTTCGAATCCGACATGGGCAGCCACGAGCACCATGCCGTCGAGGGACTCCAGCCAGGCCGACGGCACATGCGCAATGGCCGGAGCCGCGAACGGATCCGCACCGGCCTCGGTCAGGGCCGGCAGGAAGAATGTGTAGGTCGCAAATTCGGTATGCCGCTCCCATTTGAGCCGAAGGCCACGGACCCCGGCGCCGAGATCGGCGGTGAAGTGAGTCGCATCGGCGGGAGGCGGCTCGATGCCGAACGCGCCGCACAGCCCGGCCAGCAGGGCGTGCTGGCTGGCCGCGCCGCCGCGATCGGCGAGCAGCGCCAGATGCGAGATGCGCGCGGGCGCATCCACGGTCATGAACGGCCGCGCGTGCGCTTCAGCGCCGAGGCGCGCGCGCAAGGGATGATCGGTCGGCCGCACCTCGCGCGGCGAATGCGCAGCGAATCCCGTCCCGCCATTGGCTTTCGTCACGGCTTCCCCCATATTCCAAGGATGCGACTAGGATGGTGCGTGGACGCTGCCTGTGTCCAGCCGCCCGGCCGAGGAGTTCTCCATGTCCGATCTCGCCAAGACCGACGATCTCTTCTTCAACCACGCCGGCCTCGACCGCGCCCGCATCGAGACCGTGCTGGGCGACGCGCTGAACGGCAGCGACGATGGCGAGCTGTTCCTCGAGTATCGCCAGTCCGAGAGCCTGAGCTTCGACGATGGACGCTTGAAGGCCGCGGCCTTCGACACGGCCCAGGGCTTCGGCCTGCGCGCGGTCAGCGGCGAGACGGCCGCCTACGCGCACGCCTCGGAGCTCAGCGAGGCGGCAGTCAAGCGCGCGGCCGAGACGGTCAAATCCGTGCGTTCGGGCCGTAGCGCCAGCTGGGCGGATGCGCCGCACGGCACCAATCGGTCGCTTTACGCCGACGACAATCCGCTGACGCTCATGCCGTTTGCCGACAAGGTCAAGCTGCTCGGCGAGATCGACGCCTATGCGCGCGGCAAGGACAGCCGCGTGCGCCAGGTCAGCGCCGCGCTGCTCGGATCCTGGCAGGCAGTGCAGATCATGCGCGCCGACGGACAGCGCGTCGCCGACATCCGCCCGCTCGTGCGCGTCAACGTGTCGATCGTGGTCGGCGAAGGCGACCGCCAGGAAAGCGGCAGCTACGGCATGGGCGGACGCATGAACTATGCGAGCTTCGTCACGCCAGACCGCTGGCAGGCGGCCGTCGACGAGGCGCTGCGCCAGGCGCTGGTCAATCTCAGCTCGGTCGCGGCGCCGGCCGGCGAGATGCCGGTCGTGCTCGGGCCCGGCTGGCCGGGCGTGCTGCTGCACGAGGCGATCGGCCATGGCCTCGAGGGCGATTTCAACCGGCGCAAGACCTCGGCATTTGCCGGCCTCATGGGTCAGCGCATCGCGGCACAAGGCGTCACCGTGATCGACGACGGCACGCTGCCCGACCGGCGCGGCTCGCTGACGGTCGACGACGAGGGCACGCCGTCGCAGCGCACCGTGCTGATCGACGATGGCATCCTCGTCGGCTACATGCAGGACCGGCAGAATGCGTCGCTCATGGGCATGAAGCCGACCGGCAACGGACGGCGCCAAAGCTATGCGCATCATCCCATGCCGCGCATGACCAATACCTACATGCTGTCGGGCAGGCAGACGCGCGACGAACTGATCAAGTCGGTCAAATCGGGCCTCTACGCCGTCAATTTCGGCGGCGGCCAGGTCGACATCACCTCCGGCAAGTTCGTGTTCTCGGCATCGGAGGCCTATCTGATCGAGGACGGCAAGATCGGCCCGGCGGTCAAGGGCGCCACGCTGATCGGCAACGGGCCCGACGTACTCACCAAAATCCGCATGGTCGGCAATGACATGGCGCTTGACGACGGCATCGGCACCTGCGGCAAGGACGGCCAGGGCGTGCCGGTCGGGGTTGGCCAGCCGAGCATGCTGATCGAGGGACTGACCGTCGGGGGCACCGGCAAGTAAGCCTAAAAAACCCTCCCCCGCCCGGCCGGGTCAGCCTATAGTCTCGGCAAGTCAAGGCGTTGGGCGAACCAGGGCCTTGAGCAACGCAATGCGTTGGGCGGGCCAGAGTGTCGGACAAGTATAATTTCGCGCGGCTGACCGTTCTGATCGCGGACGATAACCGGCACATGCGCCAGGTCGTGGTCGGCATCCTGCGCGGTTTCGGCTTCCGCAACATCATCGAATGCGACGACGGCTCCGACGCCTTCGCCGAAATGCGCGCCAATGCGGTCGATCTCGTGCTGTGCGACTGGATCATGGAGCCGCTCGACGGCTACGACTTCACGCGCCTCGTGCGCACGGCGAGCGACAGCCCCAACCCGTTCGTGCCGATCATCATGCTGACCGGCCACACCGAGGTCTTCCGCGTGATGCAGGCGCGTGACGCCGGCATCACCGAATTTCTGGCCAAGCCGGTGTCCGCCCAGACGTTGTGGCGGCGCCTGGTGGCCGTGATCGATCACCCCCGCCCCTTCGTGCGTGCGCCCCACTATGTCGGACCCGACCGGCGGCGTCGCGCCAAGCCTGACTATGACGGGCCCGAACGCCGCGGCCAGCCGGTCCAGACGACCGGTGCCACCGGTCAAAGTGCAGGCGCCAAGATAGCGACACCGGCCAGCGGCAACGCCGCCGCCGGAACTTGAGGGAGACTGACCCGTGAGCCAGCCGCCGACCAAGGTCGAGATCATCATGCCGCCCAATCTGATCAAGGCAAAAGCCTCGATGCCCGGCGGCCTTTCCGAGAAGGAAGCGATCAAGCGCGGCGACGCCAAGGTCCAGGAGCTGGCCGCCAATTATGTCGACTGGGCGAAGGCCGACGTCGACGAGCTGCAAGTGCTGATGCGCGCGCTTCTCCAGGAGAAGGACGAAGAAGGGCGCCGCGTCGCCGTGCGCAAGCTCTACAAGAAGGCGCACGACATCAAGGGCCAGGGCGGCACCTTCGACTTTCCGCTCGTCACCATGATCGGCGATTCGCTGTGCAACTACATCGAGAGCCTGGGCGAGGATACCAACGTGTCGACCGAGGTCGTGGTCATGCACGTCGAGGCGGCGCGGCTGATCCTGATGCGCGAGGTCAAGGGCATGGGCGGGCAGACCGAGCAGCAGCTGCTCGACGGCTTGCGCAAGGTCGTCAAGAAGACGACCAAGGCCCAGCCGACGGGCTGACCCAGCCGAGCGTCGGGCTTACGGCGACGCGACCGGCTCGACCCAAAGGCGCCAGCGACGAAACGCCTCGCGATAGACGGCGCCGAGACCGAACAGCAACACGGCGCAGGGAACGGCGGGGCCGATCCACGGAATGGACGCGCCAAGCACCGTGACTGCAATGCCGACGGCGAGCGCCACCAAGCGCCAGCCTGCGCCCATCGGCCAGGAACGGCCGACGGCACCGAGACCGAGCCTGCCGAGATGGAGCGCCCCGACCGCCAAGGCGAGCGGCAGCGACAACAGGTAGACGGCGACCAGCGGCACGGCCATGACAGAGCCGATTACCGTCACCAGCGCGAAGGCCGCCGCCATCGGCAGACCGAACAGCAGAGCGAGGCCGAGACCGAGCGTCGACCAGGGGTGCGCGGCGATCGCGTTCGATGCCCCGGCAGTGAAGTTAGGGAAGGCCGCGACCGCGATCAGGGCGATCGCCGCTGCCAGCAATCCGATGCCGATGGCGACGACGGCCACGACCGCGCCGACGATACCGACAAGGCGCGTCGGCCAGACCACGCCCTGATGCTCGACGCCGCTGAGGCGCGCCGCGGCATCGATGCGGGCGGGCTCGGGACTGTGATAGGTCACGCGTCCCTTGACGACGGCATCGGGCAGCACGTCGATCGATGCGGCATAGATGTCGACGTCGCCCGCGATCTCGCCGCCGAGCGCCACGCGCCAGCCGACGATGCGCACCGTGCCGCCGATCTGTCCCGCGGTTTCGACGCGCGCGCCGGCAAGCCAGGCATTGCCCGCGACCACGGCCGACGGCGCGAGCCTGATCGACAATCCGGTCGCCGCCAGGTCGCCGCCGACCACTCCCGACACGGCGATGCGGCCGGCCGCCACCAGCGCATCGTCGTCGACGCGCGCCCCGATGTCGACGATCGCTCCGCTCGCCACCGCGCTGCCGCGCACGCGTCCGTCGATCACGACATGCCAGCCGGCAAAGACGTCGCCATCGATCTCACCATCGGCGGCGAAAGCGGATGTCGCCAGCAGCATCATGGCGAGCAGGTGGCACCACATCGCGCTCATGTGTCTGGCATTGCCAGCATCCCGCGCAAGGGAAAAGGCCCTAATACGCGTGCTCGGCGAAGATCGGATCGACCGACTTGTCCCAGCGCGTCTCGAACGATTCGAGCAGCTCCTCAGCCGGCGTGACGCCGCTCTCGGCGATGTGGGACAGCGAGTCGAGGAAGTGCGTCTCGTTCTCGCCCCAGCGGTCCTTGCGGCCGCGCGCCTGCAGGCCGTTGCGCGCGATCTCGACGACCTGCTTGGCGACCCCCTGGAGCGGCTTGCCGCGGAACGTCGTCTTGAGTGCCTGGCGCGGCACGTCGCGACGCAGCGCCGCGTGCTCCTCGCTTGTCCAGTCCCGGACCAGGTCCCAGGCCGCGTCGAGCGCGGTCTGGTCGTAGAGCAGGCCCGTCCACAGCGCCGGCAGCGCGCACAGGCGCCGCCATGGGCCGCCATCGGCGCCGCGCATCTCGAGATAGCGCTTGAGGCGCACCTCGGGGAACACGGTCGTCATATGATCGGTCCAGTCGCCCATGTCCGGGATCTCGCCCGGCAGCGCCGCGAGCCTGCCCTTGAGGAAGTCGCGGAACGAATGGCCCGCGACGTCGATATAGGCGCCGTTGCGGTAAACGAAGTACATGGGCACGTCGAGCAGGTAGTCGACATAGCGCTCGAAGCCCATGCCCGTCTCGAACACGAAGGGCAGAATGCCGCAGCGGTCGGGATCGGTGTCGGTCCAGATGTGGCTGCGGTAGCTGAGGAAGCCGTTGGGCTTGCCCTCGGTGAAGGGCGAGTTGGCGAAGAGCGCGGTCGCGACCGGTTGCAGGGCCAGGCTGACGCGGAACTTCTTCACCATGTCCGCTTCGTCGGCGTAGTCGAGGTTCACCTGCACCGTGCAGGTGCGCAGCATCATGTCGAGGCCCAGCTTGCCCTTCTTCGGCATGTATTCGCGCATGATCTTGTAGCGGCCCTTGGGCATCCAGGGCACGTCCGCGCGCGGCCACTTGGGATCGAAGCCGAGGCCGACCATGCCGAGACCGAGTTCCGCCGTCACCGCCTTGACCTGGTCGAGATGCTCGTGCACCTCGTCGCAAGTCTGGTGGATCGTCTTGAGCGGCGCTCCCGACAGCTCGAACTGTCCGCCCGGCTCCAACGTGATCGCGCAGTCGCCTTTGCCGAGCGCGATCGCTCTGCCCATCTCCTCGATCGGCTCCCACTTGAAGCGCCGGAGACCGTCGAGCAGCTTGCCGATGCCGCGCGGTCCCTCATAGGGCGCGCGCGTCAGATCGTCGGTGCGGAAGACGAATTTCTCGTGCTCGGTGCCAATGCGCCATGCATCGGCCGGCTTGTTGCCGGATTCGAGATAGCTGACGAGTTGTCGCTTGTCGGTGATCTTGTCACCGCGCTGGGTAGGCGGACGAGACATGACGCTCCGACTATATGGGTGACGCGGGGGGCCGGCGCAACCGCCAAGTCTTTCGACGCTTGGACCGATCGCGGATCAGCGCCAATCGCCGATCATGGCCTGCCGGCAAGCAAGCGCCGCGATTGCCGCGGTGTCGGCCCGGAGCACACGCGGCCCCAGGCTGACCGGCGTAACAAAGGGTAGTTTCAAAAATGCGTCAAGCTCCGCGTCGGCGAAACCACCCTCGGGTCCGACCAGGATCGCCTGCGGGCCCTGCGCGCCGTCGCGGCCGAGCGCGCCCAGCGCCTCGGCGATCGGCGGCGCCGCGCGCCGCTCGATACACGCGATGAGGCGCCGGTCCGGTGGCCACACCTCCAATCGTCGATCGAGCCTGACCGCTTCGCGCACCACCGGCACCGTCAGCCTTTCGCTCTGTTCCGCGGCCTCGATCGCGTGGGCCTGGAGCCGCGCGACATTGACCCGCTCGACCACGGTATATTGTGTCAAGACTGGTTGCAATTCAGAAATGCCAAGTTCGGTCGCCTTCTCGGCTACGAAGTCGACGCGCTGGCGCTTGATCGGCGCGAACAGCAGCCAGAGGTCGGGCTCGGTCGCCTGCGGCCGGCGCCGTTCGGCGATGCTCAGCTCGGCTGCCTGCTTGCCGAGACGCCGGATGCGCGCGGCGAACTCGCCGTCGCGGCCGTTGAACAGCGACACCCTATCATCGGCCCCGAGACGCAGCACATTGCGCAGATAGTGCGTCTGCTCGGCACCGAGCGCGATCTCGGCGCCTTCGCTCAGGTCCTCGGTGACATAGAGGCGGGCGGCGCTGTCGCTCGTCATGGTCGCTGGGTTCCGATAGTGCTGGCTGAAGGCGCGGTGGCGCGGCAAGATTACGCCATGAGCGAGCGCGCCGAAACCGCGCGGCGTCATTTCTCCGACATCCGCGCCGACGACTGGGTCGAACGCTTCCTGCCCGCGGCGATCCGCCCCTATGCGCGGCTCGCGCGCCTCGACCGGCCGATCGGGACCTGGCTGCTGCTTCTGCCGTGCTGGTGGGGCCTAGCGCTCGCAGCCCCCGGCTGGCCCGATCCCTGGCTCGTGCTGGTTTTCGCGATCGGCGCGATCACCATGCGCGGGGCGGGCTGCACCATCAACGACATCGCCGATCGCGAGTACGACGCGCAAGTCGAGCGCACGCGCTCGCGCCCGCTGCCGAGCGGCGCCGTGACGCTCGGTCAGGCCTTTGTCTTTCTCGCGCTTCAGCTCGCCATCGGCCTCGGCGTGCTGCTCACGCTCAACTGGGCTTCGCTGCTGCTGGGTGCGGCCTCGCTGCTGCTGGTCGCGATCTATCCCTTCATGAAGCGCGTGACCTACTGGCCGCAATTCGTGCTCGGCCTCGCCTTCAACTGGGGTGCCTTGCTCGGCTGGGCGGCCGTCACCGGCGGGCTCGACTGGCCGGCGGCCGTGCTCTATGTCGGCGGCATATTCTGGACGCTCGGCTACGACACGATCTACGCCCACCAGGACAAGGCGGACGACATCAAGATCGGCGTCAAGTCGCTGGCGCTCAAGCTCGGCGAGCGCACACGACCCTTTCTCGCGCTGTTTTATGCCGCTGCGACCCTATGTTTCGGCATGGCGGGCGCGATGACCGGCATAGCCTGGCCGTTCTACGCGGCACTCGGCTGCGGCGCCGCGCAGCTCGCCTGGCAGGTCGCCCGGGTCGAGCCTGACCGGCCTGACGACTGCCTGGCCAAGTTCAAGTCGAACCGGTTGTTCGGGCTGATCCTTTTTGCGGGCATTGCGATCGGCCGCGCGCTCGCATGATTCGTGGCTCGTCCGATGCCGCCGATTTCGTGCTGAGGCAAACCGCGCTGGGGCATCCAGCGCTGGTGCCGGAGATCGCGCTGCGGCTCGCATCGGATGCCCTGCCGCTGTGGCACGCCACCGAGGAGGTTTTGTCCGCGGAAGGATTGCCGCCGCCCTACTGGGCCTTCGCCTGGCCGGGCGGCCAGGCGCTCGCGCGCCACATCCTCGACCATCCGGAGACGGTCGCCGGCAAGCGCGTGCTCGACGTCGGCGCCGGCAGCGGCATTGCGGCGATCGCCGCTGCCAAGGCCGGAGCGGCGCGCACGACTGCCATCGAGATCGATCCCTTCGCGATCGCGGCACTGCGGATCAACAGCGGCGAGAACGCGGTCGCTATCGAGATCCTCGAAGTCGATCCGATCGGCCGATCGGATCTCGCAGCCGACATCGTGCTGATCGGCGATCTCTGCTACGAGCGGCCGATGGCCGATCGCCTCGTGCCCTGGCTCAAGCAGCTCGCGGGCGCCGGCACGCTCGTCCTGCTCGGCGATCCCGGCCGCGCCTATCTGCCCAAGGCGGGACTCGTCGAGGTCGCGCGCCACCTCGTGCCGACCAGCCGCGAGCTGGAAGACCGCGAGATCCGCGAGACGGTGATCTGGCGCCTGGCGGGGTGACTGCCCCGTCACCGTCTCACAAGTGAGTTTCGGTCACACATTCATCTCGAGGACACGATGACCAAACCACTCACTGGCAAAATCGCTCTGGTGGCCGGCGCCACGCGGGGCGCGGGGCGCGGCATCGCCGTCGAGTTGGGCGCGGCCGGCGCGACCGTCTACGTCACGGGGCGGTCAACCAGGTCACAGCGCTCCGAGATGAATCGCGCCGAGACGATCGAGGAGACGGCGGCACTGGTCGACGCCGCCGGCGGGCGCGGCATTGCCGTCAAGGTCGATCATCTCGTGCCGGAACAGGTCCGAGCGCTCGTCGAGCGCATCGAGAGGGAGCAAGGCGCGCTCCACATCCTGGTCAACGACATCTGGGGCGCTACCCGGATGGAGTGGAACAAGACCGTGTGGGAGTCGGACCTGACCTACGGCCTGCACCAGCTCCGTCTCGCCATCGACACACACGCGATCACGAGTCATTTCGCCATTCCCCTGCTCCTCAAGCAGAAGGGCGGCCTTGTCGTCGAGGTGACGGACGGCACTGCCGAATACAACGCAACCAACTACCGCGTCTCTTTCTTCTACGACCTGGCGAAGGCGGCAGTCGGCCGCATGGGTTTTTCGCTGGCGCGTGAGCTGAAACCGCATGGTGCGACCGCCGTGCTGCTGACACCGGGCTGGCTCAGGTCGGAGGCGATGCTCGACGTCTACGGCGTCACGGAGAGCAACTGGCAGGACGCGATCAAGCGCCAGCCGCACTTCGCGATCACCGAGACGCCGCATTTCGTCGGCCGCGCCGTGGCGGCGCTGGCCCAGGATGCCGATGTCGCGCGCTGGAACGGCCAGTCGCTGTCGAGCGGACAGCTCGCCCAGGTCTACGGCTTCACCGATCTCGACGGCAGCCGGCCCGATGCCTGGCGCTACCTCGTCGAGGTGCAGGACGCGGGCAAGCCGGCCGACGTCACGGGTTATCGCTGACGCCGGGCTTGGGGCAAAAAAAGACACACAGCCGATCTAGCCGAGATCAATGAGTTGACCTGCCGGCCCATATTGAGAGCCCGGTAGCGCGACGGATTTCGCGGACCTCTGAAAGCCCTCCAGCGTTAGACTGAACTTTGCCCGAATTTTGACCAAGCCACTGATGTGACTCGCGTTTGTCTGCGGGTCCTGACTACAGGCTGGGCTTGACGGCGAGCAGATCGAGTGCGCGGCGCTGGATTTCGGTCGGGGTGGCGAGCACCGGGAAGGAGGCTGCGCGGCCGAAGCGGACGGTGTTGCGGGTGAGCGTGGCGAGATCGGCGAGCAGCGAT
>Ga0194121_10000536_pt1 | contig 67031 bp, 70 predicted proteins | sample TA2MahCa50mmetaG_FD_148609 | JGI IMG/M metagenome (GOLD analysis project Ga0194121, IMG submission 148609) | Freshwater microbial communities from Lake Tanganyika, Tanzania - TA2015020 Mahale Deep Cast 50m | ecosystem: Environmental > Aquatic > Freshwater > Lake | place: Tanzania: Lake...
AATAGACTATGCCCCACCCGGCTGAAGTGAGCCAGCTGAGCGTGCGGGCATAGGCCAGGTCCTTGACCGAGTAGCGGACGGAGGTGATTTCTTCGAGACAGCGCAAGCAAGCGCGAGTTCCATTACGGGGATGTGAAGAGCTGTCTTTACGGTTTGTCTGGAGCGAGTGGGAATGGGGCCTGCTCAGATCAACAGCGGCCGCTATGAGCAATTGGACTCTGAGCTGTGGGCGTGATACTGTGTAACACGCTACGAATTACTGACTCCTCTCGCGCTCTTCTGTTACGGTTCTCGGGCGAATCGTTTGTTATATTTCCGGCGTGGAGGAGTGATTCCGGAATCACCCTGCGTTTTTGGTATGAGTGACCCGGCGCCTGTGGAGAATGTTTCGGGGGCTGTCGTGGGTACATCAGCGGCGCGAATGTCTCACGCGAGTTACCTCAGGAGGATGGCCATGAATAGGACGGCATTTGTCAGAAGTGTGCAATTGAAGAAGCGCAAGCGCAATCGTGCACGGAAACCGAAAATTCGCTGGGAAGTGCTGGGGCTGTCCGGGTCTCAAAGGCTAGGGCACGGGGAGGTGGCTTCTATTGATTCAATTCGACAAGTGGTGTCGTCCATGGCCAGCCTGGGTCTTGGACAAGGTACGCGTTCCCGCATAAAGGGTGCGGCGTCGGAAGAGGTGTCGCAGGTCCGTGCACGCATGGCACGGCGCCGAGAAGCGACCGAATAATCGATCACGGTCGTTATCGAACGGCAGATCGGCAGAGAGTGCCAAGGAGGGGCTTATCGGACGCGGAAGCAAAACAACGTCGGCGAAGCGAGACCGTGAAAAAGCCTTGCAGAATGTCCGCAAGGAAAAAGACGCGAAGCGCGCCCTGCGCAAGGCGGAGAAAGACGCGCGGCCTGTTACGCACGATGGAGAAGATCCGGATTTAGCCGGGCTGCGATGGGGGCCGCAAGAGCCGCTCTACTAATTAGCCTATTCGCTTGGATGTGGTCCTGAATATGGCGACCGATTAGTGTGGGAACGGCTGTTCTTGTCCGCATTTCCAACAAGCGGGGAATTGACTCGTGTGATGCTCACCGCATCCGGCACAGGTCCATATGTTTTGGTTCGAAGCCAGTATCACCAGACCGTCTTCAAGTAACTGCCTCGCCCGATCGGCGTCCTCGTTGTGGATCACCCAGAGCTCCGGGAAAATCTCGGTAAAGGGAATCTCTCCAGCCAGGCTCGAAGAGCGCTGATTCTTGATCTTGCAAGGAATACCGGCCTGCTCAAGGCACTCCTCCCGCATCTCGACCTCGAATAAATGTTGCGACACGAAGACCTGTTTCATTCGGCCCCGCTGCGTTGAGACGGATTGATGGGTTGCCGTGGTGAGTCTGGGATGTGAAGGGTGGATGTACAGCGGGCACAGGAGGCATTCATAGGGGGGGTTAACAACCCTTGAACTTGTTGGTTCGACACTGCTGTGAGAGCCGCTTGGCTTCGGTGATTTGTGCTGGAGTCATGCGCTGGGCGACATCGTGTAGATTTTCTTCTGCCTGTTTTTTTTCCTCGCCCTGCATGTGTGCGGCGGCAAGGCTCACCCATATATAGGCCCGGACATAGTCCGGTGGTCCACCTAGCCCAGCGAAATACAGTTCGGCCAGGTTGTTTTGCCCAATCGGGTGGCCCTGCGACGCGGCTTTTTCGTACCACACTCGCGCCTGAACATGGTCCTGCTTCACTCCCCGCCCCTTGGTGTACAGATCTCCGAGTTTCACCTGCGCCTCCGTGTCCCCTTGGTGAGCCTGTATCTCGAGCGCCTGCAGGTCTTTTTGGCTCGGCGGTGAAAACGCGGCTACCGGCCCAACGGGAAGGATAAGCAGTGCCAGAAACATGCTGCGCGGGATTAGCATGACTGGCGGAGTATGGCGTGCGCAGGAAGAGATCGTCAAGACCAAAGACAGCAAGACAGGCTGGTTTCAGCTGAATACCACTTTGTTTACGGCTGGAGATTTGCCGAACCCGATTTACACCTATCTGTTGTGCCCCACTTAAGATTTGGACAGGTAGAATAGGTCAGGAGGGATCATGGAAGCGACAATCAAACCGGTCCAGAATGGGCGTGGGCGGAAGCGGCGGTGGCTGGCGGAGCAGAAGCTCGCGGTCTTGCAAGAGTGGAAGAACGGAATCCCCCTGGAGGAGGTCTGCCGGAAGTACAGTGTGAACGCGGCCCAGATGTATCGCTGGAAGCGGAGCCTCGATCAAGGGCTCAAGGAGTCCGGCGAGCTGGTGCCCAAGAGCCAGGTCCTGGGGCTCCAGAAGCGGGTCGAGGAACTGGAGCGGGCTCTGGGGCGGAAGGCCTTGGAAGGGGATCTTTTTAAAAAAGTCTACGAGCTCAAGGGGCTCAGATTACCCGAGGGGACAGAAGATGGCTGGTACGGAGCACCGGCTGTTCGATGGCGTTCGCATGCCGGACGTTCAACAAGCCTCAAAGGTGGCTCTACTACCGCCGCCGGCGCGGGCGTGGATGAAAGTTTCCGCGATTCACAGTGGCTGACGGTCCTCTGGCCATCTGGGCTGCGCTCGTGGAGATTCACTCCACCGGGGAGGAGCAGCGGTGCTAGATCCACAAGCTCACTAACGTCCTCGATGCTTTGCCCAAGAAGGCCCAGGCCACTGCGGTCGAACGCCTCAAGGCGATGCCCTATGCTGAAACGCAAACGGAGTGTGAGCGACAGCGCGACGCCTTCCTTCACCAGTACCGCAAGACGGATCCGAAGGCCGTGGACACGCTGCTACGCAATTGGGACCACATGGTCACGTTCCGCGCGTTTCCGAAAGAACACTGGATTCACATCAGAACGATGAACATTGTAGAGTCGCTCGTCGCTACAAGCATGTGGAGGGCACCCAGGCGATCATCTGGAAAATCCTCCGGGTGGCCGAGCAGGCATGGCGCAAACTCAATGTGTCAGTGTTGCTGCCACTCGTTGCCTCCGGTGTGCTGTGCAAAGATGGGGGGATGATCCAGACAGGCAGTGTGATGTGCGCAGGAACGATCAGACCACAAGAGGACCGCCGTCTGAATCCTATTTACACACCTATTGACAGGACCTCAGAGGCAGCTTGGAACATCTCAGTAACGGAACTCATTTCAAGTAGGATTTTGGGGTACGAGCTTATTCTGAAAGCGTAGGCTAATCTCATGACCTGTTTGAACCCCTTCCTTGATCATCTACGGGTGCGCCGTGCGCCAGTTTTTGCCGACACCGAGATCAACCTTCAAAGGAACCGATAAACCTAACTGCTGTCCCACTGCTTCCATTTCGTGCCTCACCACCCGTTTTGTTTCGTCCAAGTCATGGTCTGGCACTTCGAAGATCAACTCGTCGTGGACTTGGAGGATCATTTTCACATGCGGCAGTTTATGGTGAAGGACACGGTGGACGTTGATCATGGCGACTTTGATCAGGTCTGCTGCTGAGCCTTGGATGGGACTGTTCACCGCCATGCGTTCACCGAAGCCTCGCTGCACCGGATCGCTGCTCTGGAGTTCGGGAATGGGCCGGCGACGGCCCAAGATCGTCGTCGTATAACCTTTCTCCTTACCATCGGCGATGTTCCGGTCCATGAGGGCGCGCACGGCTGCAAACTTTTCGAAGAACGTATCGATGTATTTCTTGGCCTCAGCCTGCGAGACACCGATGTTTTGTGACAATCCAAACGGACTGATGCCGTAGACAATCCCGAATACCACGGTCTTGGCCGCACGGCGCATGTCTCGCGTGATCTGGCCGGATGGGAGGCCGAAGATTTCCATGGCCGTTGTCATATGGATGTCGTCGCCTTTGGCAAAGCCAGCCAGCAGCCGGGGATCTTGCGACAGATGGGCCAGGATGCGGGGTTCGATCTGACTGTAGTCGGCACAGAGCAGTTCGTGGCCCTTCGGCGCGATGAAAGCTTCGCGGATGCGCAGGCCGTAGTCGCCCTTCACGGGAATGTTCTGCAAGTTGGGATCGGTTGAGGAGAGCCGCCCGGTGGCGGCAACGGTCTGATTCAACGACGTATGTAGTCGTTTCGTATCTGCGTGAATGAGTTCGGGCAGCGCATCTACGTAGGTCGATTTGAGCTTGCTGAGACTGCGATAGCTCAGGATCTGCGCCGGCAGATCGTGTTGCGTGGCGAGCTGCGTAAGCGTGTCTTCATCCGTCGAATATCCAGTTTTGGTTTTGCGGAGCGGTTTCAGCCCCAGCTTCTCGAACAAGACCGTGGCCAACTGCTTGGGCGAATTGATATTGAATTCGCCACTGGCTAATTGAGTGATGCTCTCCATCATCCGATCCAGCTGATGCTCCAATTCCTTGCCCAGCGCATGCAAGCCTTCGACGTCCAGTAGAAACCCATTCCGCTCGACTTCAGCCAACACCGGTACCAGAGGTATTTCGACCTCCTGAAATAGGGTGAGACTGCCTTGGTCTCTCAGCTGGTCCAGCATGAGCGGGGTGAGTTGGGCAAGGGCTCTCGCGCCTTCTGCTGTGAACTCACGGGAGCTGCTGTTTTCGTCGAAGAGGGACTTCAGTGCCGGTTCACTTTCATGCCCGCTTAATCGATGGCCTAGGAGTTCTAAAGCAAGGGTATCCAGTTGATGGTCGCGGCGATTGGGATTTAATAGATAGTCGGCGATCATTGTGTCGACATAGGGCGGTGCGAGAGTGACGCCGATGCGGTGGAAGGCCAGCAAGGCAGCTTTCAGGTCGTGCACGGCTTTGGTTCTGGCTGTGTCGTGCAGGAGTGTTGTGATGGGCCTCATGTATTCGCGCACGTCGATCGGGACATAGGCGGTCGTATCACCCGCCGACAATGCGATTCCTTGGACTTCAGCGCGTATGCCGGGTGTGCCGGATAGCTGGCATTGCACGGCCAATGTCGTACCGCTGGGCAGGGATTTGGCAAACGCCTGTGCCGCCTGTTCGCTTTCAATCAACTCAGCTGCGGCTCGCTCCGTCCTCTGGGGCTCGTTCGAAGCCTGTAAAGATTTCAGTAGCGAGGTGAATTCCAGCTCGTGGAGCAGGGCGCTGAGTTGGTCCATATGAGGCGGTGTGATCTGGAACGCGGCTTGATCAAACTCCACGGGACTGTGCGTTTCAATGGTAGCTAGCCTACGGCTCAACCGCGCATTGTCAGTCTGCTCGAGCAAGAGGGCTTTGATCCGCGTCGGCGTCACTTCGTCAACCCGGCGTAACAGTTCCTCAATCGTGCCGAATTGTGCGATCAGCTTCATGGCGGTTTTTTCGCCGATGCCTTTGACGCCGGGAATATTGTCGGAGGCATCGCCCATCAAGCCCATGATTTCGACGACACGGCCTGGTTCCACGCTGAACCGTTCGCGGCATTCGGGTTCACCGAACCACTTTTCTTTGACCGGATCGTAGATGCGAATGTGAGGGGTGAGGAGCTGAAACATGTCCTTATCGCCGGTGACGATTACGACGTTATAACCAGCCTCCTCGGCCTTGTGCGCCAATGTGCCGATCAAATCGTCCGCTTCGTAGCCAACCTGGCGAAGCCCTGGAATGGCTAGCGCTTCGACCACGCGATGAATGTAAGGGATCTGCGCTTTCATTCCGTCTGGCATAGGCGGCCGCTGTGCCTTGTATTCTTTGTATTCTTCATGCCGCAGCGTCGGTCCTTTTTCGTCGAAGGCCACGGCCAATCCGTCCGGCTTATGCTCACGGATGATCTTCAGCAACATTGTGGTGAACCCATAGACGGCATTGGTTTGCAGGCCCTTGGAGTTGTTCAGCGCGGGGAGAGCGAAGAAGGCGCGATAGATGTACGCGCTCCCGTCAATCAGGTAGAAGGTCGGGCGTTTGGCGGTCATGGGTGTTTGTAAGAAATGCTGAGTATCGAGTACTGAGGACTGAGTGACAGGTTTGTTTCCGGAGGAATCTCAACACTCAGTACTTTCGGCTCAGTACTTCCTTATGGGTTTGGTGCGATGATCAACGGGGGCTTGCCGAATTTTTCACGCATGCCGTTGATCGTGTTCAAGATCGCCGATTGTCCAATGAGTTTGGCTTCGAGTTTGCGTTTGCCGGGGAAGTCCAGCATGGAAATGCCGATCAACATGGTCAGAATGCCCTGCCCAGGAAGAAACAGCATCAAAAACCCGACAAAGAGGAAAATTGCGCCGATGGTGTTCTTGACGAGATGGCCGAACACTCGGAGCACCGGATGATGATCCTCCATCCAGGGACGTGGGACACGGATGTCGAAAAAGTCAGCCGGCAGGCGAATCAGGATAAATGGGATCACGATCAATGACCCGACAAAGAACACAATGGAGAGAACGGTGAGAGTGACCAGTGTGTCGGTCGAAACGTACTGTTCGACTGTAGCAAGGAGCCCGTCCATCATCTGACATCCTAGCACGGGCTCCTGTACCCCTCAAGAAGAAGGAGCCGCACGGTATCATCGCGTCCTGGTGTTTACGAAATTGTCAACGGTGGCTATAATCAATCTCGCACATGAATCGTCTTATGCGGTATTCGCTAGCCATTGAGCTTCTGGTATGGGGGACGCTCAGTTCCCTTGCTCTCGCTTACGCAGGCGACCAGCCTGCATCTGGTGAGGCCCCTGAGATCGAGATCACCAAGAAGGGGCTCGGCAAACAAGTGGTCATCTCTCAAGGGGCGAAAGAATGGTTCATGTTAATCGACGTGACGCCGGATAATTCCGTCGTCCTCCGGCAAGAGAAGGACCGCGATCAGTACCTGATTGATGAAAGTGAAACTCACGATCGAGCGATGACTCAAAGTGAAGTGGATGCCGCGATTGTCGATTACGTCAACAGCGTGAAGACGCGCATGAAGAAACCATAACGCTATGTCACAGCCTCCCAAGTTCGTCATCTTTGCTCATAACGCCACCTACGACAAGCTGCATCAGGTGGCGACGATCGGCATGACCGCGGCGGCGATGGGCAAAGACGTCATCGTCGTACTGCTGTTTTGGACCATCAAGAAATTGGCGGAGGGCAAGATCGACCACATTGATTTTCCGCCGGAGTACGCCGGGTCTGCCGAAGTAGTTGCCCGGTTATTGAAAGAGAAAAAGATTCCGAAGATTTCAGAGATGTTTCAGGATGCAAAACACGTCGGGAAATTCAGGTTGATCGCGTGCAGTGCCGGCCTGGAATACATGGGCATCGAGAGCCAGGCGGTGGAAACGCGCGTGGATGAAATCATGGGACTCCCTGCCATTTTGAAGCTCACGGAAGAGGCCGAAACAAAACTCTTTATTTAGTAGGATGGTGAAAAAGCCAGCAGCTTTGTTTTCGCATCGTTCAAACCCTCAACGTATGCAACGCTATACGCTTCAGGCGTTTGCTTGCTGCGGCCTCGCTGGCAGCCTTTTGACCATCCTACGGAAATTGTGCTTTTAAAAGCTCTCTTTTGCTCCTGCGCTTCACGCGATACGCGTCACGTTTAACGGCTTTTGGTGATGCCCACCCGGTCGCAGTAGTCCGTCAGTTTGCATTGGCTGCAGAAGGGCGATACAGGTTGGCAGAGATGCTGGCCATAGGGGACCAGTAGGTCGTTGAAGGTGATCCAGTAGCGTGTGGGCAGTCTGTCCCGCAAGGCTTGTTCGCTCTCTTCCGGCGTCTTCGTTTTAATGTAGCCCCACCGGTTGCTGATTCGGTGGACATGGATATCGACGCAGATGCCGGGTTTGCCATAGCCGACCGTGACGACCAAGTTCGCAGTTTTTCTCCCGACTCCTGGTAGCGTCACCAGTTCACCGATGGAATCTGGCACGGTCCCTCCATAGACATCGAGCAGCCGCCGGCAAATCTGATGGATTGATTTGGCTTTGGTCCGGTAGAAACCGACGGGGTAGATCGCCCGTTCAATCTTTTTGATCGAGAGCTTCAACATGGTCTTCGGCGTACGTGCCAGGGCGAAGAGTCGGTGGCTCGCTTCGTTGGTCGTTTTGTCTTTGGTTCGCAGACTCAGGAGGCAGGAAATCAGAATGAGAAAGGGATTGCGATTGGATTCCCGTGCGATGACGCCGATGACCGGTTCTTGCCACTGGCGGATCTCCTGTTTGACGATCCGCATTGCGGCGTGAATCTGGTCCTGACGCATTGGAGGACCGAAGTGAGAACGATGGCCTGGGGACGAGTGAGGGGGCTGCGAGGCCGCGCCGCGTGGTTATTCAGGCTTCCGTTTCGACAACCACTTCTGACGCCGGCGCTGTGCTTCACGTTGCTTCGCTTTTTTTCTGACGCTGGGCTTCTCATAGAAGCGGCGGCGCTTCAGTTCACGGAACAATCCTTCTCCGGCTAGCTTCTTCTTGGCGACCTTCAGCGCTTTTTCTACATTGTTATTGAAGACTTTAATTTCCATCTGTTCCGACTTTCCACTTTCTCAGGCGAGGCCTGGCTGTCTCGAATGAACTGATTCAAATAGCGCTGAAGTCTAACATAGCCCCTTCAGTTCCTCAAGATTTCTTATGACCCTAGTGATTCTTGCCGACAACGAGATGGTAAGCTCTTGATTTAATTGAATATTAGAAGATGTTGTGTGGAGCCCTGCTTCCGCAGCGGCAATGGCCATGATCATTCCGACGGTCATATCAGAACGGACCGCTTGCTTGACCGATGGGAGGCCGGCATGAATCAGTCGCCCAACCCCACAGGCCAATTCCGCGATTTCTAGTGGAATTTCGGTGGCTATGCGGAGCGCCGTCGAAATAGCCTGCGGTCGATGCGGTTCGTGTGGGGGGATTTTATAGGCGCACAGGAGCTGGTTGTATGCATTGGCATCGTCTTGGATTAGTTGGCACAGCCGATGTTGCATCTGAAGCAGGTGTTGTGTCGACTCGATGCCGCCTCCAAGACGAGCGCCCATGAGACCCAGCGAAGCGGCCAATGCGCCGGCCAGCGCTGCCACACTGCCTCCAGCCGGAGTCGGTTCAGACGCCGCTACCGCGTCGAGAAAATCCGAAAGGGCCTGGTCCGTTGGGTTCTGGTTCGCTGTCGCTGCGGCGATTCGCATTTCGAGGACCTGATCTGGATCAAATCGTTCAAGCTGCAGCGCAGCCATGGCAGCCCCATTGAGTGCTGCTTGGGGAAGCAGACCGATGAGTTCACTCCCGGCCACTTCGATACCGAGTTTCACCGCCTCGGTTTGTACGGCCTGAAAGGCTCGGGACATCGGCGTGACGCGATAGTCCGTTAGGTTCATTGCCACCTGCACGATGCCACGGCTTGCCAACTCCACACCGATGGCTTTCAGGCAGGGGAGCCCTCCGTTCGACTGCCGGATGGCTTTGGCGATGGTTTTGGCAATCGACAGGTCGTTCGTCTTGAGATTGACGTTGAAGGCGATGAGTGGCCGACGGACACCGACGACTAGCGCACCGGCTGTGGGATGCAGGTGGGGAGGGCCAAAGTCAGGAAGCCAGGACGGATCTGTGTCGATTCGGGCCGCCAGCCCTCTAAGTCCACCCAGCCGGACCGATTCTAGTTGCCGACGCGCCGGGTGGGAAGCGGCGTCTTCGTAGAGAAATACGGGGATGCCGAGGCGTGTGCCAACTTTCTGGCCCATCCAACGGGCGACGCGAAGACAGTCGGCCATCCCATCGTCGTGCATCGGGACGAACGGCACAACGTCCGTCGCGCCAATGCGTGGGTGAACCCCTTCGTGCTGTCGCAGGTCAATCATCTCTGTTGCCACGGTTACGGCGCGGAGCGCTGCTTCGGCGACCGCGTCGGGCGGTCCGGCAAAGGTGAGGACCGAGCGGTGATGATCGGAATCCGCCGTATGATGCAGGAGCCAGACGTGGGGGACAGACGTCACCGCGGCAAGAAGCGCCTCAATGACGGCGGGGTCACGACCTTCACTAAAATTGGGCACACATTCGATCAGATGCGGCATGGATGTCATTATGAACGAAACGGCGAAGCCGGAGGAGATCGTGATCCCCTCCGGCTTCACTGTAACCGTACCGATCAGATCGGTTTCGTGGTGCCTACTTGGTCTTCTTTACGAAGGCTTTGTAGATCCAGCCGGATTTTGCCTGTTCTTCTTCCAGACCAACCATTTGGTGACCGGTGGTCTCGCACCAAGCCGGCATGTCTTTCTTGATGCCTTCATCGTCGGACAAGACTTCTAGCACTTGCCCCAATGCCAGCTCCTTGATTTTTTTCGACGTCAGGATGATCGGCATCGGACAGAAATATCCCAATGTATCGAGTGTGACATCTGCCTGCATCGTTACGAACTCCTGATATATCAGAACTAAGTAAGGAGGACTGAGAGCCGAGGCTCAGTCCTGTGTCTAGATAAACAAATTCACACTGCCCTGCTTCGCTTCGGCCAGATAGGTTGTGACGCCGGCGAATTGATCGACGCCGTCGATCAGCGTGTCCTTGGTAATACCCATGAGCCCCATGGTCGTGGTGCAGGCGATGAAGCGGACGCCCAAATCCAAGGCCGTCTCCATCAATTCCGGCACTCCCGGCATGCGGTTTTGTTTCATCACCATTTGCATCACCTTGGTGCCGAGGCCGCCGAAATGGAAGCGGGAGAGAGGAAGCGCCTCAGCGCCGCCTTTATTGAGCGCGCCAAACATCCGGCGCAGCCAGTCTTTCGCGCTGCTGGTGGCGCCTTTCTTGCGGATGGCGTTCAACCCCCAGAACGTAAAGAAAATGGTCACCTGCATGCCCATCGCCGCCGCGCCGGTGGCGATGATGAAGGCCGCCATCGCCCGGTCGAGGTCGCCACTTAGCAAGACGATGGTTACTTTCTCGGGCTTCGTTGCTTCGAGTTGCGCCAGCGTCGTCGCCGGCTCAACGTGCGTGGCAAGCATTGGATCACCTCATGTCCTGTGCGTACAATCACATGCGCTTGAACAGAATAGTATGGGGTTCGTGAGGGTGTCAAGAAACGGGCGAGGCCACACCGAACCAGTGGCAGAGCTTGACCTTCCCCGGACCGCTCGTTATAGTCCCAACCAATCGGATGCTGGCCTGGTTCACCAGTTCCATTCCTCATCAATGAGCACGCAGGTACTACCCGAAATCATGTCTGCTAAGGGTGCCCCGCTTTTGGGGTTTTGGTATCCGGCTGTGCCGAGCGACCACCTGCGGTCCGGTTCGATGCAGGGGCTCCAAATGGCGGGGCAGCCGATCGTGCTCTGCCGAGATCGGGAAGGCTGTCTCGGCGCGATGCGGGATATCTGCCCCCATCGCGGCATGCCGCTGTCGTTCGGACGGTTCGACGGTGAGCGGGTGGAGTGCCCCTATCACGGCTGGCAGTTCAACACGAAGGGCCGGTGCCAACGCATTCCGGCATTGCCGGAGGGCTCGCCTTTGCAAATCGATAAAGTCGGCATCGCGACCTACCCTGTCGAAGAGGCCGATGGGATGATCTGGTTGTACCTGCCCGATGAGCGTGGCACCGACATTCCGCTGCCGCCTGTCCCTCGTATGTCGCTTCCCTCCGAACCGAAGCAGTCGTTCCACGTGTCGTTGACCTACACCTGCACGCCGGACGACGGCGTGATCGGGCTTATCGATCCCGTTCATGGACCCTATGTCCATTCGTGGTGGCGCAGCGACGCCAGCATGCATGAAAAAACAAAAATTTATGAACCGATTCCCAATGGATTTCGGATGACATCCCACCGGCCGTCCAAGAACAGTGGCCCCTTTCATTGGCTGGAGCGAGTCTATGGAGGGCCGTTATCGACCACGATCGATTTTCTGCTACCGAACCAGCGAGTGGAGCTCATGCAATGCGGCGCAGCCTGGATGGCCAATCGTCTGATGTCCACGCCCGTCTCCGATATGGAGTGCCGGATCGACTTCTCCGCCTATTGGCGCGGCTTGAATTGGATTCCCTTCGGAGGTGTAATTTTTCGAGCGCTGACGAAAGCCTTTCTCGCTCAGGACGAACGAGCGATGAAGCATCTAGCTGTGGGGCTTCGCCACAAGTCGTCCTCGATGTTTCTGGGCGATGCCGACATGCCGGCCAAATGGTATTACAAGCTGAAGGCCGCGCATTTGGCGTCGGTGCAGACCGGACAGCCGATGGATCATCCGCTCAAGGAGCGGGTCACGTTGCGGTGGCGTAGTTAGCAGGATGCGGGCGCGTACGAGCTAGTTCGTTGAGTTGTCGGTACAGATCAAACTCATTGCTCGCCTGATTTGTTCGCGTGTTCCCAGTATAACGATGGTGTCGCCGGCGAGAAGGGTGGTTTGGGGTGAAGGGTTAGATTTCGTGTCGCTGTCTCTGGTCCAGGTGATGATCGAAGCGCCGGTCAATTGCCGTAGTGCCAGCTGATCGATGGTTTTCCCGATCGCCGACGAATCGTCTTCGAGTCGGCAGGTCTGCACATCTATGTCGCTCAGCGTTCCGCCACGCAGATGATAGGCCAATTCTGGCAGCTCATTGCGGTGCAAGAGCGCGTAGGCTTCCCGTCGGACTTGTTCCGTTTTCTGCATCACAAAGTCCTGGGGCATGCTGTAGATCCGCAAGACCAGCGCGAAGATTTCAATGGATGTTTCAAATTCTTCCGGCACGACATCGTCTGCGCCGAGCTGATGGAGCTCCGCCAGCTCGCGCAAAAACCGTGTACGGACGACGATGTGAATGCTCGGGTTCAGATTTCGCGCGATCTGCACGATACGACGGGTCGTGAAGGGGTCGGAAATCGTGACGACTAGAGCCCGTGCAACTTTGATCTTCATGTGCTCGAGGATCGCGGAATTCGTGCCATCGCCATAATAGAGCGACAGGCCGTGCTGCGATTCGCGGTGCACGGTAGCGCTGTTTAAATCCAGTACGACATAAGGCACCTCAGCATCGCTCAACACGCGGACGAGATTGCGGCCGCTCAACCCATATCCCACAATAATGACATGATCCTTAATTCGTAAGTTCCGTCCTTCCAGTTCGAGCACATGGGCCGTTGTCTGTCTGGGCAGCCATCGATGGAGCCGCTGGACCGTCTCGATGGACTTGGCTATGCGGGGAGCGACTTGTATGAAGAACGGCGTGATCATCATGGACAAGATCGACACGGCCAGGAAGATCTGATAGAGCATCTCGTTTAGCAGGCCCTGGCCATTCCCCACTTGGGCCAGGATGAAACTGAATTCCCCGATCTGCGCGAGGGCGATCCCGGTCATGATTGCCGATCGCGGGGGAAGAGCAATGGACAGCACAGCGCCTGTTCCGGTCAGGAATTTGATCAGCAGCATCAGAAACAATAAACTGATCACCGCACTGGGATATTCCAGCAGGATGTGCCAATCCATCAGAGTACCGATGGATACAAAGAACAGGCTGTTGAAGCTGTCCCGAAACGGGAGCACTTCCGCAGTGGCTTGATGGCTGTATTTCGATTCGGAGATCGCGAAGCCGGCAATGAAGGCGCCTACGGCCAGTGAGAGTCCGGTCAGTGAGGTGAGCCACGCGATCCCGAGGCACAGGACGATGATCGTCAACAAGAACAATTCACGGCTGCGGCTGCGAACGATGTATTCCAGCACTTTCGGCACCACATACCAAGTCCCGAAGACAATCATAGTAAGGGTCGCTACGGATTCGACCAATGTGATGAGCATCGTCGTGACCGTATTGCCGCTCGTGGTGCTGAGAATTGGTGTCAACAAAATCATGGGCACCACGGCCAGATCTTGGAATATCAAAATGCCGATGATGCTGCGGCCGTGGATGGAATCGATTTCTCCGTTCTTGGCCAGGATGTTCAGCACGATGGCGGTGCTGCTGAGTGAGAGAAGAAAACCCCAGAAGATGGCCTGCGATGTCGGCAGCCCTATGAAGAGCCCGACGAGCCAGGCAATCACGATGACCCCACCCATCTGAATGGGAGCGGCGATCACGAATAATTTGCCCTGCGCGGCTATCTGGGCCATTGAGAACTCGATGCCGATGGTAAACAGCAGCATCATCACCCCGATTTCAGCCAGGAGTTTCACGGACTCGATATCGGAAATGAGGTTCAGGCTGTGTGGGCCGATCAAGATACCGGCGACGAGAAAGCCGGTGATGGCCGGCAATTTGAGCTTGTCAAACAGAAACACCACCCCAATGGCGACGGTGTAGATTATTAGCAAATTTCCGAGTAGACCGTGGTCAGTCATCGCAATGCTTGCCCTTCACTTGTCCCAGGATTAGGCCGAATAATATCTCAAAATCCACGTCAGGGAAAGCTAAACTGGGGAGCAAAGGCGTCCCTAAGTTCTTCGCGGCGGCGCTCGGGTGGTATGGACGGGTGGTTGGTGTGAACCGCCTACAGGTCAGAGGTGCCCCCTCCAAAGAGGCATAGATTCCGTTTGAGCCGATTGCGTAGGGTGGGCGTACACATTGTGCGTGCAGATTCGAAGGCAGGCAAGCAAACGGGCCGTGTCCTCAAACATTTTTCGGGAGATACGCTATGAAGGGCAAGTACGCAGTCCTTCAGGGGTTGGCCATGGTGGTGCTCTGTGTCGAGCCAGCATCAACCGATACCCCACCACCGGTGCCTGCGGATACCTGGGAATGCCAGCTGGTGGATGGGGCAACGATCTATACCAACAAGGAACGGGCCGGGTGCCGGGCTGTCCTGCTCAGGCCTTTTTCAGTGGTGCCGTCTTTGGAGAATATGTCGGCCACGCCGCGCTCATCGGTTCTCGCTGCGCCACACCACGACATGCCTGCGTACCGAGATTAGGCAATCAGTGTGGGAGGGCAGAATGTTCCGGATTGAGTGAAGGACTGATATGCGAGTGTGGCCCCGAGTGGGTCCGTCCTTGAGGGAAGTCTGTTCTCTCTACTCAGAACGGTTGCACTGAGTGCAAAAAACTCGTGGGGGGATGTTCTATGGCACTGATCCGTCGTACGGCAGCGATATCTCCTGGCGCAATCAACACGGCGCCAGCTATTCCTTCAACGACAATACGCGGTATGGGACGCTATCAAGAATCATCGAGGTAGGATTTGTGCCGATCGGCTGCTAGTAGATTCAAGGACGCAGGGGAACGAGCCGGTCGTCGTCACACTCCGTAGAACTCCCGGTACCATTTCACGAAACGGGGAATACCTTCTTCGATCGGTGTTGCCGGTGCGAAACCGACGTCACGTGACAAGTCGTCGATGTTGGCGTAGGTCGCGGGCACATCACCGGGCTGCAACGGCATCAGCTTCTTCTCCGCTTTCTTTCCGAGCGCCTGTTCCAGCACGTCAATAAGCCGCATGAGCTCAGTCGGTTTGTGGGTGCCGATATTATAAATCCTGGCAGGTGCCGAGCTGGTGCCAGGATCAGGCCGTTCGCCGGACCATGAGTGATTGGATACGGCCGGATGATCGAGTGTGCGTATGACGCCTTCCACGATGTCGTCGATATAGGTGAAATCGCGTTGCATCTTACCGTGATTGAAGACCTCGATCGGCGTGCCCCCCAGAATCGCCTTGATGAAAATGAACAGCGCCATATCGGGCCGCCCCCAGGGGCCATAGACGGTAAAAAACCGGAGCCCGGTGCAGGGGATTCGGTAGAGATAGGCATAGCAGTGGGCCATGAGCTCATTGGCCTTTTTCGTTGCGGCGTAGAGCGAAACGGGATGATCTACATTGTCATGAATGGAAAACGGCATCTGCGTGTTGCCGCCGTAGACGGAACTGGATGACGCGTAGACCAGATGCTCGATCTTGCCATGCCGGCAGCCTTCAAGAATGTTCAGGAACCCCTCGATGTTACTTTCGGTGTAGGCATGGGGATTGACCAGAGAATAACGCACACCGGCTTGGGCTGCGAGATGAACGACCCGGCTGACCGGCTCGTCGGCAAAGAGATCGCGCATACCATGCCGATTGGCGAGGTCGAGCTTCACAAAACGAAAATGTTTATGCGGGGTCAGTTGGGCCAGACGCGCGTGCTTGAGCTGGACGTCGTAATACTCATTGATATTGTCGAGGCCGATCACGGTCTCGCCGCGATCCAATAGCCGCTTCGAGACGTGAAATCCGATAAACCCCGCCGCGCCGGTCACCAAGATAGCGGTCTGTGGTTTACTCATGTCGGATCTCTCGACCGGGCACACTCATCTAGCCACCTCCTTGTGAGTGGAAAAACGGCGGATCGCCATGATCCAGCCGGTAGAGACTGAGGGGCGCGAGCGCATCGCCTGTTGCGACAGCGTCGATTCGGTCTCCCTCCCCGACTCGATACAGATCCAGCGCACGAGAACTATGATAGCGGCAATCATGGGTGGCGAGAAGGGCTCTGAGTGTTTCTGCCGGTTCCCAGTGGGCCGTGAGCAGTGCGGTCCTTGCCGGATTTCGCCGGCTGAACATGAACGATAAGTGATCGGGGTACCAGTCAGCCCCGCCGGTGGCGTAGGAGACGAACAGTTTCGCCTTGGCGGCCTTGCACAGTTCGCTGAGGTAGGTATTGGTGAGATAGCCGTTCTCGCCCACGTCCAACCAATTCCCTGGATGAGAGAGCGGCGCATGGGCGGCTTGACCGCGCAGTTCAAGCAACTGCTGTTGCGAGGCAAAGACTAGCGGGATCGGCCCGTACTGGTCGGCCAACCGTGCAATGACACCCTCGTTCAGCACCGAGCGACCGTCATTGGTCGGTCCACTATCCGCATGGACGAGCACGTTGTAGCCCCGGTCACTGATCAGATAGCAATTTCTCGGCATTGCCACATCGCAGGGGTCTTCGCCGTAGAAGGGCACGGAGACGACGGTGCCGCCTTCAAACGGCCAAGTCTCGCCGTGCGCCAATTCGACGATGTGGCTGAACCCCAATTCCCGCAAGAGCGGGAGGTAGTCGTAATACAACTGTGTCCGATTCCGCCGGCTGGGCACGATGATCGGCATGTCTTTCGGCAGATGGAGTAGCGTGCGGGGATCCACATGATCGTCATGGTCGTGGGTCAGGAACACGGCAGCCGGTTTGGGTAGCAACGAGCCCCAGAGCGAGGGGAGTGAGGATTCAGCAAACCAGGGCAGAAGCCAGGGGTCGAACAGGAAAAAACTGTCCCGTTGCCGATAGAGCAGGGCCGCGTGGCCCAGATGGACCGTGTCCTGATCCTGGATCATCTCACACCATCGTAGCTGGATTGAAGTTTTGGGCGAGATAGCGAGGCACTCATATTGGTGAAGCAATTCCATCAGGCGGGTTAGCAGGGTGACGGATTCGCGGTACGCGGTGGTCACCACCGTTTTGATTTCTTCAACCTTGTGAGTGCCGTCCAACAGTCCGAGGAGGTTTCCAATAGTTGGGCCTAGCGGGCGCTGATCGAACCCCAGCGGAATTGCCTGACGTTTGACGGAATGAAAAATCCGTAGGCCGCCGTTCGTGACCGCCGATGAGGCAGTAGGATCGGTTGGAAATTCCCAACGAAAGGTTCCGTCCTGATTTCGGCCGCAGGTGATGTGTCTACTGAGATAGGGGCGGGCGTTTACCAGTTCCGCATAGGCGTCCTCCAGGCGCCGCCGCCGATCTGGGTCGTCGAGCGGGGCTCGTTTGGAAAACACGTCGCTGATGGCCGTGTCGATCGAACTGGCCAGGAGACTGTGGGCTTCTTGCAGGCTGGCCGCGACCTCCGGGGCGATGCCCCCGATAAATGGGAATGGCCCGGGCGGCGCGGCACTCTCTAGCTGCACCCAGCACCAGGGGACGAAACTCACATACTGATTCTTAGGAAGGCGATCCCAGATGGAGCTCATATTATTCAGGACTGAGGACTGAAGACTGAGGTTTCGCGGATGTGGCCCTGAAGGTAGCGGCCCGAGTTTGTAGGCGTTGGGTGTGCACGGCCTTTCGCAGACCTCCTATAATTTGTGCGACTTCTTCTGCTTGAACACGCAACTGTCGGAAAGTTAATTGATTTAGGTGCATAGCGTCCAACGCCACATAGAGTTGAGATCTGAGTTCTGCACACGATGATTTAGCCACACTCAGGAACTGATGAAATTCTGCCCGCTTGCCTCGCTGAATCCTTCGGCAAAATTGGACATGACGGACACCGTAGCTCGCTGGATCTGGTCGCGTAACCCGAAGTCTTTGGCGAAGGACCCAGTCGCGGTTGCCTGGTAGATGGCCGGTGTCACTGCTCGTGCCTTTTGCCAAGCGATGAGGTCTTCAAATTTATCCGCTCGTGTTCATGCCACCGCAGTCCTCGTTACTCAGTCTTAATCCTAAGTCGGCTGATCCCCGGCTCATAGAGGGCCTGAATGAGATTCCCGTCTGGGTCGGCAAAATAGAACGAATAACTGCCGTCTCGGTGTTGCTTGGGTTCTTTGGTGATCTTCCCACCCCGCGAGTCGATCTGCGGGAGAATCGTCTGGTACATCAGATCAACCGCAGCCGGGCTGTCGAGAATCACGCCCATGTGGTCGAGCCGTTGTGTCTTCGACGCATCGTATGCGTCCAATTCTGTCTTCGACATCTGATGGAGGGCCAGATTATCGACTTCTGAGCTGAAATAGACATTGTCGGGGTCCGGCTCCCATACCGGGTGAAAGCCTAGCAGCTGTTCGTAAAATTGGCGTGAGCGTGGGAGATCTGTCACACGCAGCGCAAGATGTCGCAGCCCTCGATGCAGCGGTTGGCTCATGGCTTCTCCAGGCTTTAGATGCTTGTATAGTAGGGAGAATCTTGCCATTGCGTCAAATGGAAATCAGTCAATCAAGGGCTTTTCACTCGCCGGAGTTCGATGTGGACGGTCTGGGTCCCATCGGAGATCCAGACACGTTTGTTTTGGATCGTCCACTGCAGCTGCTTGGAGGGTTTCGCCAGCTCTGCCAAGGTGTGCACACTGTCCATCGGAAGGAGCATCACAGACAGATTCTTCAGCCGATCGAGCGACTGACGCTGGTTTGCCCACCACACTTCGGCACTCCGGGCGCCATAGACATAGACGGCGACTTGTTTAGAACAACCGTAGGCAGGCGGCTTCACTTTCGGCAAGCGAGGAATCATCGAGTTGTTGCGTCAGCGATCGCAACCCTATCTGTTTTCCAACTCACTGCCCCCGATGATCGCTGCCGGAGCCTTGCGTGGACTCGATCTTGTGGCGCAGAGCGATGCATTACGTGAACAGCTTCACGCCAACACTACATTTTTTCGCGCGGAATTGACGCGACTGAATTTTCGTCTGGTTCCGGGTGAGCACCCCATCATTCCCGTCATGCTGGGCAAGGCGGCGCTCGCGGCTTCGATGGCCGAGGCCCTATTGAAAGAGGGGGGCTATGTGGTCGGATTCAGTTATCCAGTCATTTCCCACGGCCAGGCCAGAATCCGTGTCCAGATGTCGGCGGCGCACACGAAAGCCCAGCTGGAACAGGCCGTGGCAGCCTTTGCGAAGGTCGGCCTGGCTCTTGGCGTCATCGGGTAACACCCACCAATCTGAATTGACTTTTCACAGTTGCCCCAGTATTCTCCATCTCTTTCTTGGATAAGGAGTATAAGGTATGAAAGTCATTCTGCAGGAGACGCTGGATGGGGTGGGCCACCTCGGCGATCTCATTAATGTGGCCGATGGATTTGCCAGGAATTTCTTGCTGCCGCGTGGGAAAGCGGTCGAGGCGAACAGCCGGAGCATCAAGGCTTTCGAGCATGCCAAGCGGGTGACCGCTGAAAAGGCCAAGAAGGAAAAGCTGGAGATCGAAAGCCATGCCAAGAAGCTGTCGGCAGTGTCGCTGACCATCGAGGCGCAAGCGGGTAAAGACGATAAGATGTTTGGCTCGGTCACGTCCAAAGATATCGCGGAAGGGCTGGCGGCGCAGGGATTCACGGTGGATCGGCGGAAAATTCAATTGGCTCATCCCATCAAGGAATTGGGGGCAGTGACGGTTTCCATCAAGATGCCGAGAGATGTGATGGCCACGGTGACTGTGAACGTGGTGAAGAAACATGAGTCTGAACCAGCGCAAGCCTAGTTCCGTGTTAGAGAACGATCGATGCTTGATAGAATCGGATCACTGGACGTGCTGAAATCCGCAGATTCTGATGTGTATGCGGCGATCGAAGCCGAGGAAACGCGGCAACGTGACAAGTTGCTCCTGATCGCGTCGGAGAATTTCGCCAGCCCAGCCGTGCTGGCCGCACAGGGCTCGGTCCTGACCAATAAGTACGCGGAGGGCTATCCGGGTAAGCGATACTACGGTGGATGCCAGCATGCCGACACGGTTGAAGATTTGGCGATTCAGCGGTGTAAGGAGATTTTCGGCGCTGAACACGTGAACGTGCAGCCGCACTCCGGCTCGCAGGCCAACATGGCGGCGTACCTGTCGGTGTTGAAGGCAGGGGATACGATTTTGGGGATGGATCTGGCCCAGGGGGGGCATCTCACGCATGGGAGCAAGGTCAACTTCTCCGGTATCCTGTTTCGCGTATTTGGGTACGGTGTGGATCGCCAGACGGAACGGATCGACTATGATGCGGTCCAGAAAGTCGCCGAAGAGTGCCGCCCCCGTATGATTGTGGTCGGCGCCAGCGCCTACGCCCGCACGTTGGATTTTCCGCGATTTCAGCAGATTGCCAAGTCGGTGGGCGCGTACCTGTTGGTGGACATCGCCCATATCTCCGGCCTCATCGCCGCGGGGTTGCATCCCAATCCCGTGCCCTACGCGGATTTTGTCACGACGACGACGCACAAGACGTTGCGTGGCCCGCGTGGTGGCGTGACAATGTGCAAGGCCGAGCATGCGAAAGCCGTGGATAAGCTGGTCTTCCCAGGCCTCCAGGGCGGACCATTGATGCATGTGATCGCCGCCAAGGCGGTCGCGTTCAAAGAAGCCCTGTCTCCCTCGTTCAAACGCTATCAGCAACAGGTGCTGATCAATGCCAAGGCATTGGCGCAGGGGTTGATGGACCGCGGTTACAAGATCGTCTCCGGCGGGACCGATACCCATCTGATGTTGGTCAATCTCTCCAACAAGGGGATTACCGGCAAAGATGCCGATGCTGCGCTCGATGCCGCCGGCATCATTCTGAACAAGAATGCGGTGCCATATGACGAAAAGCCTCCGGCTATAGCCAGCGGTATCAGGATGGGCTCTCCCATCGTCTCCACAAGAGGTATGAAGGAGCCAGAGATGAAGCAGATCGTTGAGCTTGTCGATCGTGTTTTGCAACACCCGCAAGAGCCGACGATCTTGGAAGAGGTTCGCCTACAAGCCAAGGCATTGTGCAATCGATTCCCGATCTTTCATTCCTATTGACGAAACTCCATCAGTGCCTAAGAGGGCGTGGCGCCATCTGTGAAATGTCCGTTCTGCGATGAACTGGAAGACAAGGTGGTCGATTCCCGCATGGCCAAGGAAGGCGGGGTCATTCGCCGCCGCCGTGAGTGTCTCGGCTGCAGACGCCGTTACACCACCTACGAGCGGGTCGATGAGATCTTGCCGATCGTGGTTAAGAAGGATGGGCGACGCGAGTCGTTTGATCGGGCCAAAATTCTTTCCGGATTCAAGAAGGCCTGCGAGAAACGGCCGATCAGTACCGTCACGATTGAGACGGCGACCGACCGGATCGAAAAGCGAGTGCAGGAGATGGGCGAAAGCGAGATTGAAAGTCGGGTGATCGGCGAAGAAGTGATGAAGGAGTTGCACCAGCTGGATCAGGTCGCCTATGTCCGATTCGCATCTGTGTACCGGGAGTTCAAGGACATCGACCAATTCATGGATGAGCTAAAAACGCTGGCTCAGCAGCGCCACGAACGGTAAGGCTCGCATTCCCGAGCTGGCCGTCCCTCTTCCCCTGTCCCGAACGTTCAGCTCCCATCGATAATCGGTAACATCGTGCGTGCGCAGGCTACCAGGCTATGACCAAACCGCTACCACAGCGTATCAAGAAAAAGGCGGCTCGCCCCAGTGGAACCACCGTTGCCATTATCGGTGCCGGGCGCGGCGGCACGGCGTTGATGGAAATCTTTGCCAACGATCCGCTCGTGCAAATCATTGGGGTGGCAGAGATCAATCCCGATTCGCCCGGTATCCACTTGGCCAAGCAATTGCGGATTCCCGTAACCCACAACTACCGCCAGCTGTTGGCGATGGAGGGGGTCGATCTCATCATCGATGTGTCGGGCAATGCCAGCGTGTGGGAGTTTCTCCAAGACTTCTATCGGATGGGCGTGACGATCATCAGCGGTGCCAGCGCCAAGTTCATGTGGAAGCTGATTGAGGCCCGCATCCGGGCGACCGGGGATATCGAAAAGACGCTCAACCAGTATCAGTCGTTGTACCGGCTGTATGTGAAAGAAACTGGCACGGCTGTCACGGAGGAGCGTACCCGTATCGCCTGCGAAATTCACGATGGCTTGGTGCAAAGTTTGGCTGGTGTCAATTTCAAGCTGGATCTCTGTCTGCAGCTGATGCGGAAAAATCCGAAAGCCAGTTTGAGCACGATCAAAGAGAGCAAGGCACAGCTGAAGTCGGCCATCCAGGAAGCCCGTCAGGTGATCTTCAATCTGCGCCCGCTCCATTACGACAAGATGGAGCTGATTCCTGAGCTGACGAACTATTTCAGGTCCTACGAGACTCAGTCGCATATCGTAACCAATTTTACAGTGACGGGGGACGAGCAAATCCTCTTTCCCCGGACCAAGATCTTCTTGTTTCGTATCATCCAGGAAGCGTTGCTCAACGTGCAGAAACATGCCAAGACCAATCGCGTGTCGATCAGCCTGGACATCGACTTGGATATGTTGCGGATGACGATCACCGACAACGGCATCGGATTCGATATGGATATGATGCTGCGGAACCCGGAAAAATGGGATCACTTCGGGATTCAGGGCATTGTGGAGCGGGCTCGGTTGGTCGGCGGAAAAGGACGCGTCGAATCCAAGAAAGGGCACGGGACGAAGGTCATCGTCGAAGTGCCGCTGATGAAGAAGGAGGAGGCCAATGGGAAAAATTAAGGTCTTGATCGCCGATGATCATCGAGTGGTTCGGGATGGACTGGCCGCAATCCTCAAGACGAAAGACGACATCCACGTCATTGGAGAAGCGCAGGATGGCATAGAGGCGGTGGAGAAAGCTCGCACACTCCTTCCCGACGTGATTCTAATGGATGTCAGTATGCCGCGTATGGGCGGTGTTGAGGCCACCAGGCAGATCAAGCGCGTGTTTCCGCACATGGGCATTGTCGCGTTGACCATGTACGAGGAGCAGCAATATATCTTCGAGTTGGTTCGAGCCGGCGCTACCGGGTATTTGCTGAAAGATTCGGAATCTTCGCAGATTATCGCGGCCATTCGGGCGATCAATCGGGGCGAGTCGCTCATTCACCCGTCCGTCGCGAGCAAGATCCTCGCGGAGTTTTCTCTGATGGCGCAGAAGAAAGGGAAAAAGTTGGCCCACGCCGAGCATGATCTGACCGAGCGGGAAATGGAGGTATTACGATTGGTCGCTGACGGGAAGACCAACAAAGAAATTGCCAATCATCTTGACTTGAGCGAGAAGACCGTGAAGAATCATGTCCGGAACATCTTCCACAAGCTACAAGTCTACGACCGTACGCAGGCTGCTATATTAGCCATCCGCAAGGGGTTGATCGAACTGGATCCCTGTCGGTAGCAAGAGGGAGGCGCAGTTTTAGTGCCTCGAGCTGGTTTGGTCTTGCGGTGCGGCCAGCAGATCGATTGTCGAGGGGATCTGGGTCAAGAGGTCCGGGCGAACTTGGAAAATGCCCTGGAGTCGCTCGCCGGAGGCGTACACCAGGTTTCCGACGCGGTTACCCAGCGTCAGCTTGCCGAGTAGCTTGCCGTCTCTTCCCATGGCCACGAACTCCGCCGTTGGCGCAAGCAGTCCATAGGGCGCAAGCAGCGCAGTTAATTGAGTCACACGATCTTCAGCGGGAAGGTTTGTGACCCGACTCACAAACAGATCCACTGTTTGCTGGTTGAGCTTCTCCGTGGGCTGATCCTCCAGTACCCATTCGCCGGTCTGATTGATCAAAATATAGGCCTTGTCCCGTGCTTTAACCGACAGCATGGCGATGTCTGCAGCGGGGACGCCGAGTAGACGCTTGTCCTGCAGGTCGAAGAGCTCTTTGGTGAGATCCTTAATGATCATTGGATTGACGCGGTACAGCGGTGCGTCGGCCGTCGTTTCAGCAATCGCCTCGCCGCTTTGTGGGTCTGGTTGATAGAGACGGACGGTTTGATCGCCTGCGGGAGTATGCAGCGTCACTTTGACTTTGTGACCGGACAGCGTCTTGGCCAGGGTATCTCGTTCGGGGCCTGGATCGATGATACTGAGCGCTTTGAGGCCCTCCAGCCGAAACATCAGAGAACGGACTTCAGTCTGATCTGCTTCGGCTTCGATGGGATAGCGGATTTTCCAGACTGGTTTAGGCTGGCCTTTGGCCATGTTGTAGATGACGATTTCCGTGGTCGCATATGCCAAACGCACCCGATCGACGTCGTTTTGCGCGAACCGAAAGAGTTCCTTCTGCCGGAACGTCATCAACGACTTATTGACAAAGTCTTGGGGGGCCAGGTCGGTCAGCAGGACCTTTGCATCCGATCCACGAAGTACATACAAGGTGTTGGACAGGGGGCCGCTGTCTCCGATGGCGATGGTTTCTTGTTGTGCTCCGGCCGTTACAGTCACAGTTGTCACCGGCTGATCCAGTCCGAAAGGGGCTAGAGTGTCGGATTTGTCGGCGACGGTTCTGCTGACGGTCCCAGTGACCAATGCTCGGAGGAGCGCCTGGACTTCACGAATATCGGCGTCGGTGTGTAAGGGAGCAGTGATGGTCCATGCTCCTGATTCGGCACGATTGAGTTGAATGGGGCCCTGAGTGGTGGTAATGGCCAGTCCTGTAATGGCGGTTTCGGGAACCAGCAGAAGTTTCTTCTGTTCGGTTTCTTGCTTCATCTCCTGTTGTTGTGTGGGGATCTCAACTAGGTAAAGATACCCTCCGAGCCCCGTCAGGATGATGAGCATAAGGAGTGTCGGCCAATAGCGCATAGAGAGACTACAGCCGCCGGCGTTTTCTCCATACCATGATACCGGTCACAAGCGTTATGAGCGGAAGCGCGATCACTTGCACATAGAGCAGTACCCGTTCTTGCAAGGGGTTGGGGGTAAATGGCCGCAGAGCCGGTTCTTTCGGTGCGATGGCGATCAGGTCACGCTCTTCGGCAAGCCATCCTGTGGTGTGAAGAAAAAAGTCACTGTTGCCGGGGAAATTGAAATAGGCGTTGGTGACAAAGGTGGAATTACCGATGACGACGACGGCCGGTCTGGCCGTCCCTTCCTCCCGCACCTTCTTCAGCGACAGCGCCGCAGCCAGAGGCAGTGGTCCCTTCACATCTTCCGTTTCGTTCAGGCTCACGACGCGGCTCGGCATATTTGTTTCGGCCCAGCTGTTGGCCGACGTGCGGGCCAGCGGAACATAGTCCCAGTCTTTACCAGCTTGCTCATCGAACGTAATGTGGCGCGAGAGTGGGAAGAGTACTGCGGAGGTTAGGTCCTGCGTGATCTCATGTTCGGTAAACGTGCGAACCAGAAGCGCGGTGAGATCTCCCGCTGCTAGCCGATCTTGCAGATCAACCAGCACACCTGGTCCGAGACCGATTCCCCAGCGGGCCAGCAGAGGATCGAGACCGGTGTGGGTGTCGGGATCCACGAGCGCCAGGAGATGTCCTCCCTGCTCGACGTAGGCGTGGATGCGGTCCTGTTCCTCTGTCGTTACGGTCCTGCGAGGGCCTGCAAGTACTAGCACGGTGGTGTCGCTTGGCACGGCGGCTTCCTGAAGCAGGGAAACGGTGCCGACCGCATAGCCTTGTCGGATCAACGCTTCTTTAACGATTGAGAGACCATTTCGTTCTTTATCCTCTAAGTTCCGCTCGCTGTGGCCTTCGGCAAATACGATACGTTTTTTTGCGTCTTTCGAGATGCGCAGCAGAGCTCCGGTCAGCTCGACTTCCGAAGGGGCCATAACTTTGATCGTTTGGCCGTTGCTCTCGAACACTGCCGTGTCGCTTCGGAAGATGCCATAGGATTGCGCGATCTTCGGCTGTTTTTCGGGGTCGATGAACTCCACCGCCAGCTTGGTGGACGCTTGGCGGTAACTTTCCAGCCGTTGTTTGTAGGCCTGATACCCGGGGTCCTTTTCTCGTGTGAAGACCGTAATTTTGATCTCGTGCGGGAGGGAGCGCAGGACGCGATGCGTCTGTGGCGCTAGTGTGTAATTCTGATTTTCCGACCAGTCCCAGCGAACGGAGTGTCGGGATGCCAGGAAATTCACGATGCCGAGGATGGCAGCAAACAGCAGGACCATGAGGAGACTGTTGATGCCCATCTTCGTCGTCCGGTGACCGGAGAAGGCTCTCACGGCGTCGAAGTGCAAGATGAAAAACCCGATCAGACAGATCAGCGCCGACAGCTCCACCAAGGTCACGGCCCAGAGCAGATTTGGACGGAGGCTGTAGCTGATGGCGCCGCCGAGGGCAAGAACGAGGCCGATGATGCCAAATGGGAGTGACTTGACGTTCATTTCCAGCGCGCCGAATCGATGACCTGGTGCGTGAGAAAGAGCATGAGTGCCAGGCCGCTTGCAAAATACAGGAGGTCGCTTGTGTCGATGAGCCCGCTCACCAGACGGTCGTAATGTTCCATGAATGAGATGGAGGACATAATATGCCCCATTGTGGTATCACCGAGCAGCGACCCCAGAAACCCCAGTAGCCAAAAGACAAAGAGGATTCCCACGCCGAGCAGCGCGGACACAATCTGATTTTCAGACAAGGCCGATGCAAAGGTTCCTGTGGCGAGGAACAGGCTTCCAAGGAGTGCCAAGGCCAGGTATCCGGTTAACACAGGATACCAGTCGAAGTCGCTGAAGAGAGCCAAGACGAGTGGGACAATCCCAGTGAGCGTCAGCATCCCAAAGTAGATCAGACATACGCTGATAAACTTCCCTGCAATCAGTTCACTGATTCGGACAGGGGAGGTCAGTAACAATTCAAATGTCCGGAGTTTCCGTTCTTCTGAAAACAGGCGCATGCTGAGAATCGGGAGAATCAGGAGCAGAATGAGTCGACTGCCGCTGAAAAGATTGCGGAATACGAGTTCATTCAAGTTGACTTGTGCCGATCCGCCCTGCATTTGCATCATCTGAATGGCATAAGCCCCAATAGCTGTTACGAGGGATTCAGCTAACAGTCCAAAGGCCAGCAGAAAGACCCCACCGACCACGTATACGATTGGAGAGACAAAGTAGCAGCGTATCTCCTTGGCGATGATGGCTTGGACCGGTGTCATGAGGCGGCGACTTCCACAGACTGAGGGAGGCCGTTCTCGTGGCGGGTAAAGCGGAGAAACACGTCTTCCAGTGTCATGGAAATGGTCCGTAGTTCCAACAAGCCCCACTGATTCGACACGATGCATTGGGCGATATCGTCTCGGAGGTCCCGCCCCAAGGTGCATTCGATGAGGAATGTCCCATCGCTCTGCCCTGGAAACACATTCAGCACACCGGGAATCCCTCGGAGCGTAGTCTCACAATCCTTGGGGGGCGACTTCAGAGTCACAGAAACCTTCTCCGATTGCCGCAGTCTCGCCGATAACTGCTCTGGGGTATCTTCCGCCACGATTCGGCCTTCACTAATGATGACCACTCGCTGGCAGACGGCAGTGGCTTCCGGCAAGATGTGAGTGCTTAGGATGACGGAATGAGAGCCGGCCAAGCTCTTGATCAACTCTCGAATCTCTATGATTTGTTTCGGGTCCAGCCCGACTGTCGGTTCGTCCAGGATCAATACGGGAGGATTGTGCAGGAGGGCTTGGGCAAGTCCAACACGCTGGCGGTAGCCGCGGGAGAGGTTCCCGATCAAACGGTGGCGGACCGACCCAAGTTCAAGCCGGCTGATGGACTGGTCCAGGGCTGAGGTCAAATTTGGCCCGTTTATCCCACGGAGCTGGCCAACAAAGGTCAGATATTCCGTGACGGTCAATTCTTGATAGATCGGGGGAGTTTCCGGCAGATAGCCGATTCGCCGTTTGACTTCCATCGGTTGAGCGGCACAGTCAAATCCGTCAACATGAGCCGATCCCTCCGTCGCCGGCATGAAACAGGTCAAAATCCGCATGGTGGTCGTTTTGCCTGCACCGTTAGGGCCGAGAAACGCCAGCACCTCCCCCTTGGCAACCGAGAAGGTGACCCGGTCAATGGCCGTATGATGTCCGTACCGCTTGGTAATGTTCTGGACGTCAATCATGGATGTGATGTCAGGGCGATCAGGGATGGAGGATACGATCACTATTAACGGTCTTGCTCAAGTCCTGGCGAACATCGCCTGTGCGGAGGATCTTACTCAGTCCGATTCGGGCAGTCAATACAACAGCGATTTGTAGGGATTGGCGTAGAAGACTGAAATTTCGTGGCTTTCCATCTTAACCCTGTTTCGTATCTCCCAATTGATCATTCGCTGCGGAACTAGAGGTAATTGACTCAGGGCTCCTCATCTATATATAATAATTTGTAATAGACTCTGCCGTCGATTCTTCGTGCCTTTTTGTACTGCCTCCCATTCCTGACCGAGCCCCACGCCTTCACCACAAGGTAGAGGAAATAGGGTAAGCAGTCGGTATCGTTGAATACCCGTACCTTGGTTACGTTGGAGTCACGTACTTGAGGATGATTCAGTAACTTAGGGGGAGGCGGAATGTATATGAGCAACTATTGCAATTTCAATCGGCTCTCATTGAATCTGACTCTTCGGCTTGGCCTGGTCGTCTTCTGCCTCTCCCTGGGGGCATGCTCCTGCATTCCTAAGGGGAACAGTGATCTGGATGTGGGGATCAAGGAGCGGGGGATAGCCTCTTGGTATGGGATCTCCTTCCACGGACGACTTGCAGCCAATGGAGAAGTATTCGATATGGAAGCTATGACGGCAGCCCATAGGACCCTGCCGTTCGGCAGCATGGTTCGGGTAGTTAACCTGTTGAATGGGAGGCACGTCCGAGTACGGATTAACGACCGGGGGCCTTACGTGAATGGGAGGATTCTCGACCTTTCCCATGCCGCGGCAGCCAAGCTTGAGATGGTTGAGGGGGGGCTCTCAGTCATTCAGCTGGAGGTTATCGGTGACCACCGGCCTGAATTCGTTGTTCAATTAGAGGAGGAGGCCTTGCATGCCTCTTCCCCTCTTATGGTCCATTGGTTGAAGGACCAATCGCTGGTTGCAACTTCGATGCACTGGCTCCACCGGTCAAATTTTACCAAGGTGTCCACCCACCGACTGCTGCCCAACGATGTCTTGGTTCAGCGTTGGTGGGAATTGATCCCCGCAATCCTGGTTGCAGATCCGGCGCATCGGGAGTATGTGGCGTTGGTGTTGATATAGCGGTATGGTCGGCAGTCTCCTCGATTGACACTATGCACCCTCTCCTCTAGACTGGCCCAACGAATTCAAGACGGACCAGTCTGTTCATCATCGTCATCGATCATTACTAAAGGAGCCGAGAGTATGGCGAAGAACGTATCCAAACGGTCAGCGGAGTCTAAAGAAACTCGATTGAAGAAAAGAGTTGCGGAACGGCGGGCTGCAGGGAAGACTTCAGAAGGGACGGAAGCGTTTCGAGCGCTTCGGAAGCGGCTGAAGCGGGAGCAGCGTAAACGACGCGCTCTTGCACTCCGCAAGAAACATGCGGCGGGCGGCAAGGCAGCGGTAGCTCCTGCTTCGACCTAGTTCGTCAGCGATGCTTGTGTAGGATAGGACCATCAATGGAATCGAATCAAATTGACCGGCCTGGCGCTACCCTCCCGATGGCTCCGTTGGTGGGTGATGCCCTGGCTGATTCCTTGTCCGAAGACCTCGCTCGCGCTGGACAGCAGGAGGTCAGTCAAGTACCGACCAGGGTAGAAAGCGGCGGAGACCTGGAAGAGGAGCGGGTCAAAGATGAGATCGATATTCAGATCGATCTCCTCAACGATCCCGACTGGGTGGTGCGCCGTGAGGCGGTCATTACACTCGGCGAGATGGGGGATGAGCGGTGCGTTGCCCCCTTGGCCAAGGCGCTACGGGACGGTGATTGGCAGGTTCGTGAAGTGGCGGTCGAAGCCATGAGGCAGGTGGGATCCCCTGCGGTCGAGACCTTGCTCAAATTGTTGCGTGATTGGGAAGTCCGCAAGTACGCGATCTTGTCGCTGGGCAAGATTCGGGATGAGCGGGTGCTCGCTCCCTTGATGCTCCAGCTCCGGAACGATGAATTCAAGGACGATGCTATCATGGCATTGGTAGAGCTCGGTGAGCCGGCCATTCCCCTGTTGGTTACCGCGCTTCGGGACAAGGACGAACAGGTTCGCAAGAGCGCGGTGCTGGCGTTGGGCCGGATCAAGAATGATCAAGCCATTGCTCCACTCATTGAGATGCTGGAAGACGCAGATTGGTTTATACGCTTGACGGCGGCAGCAGCGCTGGAATCGATCGGCGACGAGCGGGGCCGTCACGCGATTACGCCGTTGCTGAAAGATCCCGACATGGTCGTTCGAATGAGAGTGGAGCGGATCCTGGCGAAGTGGAAGAAACAGCCGGTTTCTGAGTCGGCAACTACCTAAATGCGAGCCGTGCCCCTCCGGCTATTTGTTGAGCAGTTGATCCAAGCGGCGCTCCAAATCGCGCAGTTTATTCACCGATACGATTTTGCCCATCGCCGTTTCCAGGCGGGTCTGTCGTAGTGAGGCAGCCAGATCTGAGAGTGCCTTAGCCGAAGGATCGTCCTGTGTTCCTTTGGCAAGAGGCTCCAAAGCCGTGACCGCGTCAGCCAGTGCCTTTGTGGCGTTGGCGAGGTTTCCGTCCAGGATATCCGCCTTCGCCTGGACCACCTTCGATTTGGCTTCCAGCAACCCTTGGCGTCTTGAGAGATCCCGTTCATTCCGCATCGTGGCATCCAGCACATCTTTTGAGAGCTTCTTTACCAACTGCTGAAAGCCTTCGATTGTTTCCTTGGAGATGGCCAGTCGCTTAGACAGGTCCGACACGTTCGTCTGCAACGTTCCGACGGGTTCCTGTCCGAGATAGTACCCAGCTCCGAATGAACAGGCAATTAGCACGAGGATGATGATGAATTTGACCATCGTGGTCTGTCAGTTAACGAGGTGGTTTCGGTGATCGCGGTCTGCCCAGCTGCCGAATCAAGCTTCCCGCTGCGGCAATCTGGACTGCTTCGTCGGAATCTCGCAAGGCGTCGATCAGCAGTGGTAGCACTGCCCCGGCCTGCTTTCCCAGCGCCATGGCGGCCATGAGGCGGGGAAGCGGTTGTTGGTCGTGCAAGAGGGTCTCCAGCATGGTTGCGGCCTGTGGCTCCGGAACAAGACTCAGAGCCTTGGCGGCGGCACCTCGAATGGACGGATCAGCATGTTGCGCGAGTTCACCGATTAATTGGATAGCCGACGTGTCTCCCAGCCGAAGCAGCCCTTCCGCGGCCCCAGCCCGGACCTGCCAGCTTGGATCTCTGGTCAGGGTGTGCAGCAAGAGCCGATTGTCCTTGATACCTAGTCGGCCTAAGCTTCTAGCAGCGACGCTGCGCACCATCGCGATTTCGTCTCCGATAGCATGGGTCAAGGGGACCACTCCGTTGGGTGAGCCGAATTCTCCCAGCGCTCCTGCGGCAAATGCACGTACGGATGGGTTTGGATCATACACGGATTGACTCAGGACCGCCAGACTGGAGGGCCGCTTCAAGCGGCCCAACACGCCGATGGCCGCTATACGTACGTCGGCGTCGGGTAATGTGGCAGCGTCGGTAATGTCCGTCAATCGTTCCGATTGCCCCAGTTTATAGAGAGCGGCCGCGGCAAAAATCGATTCGGGGCCTTCGGCGGTACGGGCGATCTCAGTGAAGCGCGTCATCAGGTCGGCGGCCTCCACTTCTGTCAGTGCAGTCATGGCGGCGATCCGGACGGTGGGCATGACATCGCTCAGAGCCCGCCGCAGGGCGCCGGATTTGTGAGCCAAGCCGGCCTTTCCGATGGCTTCTGCAGCCCGAGCTCGGACAAGCACTGAGGGATCCAGGAGGCCGTCTTCGAGAATCGCTGCTGTTTCTTGAAGGCCTAGTTCCGCCAGAGTTGTGTAGGCCGTAATGCGCACATGTTCCTTTTGGTCGCGTATACGGCTGGTGATGACCGCCAGGGCCAGCGGTCGGAGGAGGGCTGCGTCATGAGATTGACCGGAAAGGTTCAGCCGTGTGTAGACGGCGAGGGCTTCGTCGGTCCGTCCCAGACGGACAAAACTTAAAAGTGAGAGGCGCAGAAATGGTTTTGATGCGGGCGTATGGGACGGCTGGGTACGATACAGGGCTGTGACCGCTGCGTAATCACCGGCCTTGAAAAGTTCTCCGGCCTGAGATTCGATGGTGGAGGACGAACCGGCGGCATGAACGACAGAAGGCCATCCAAGACACAGCATAGTGAGGATGCCCATGAGCCATGCACTAAGCTGGCCTACCATGTCGAGGGTGCGCGCAGGGCAGCAGCAGTATACAGTATCCCCACCTAGTTCTTCACCATGTCCAGCTCCACCGCAAGTTGTGGGCGAGTTCGGATAGGCGGCTGAGGCTTGGGAGAAGTTCAACTGGAGAACCGTTTACCGAGATCACAGTATCCACATCGGCTCCTTCGAGGAATGAGATGATTGACTATGGAGTGGAGAGGCGGGTACACGCTTGGTCCGATGCCGGTCAGGCGTGGCCTGCCTTGTGCCATAAGGCCCACTCTTCGGAGAATGCCACGGTGGCATACCGTTCGCCAACGATTTTTGCAACTCGGTTCAGGAGCTTGGTCAGTTGCTGGAGTTCGGCCGGTGTCAGATCTCCGCGGAATTGCGGATGGAGACCCCACCTAGTTTCGATTTCTTCACCGGAGATGTTCGACATCATGCTGACGAGTTTGATCTCTTGGCCTGTGGTGCCGAGCTTGTCCTGTTGTTCGCTCACCGATTCGGTTGCCGGCTGTGCGGATGTGGCAGGCGGTGGGGTTTGCCCCTGAAGTAACGCGCTGATGGCGGGGACAACTGCGCTGGCGCAGAGGGTGGCGGCGGAACTCAGCTGGGTGTTATATGATGCTCCAAGCACGGCGGAAATTTTGTTGCCGAAATCTCGGAACATCTCATTCTTGGACTGCGACTCCTCAGTGATGAGGAACTTGTAGGGCTCATATGCTTGCCGGCTTTCTGCTACAGCGCTCCCGATTGTAAGGACGATTTCCATCTGATCGGTCTGGTTGCCGAAGGCCGGCTCCAGAACTTTCTGCAGTTGGTGCGCGACCGTGTCTTCCAGTGCGTTCATGAAGTCCATCTGATTCTTCAATGGAATGTGCAGTGCGGCGAGCCGGTCCACCAGGTTGAACAGGATCTTGAGAAATTCGAGGTAGAGGTCCCACTCGTCTTTGCGCTTGAGTTTCAGGGCTTTCTCAGGCGCCAGGCGCTTCATGACCGAGACTGACTCGCCCGAGACCGCAAGCATCAGCTCGGCGAGCTGGCGAAGTTGGTCTTTATAGTCTGGATTGGCTGTTGGCATAGGTTTGCTCAAAAGCTCTGCGAATTATAGCTGAGGCGGGAGCGGCATTCAAAGCGTGGAAGAGGGGGATGCACTATCGGGATGTGAACGGTACAGACTGATTTCTTTATCGCCGTAACTTTCATGGAAGTGCTCGAACACGGTGGAGCATTTCTATTTGTAAAGATCTGGGGGATAGGCGTGGGGGAGGTCCTGGTTACACACATCTTCAATGGATTCCTAGCCAACGTCTCGCTCAGGAGAACGTGCAGAATCGGAGCCTCGAGTTGACGAATTGCCTGGCGATGATGTCCGTGAGCACCTCGTCGAGGTTACCGACATTCTCGGCAAGATGCTGGATGCGACAGCCAGGATTCCCGGCACGTCACTTTCTCTTGGGTTAGATTCCTTGATCGGGCTCATTCCGGCATCGGCGATATCTTAGCCAATCTCATCGGCACGGCGATCCTGGGCATTGCGGCTCGCTTGTGACTGTCACGAATCGTACGGACTCGCATGAGCCTGAATCTGCTGATCAATGGGACGGTCGGCGCCGTTCCCATCATCGGTGATCTGTTTTCCGTCTGGTTCCAGAGCAATACGAGAAATGCCGCGTTGCTTCGAGCTGCCGCCACAAGGCCTGAGCAGGAGACCCGGCCTGATTGGTTCTACGTGGGGGACTTTATCGGCGATACGATGTTGCTCATGCTACTCGCAATCGCCGGTGTAGTCTAGCTGATTGCGACGCTCTGGACAATGATCGTGTTGTGATAGGAATGGGGAATCGGAGTGTGGTATACACGGCTTCTCCAAAATGATCCATCTGCTGAACACCTGCGTTACATAATTTCATGGAACGAGAAGTCAAAACCTATGTGCTGAAACGGCCAGCCGATCAGGCTATGTCGCGGATGCTCTCCATTGACTATCCAGCTGTACTTAATCCACAACAATTGGCCGCGGTGACAGCGGGAGACGGACCAGCGCTAGTGATCGCCGGCGCCGGCAGCGGTAAGACCCGCACGCTCGTCTATCGTGTGGCCTATCAGATTGATTCCGGCGTCGATCCGTCAAATATTCTCCTGCTCACGTTCACGCGCAAGTCAGCCCAGGAAATGGTGAACCGCGCGGGTGACTTGATCGGGGCAAGAAGCCAGCGGGTGTGCGGCGGCACGTTCCACTCTGTCGCGAACATGCTGTTGCGGCGCTATGGCCGGTCGATCGGCGTGGACCCGGGATTCACGATCCTGGACCGCGGTGACGCGGAAGATCTGATCGCATTGTGCCGCGCCCATCTGGGGCTCAACGAAAAAGACAAGCGATTTCCCCGCAAGGGAACGATCATGGAAATGGTCAGTAAGAGTGAAAATACACTCCGCAGCCTCGACGAAATTGTATTCGAGGAGTTCAGCCATTTTGCCGACCATCTGGAAGATTTGAACCGGTTGCAGAAGGCCTATCAGTCGGCAAAACGGCAGAAGCAATTATTGGACTACGATGATTTGTTGGTGATGCTGCGGCAGTTGTTGTCGGCGGACGAATCAGCCCGCATGACGATTTCCCGTCAATATCGCTATATCCTAGTGGATGAATATCAAGATACGAACCGGCTGCAGGCCGACGTGATTCGTCTGCTGGCGCATATGCACAACAATGTGATGGTCGTCGGTGACGACTCGCAATCGATCTATGCGTTCAGGGGGGCCACGTTCAAAAACATCATGGAGTTTCCGGCGCTGTTCCCTGGCACGACCGTCTACAAGCTGGAGGAAAATTACCGCAGCACGCAGCCAATCCTCAACTTGGCGAATTGTATTATTGAGGTGGCGGCAGAGAAGTATACGAAGCGTCTCTTCACTAGAAAACTGGATGGGCCTCTGCCCGCGCTGGTGGAAGCGACTGGGGAAAACGCTCAGTCACGGTTCATCGCGCAGAAAATTCTTGAGTTGCGCGAGGAAGGCGTGCCGTTGAGCGAGGTGGCGGTGTTGTTCCGATCGAGTTTCCATTCGTTTGACCTGGAGATCGAACTTTCCCGCAGGGGGCTGTCTTTCATCAAGCGCGGCGGAGTGAAGTTCATCGAGACGGCCCACGTCAAGGACCTCCTTGCGCACGTTCGTGTGGTCGTGAATCCACTCGACACGGTCAGCTGGCACCGAGTGCTGATGCTGGTGGAGGGAGTCGGGCCAAAGAAAGCGCAGGACCTGCTTGTCGCGATCGTGAAGGCCGATCGGCCGTTCGATGTGCTACGGGCAGTGTCCGGACGTTCGGGTCAGGGGCTCAGAAACTTGGCGAACACGCTGGAAAGTCTGACCGGTGCTGAAGATCGGTCGCCCTCTGGGTGGGTCGACCATATTTATGGGTATTACCTGCCGATTCTCAAGGAGCAATACGACGACTACCCCAAGCGCACGAGAGACCTGGATCATCTCCACACGATTGCTGAAAACTATCCGAGTATCGACGAATTTCTGGCCGACTTGGCGCTGGAGTCTCCTGACGGCAGCGTCGCGGGCGTCGAAGCGCCGGATCACGACGATGAGCGGATGGTATTGTCTACGATTCATTCAGCCAAAGGGCTGGAGTGGCAATGTGTCTTTGTGATCTGGGTCGTCGATGGCCGGTTTCCGTCCGCCTATTCCTTTCTCACGGACGATGAATTGGAAGAGGAACGCCGGTTATTCTATGTGGCCGTGACGCGGGCCAAGCGACATTTGTTCATGACTTATCCAATTAACGTCTACGACAAAGCCAGTGGGATGCTGCTGTCGAAGCCCTCTCGCTTTCTCGATCATGTCTCTTCTGATTGTCTCGAGATTCTCGCACTGGCAGAAGAAGGCGGCCGAGAAGATTGGGGAGCGTCTCGATACCAAGACTATTAAGTGTTCAAAGAGGTCAAATCTCTGCTCAGTTTTCGCGGCCGCGGCCTCCCATATCCGCGCTTTTCCCAGGCATGCCCTATCTCGTTCGATTTTTATTCGTGTGGAGTTGTTGGCTTGGCGGGTATAGTGCCGCGGCCGCACCGTTGCCGCCCGACCATGCCGGTTCTCTAGTTGGTTCGACATGGGAGCGGCTGGTCATGGAAGCGGACCGGCTTCATCTCCCCACGAAATTTCTCAGGGAGATTCCGGCGAATTTTATTCGGTTTGAATTTGACGATCTTCGGACCTACGCGGCGGAGTACCATCCCGATGAGCATCGCATGGTCCTCAACCGATCGTTGTCCTTCAATGCGGCGGGAAGCACGCTCAAATCGCTTGCAAAGATGACGCATAGGGAACTGGGCATTCTCTATCATGAACTGTTTCATGCCTACATGGATTATCTCCTGTCTTCTGAGATGCGATCAGCAGGGGCTGAAGGCACGGCACATGAGTTGATGGCATTTGCACGATCACAACAAATCTGCCGATATACAGACGTGACTATCGTGCCGATTGCGCAGCGTCCACAGGAGGTGGAATCGCGATATTTGACCGAATCAGAATCGTGGGAAGCCCTCAATGAAACATGGGCCGTCTTTATTGGATGGTCGATCTGGAATCAGCTTGAAGTGCAATCACAAGAAAGAGGATCACGGTTACAGCAGCCGCGTCAGATGGCTCAATGGGCACGTCGCTTTCAGGTTGCGCTTTCGAATGGAGAGTTTCGTGGATATTATGTGCCTCAAGATGCGGCCGAACAGCGGATCACTCAGAAGAGATTTCTGGCCAAGCAGTCCCAGCTGAGTTGGCGGGAGACAGAGGTGCTACTGATTCAAATATTTGATTTTACAGGTAAATTTATTCATTTGATAAAACGGGCGGTTCATTCATTAAAGCTTACGGGAGACGTACACGTCTGCGAGAGATGAAGTCCGTTCGGAAGAAAAAATCAGCTAGGGCCAATCCCCTCTTGACATGACAAGACTTCATCAATAGAATCCAACATTTCCAAATCGGCTTTTCCAGCACATCGGCTCATCAATCCTCAGGATTGAGGAAGAGAGAGTTGTGTACGGAGAGGCTTGTGCGCATTTTTCTGGCACGTTCGAGTGACGTTGAGAATTTGTCGAGAATTTCTGGTGACGGGAAATCCAGTAGGGTGTTGCGGGCAGGTACCCAAGTGGCCAAAGGGGGCAGACTGTAAATCTGCTGGCTTATGTCTTCCAAGGTTCGAATCCTTGCCTGCCCACCAAACTAAGCGTCGCTCGTGCCAGCGAGCTTGTGAGTGAGCGAGCTCGATAAGCACCTTTGGCCGTTAGGTTTTATAAGCTTACTCGACCCGGAGCGCTTCCGATGATGCACGACGGGATATGCACCGCAAGTTTGTTTTTGAAGTTTGTTTGATGAACAGAAGGCGGGCGTAGCTCAGTGGTAGAGTTCCAGCCTTCCAAGCTGGCTGTCGTGGGTTCAAATCCCATCGCCCGCTCCAAGAGGAGACGTGAAGCGTCAACCGTCATTCGTAAAGCGTGTGGGAGGCAGGGACAGCGGCCCGAGCTACGATTGACGATTCACGAGTGACGAATGACGAGTTGTGACGCCCACGTAGCTCAGTTGGTAGAGCACGTCCTTGGTAAGGACGAGGTCACGCGTTCGATCCGCGTCGTGGGCTCCAGGAGGGGCAGTGTCAAGTGCTGAGTCATCAATGATGAGTCTGGTTGGAGATCTACTCGTTGCTGCCCGCTCGTCACGTATTACTTTAGTAGAGTAGGAGGAAATATGGCGAAGGCGAAATATGAGCGGAAGAAGCCGCATGTGAACATTGGGACGATCGGGCACGTGGACCACGGGAAGACCACGTTAACGGCGTCGTTGACGAAGATTTGCGCGGACCGGGGGATGGCGAAGTTCATCAGTTACGACGAAGTGGCGAAGGCGAGCGAGAGCCAAGGGCGCCGGGACGCCACCAAGATCATGACGATCGCCATCAGTCACGTCGAATACGAGACCGACAACCGGCACTATGCCCACGTCGATTGTCCGGGCCACGCTGATTACGTCAAGAACATGATCACCGGGGCTGCGCAGATGGATGGCGCCATCCTGGTGGTGTCGGCGGCGGATGGGCCCATGCCGCAGACTCGGGAGCATATTCTCTTGGCGCGGCAGGTCGGCGTGCCCTACATCGTCGTGTTCTTGAACAAGGCCGACAAAGTTGATGACAAAGAGCTATTGGATCTCGTGGAGCTGGAAGTGCGGGAGCTGTTGAGCAAGTATGGCTTCCCGGGCGACAAGACCCCAATTGTGCAGGGGAGTGCCTTGAAGGCCATCGAGGGCGATCAGGGGCCGTTGGGCGTGCCGAGCATTTTGAAGCTCCTCGAGGCCGTGGACACCTACATTCCCACCCCTCAGCGGCCGATCGACAAGCCGTTCCTGATGCCGATCGAAGATGTGTTTACGATCAGCGGGCGCGGGACCGTGGTGACGGGGCGGTGTGAGCGGGGTATCGTCAAGGTCGGTGATGAAATCGAGATTGTGGGGTTGCGGCCGACGCAGGCCACCATCGTGACCGGAGTCGAGATGTTTCGCAAAGTGCTGGACGAGGGGCAAGCGGGCGACAATGTCGGGGTCCTGCTGCGCGGAACCAAGAAAGAAGACGTCGAGCGGGGCATGGTGCTCTGCAAGCCCAAGTCGATCACGCCGCATACCAAGTTCAAGGCGGAGATCTATGTGTTGACGAAGGAAGAAGGGGGGCGGCATACGCCGTTCTTCAATGGGTACCGGCCGCAATTCTATTTCCGGACCACGGACGTGACGGGCGTGGTGCAGCTGAATCCGGGGGTGGAGATGGTGATGCCGGGGGACAATGTGAGTGTGACAGCGGAATTGATCAGCCCAATCGCGATGGATCAGGGATTGCGGTTCGCGGTGCGCGAGGGCGGCAAGACCGTCGGCTCCGGTGTCGTCACGGAAATATTGGCGTAAAACAGGGCGATAACTGTCAAGCGTCAATCGTCAAGCGAGCACAGCGGTCTCAGGGTTTGCCGATGACGGATGACGGGTGACGAATGACGGGGGTTCTGTATGCGAGAGATCATCGACTTGGCTTGTACGATCTGTAAACAGCGGAATTATTCGACCAACAAGAACAGGAAAAACGATCCTGATCGGTTGGAGCGAAACAAATTCTGCAAGTTCTGCCAAAAGCACGCGCCTCATAAAGAGGTAAAATAGAGTGCTGCGTGTTGAGTGCGGAGTGCTGAGTAAAGGGTAAGTCTTGGACAATGCCTGAGCGCTCAGGACTCAGCACTGAGTGTAGGGGCATGGTGTCAATGGCAGCACATCGGTCTCCAAAACCGAGAGTCTAGGTTCAAATCCTAGTGCCCCTGCCACCCCAAGCGTGCTCAGGCCAGGCGCAATGTGCTTGTTCTTGGCGGCCGGATAAGACGCCTTGGAAGTTGGGTTTTAGAGTATGAGCGTGCTCGCCCCCTGAGCGCTTCTGATTTAGGCACGGCGGGGTAAAACCCGCAAGCATTGTTTGTGAGTGCGGACGTGCATCTCAAGAGAAAACGGAGTTGCTGATGTTCAGGCGCATGATGGATTCCATTCGACTGTTCTTGACGGATGTGCGGGCGGAGTTGAAGAAGGTGTCTTTCCCGACTCGGGTAGAGACCATTGGCTCTACGACCGTCGTGATTGTGTTCTGCGTCATCATGTCGTTGTATCTGTCGATGGTCGATTCATTTCTTTCATGGTTAGTTGCCAAGGTGATCTGAGGCGGCAGGCGATTGATGAGTGATCTGGCATAGAAGGGCTCTGAGACCTTAGGAGTGGCGCATAATGAAGAATTGGTACGTCATTCATACGTATGCGGGATTTGAGGGACGCGTGAAAACCAGCTTGATAGAGCGTGCAAATCAGATGGGCTTGGTCGAACGAGTCAGTCAAGTGCTTGTGCCGACTGAGGCTGTTATTGAAATTAAAGATGGTAAGCGGCGGACGGTCCGACGCAAATTTTTCCCCGGCTACGTCCTCGTTGAATTGGAGTCGCCGCTTGGGGATGAAACGCTTCAAATGATCAAGGAGACTCCCAAGGTGACAGGGTTTGTCGGGGGTGGGACCGTGCCGATGCCGTTGACCCCAGGGGAAGTCGAGTCCTTGTTGAAGCAAATCGATGTGGGAAAGGTGGAACCTCGGGAACAGGTGAAGTTTATCAAGGGTGACAATGTTCGAATCATCGATGGACCGTTTCTTGGGTTTAACGGCTTGGTGGACGAAGTCGATCAGGACCACAGCCGCCTGAAGCTCATGGTGAGCATCTTTGGTCGATCCACACCGGTGGAGTTGGGATTTTTACAGGTCGAACGGATTTAAATGCAGCAGTCAGTCATTAGCGATTAGCTCTCAGCTTGGCTGAAAGCTGAATGCTGAAAGCTGAGAGCTCGGGAGAGAATTATGGCTAAGGAAGTATCCGCGCAAATTAAGTTGCAGATTCCGGCTGGGAAGGCCAATCCGGCTCCCCCGGTTGGCCCGTCGCTTGGTCAGCACGGTGTCAATATTATGGAGTTCTGCAAACAGTTCAATGCCAAGACCCAGAAGGAAGGAGATAGCATTATTCCAGTTGTTATCACTGTGTACAAGGACCGGACGTTCACATTCATCATGAAGACGCCACCGGCGTCGGATCTTTTGAAAAAGGCCGCTGGGGTCATCAAGGGATCGGGTGTGCCCCAGAAAGACAAGGTCGGCAAGATCTCCAGAAAACAGCTGAACGAGATCGCTCAAAAGAAGATGGCTGATCTGAATGCCGCCGATGTAGAAGGGGCTGCCAAGATTATCGAAGGCACCGCCCGCAGCATGGGCATTGTGATTCAAGGGTAGCGGGTTGGTATAGGGGAGGGAGATGGAAATGGGAAAGAAGATGAAGGCGTCGGTGGGAAAAGTCGAACCGCGCGTGTATGAATTACGCGAAGCGGTCGAAGCCGTGAAGCAGGCGGCCTATGCCAAGTTCGACGAATCGGTGGATTTGGCGCTCCGGCTGGGAATTGATCCGAAGCGGTCTGATCAAATGGTTCGGGGGACGACGTCACTTCCCCATGGAACTGGAAAGAAAGTTCGCGTGCTGGTGTTTGCAAAGGGAGAAAAGGAGCAGGAAGCTCGACAGGCCGGCGCTGATTTTGTCGGTGCGGATGATTTGATGGAAGAGATCAAGGGGGGCTGGTTGGATTTTGACTGTGCCATTGCGACCCCGGATCTCATGGCTTCCGTCGGAAAACTCGGCAAGCAGCTGGGGCCTCGAGGCCTTATGCCGAATCCGAAGACCGGAACCGTGACCTTCGAAGTCGGCAAGGCCGTGGCAGAGATTCGTAAAGGACGTGTTGAGTTCAAAGTGGAAAAAGCTGGAATTGTCCAGGTGCCGGTGGGGAAAGTGTCGTTCGATGCTGCGAAGTTATTCGACAACGCCTCCGCCATTATCGAGTCTGTCGTGAAAGCTAAGCCGGTGTCGTGCAAGGGGCGATATCTGAAGAGTGTCACGATCTCCAGCACGATGGGGCCGGGTGTCAAGCTGGACGCGGCCGCGCTGATGAAGCAATGGAGTTGAGAGGCACGTTCAACGTGAATGGTTAATCGGTATTTGCCGGACGGGTAACGACGGGAGAGGGAGCGATGAAGAAGGAACAAAAAGCAACGGCGGTTGCGGAATTGACCGAGAAATTTGGCCGCGCGCGGCTGGCCATTCTCACGGAATGCGTGGGGCTTCCAGTCAATCAAGTGACAGAGTTGCGCAGGCAACTTCGCGGTGCGAGGGCCGAGTATCGGGTTGTGAAAAATACGTTGGCCATCCGTGCGGTGGAGGGGACGGCCTTGGCTGGACTCACGGCGCATCTCAAGGGGCCGACGGGGGTCGTGATTGGATACGATGACCCGGTATTGCCGACGAAAGTGCTGAGGGATTTCATCAGCGCGGAAAAACGTGAAGAAAAGATCCGCATGACGGTCGGCGTGTTGGAGGGGAAGGTCGTCCAGTCGGCGGAATTAGCAGCTGTCGCCAAGCTGCCGAAGAAAGAAGTCCTCATCGCCATGCTGCTCTCGGCCATGCAGGGGCCGATCCGTGGTGTGGTGTACACGCTCAATGCTGTGTTGTCAAAATTTGTGAGAGTCATTGCAGTCATTCAGGATAAACGGAAAGAGGAGGGAGACATGTCAGCCACAGTCACGAAACTATCACAGGAAGAATTGATCAAGGCCATCGAGGGTATGAGTGTGCTCGATTTGGCGGAACTGGTAAAGGGATTGGAAGCGCGTTTTGGCGTAACGGCTGCAGCGCCGGTCGCCGTGGCAGCGGCGCCGGGTGGCGGCGCGGCAGCGCCGGCCGAGGAGAAGACGGCGTTCGACGTCATTTTGGCATCGGCGCCAGCGGATAAGAAGATTCAAATCATCAAAGTCGTGCGTGAACTCACCAGCCTTGGTCTGAAGGAAGCGAAGGATCTGGTAGAGGCTGCTCCGAAGCCGGTGAAGACGAGCGTAGCTAAAGAAGAAGCCGATACCATGAAGAAGAAGCTCGAAGAGAGCGGTGCCAAGGTCGAAGTTAAGTAATTGCGTCATTGGTCTCTTGTCATGGGGCGGCCATCGGGCACCGAGGGCCGCCGGGTATCTTGTGACGTCCGGCACTCACCACTAATGTGGAGGAACTAGGAATGTCCGAAACGACTCTGCAAGAGTTCGTGGAGCGGAAGGATTTTTCCCGCATTCGAACAAACATCGATATTCCCGATCTCATCGAGATTCAAAAGTGCTCGTACGAAGAGTTTCTGCAGCTTGAAGTGGAGCCAGAACGACGGAAAGATCATGGGCTGCAGGCGGCCTTGGCGAGCGTGTTTCCCATTCCAGACTACAACAATACGGCGATATTGGAGTTTTCCAGCTATACGCTGGGAACATCAAAGTACAATGAGCGGGAATGTCTTGAGCAAGGCATGACCTTCGCGGTACCGCTCAAACTGCGAGTCCGGCTGGTGGTGTTTGACAAGGAGGACAAGGGCCCCCGGAGGAAGGTGCTCGATGTTCGCGAGCAAGAGGTCTACATCGGCGAATTGCCCCTGATGACGGAACGGGGTACGTTCATCGTCAATGGGACCGAGCGAGTCGTCGTCAGCCAGCTTCACCGCTCGCCAGGCGCGTCCTTTACGCATGATAAGGGGCGTACCCATGCGACCGGCAAAGTGCTCTACAGTGCGCGGATCATTCCCTACCGGGGCTCCTGGCTCGATTTCGAGTTCGATGCCCGAGACATCCTCTATGTCCGCATCGATCGTCGCCGGAAGATGCCGACTACGATTCTTTTGAAGGCGTTTGGTTTCTCAAGCGATGACCTGCTCAAGATGTACTACCCCGTCGAGGAGATTCGGATCTCCAAGGGGAAGATGTATCGAAAGTTAGACGCGGAGATCCACCATGGGCTTCGGTGTTCGGCGGAAGTGCCGGACAAAGGTGGCAAGGAACCGCTGGTGCGGGAAGGCGCCAAGCTGACCAAGGGAGTGCTTGCCAAGCTCAAGGCGGCGGGTGTCAAGGAAATTCCGATGCTTCCCACGGAGCTCATCGGCCGTGCCGTACTCACGGAGTTGGTCGACTCCAAGAAAACACAATTGGCGGAAAAGAATCAGCGGCTGACCGCCGAGATCGTAGAAGCCATCGTGGAGAGCGACGTAGAGGAGTTTAAAATCATCTATCTCGACATGGCGACGGCTACGCCCGTCATCCTCGACACGTTGGAGATGGAAAAGGTCGGGTCGAAGGAAGAGGCGATGGTGGAGATCTACCGCCGTCTCCGTCCGGGTGAGACGCCCTCTGTGGAGACCGCACGGGTGTTGTTCGACAATCTCTTCTTGAATGCCAAGCGCTACGATTTGTCGCCGGTCGGGCGTCTTAAGCTCAACAAGAAACTCGGGTTGGACTTGCCACTCGATCAGCGCACCCTGACGGCGCAGGATATCGTCGAAGTCATCCGCTATCTAGTCAACCTCAAGATGGGGAAAGGCGAGATTGACGATATCGATCACTTGGGCAATCGCCGCGTGCGGTCGGTTGGCGAATTGTTGGAGAACCAGTTCCGCTTGGGGCTCGTGCGTATGGAACGTAGTATCAAGGAACGGATGAACCTTCTCGATATGGAAACCGTCCTGCCGCATGATTTAATCAATGCCAAACCGGTGGTGGCGGCGGTAAAGGAGTTCTTCAGCAGCAGCCAGCTCTCGCAGTTCATGGATCAAACGAACCCGCTCGCGGAAATCACCCATAAGCGGCGCCTCTCGGCCCTTGGCCCGGGCGGTTTGACCAGAGAGCGGGCGGGCTTTGAAGTGCGCGACGTACATCCGTCGCACTACAGCCGCATTTGCCCGATCGAGACGCCGGAAGGTCCGAACATCGGACTGATTACATCGCTTGCCACCTATGCCCGGATTAATGCGTTCGGGTTTATCGAAGCGCCGTATCGCAAGGTCGTCAGGGGACGCGTGTCCGATACGATCGAATATCTGTCGGCGATTGAGGGAGACAAGTACGTGATCGCCCAGGCCAACTCGAAGGTGGATAGCTCGGGACGAATGGTGTCGGAAACAGTGTCGTGCCGCCACGGCGGCAATTTCGTGACGGCAACACCGGACAAGATCGAGTATATGGACGTGTCGCCGAAGCAAGTCGTCAGTGTGGCGACGGCATTGGTGCCGTTCTTGGAGCATGACGATGCAAATCGCGCGCTCATGGGCTCCAACATGCAGCGTCAGGCGGTGCCGCTCTTGATCGCCGAAGCGCCGTTGGTGGGAACCGGGATGGAGGCGGTCGTCGCGCGAGATTCCGGCTATGTAATTCAAGCCCGGCGGACCGGTGTCGTCGAAAGCGTCGATGCCAACCGTATCGTCGTGCGGGGCGATTCGAAGGATAAAAAGAAAGGGAAGGATTCTGGGCTCGACGTCTATGACCTGATCAAGTTTCAGCGGTCAAATCAGAATACTTGCATCACGCAGAAACCGGTCGTGCGTATCGGTCAGCCGGTCAAGAAGGGGCAGGTGCTTGGCGACGGTCCGGCGATCGACCATGGAGAGCTTGCGTTAGGTAAAAACGTGCTTGTGGCTTTCATGCCATGGGGCGGGTACAACTTCGAAGATGCCATTTTGCTCAGCGAAAAATTGGTCCGCGAAGATGCGTTCACGTCGATCCACATTGAAGAATTCGAGGTGGAATCACGTGATACGAAACTGGGCAAGGAGGATATCACACGCGACATTCCCAATGTCGGCGAGGAAGCGCTCAGAAATCTGGACGAAAGCGGAATCATCTGTATTGGCGCTGAGGTGAAGCCGGGAGACATTCTTGTCGGCAAGATCACTCCCAAGGGAGAAACCCAGCTGACGCCGGAAGAGAAGTTACTTCGCGCAATCTTCGGTGAAAAGGCCGGTGATGTGAAAGACACCTCGCTGACCGTGCCACCTGGTGTGGAAGGCATTGTGGTCGACGTGAAGATCTTCTCACGCAAAGGCCTCGACAAGGACGAGCGTTCCAAGAGCATTGAAATCGATGATCAAATGAAGCTCCAACACGACCATCACGAAGAGCTGCGGATCATCGACGAAGAAAAGACGAAAAAGATCCGTAAGCTCCTGCTGGGCAAGGTGGTGGGTCGTGATTTAATGGATCCGGACACCGGTGACGTGATTCTGAAGAAGAAGGGCAAGCTGACGGCGGAAATCCTCAAGCGGTTGCTCGACGACACCGTGCGCCATATTATTCTCAGCGATTCGGACGAGCAAAAGGAGTTAGAGGACCTCGAGCGGCGCGCGAAGGAGCAGATCGAAATTCTTCAGATGTTCTATGATGAAAAGGTCGGACGTTTGAAACGAGGCGATGACTTGCCTCCCGGTGTCCTCAAGCTGATCAAAGTCTACATCGCTATGAAACGGAAGATTCAGGTCGGCGACAAGATGGCGGGCCGTCACGGGAACAAAGGCGTCGTTTCGCGGGTGTTGCCGGAAGAGGATATGCCCTATCTGCCGGATGGAACGCCGGTGGAGATCGTGTTGAATCCACTGGGCGTACCGTCGCGTATGAATGTGGGGCAAATCCTTGAAACGCATCTCGGCTGGGCTGCCAAAGCGCTGGGCATACAAGTGGCCAGCCCGGTGTTCGACGGGGCGTCCGAAAAAGAGATCAAGGAGCTGCTCAAGAAAGGAAAGCTGCCGCCGAGCGGACAGAGCCAGTTGGTAGACGGCAAGACGGGCGAGCCCTTTGGCAGTCCTGTGACCGTCGGCTATATGTACGTGCTCAAATTGCACCATTTGGTCGATGACAAGATCCACGCACGGTCTATCGGCCCCTATTCGCTTGTGACGCAGCAACCCCTGGGCGGTAAGGCTCAGTTCGGCGGCCAGCGATTGGGTGAAATGGAAGTGTGGGCGTTGCAGGCGTACGGCGCCGCCTCGACACTGCAAGAATTTCTCACGGTCAAGTCTGACGATGTGCCGGGTCGGTCACGCATGTATGAAGCGGTCGTGAAAGGGGAGCCGTTCCTCGAGCCGGGGTTGCCCGAGTCGTTCAACGTCTTGGTCAAAGAACTGCAAAGTCTGGGGCTCGACATCGAGCTGGTCAAGACGCAAGACTAACCGCGTGTGTGCCGGCTCAAGGCCGGCATCGGAGGAGGTCACTACCTTGGAAGGCGCATACACATTGTTCGAAAAACAGCGGGATTCCGTGTCATTCAATTCGATGCGCATCCGCATCGCCTCGCCGGAAAAAATCCGGTCCTGGTCGTATGGTGAGGTCAAGAAGCCGGAGACGATCAACTACCGATCGTTCAAGCCGGAAAAGGACGGGCTGTTCTGCGCCAAGATTTTTGGCCCGACCAAGGACTGGGAGTGCAATTGCGGCAAGTACAAGCGCATGAAGCACCGAGGGATTATCTGCGACAAGTGCGGTGTCGAAGTCATTCAATCGAAAGTGCGCCGGGAGCGCATGGGGCATATCGAGTTGGCTACCCCGGTCGCGCATATCTGGTTTCTTAAGGGCGTGCCGAGCCGCATTGGGACCTTGCTCGACATGAGCCTGAAGCAACTGGAAAAAATCCTCTATTTTGAAAGCTACGTCTGCATCGACGCCGGCTCGACCGATCTGACGGAGAAAGAGCTGGTGACTGAGGAAAAGCTGCGAGCCTTGCAGTCCGAATTCGGCTCCACCGGATTCAAAGTGGGCATCGGCGCAGAGGCCATTAGGGAGTTACTGCGGAAGATCGATATCAATATGTTGTGGGGCGAGCTCCAGGCAAAAGCCAAGGCCTCAACATCGTCCACCATGAAAAAGAAATACGCCAAGCGGCTTAAAGTGCTTGAGGCGTTCCGCAAGTCAGGAAACAAGCCGGAGTGGATGGTCTTGGACGTCATCCCAGTGCTGCCGCCGGAATTGCGGCCGTTGGTTCCCCTCGACGGCGGCCGGTTTGCCACTTCCGATCTGAACGATCTCTATCGGCGCGTGATCAATCGGAATAACCGTCTCAAGCGGTTGATGGAGCTGAAAGCTCCCGGCGTCATCATCCGGAATGAAATGCGGATGTTGCAGGAATCGGTGGACGCATTGTTTGACAACGGACGCCGAGGCCGTGCGATCCGTGGGCCCAACAAGCGACCGCTCAAGTCGTTGAGTGACATGCTCAAGGGAAAGCAGGGCCGGTTCCGGCAGAATTTGCTTGGGAAGCGTGTGGATTACTCGGGCCGCACGGTCATCGTCGTCGGTCCGGAGCTGCGGCTACATCAGTGTGGGTTGCCGAAAAAGATGGCGCTTGAACTGTTCAAGCCGTTTATCTTTCATAAGCTCGAAGCACGGGGTGCGGCGACGACGATCAAGAGTGCCAGGCGGCTGGTTGAAAAGGAGCGGTCTGAAGTGTGGGATGTGCTCGACGAAGTGATTCGCGAGCACCCGGTGCTGCTGAATCGGGCGCCTACGCTGCACCGACTCGGTATCCAAGCCTTCGATCCCGTATTGGTCGAAGGGAAGGCGATCCGACTTCATCCGCTCGTGTGCGCAGCGTTCAACGCGGACTTCGACGGAGACCAGATGGCAGTCCACGTGCCGCTGTCTGTCGAGGCGCAGGTTGAAGCGCGGGTGTTGATGTTGTCAATCAACAACATTCTCTCGCCGGCCAACGGTAAACCGATCGCTGTGCCCTCCCAAGACATGGTCCTCGGCTGCTATTGGTTGACCAAAGAGCGGCTGGGCTCCAGGGGTGAAGGCAAGGTATTCGGCTCGGCAGAAGAGGTCCGTATCGCCTTTGATGCTTGCCAAATCGACGAGCATGCACGCATTAAAGTTCGGATGGCGGGAAACTTGGTGCAAACGACGGTCGGCCGAGTGTTATTGTCGGAAATCTTGCCGGCGAGCCTCCCGTTCGCGCATGCGAACAAGTTGATGACCAAGAAGGAGATGACAAAACTGATCGATTCGGTCTATCGGCAGACCGGGCATCGGGACACCATCGAATTTTTGGACAAAATCAAGGATATCGGGTTCACTTATGCTACCAAGGCGGGACTATCGATCTGCATCGACAATATGCATATCCCGAGCAAGAAGGAAGATTTCGTCGGAAAAGCCCAGCGGGAAGTGAACGAAATCGAAAAGCAATACTCGGAAGGTCTGATCACCAACGGAGAGCGATATAACAAGGTGATCGACATTTGGGCGCACGTGACCGAGCAGGTCTCCGACGAGATGATGAAGGAGCTAGGAGCCGGAGGCGATTCGAGCAAGGCCGAATCCTTCAATCCGATCTTCATGATGGCCGACTCCGGCGCGCGAGGCAGCTCGCAACAGATTCGGCAGCTTGGCGGTATGCGTGGATTGATGGCCAAGCCGTCCGGGGAAATCATCGAAACGCCGATCACGGCCAACTTCCGCGAGGGGCTCACCGTGTTGCAGTACTTCATCTCGACGCACGGGGCGCGCAAGGGGCTGGCCGATACCGCACTGAAGACGGCGAACTCCGGTTATCTAACCCGCCGGCTCGTCGATATCGCGCAGGATGTGATCATCAACGAGCTTGACTGCGGGACGCACGATGGCATCATCGTCAGCGCGCTGGTGGAAGGCGGAGAAATCATCCAGCCGCTGGAGGATCGCGTGTTGGGCCGGTTGGCCGCGGAAGACATCCGCGACCCCGTGACTGGAGAAATCATTGTGTCGCGGAACGAGGAAATTCACGAAGAGCTAACCAAATCCATCGTCGAGGCTGGGGTCGATCGCGTCAAGATTCGGTCTGTGCTGACGTGTCAATCTGCGCGCGGCGTCTGCCAGGCGTGTTACGGGCGTGATCTCTCACGAGGTCGCCTGGTTGAAAAAGGCGAGCCAGTGGGCGTCATCGCCGCGCAGTCGATCGGTGAGCCGGGCACACAGCTCACGATGCGGACCTTCCACATCGGCGGTACAGCCAGCAAAGTTGTCGAGCAAACCGTGTTGGAAGCCAAGCATGCCGGTCACATTAAGTTCATGAGTTTCGATGCCAAGAAGAATGCCGACATTCATAACGCCGGCATCGCAGTGCGGAACAAGGATGGCGAGTGGGTTGTGATGAATCGCAATACGAAGATCGCGATCGTCGACGACAGCGGCCGTGAACGCGAAAAATATCCCGTCGTGTACGGAGCAAAAATCAAGATCAAGGATGGAGCTCTCGTGACCGTTGGACAGAAACTGGTGGAGTGGGATCCCTACTCGCTCACGATCCTCACGGAGGTGGGCGGAAAGGTGGCGTTTGGAGATATCGTCGAAGGCGTCACCATGAAGGAAGAGTTCGACGAAGTGACTGGTTTGTCGCGCAAGGTTATCATTGAGCATACCGGCGCGACGTTGCGCCCGCGCGTGTCAATTAAGGATGAGGCTGGAAAGACCGCGAAGGTGTCCGGCGGATCGGGCGCCGTTGCGCGGTATTTATTGCCGGTGGGGGCGCATATCTTCGTCGAAAAAGGCGCCATGATCTATCCCGGTGACGTGCTAGCCAAGATCCCGCGCGAGACGACCAAGACGAAAGACATCACTGGAGGTCTCCCGCGCGTTGTTGAGCTCTTTGAAGCGAGGAAGCCGAAGGAACAAGCTGTCATCACAGAAATCGACGGCGAAGTCTCCTACGGTGGATTCGTCAAGGGTCAGCGCAAGGTGTTGGTGGACAATAAGATGGGCGACGCGAAGGAGTACTTCATTCCTAAAGGCAAGCATGTCAACGTGCATGAAGGAGATTGGGTCAGGGCGGGCGAGCCGTTGATGGATGGATCGGCCAATCCACATGACATCCTCGATGTGCTGGGCCCCAATGAGCTGCAAAAATATCTTGTAGACGAAGTACAGGATGTGTATCGGTTGCAGGGCGTCTCGATCAACGACAAGCACATCGAGATCATCGTGCGGCAAATGCTGAGAAAGGTTCGGATTGAAGACCCTGGTGATACGCAGTTCTTATCGGGCAGCCAAGTCAGTAAGGGCGTGTTTGAGGCCGAAAACCAGCACGTACTCGACAAGGGTGAGACACCCGCTTTGGGCAAGCCTGTTCTGCTCGGCATCACGAAAGCGGCTTTGACGACCGACAGCTTCATCTCTGCGGCCTCATTCCAGGAGACCACGCGTGTCTTGACAGAGGCGGCCATCAATGGGCGAGAGGATAATCTGCTGGGGCTCAAGGAAAACGTCATTGTGGGCCGGTTGATTCCGGCCGGCTCCGGATTTAATGAGTATCGTGATACATTTGTGATCAGTGAAAAGCCTGAAGTTACGGCGCTCAGAGCTGCTCCAGTGGTAGCTGTAGAGGTGTCCTCCGAGGCTTCAGCCGCGGCTGGCGAATGATGACGCGCTATCGGTCTGCTTGACAACGAGAGGCGACATCTCTATAATCTTTTGGCTTTGCGCAGTAGATTAGTATGTGTGCATGATGTTTTTTGAAAGGTTTGAGCGGGATGCCAACGATTAATCAACTAGTGAGGAAAGGCCGCAACCTTGTCACGGCCAAGACAAAGAGTCCGGCACTGAAGTCCTGTCCGCAAAAGCGAGGAGTGTGTCTTCGTGTCTATACTACGACGCCAAAGAAGCCGAACTCGGCTCTTCGGAAAGTGGCGCGTGTGCGGTTAACGAATGGGATGGAAGTCACGACATATATTCCAGGTGTCGGGCACAATTTGCAGGAGCACTCTATCGTCCTGGTGCGCGGTGGTCGTGTCAAAGACTTGCCGGGCGTTCGCTATCACCTGGTCCGCGGTGCACTTGATGCCGTAGGAGTAGCCGACCGGAAGCAAAGCCGTTCGAAGTATGGAGCCAAGCGGCCAAAGTAGGTTGCATCGCAGTGCCTGGTGATGTGCTTGTGGTGCATCAATTAGTGATTGGATAGGAGTACGATGCCTCGTAGTAGATTTCTAGATCAACGTGAAGTACTTCCGGATGTGCGGTATCGCGATAAACTTGTCGGGAAGTTTATCAACATGTTGATGTCCGACGGGAAGAAGAGCACGACCGAGCAGATTTGTTATGGGGCATTCGACGCCATTCAGGAGAAGACCGGCGGTGATCCACTCAAGGTCTTCAAGGCTGCCATTGATAACGTTAAGCCGATTGTGGAAGTAAAGTCGCGCCGTGTCGGCGGTGCATCGTACCAGGTTCCGGTCGAGATCAGACCATCGCGGCGCGTGTCATTGGCGCTTCGGTGGCTGTCGCAGTCGGCGAGGATACGTGGTGGAAAGAGCATGAGGGAAAAGCTCGCCGCCGAGTTGCTGGATGCTTCGAATAACACAGGGGCTGCAGTAAAGAAACGGGAAGACGTGCATCGGATGGCAGAGGCGAACAAGGCCTTTGCCCATTATCGCTGGTAACGTCGTTCTGTGCTGCCGTTGAGCCGTGCTGCGATTCGCAAGCGTAGGACTCATTCATCGCAGCGATGTGTACTGGCTTAACGTGCAGCACAAGCCTTTTTAAGGGACTCACGTGGCTCGGCAAACGTCGTTAGAACATACGAGAAACATCGGCATTATGGCGCACATTGATGCCGGGAAGACCACAACCACTGAGCGTATTCTCTTTTATACGGGAATGACGCACAAGTTGGGCGAGGTCCACGAGGGCGCTGCCACAATGGACTGGATGGAGCAGGAGCGGGAGCGCGGTATCACGATCACGGCCGCCGCGACAACCTGTTTCTGGAGAGACCGCCGTATCAATATTATCGATACGCCGGGTCACGTCGATTTCACGATTGAAGTTGAGCGGTCCCTGCGCGTGCTTGACGGGGCGGTGGCTGCATTCGATTCCGTGCAGGGTGTGGAACCGCAATCGGAAACAGTCTGGCGCCAGGCTGATAAATATGGGGTTCCGCGCATTGCCTGGATGAACAAGATGGACCGAATTGGTGCGAACTTCTACGCCAGTGTGCAGTCGATCATTGATCGACTTGGGGCGAACCCAGTTCCTATCCAGATTCCGATCGGGCGGGAAGCGGGGTATCGAGGTTCGGTCGATCTCGTGAGTATGAAGGCCTACTACTACGACGATGAAACTCTGGGTGCGAAGTACAAGATCGATGAAATCCCAGATGACCTCGTAGGGCAGGCGAAAGAGTATCGGGAGAAAATGCTGGAAGCGGTTGCGGAGTTTGACGATCAGGTCATGGAGAAGTATTTGAATGGCCATCCGCTGGCGGAAGAAGAAGTGCGCCGGGCGATCAGGACCGCGACGATTGCGATGAAGGTGATTCCGGTTGTCTGTGGGTCTGCATTTAAGAATAAGGGTGTCCAGCAGTTGTTGGATGCTGTCGTGGAGTATCTGCCATCGCCACTCGATGTTCCGCCAGTCAGGGGGGTTGATCCCAATACGGATAAAGAGGTTCTGCGAAGGCCATCTGACAGCGAGCCGTTCGCCGCGCTTGCCTTCAAGCTGATGACTGACCCATTTGCGGGGCAGGTGGTATTTTTCCGAGTCTATTCCGGTACGTTGAAGACTGGCACGCCGGTACTCAATGTGACGAAAGGCACGCGAGAGCGTATTGGGCGGTTGCTCAAGATGCATGCAAATAAACGGGAAGAGATTGACATTGCTTATGCAGGCGACATTGTGGCAGCCGTCGGTCTGAAGGGTGCCACGACTGGAGATACGCTGTCTGAAGAGAAAGAGCCGGTCCTGTTGGAAGTCATGAAGTTTCCGGAGCCGGTGATCGCGATGGCGATTGAGCCGAAGACAAAGCAGGATCAGGAAAAGATGGGATTCGCGCTGCAGAAGCTGGCGCAGGAAGATCCCTCGTTCAGGGTCCGTACGGATGAGGAAACGTCACAGACGATTATTGCCGGCATGGGTGAGCTGCATCTCGAGATTATTGTTGACCGGATGTTGCGTGAATTTAAAGTTGAAGCCAATGTGGGTAAGCCGGAAGTGGCATTTCGTGAAACGATTCGCCGGAAGGCTGAAGCGGAATCGAAATATGTCAAGCAGACGGGTGGTCGTGGTCAGTATGGCCATGTCGTATTGTCGGTTGAGCCGTCAGAGTCCGGTAAGGGCTTCGAGTTCGTCAATAAAATCGTCGGTGGTGTGATTCCGAAGGAATTTATTCCTGCAGTTGAAAAGGGTGTGAGGGAGCGGTTGGACGCGGGCGTTATCGCCGGGTATCCCCTGCGCGATGTGCGTGTGACTCTGACGTACGGGTCCTATCACGATGTCGATTCGAATGAAATGGCGTTTAAGATCGCTGGGTCCATGGCGTTTGCCGATGCCTGCAAAAGAGCTGATCCGGTTTTGCTTGAACCGATTATGAAGGTGGAAGTTCTGGTTCCTCAGGATTTTATGGGCGATGTCATCGGTAACCTGAACGGGCGGCGCGGGAAGGTGCAGGGAATGAAGGTGCGGGCGGGTGCGCAGGCGATCGACGCATCTGTGCCACTTAGCGAGATGTTCGGGTATGCCACTGATCTTCGCTCGCGCACGCAGGGTCGAGCAACGTACAGCATGGAATTCGATCGATACGATCAAGTCCCTCGGCAAATTGCCGAGACTATTATTGCAAAGTACCGAGGCGAATAGGGGGCGTAGAGGAGATACGTATGGCGAAGGCGAAATATGAGCGGAAGAAGCCGCATGTGAACATTGGGACGATCGGGCACGTGGACCACGGGAAGACCACGTTAACGGCGTCGTTGACGAAGATTTGCGCGGACCGGGGGATGGCGAAGTTCATCAGTTACGACGAAGTGGCGAAGGCGAGCGAGAGCCAAGGGCGCCGGGACGCCACCAAGATCATGACGATCGCCATCAGTCACGTCGAATACGAGACCGACAACCGGCACTATGCCCACGTCGATTGTCCGGGCCACGCTGATTACGTCAAGAACATGATCACCGGGGCTGCGCAGATGGATGGCGCCATCCTGGTGGTGTCGGCGGCGGATGGGCCCATGCCGCAGACTCGGGAGCATATTCTCTTGGCGCGGCAGGTCGGCGTGCCCTACATCGTCGTGTTCTTGAACAAGGCCGACAAAGTTGATGACAAAGAGCTATTGGATCTCGTGGAGCTGGAAGTGCGGGAGCTGTTGAGCAAGTATGGCTTCCCGGGCGACAAGACCCCAATTGTGCAGGGGAGTGCCTTGAAGGCCATCGAGGGCGATCAGGGGCCGTTGGGCGTGCCGAGCATTTTGAAGCTCCTCGAGGCCGTGGACACCTACATTCCCACCCCTCAGCGGCCGATCGACAAGCCGTTCCTGATGCCGATCGAAGATGTGTTTACGATCAGCGGGCGCGGGACCGTGGTGACGGGGCGGTGTGAGCGGGGTATCGTCAAGGTCGGTGATGAAATCGAGATTGTGGGGTTGCGGCCGACGCAGGCCACCATCGTGACCGGAGTCGAGATGTTTCGCAAAGTGCTGGACGAGGGGCAAGCGGGCGACAATGTCGGGGTCCTGCTGCGCGGAACCAAGAAAGAAGACGTCGAGCGGGGCATGGTGCTCTGCAAGCCCAAGTCGATCACGCCGCATACCAAGTTCAAGGCGGAGATCTATGTGTTGACGAAGGAAGAAGGGGGGCGGCATACGCCGTTCTTCAATGGGTACCGGCCGCAATTCTATTTCCGGACCACGGACGTGACGGGCGTGGTGCAGCTGAATCCGGGGGTGGAGATGGTGATGCCGGGGGACAATGTGAGTGTGACAGCGGAATTGATCAGCCCAATCGCGATGGATCAGGGATTGCGGTTCGCGGTGCGCGAGGGCGGCAAGACCGTCGGCTCCGGTGTCGTCACGGAAATATTGGCCTGAGGCCGGGACCTATCGACTGACAGTTGTCAGTTAAGGAGTGAGAAGTGAAAGTCGATCAACGAATCAGAATCAGGCTGCGCGGGTTTGATTACCGCGTCTTGGATCAATCAGTCATGGAAATCGTTGAAACCGTGAGGCGGAGTGGCGCCAAGATCATCGGCCCGATTCCCCTTCCAACGAAAGTAGAGCGCATCACTGTGCAGCGCTCGACGCATGCGGATAAGAAGTCTCGTGAGCAATTTGAAATGCGGACTCACAAGCGCCTGCTTGATATCATGGAGCCGACACCGGAAACCATGGATTCGCTTATGAAATTGAATCTGGCGGCTGGGGTTGATGTGGAGATTAAGTTGTGAGTGCTGAGTGTCCAGAGCTGAGTTCCTGATTTGGATATCTCAGTACTCGGGACTCCGCACTTCGGACGGGACTTTCATTATGACAAACGGATTGCTCGGGAAAAAACTTGGGATGACGCAGGTCTTTGATCAGAACCAGTTGACGCCTGTCACAATTATCGCTGCAGGGCCGTGCCGCGTTGTGGCGGTAAAGACGAAAGGGCGTGATGGATATGAGGCGATCCAACTGTCCTTTGGGGAAGTCAAGGAGCGTAAGCTGTCCAAGGCCGAGCTGGGGCATTTGAAGAAGAATCAAGCGCCAGCCACTCGTGTGTTGCGCGAATTTAAGAAGGAAGGCGACTCCGTGGTTGGGGACACTGTCACGGTGGGTATGTTCAAGGCTGGTGATTGGGTAGATGTAATTGGCGTCTCCAAGGGCAAGGGGTTTCAGGGTGTCGTGCGGCGGCACCATTATTCTGGTGGTCCGGAATCCCATGGATCGATGTTCCATCGGCATCCTGGCTCGATCGGTGCCAGTTCTTTTCCTTCCCGTGTGTGGAAGGGGAAGACGTTGCCAGGCCATATGGGGGCAGAGCGGGTTACGACGCATCGGCTCAAAGTGGTCGAGTCGCGTCCTGAAGAGCACCTTCTGTTCGTTCGTGGAGGTATCCCCGGTGCCACGAACGGGATCGTTGAGATCAGAAAGTCGAAAAAGAGCTGAGCTATGCCCACTGTCGACGTCGTAGATTTAGAGAATAAGAAGGTCGGGACTGTTAAGTTGCCTCAGGAAGTGTTTGGATGTGAGCTGCGTGCGGCCTTAGTGCATGAGGCAGTGATCATGCAGCGAGCCTGCGAACGGCAGGGAACAGCCTCCACGCTCCGCAGGGGTGAGGTTCAGGGGTCGGGCAAGAAACCTTGGAAACAAAAGCATACGGGGCGAGCCCGTGCGGGATCTGTGCGTTCTCCTGTATGGCGTCATGGTGGCAGTATATTCGGTCCGAAGCCGCGAAATTATGCCTACTCCATGCCGAAGCGGAAGTACCGCGCGGCCTTGCAAAGCGCACTTTCGGCCAAGGTGGCGGAGAGCAAGTTGGTTGTCCTCTCCGACCTTTCGCTTCAAGAGCTCAAGACCAAGGTGCTGGCACAGGCGTTGGGCCGTCTGAGTGGAGGCGGGCATGTGTTGGTTGTCATCGGAAAGGAACAGTCGTCGGTGATGCGGGCTGCTCGGAATTTGGCCGCGGTGCAAGTGCTCAGTATTGACCAGCTGAATGTCTACGATATCGTCCGCGCTGGGATGATTGTGGTTTCGCAGCGGGAACTTGGATCCGTTCGGGAGGTCTGGTCGTGAAAGTCGGAACGCATGCCGTGCTGGTGCAGCCGCTGTTGACGGAGAAAATTACGGCTCTTCGAGAAAAGACCAATACCGTCGGATTTATTGTGCATCCCAATGCAAATCGAGTGCAGATCAAGCAAGCCGTCGAAGCCTTGCTCAAAGTGAAGGTCGAGAAGGTGAACGTCTTGAACGTTCGTGGAAAAATGAAGCGGCTGGGACGGTTCTCGGGTCGCCGCTCGGACTGGAAGAAGGCATTCGTCACGCTCAAGAAGGGCGAAAAACTCGAAATGTACGAAAGCGCCTAAGTGCGTTGAAAAAGGTAGGGTTGGTGTTATGGGATTGAGAGTCTATCGGCCGACGTCTCCTGGGCGGCGGGGTATGACGTTGGTCACCACCGAAGAATTAACGAAGAAGAAACCTGAGAAGTCGCTGACATCGTTTCATCTTCGCAGTGGTGGGCGAAACAACGATGGACGGACGACGGTTCGTTTCCGCGGCGCAGGGCATAAGCGGCTCTATCGGAAGATAGATTTTCGCAGAGATAAGGTCGGGATTTCGGCGCGTGTGGAGGCGATCGAGTATGATCCCAACCGGTCAGCCCGCATTGCCCTGTTGAAGTATAAGGACGGCGAGAAGCGGTATATCCTCGCTCCGGTGGGATTGGCGATCAACGATGAGGTGCAATCGGGGCCTCAGTCTGAAATCAGGCCCGGCAATGCACTGCCGCTTGCGAACATGCCTTTAGGCACGACTATCCATAATATCGAGCTGAAGCTCGGCAAGGGCGGGCAGCTGATTCGCAGCGCCGGTGGAGCTGCTCAGGTCATGGGTCGTGATGGCGATTATGTTCAAGTGCGGCTGAAGTCCGGTGAGATGCGGCGGATCTTGGGAACCTGTATGGCGACGGTTGGGCAGATCGGCAATCTGGATCATGAAAATATTACTATTGGAAAGGCCGGACGGGTCCGTTGGATGGGAAAGCGTCCGCATGTCCGCGGCGTCGTTATGAATCCAGTCGATCACCCGCATGGTGGCGGTGAAGGGAAGTCCGGTCAGGGAAATCCGCATCCGGTGTCGCCATGGGGTGTGCCGACGAAGGGGTACAAGACCCGGCAGAACAAGAAGACCGACAAGTTTATTATTGCTCGACGGAAGTCAGGAGTACGCAATGCCTAGATCGATTAATAAGGGCGCGTTTGTCGACGGCCATCTCCTCAAGAAAGTTGAGCAGATGAATCAGGTGAAAGATCGGAAGTTGATTAAGACGTGGTCGCGCAGGTCGACAGTCATTCCTGACATGATCGGGCATACGTTCGCAGTGCATAATGGGAAGAAATTCATTCCCGTGTTTGTAACGGAAAACATGGTTGGCCATAAACTTGGTGAGTTCTCGCCGACCAGATTTTTCAAGGGACACGGCCAAGCCAAGACGGAAAAGGCCGTTGCGCTTAAATAGGAGATCAGCGTCGTTGGTGCCGCAATGCGCACTTCAATAACCGGTGGCCGATGACAGGATTGTGACAATGACGGAAGCTCACGCCATACTTCGATTTGTGCGAGTGGCGCCTCGTAAAGCCAAGCCAGTAATTGATATGATTCGCGGGCAGCAGGTGCCGGCAGCATTAGCGATGCTGAAGCATACCCCTAGGCACGCGGCCCGTGTGGTCGAGAAAATCCTTCGCTCGGCTGTAGCCAATGCTGAGCAGAAGGAGATGGGTGATAGTGAGTCGATGGTGGTGTCGAAGGCTTTCGTCAACTGCGGCCCGACGTATCGTCGTGCGCGTCCGCGGTCCATGGGCCGTGCGAATGCGATTCAGAAGCGGACGAGCCATATCATGGTGGTGGTCGCGGCGTCGACGAGTCATGCGAAGAGAAAATAGCGGCACATTCACAGGGATCGCTTATTAGAGGCGGATATCACATGGGGCAGAAGACACATCCAATTGGGTACAGGCTGGGATACAACTATACGTGGAGTTCGCGCTGGTATGCTGGCAAGGACTATGCGAAGTTGCTTCACCAGGACGTGAAGATCAGAAAAATGGTGAAGGCTAAGCTGTACCATGCTGGCATCGCGAAAGTGGAAATTGAACGCTCTGGCGATCAAACCCGAGTAATTATCCACACGGCACGCCCTGGGATCATTATTGGCCGTAAGGGTGCCGAGGTGGACAAGCTCAAGGCGGACCTTGAAAAGCAATACGGCGGGCAAGTGTATATCACGGTCAAGGAGATCAAGAAGCCTGAGCTGGATGCCCAGCTGGTGAGCGAAAATGTTGCGACGCAGTTGGAAAAGCGAGTGGCATTCAGGCGGGCGATGAAGCGCAGTGTGCAGTCGGCGCTTAGGTTGGGTGCGCAAGGGATTAAGATCATGGTCGCGGGGCGCTTGGGAGGCACGGAGATAGCGAGAACCGAGTGGTATCGCGAAGGCCGTGTGCCTTTGCACACGCTTCGGGCTGAGATCGATTACGGTTTTGCTGAAGCGTACACCACGATGGGCCAGATCGGTGTGAAGACGTGGATTTATAAGGGAGAGCTGCTCCCGATTCAGCCATTGAAGTCGGAGTCGGTTTTGGAGGGGCGATTCGGGTAAGGAGATGCTGTTGTGTTAGCGCCGAAGAAAGTCAAATTCAGAAAAATGCAAAAAGGCCGGATGACCGGCAAGGCGTATCGTGGCGGGCAGATCACGCTGGGAGAATTCGGATTGAAAGCGTTGGAGCCCGGGTGGGTCACCAGCCGTCAGATCGAAGCAGCGCGCATTGCAATCACACGGTATGTGAAGCGGGGTGGCCAGGTGTGGACCCGTATTTTCCCGGATAAGCCGATTACGAAAAAGCCAGCGGAAACTCGAATGGGTAAAGGGAAGGGCAACCCGGAATACTGGGTGGCTGTCGTGAAGCCAGGGCGGATTTTATATGAGATGGATGGAGTCACGCCGGATGTGGCCCGGGAGGCGTTTCGTTTGGCCTCTCACAAGCTGCCTGTTGCAACCAGGCTGGTTATTCGAGGAGAGTTTTCGTAGAAGATGGGTGCGCGCTGAGAGGCAAGAGACATGGCATTGGATCTCAAAGAACTGCGACAATTAACTGAGGCTGAGCTGGCGGACAAGGAAAAGCAACTCGTGCAGGAGCTGTTCAATCTTCGCTTTCAGTTCGGTTCTGGCCGTCTCGAGAATCCTATGCAGATTCGAAAGACAAAACGCGATATCGCCAGGGTGAAAACAGTGATATCGGAAGTGTCTAGGCAAGCGGCGAAAGCCGGAGGATCGTGATCGTGGCAGACGAAGTTATCAAGAAGCGAGAGTGGGTCGGTCGAGTGCTCAGCAATAAGATGAACAAGACCGTCGTCGTGGTAGTCGAACGGTCGATTATCCATCCGATTTATCGAAAAATCTTGCGTCGAGTGATGAAGATGAAGGCGCACGACGAACAGAATGTGTGTCAGATCGGAGACCGTGTTCGCCTGGTCGAGACTCGTCCTATTAGTAAGAGTAAGCATTGGCGTGTCGTTGAAGTCATCGGGGGCGGTGAGCGTGCCGCGAAGGGCTGACAGGGACAAGGAAAACTCGTTCTATGATTCAGAACTATACCTACATGGATGTGGCCGACAACTCCGGTGCGAAGCAGGCGATGTGCTTCCATGTGTTTGGAGGAACGAGACGGCGGTATGCCTCCTTGGGTGACATCGTCATGGTGGCCGTCAAGGAAGCCATTCCGCAAGCGAGTGTCAAGAAAGGCGACGTCAGTCGTGCGGTTATTGTGCGGACGACGAAGGAAGTCCGTCGGGAAGATGGGTCCTATATTAAGTTCGATCGCAATGCATGCGTGCTTATCAATAAAGACGGTGAACCTATCGGGACGCGCATCTTTGGTCCGGTCGCTCGGGAGTTGCGCTGGAAGAAATTCATGAAGATCATTTCCTTGGCCCCAGAAGTTTTGTAGGGGCCGGTGAGCGAGGACGTTGTGCAGGCACTTCGAAAGAGCAGGCTCAGAAAAGGCGATACCGTCGTGGTCATATCAGGTCGAGACCGAGGGAAGACCGGAAAGGTTCTCTCTGTGGACTTGGGTGCGGGCCACGTGGTCGTAGAAAAGCTGAATATCATCAAGCGGCATACGAAGCCGAACCAAAAAATGAAACAGGGGGGGATCATCGAACGGGAAGCCCCTCTCCAGATTTCAAAAGTGATGTTTCTGTGCCCTGTGACACAGAAGCCGACACGAATGGGCATCAGGATCTTGGAGGATGGGCGGCGAGTTCGGTTCAGCAAGAAATCCAACGAAACTGTAGAGTAGGCGGGAGAGTTTGGGATGGCGAAGATCGAAAAGGGCCGTACCGGCAAGCCGTCGGAGCGAAAGCCGTCGAAAAAAAGCAGTCCAGCGCTGCAACAGCTCGATCAGGGCAGCGATGAGTCGCACTTTAAACCACGGCTTCATGATACCTATCGGCAGCAGGTTGTGCCGGTATTGATGAAGGAATTCGGCTACAAGAATATTATGCAGGTGCCGAAGCTCGAGCGTGTCGTGTTAAACGTGGGCATGGGGGAAGCGATTCAAAACGTCAAGTTGCTGGAAAGCGCTGTGACGGAATTGGCGACCATTACGGGGCAGAAGCCTGTGGTGACCCGCGCCAAGAAGGCCATAGCCGGATTTAAGTTACGGCAAGGATTGCCGATTGGCGCCAAGGTGACGCTCCGCAGTCGCAGAATGTACGAATTTTTTGATCGACTGGTGACGCTGGCACTCCCGCGCATTCGTGACTTTCGTGGTGTTTCCCCAAAAGCGTTCGATGGGCGTGGGAACTACACCTTCGGCCTGAAGGAACAATTGATTTTCCCGGAAATTAAGTACGACGAAGTGGCATCCATTCATGGCATGGATATCACGATTGTAACGACGGCCAAAACGAATGAAGAGGGAAAAGCCTTGTTGAAGCATTTGGGTATGCCGTTCCGCACGTAGCGGCTCGCCGGTTCCATCGGCGTCCTTCGGACAGAGGAAAGGGAGAGGAAGGAGTATTTGTGGCACGATTAGCGCTGAGAAATAAAGCCGCGGCGAAACAGAAGTTTTTATGTCGGGAATATCACCGTTGCGGGGTGTGCGGGCGTGTGCGGGGCTATCTCCGCCGGTTTCAAATGTGCAGGATCTGTTTTCGGCTCCTAAGTCTTCGCGGAGAAATCCCCGGTGTGAGAAAATCGAGTTGGTAGGGACGAAGCCGATGTTCGGCTGAGTGTTTACGGAAGCAAGAAGGATATTAGATGCTTACAGATCCGATCAGTGATCTCCTTATTAGATTAAAGAATGGTGCACAGCGCCGTCATGAGACGGTGGCCGTGCCGACCTCAAGATTGAAACGTGCAATCTTGGAGATTCTGAAGCGGGAAGGGTATGTCGATGCCATTGAAGACCAGGTCCAAGATGGACATCCCGTGCTGGCCGTGCGACTGCGCTATGTGTCCGAGGGGCAGTCCATGATCACCGGACTGGAGCGAATCAGCAAGCCGGGACGCCGAGTGTATGTCGGCAGTAAAGACATTCCGAAAGTCCGGAACGGAATCGGCATATCTATTCTCTCGACCTCAAAGGGCATTATGACGGATCAAGAGTCTCGCAAAAATAAATTGGGTGGAGAGGTGCTCTGTTCGATCTGGTAGTGTGAACGAATCTCGAGGGTGAAGCAAAGGCGTATACAAGCATGTCGCGCATAGGAAAAAAATCAATTACAATTCCTGGTGGGGTAGAAGTCAAGGTGGCTGGATCCAGCGTTTCGATCAAGGGGCCCTTGGGAAAACTGGACTGGGCGGTGGCGCGGGGTGTCAACGTAGCCGTGGATCAGGGACAGGTTGTGGTGAGCCGATCAAGTGAGGATCGAAAAATCCGTGCACTGCACGGCTTGGTGCGAGCCGAGCTCAATAACATGATTCTTGGTGTCACGAAGGGCTATGAACGATCGCTCGAAATTACCGGAGTCGGTTACAAGACGCAAATCCAGGGCCGAACAATGAGTTTCAATGTCGGGTATATCAATCCGGTCGTCTATCAAGTGCCGGCGGGAATTGATGTGAAGGTGGACAAGCAGACGCTGATCAATGTAAAGGGAATTGACAAGCGGTTGGTCGGTCAAGTAGCGGCGAATCTTCGTGCGATCAAGCCGCCCGACGTCTACAAGCAAAAGGGCGTTCGCTTTGTGGGTGAAACCTTGCGGAAGAAGGAAGGTAAGACAGGGAAGTAGGAATTGGCGATGAATACGGCAGCAAAAAGGCGACAACTCGAACAGCGTCGGCAGCGGGTACGAAACCGGATTATGGGCACGGCGGAACGGCCTCGCTTGAACGTGTTCCGGAGCAGTGCCCATATCTACGCACAAATTATCAACGATATCGATGGTAAAACCTTGGCGGCGGCCTCTTCTCTCGATAAGTCGCTGCGGGCTTCCCTGAAATCGACCGGTAGCATCGAGGCTGCGAAGGCGGTCGGGAAATTGATTGCTGAGCGTGGGAAAACCGCGAAGGTCGGTGCAGTGGTGTTTGACCGTGGTGGACGAATGTATCATGGCCGGATTAAAGCACTTGCTGACGCGTCGCGCGAAGGTGGGCTGCAATTCTAGTGATGCCTAATTGACCTTAACCAATCGGGAGTATACGCGTGCGAGTTAATCCTGATGAACTGAGTCTGAAAGATAAAGTCGTTTTCATCAATCGCGTGGCGAAGGTGGTGAAAGGCGGCAAGCGGTTCAACTTCTGTGCATTGGTCGTCGTGGGGGATGGCCATGGATGGGTGGGGATCGGCAAGGGCAAGGCGGCTGAAGTGCCGGTTGCGATCTCGAAGGCCGTTGAGCAAGCCAAGAAACATCTGGTCCATGTATCTCTGAAGAACGGAACGATTCCCCATGAAGTCCATGGTTTGTTCGGCGGAGAGCATGTGTTGTTGAAGCCCGCTGTGGATGGAACAGGGATCATTGCCGGAGGTGCCGTGCGTTCCGTGGTCGAACTGGTCGGAGCTCGCAATGTTATTGCCAAGACTCTCGGTCGGGGGAATCCGTTCAATACGGTCAAGGCTACACTGGATGGGCTTACCCAATTGCGAAATCCGGACGAGGTGCTGCATCTTCGCCGTCAGGTTTCGGCCGCGAGGCAGGAAGGGGCAACGATCTGATGGCTGCGCGAGGTGAATCAAAAGCGAGCAAGTCGCAATTATTCGGTGTGCGTGTGACGCTGAAGCGGAGCCCGATCGGAACACCTGAGTCTCATCGCCTTGTCCTACGAGGACTGGGTCTTCGGCATATTCGGCAAACTGTCATCCGCCCGGACACGGCTCAGGTTCGCGGGATGATTCGCAAGGTGGGATATTTGCTCGAGGTTGGAAAGCCATGAAGTTGCATGATCTCAAGCCGGCGCTAGGCGCGAAGAAGCGGCGAAAGCGTATCGGACGTGGACCTGGCTCAGGCCATGGCAAGACAGCGACCAAGGGGCACAAGGGGCTTTTGGCTCGGTCCGGTGGAGGCAAGCGGCCAGGATTCGAAGGCGGGCAGATGCCGTTGATTCGACGCCTTCCAAAGTTCGGCTTTACCAACCCGTTCCGGACTGAGTATGCCGTAGTGAATGTCAGAAGCTTTGAAAATTGGTCCGGAGGAGACACGGTTACGCCGCAAGCGATGGTGGATGCCGGTTTAGTGAAGCGGAAAACACTGCCGATCAAGATCCTCGGAACTGGATCACTGAAGAAGTCGCTCATCATTCAGGCCCATAAGTTCAGCAAGTCTGCGGAAGGGAAGATTCAAGCGGCTGGAGGGAGAGTCGAGGTTATCGGCGGTGTTTGAACGGCTCCTGACCAGTGTTCGGAATATCTTCAAGATTCCCGAGCTTCGCACTCGCTTGCTATTCACGCTTGGGATGCTCGTTGTATACAGGATTGGGGCTCACATTCCCACTCCGGGCATCAACGGGGTGGCGCTCTCCGAATTCTTACAAAAAGAGGGAGGCTCACTCCTCGGGTTCCTGGATATCTTTTCCGGCGGTTCGCTGTCTCGGCTGACGATCTTCGCGCTCGGCATTATGCCCTACATCAGCGCGTCGATCATTCTTCAGCTGCTGACCGTGGTCGTGCCCCATCTCTCCAAGCTCGCAAAAGAGGGTGAGCGCGGGCGTAAAAAGATCATTCAATACACCCGATTCGGCACGATTGGCATCGCGTTAATCCAAGGATTTGGGATCGCGGTCGGACTTGAGCAGCTGAATCAGGGCGCGTTTGTGCTCCACGGTGGATGGGGTTTCCGTCTGATGACGGTGATCACGCTGACGGCGGGTACGGGCTTCCTGATGTGGTTGGGTGAGCAAATCACTGAACGGGGGATTGGCAACGGGATCTCACTGATCATTTTTTCTGGGATCGTCGCGAGATTGCCGTCTGCGGCGGTGCAGACATTCGACCTGTACACGGTCGGACAATTGAGCATCGTGCTCCTTGTTGCCTTGGCCGTCTTGATGGTTGCGGTCGTTGCGGCGATTGTATTTTTAGAAACCGGACGCCGAAAGATTTCGGTGCAATACGCCAAGCGGGTGATTGGGAGACGGGTGTATGGGGGGCAGAGCACCCATATTCCTTTGAAGATCAATACGGCTGGTGTCATTCCGCCGATTTTTGCCTCGTCCATCATTGCGTTTCCTGCGACGATCGCCGGATTTTTCGAGACACCATGGATCAAAGCTATTGGCACGCAGTTATCACCGGGGTCAGTGCTCTACACGTTGATGTACGTGGGGCTGATCCTCTTTTTCTGTTTTTTCTATACGGCGGTGGTCCTCAATCCGGTGGACATGGCCGACAATATGAAGAAGTACGGGGGGTTCATCCCCGGTATTCGACCCGGGCAACGAACGTCTGATTACATCTATAACGTGCTGACGAAAATTACCTTCGCAGGGTCAATTTATTTGGCCATCGTCTGCGTCATTCCTGAGCTGCTGATTTACAAGCTCAATGTACCGTTCTACTTTGGCGGAACATCTTTGTTAATCGTCATCGGGGTGGGGCTTGATACTGCGCAGCAGATCGAATCACATATGCTGATGCGCAACTACGAAGGATTTCTGGGGAAGGGCATGGCTCCTTTGCGAGGACGGAGTGGGTGACGGGATATGCAGCTGGTATTTCTCGGTGCCCCGGGCGTTGGCAAAGGCACACAGGCGGACAAGGTTTCGGCACAAGACGGCGTCGTAAAGATTTCGACCGGAGATTTGCTCCGAGAAGCAGTTCGCAGCCGGGCGCTTCTTGGTCTCGAGGCCAAGTCGTATATGGATCAAGGGAAACTCGTGCCGGACTCAGTAGTCATCGGATTAGTTCGCGGTAAGTTGTCCGACCCAGGGTATGCCAAGGGGTTCATCCTGGATGGTTTTCCACGAACCGTGCCTCAAGCGGAAGCGTTGGCCGCTGTGCTCGATGAGCGGCGAATCCATTTGGATCGGGTGATCAATTTTCAAGCCTCCCGAACGGAGATCGTGAAGCGACTGGGTGGACGACGCAGTTGTCCGCAATGTCAGGCCACCTATCACGCGGAGTTCGCGCCTTCGAAGAATGGGCTGACCTGTGACCGATGTGGCGAAGGCTTG
>Ga0194121_10000539_pt1 | contig 66938 bp, 60 predicted proteins | sample TA2MahCa50mmetaG_FD_148609 | JGI IMG/M metagenome (GOLD analysis project Ga0194121, IMG submission 148609) | Freshwater microbial communities from Lake Tanganyika, Tanzania - TA2015020 Mahale Deep Cast 50m | ecosystem: Environmental > Aquatic > Freshwater > Lake | place: Tanzania: Lake...
TTTTTTTATTATAGTCTAACTGCTTCTGCCTTCTTCTATTTGTCTCAGCTATTGCTTTTTTTATACTTTCAGTTTCTTTATCAGCATACAGTATAACTCTTCCATCCACATTTCTTGCAGCTCGTCCGATAGTTTGTATTAAAGAAATTTCTGATCGTAAAAATCCTTCTTTATCTGCATCTAGAATTGCAACCAGTGCACATTCTGGAATATCTAAACCTTCACGAAGTAAGTTGATGCCAACTAAAACATCAAATATTCCAAGTCTAAGATCTCTAATAATTTCAATCCTCTCCAATGTATCGATATCGGAGTGCATGTATCTAACTTTAATTCCATTTTCATCTAAGTACTCTGTCAAATCCTCTGCCATTTTTTTTGTTAGAGTTGTTACAAGAATTCGTTGTTTGTTTTTTATAACCTCAAGACATTCACCAAGTAAGTCATCAACTTGGTTCTTTGCAGGCCTTATGAAAACTTCAGGGTCTATTAGTCCAGTTGGTCTTATAATCTGTTCTGCAAATTCTCCCTTAGTTTGTGTAAATTCCCATTCACTTGGTGTTGCTGATACAAATATGGTCTGCGGCCTCATCATATCCCACTCTTCAAATTTTAAAGGTCTATTGTCCATGCACGATGGAAGTCTAAAACCATAATCAGATAATGTTTTTTTTCTAGTGTGGTCTCCCTTATACATTCCATGAAGTTGCGGAACGGTTACGTGACTTTCATCAACAAAAACTAAACAATTGTCAGGCAAGTATTCAAACAATGTTGGGGGTGGTTCGCCAGGTTTTCTTCCAGACAAAAATCTTGAATAATTCTCAATTCCCGCGCACGCACCTGTTGCTTCAATCATTTCCAGATCAAATCTTGTTCTCTCCTCAAGTCTCTGTGCTTCTAGTAATTTATTCTCTTTTCTAAACCTCTCTAACGTTTCAACTAATTCATTTCTAATTTCTTTAATTGCATTTTGTACCGTAGGTCTTGGGGTTATGTAGTGTGAATTTCCATACAGCTTTGCAACATTAACTTCTTCCGTATCGTTTCCTGTTAAAGGATCAAAGCACTTAATTTTAACAATTACATTATTAGTATCTAAAGAAATTCTCCATGCCTGATCTTCTAAGTGTGATGGAAATATTTCAATATTTTCACCTCTAACTCTAAATGTACCTCTGTAAAAATTTTGATCATTACGTTTGTATTGTAACTCAACAAGGGACCGAATTAATTTATCTCTTTCAAAAACCTCATTCTTCCTAAAAGTTAAAGTCATTTTAGAGTAAGACTCCACAGAGCCTAATCCATAAATACAGCTAACGCTTGATACAATTACGACATCATCTCTTTCAAGAAGCGATCGTGTTGCAGAGTGCCGCATTCTATCTATCTGCTCGTTAATCGATGCTTCTTTTTCAATATAAGTGTCAGTTCTTGGAACATACGCTTCAGGTGTGTAATAATCATAGTACGATACAAAATACTCAACAGCATTTTCAGGAAAAAAACTTTTCATCTCCCCATATAGCTGCGCTGCTAAGGTTTTATTTGGCGCCAGAATCAAGGCAGGACGGTTTAATTCTTCTATCACTTTTGCCATAGTAAAAGTTTTTCCACTCCCCGTTACTCCGAGTAAAACGTGATTGCGTTTTGAATTTTGAATTTGTTCTTTTAAAAAACCTATCGCCTTAGGTTGATCTCCAGCAGGTTTATAGTCTGTGGTAATTTTAAATTTTTTTCCACCCTCTAGTTTTTTAGAAATTGCTTTTGTATTTCTATCTAATGTAATACTATGCTCTGAGCTCATTTCGGGCCTAACTTATTAAAAATGTCCATAGTATCAACTTCTTTATCCAGAATAAAAGCCTCACCAACAGTTGCAATCACCCAAAAAGCCCGAGAGTTAAAAGAGCAGGGAAAAGAGGTTATAACGTTATCATCAGGCGAACCTGATTTTGACACTCCAGACAATATTAAACAAGCCGCGATTAAAGCAATTAATAAGGGTGATACAAAATATACGGCAGTTGATGGAACTCCTGATCTTAAAAAAGCAATTGTACAAAAATTTAAGAGAGAAAATAATTTAGAATTTAAAACTGAGAACATTACAGTTGGAACAGGCGGTAAACAGGTTATTTATAACTGTATTCTTGCAACCGTTAATCCTGGAGATGAAGTTATTATTCCATCCCCATTCTGGGTATCTTACCCAGATATTGTTTTACTTGCAGGAGGCGTTCCTAAAATAGTTGAGTGTGGTGAAAAATATAATTTTAAAATTAATGGGGAGTTACTTGAGAAAGCGATTACTAAAAAAACAAAATGGTTTATTTTAAATTCCCCAGGCAATCCAACAGGCATGTGTTATTTGCGATCTGAACTTACGGATATTGTAAAAGTTTTAAAAAAACATCCTCATGTTCACATTCTAACGGATGATATTTATGAACATATTTTTTATGAGGAAGATAATCGGTCGAACGATGATAAATTTATAAATATTTTAGAAGTTGCTGAAGATTTAAGAAACAGGACTGTAATAGTTAATGGAGTTAGCAAATCTTACTCTATGACTGGCTGGAGAATAGGCTATGGCGCTGCAAGCAAAGAAATTATTCAGGCAGTTTCAAAGCTACAATCACAATCAACAACAAATCCAAGTTCCATCAGTCAAGCAGCTGCAGTTGAGGCGTTAAATGGAACACAGAGTTTTATTAAAGAAAGAAGTGCAGAGTTTAAGAAGAGACGAGATTATGTTGTAAAAGAACTTAACTCTATTAAAGGATTAAGCTGCGTTAATCCTAAGGGAGCTTTTTATGTATTTCCAAGCTGTAAAAATACGATGGGTAAAAAAACAGTTGCTGGGACAATAATTAAAACTGATACAGATTTTGTAAGCAATCTTCTCGATCAAGAAGGTGTTGCAGTGGTTCAAGGTTCAGCATTCGGTCTTGAAGGGTACTTTAGAATATCCTACGCAACATCCATGAACGAACTTCAAAAAGCAATTTTAAAAATTAGAAAGTTTTGTGAGAGCTTAAGTTAGTGAGCTGATAAATATTTTTCAGCCTCAAGCGCAGCCATACACCCCATTCCAGCAGCTGTTACAGCCTGTCTATACGTTCTATCCCTCACATCTCCTGCAGCAAATACTCCTGGAATATTGGTTTTTGTAGAGTCGTTTGCAGTTATTATATAACCATCTTTATCCATATTAATCTGATCTTTAAAAACTTTTGTTGCAGGATCATGACCAATTGCAACAAATAATCCATGCGTTGCAAGGGTTGTGCTTTGATTTGTTTTTATGTTTTTAATTTTAACTGCAGTAACTCCTTTAGGATTTTCTGTACCAATAACATCTTCAATAACGCTATCCCAAACAACATTTACTTTTGGATTATCTAAAAGTTTTTTTTGTAAAAGTTTATCTCCTCTAAATGCATCTCTTCTGTGAATGACTGTAACTTTTTTTGCAAAATTAGTTAGGAAAGAAGATTCTTCTAGCGCAGAGTTTCCACCTCCAACCACCACAACATCTTTATTCTTATAAAACGGACCATCGCAAGTAGCACAGCCCGATACACCAAATCCCTTATATTTTTCTTCAGATTGTAAGCCTAGCCACCTGGCCTGAGCTCCAGTTGCAATAATAATACTTTTTGCAAAATATTTTCCATCATCCCCTTCAATTTCAAAAGGAGCTTTTTTTAAGTTTACTTTATTAATATGATCTTGAATGAATTTAGTACCAACATGCTCAGCCTGTAATCGCATTTGTTCCATCAGCCACGGGCCCTGCACGATATCAGCAAACCCTGGATAGTTTTCAACATCGGATGTTATTGTCATCTGGCCTCCAGGCTGTGACCCTGCAATAACAATCGGATTTAACATTGCCCTTGCAGCATAAATTGCAGCAGTGTAACCAGCGGGTCCAGATCCAATGATAATTAATTTATGAGCTGTATTTGTATTCATGAATCTAACAAAATTAATACTTATATATAAATAATATTAAAACAATGCGTTTCAATAGTTGTCTGCTACTAACCGAAGGTGCCCATGGGATGATCTCGCAGGTTGAGGGTCTTGCAAAGGCACTTGGAATTAATTTTAAACATTGCAACGTAAACTTAAAAAGCTTTTGGAAAAAAATACCTATCAATTTTGTACCTGTTAGAAGGGGTGTTGTAAGCGATGATCTTCCAAATTTAACCGAACCAACACTGCTTATAAGTTGTGGAAAAAATAGTATTATCTCCTCTCTTATTTTAAAAAAAGAAAATCCAAATCATTTCAATATCCATATTCAAAATCCTAAAATTGATTTTTCAAAATTTGATTTAGTTGTTGCACCAGAACACGACCAGATACAAGGTGAAAATGTTATATCAACCTTTGGGGCTTTACATTATTTAACAAAGGATGAAATTTTAAATTCCTCAAATTATTTTAAGAATATCAAAGATGGAAATAAAATAGTTACATTAATTTTAGGAGGACCTAATAGATATTATGAGTTTTCAAATTTAGATTTAGAGAAAATTTTCTTACAAATCCAAAAGATTTTTTTAGATAATAATTTTTCACTAATTATCATAGCATCAAGGAGAACTCCTCCATCATCCATTGATTTTGCAAAAAATTATTTTTTGGATAAAGCAACGATTGTTAGCGAAGTGAGTAAGGAGGCTTATTTGTCTTCGTTAAAAATTTCTAACTATTTAATTGTAACCTGCGATTCAACGTCTATGATTTCTGAATGTGCAATCACACAAAAGCCGATTTTTGTTGGCATGATGAAACCTTTAAGGGCTAATAAAAGATTTCAATATTTTTTTGATAGTTTTAAAGCAAAAGGTATTACTCGAGATCTAGGAGATAAAATTGAGACATGGAGTTATACTGCTTTAGAAGAGACAAATCGTATTGGAAAAATTATAAAAGAAAGGTTAAAATAATTCATGAGTTTTCTAGAGTCTTTTAAATCAAGATCAGTTCATTCTTCATTCCCCTTCGACCATTTTGAACTTACCAAACCTTTAACCGATGGTCAGATTGATGAAATTTGTGGTGCAAAAGTTGCAGATATGAAACTTAACTATGATGGAACGAGAGCTGTAGATGGTGGGAGCGGGGATTATAGGAAAGGTGATGCATCAGGTGGTGCTGCTGGAAAAATTAGAGAATTTGTAAATGTAGAAAATTATAAAACCTATCCACATTTAAAAAAATTTATTGATGAACTTTGCAACAAAGAAACTGCTAAGTTTGTAGGATCAAAGATTAACCGAGATTTATCAAACGCCTATGTAAGAGTTGAAATTATTGCAGATAGAGTTGGCTTTTGGCTAAAACCACACTGCGATATTAAAGAAAAATTAATGAGCTGCCTACTTTTTGCAAATCCTGGAAACATTGAAAATGAAGAACTTGGGACAGATTTTTATGACAGCAATATGAAAGTTGTAAAAACAGTTCCTTTTAAAAATAACTATGGCTATGTTTTTGCATCAGGGCCAAATACTTGGCATGGATTAGAAAAGAAAAGCATTAAGAGAGATAGAAGATGTTTACAAGTGAACTACGTTACTTTTAAGACTGATTGGAAAGTAAACTAAATATCCTGAATAGCTTTTACTTCAAGCTTTGAACTTTTTATTGATTTTATAGCTTCGCATATTGCATTAGCACCGGCAATTGTTGTGTAAAAAGGAGTATTCGTAGTAAGTGCCGCTCTTCTTAAAGAATACGAGTCTACAATAGATTGTTTTCCTTCCGTAGTATTTATAACCAGTGCAATTTTCTTCTGGTTTAAAGCATCCTCAATATGAGGTTTTCCCTCAAGTACTTTATTAACTTTTTTACATTCAACTCCAGCATCATTTAAAAATTTTTCTGTCCCACTTGTTCCTAAAATTTCAAATCCAAGTTGCTTTAAATCTTTTGCTATTTTTGTAATATATTTTTTATCTCCATCTTTAACCGAAATAAAAGCTATACCATTCTTTGGAATCTTATTTCCAATTGCAAACTGACTTTTTGCAAAAGCTAGTCCAAAAGTTTTATCAATCCCCATAACCTCTCCTGTAGATTTCATTTCAGGCCCTAAAAGGGTGTCTACCCCTGGAAATTTATTAAACGGGAACACAGCTTCTTTTACAGAGTAAAGATTATGTGTTTTTTTATTAAGTTTTAATTTTGATAATTTAAACCCTGCCATAATTTTTGTTGCAATTTTTGCAACAGGAAGACCTATTGCTTTTGCAACAAACGGTACCGTTCTACTTGCTCTAGGATTAACTTCTAAAACGTAAATTTGATCGTCTTTAATTGCATACTGAATGTTAACAAGTCCAATAACGTTTAATCCAAAAGCTATTTTTTTTGTCTGTTCAGTTAATTTTTTAATTATTTTTTCAGGAAGGGAATAGGGAGGAATACAACAGGCACTATCTCCAGAATGAATTCCAGCTTCTTCAATATGTTCCATAATTCCTGCAATAAAAACATCTTTCCCATCAGAGATTGCATCAACATCAACCTCAATTGCATTATTAATAAATCTATCAATTAATACCGGATCATCACCCGACACACGTACTGCTTCCTTAATATATTTTTTTAACTGTTCATTATCATAAACAATTTCCATCGCTCTTCCGCCAAGAACGTAAGATGGTCTTATGACAAGTGGAAAGCCAATTTTTTTTGCAATTGTAATTGCTTGTTCTTCAGACCTTGCAAGGCCACTGTCTGCTTGCAGTAATTTATTTTTAATTAAGAAATTTTTAAATTTTTCCCTATCCTCAGCTAAATCAATAGACCAAAGCTGCGTTCCTAAGATTGGAACTTTATTCTTATGTAAATATTTGGATAATTTAAGCGGAGTTTGTCCTCCAAATTGAACAATGACTCCAAGAAGCTTACCTTTGCTTTGTTCTTTATGGACAATTTCTAAAACATGTTCTTCAGATAAAGGCTCAAAGTAGAGTCTGTCGCTTGTATCATAATCTGTTGAAACTGTTTCAGGGTTACAGTTAACCATTATAGTTTCAATACCGATCTCATTTAAGGCGTAACTTGCTTGAACGCAGCAATAGTCAAACTCAACACCCTGCCCAATTCTATTGGGGCCTGATCCTAGGATTATAACTTTTTTATTTTTTGAAACATCTGACTCGCATGATTTTAAATCTGAATGGTCATAGGTTGAATACATGTAAGGAGTTTTAGAATTAAATTCTCCAGCACAAGTATCTATTTTTTTATAAATAGGATGGATTTTAAATTTCTTTCTAGTATCTCTAACCTTTTCAGAAGTTGACTTTAGAAGATTGGCTATTCTTTTATCAGTAAAACCTTGCGATTTAATAAAGGCTAATACATTTTTATCTTTTAAAACATTGCCTTTTTTAATGTCCTTTTCAATCTCAACAATTTCAACAATCTGTTCTAAAAACCATTTATCAACTTTTGAAAGTTCATAAATTTTATCTATGGAAAAATTTCTTCTAAAAGCTTCAGCAATATAAAGTATTTTTTGTGGTGTTCTCTCTTCAATTTTTTTATTTAAGTCTTCATTTGAAATTTCATCTATTGGATCTAAACCATGAAGTCCTATCTCTAATGAGCTTAGTGCTTTTTGAAGCGACTCTTTAAAATTTCTTCCAATAGACATAACCTCTCCAACACTTTTCATTGCAGTTCCAAGGATAGGTTCTGCATTTTTAAATTTTTCAAAAGCAAATCTTGGAATTTTAGTAACTACATAATCAATAGTTGGTTCAAAGCTTGCAGGCGTTGTCTCTGTTATTTCATTTTTTAATTCATCAAGCGAATAACCCACAGCAAGTCTTGCAGCAACTTTTGCAATTGGAAAACCTGTAGCCTTTGAAGCAAGTGCAGATGATCTTGAAACCCTTGGGTTCATTTCAATAATAATCATTCTTCCATTTTTAGGATTGATTGCGAATTGAACGTTAGATCCTCCAGTCTCAACTCCAATTTTTCTAATACATTTAAATGATGCATCTCTCATTAATTGATATTCTTTGTCAGTTAGCGTTAGGGCAGGAGCTACAGTGATGGAGTCGCCCGTATGAATTCCCATAGGGTCTAAATTTTCGATAGAGCAGACAATGATACAGTTATCGTTCTTATCTCTCACAACTTCCATTTCAAATTCTTTCCAACCAAGCAAAGACTCTTCAATTAAAACTTCATGGGTTGGAGATAAATCAAGACCATGCTCTACTATTTTAAGATATTCTGCTTCAGTATTTGCAATTCCACCTCCAGAGCCACCAAGTGTAAATGATGGTCTAATAATTGTAGGAAGACCAATAATTTTTAAGGCTGACTTTGCTTCATCAAGGGACCTACAGATTGCTGATCTTGCACACTCAAGACCAACCTCAATCATGTTTTTTTTAAATTTCTCCCTATCTTCAGCATTCTCAATCGCTTCAGAATTTGCTCCAATAAGTTCAACATTATATTTTTCTAAAACTCCTTCTTTTTTAAGTAACATTGCGGCATTGAGTGCGGTTTGTCCTCCCATGGTAGGAAGTATTGCGTCTGGTTTTTCTTTTTTAATAATTTCTTCAATAATTTCTAAAGTGATTGGCTCAATATAAGTTTTATCTGCAACATCAGGATCCGTCATAATAGTTGCAGGATTTGAGTTGATTAAAATTATTCTGTACCCTTCAGCTCTCAAAGCTTTACACGCTTGTGTACCTGAATAATCAAACTCACAAGCCTGTCCTATGACAATAGGCCCAGCTCCTATAATAAGTATGGATTTAATATCAGTTCTTTTAGGCACGTTTATTCTCCTGAATTAAATTTACAAATTTTTGAAAAAGATAATTACTATCGTGTGGACCCGGTGATGCTTCAGGATGGTATTGAACTGAAAAAGCTGGTTTTGTTTTTGATTTTATTCCTTCAATGGAATTATCAAATAGAGATAAATGTGTGACCTCAACATCTTTAGGGATAGTTTTTTTTACAACTTCAAACCCATGATTTTGGCTTGTAATTTCAACTTTATTTTCATCTAAGTTTTTAACAGGATGATTTGCACCTCTATGCCCTTGGTGCATTCTTTTCGTTTTAGCTCCAAGACTTAATGCAAGCAGTTGATGGCCAAGACAAATTCCAAAGACTGGAATTTTTTTATCTAAAATATTTCTTATAGTTTTAACCGCATACTTTCCTGTTTTATCAGGATCTCCAGGACCGTTTGATAAAAAAACTCCATCAGGTTTTATATTAATGATTTCTTCAGAGCTTATGGTTGAAGGGACTACAGTGACCTTGCAGCCTAGTTCTGAAAAATTTCTAAGAATATTAGTTTTAATTCCATAATCAATTGCAACAATATGTAAGTTAAATTTATTTTGTTTTGGATAACCTTTAAGATTCCAAAGTTTTACCCCTGTCCACTCATAAGGTTTTTTACACGTAACTTCTTGTGTTAGATCTATTTTTTCAAGTTTAGGAAGTTTTCTAGTAAGCTTAAGTATTTCTTTAACATTAAATTTTTTGGTTTTATGATAAAAAATTGACGCTCTTTGAGGTCCTTCTTCTCTAATTTTAAGCGTAAGTTTTCTAGTATCCACATCGCAAATAGCAGTGATTTTATTTTTTTTTAGCCAAGCATCTAAATCTTCTATCGCCCTAAAGTTTGAAGCTGTAGTTACTTTTGTATTAAATATTGCACCTTTAACCCAAGCCTTCTCACATTCAAGATCCTCATGATTTGCACCAACATTTCCAATGTGCGGAAATGTAAAATTTATAATTTGCCCAGCATACGATGGGTCAGTTAAAATTTCTTGATAGCCTGTAATTGAAGTATTAAAACAAATTTCACCGGATGAAATTCCTTCAAATCCAATGCCAAATCCTGGAAAACTCTCTCCATCTTCAAGAACTAAAATAGAATTATGATTGAAATATTTTTTTTTTAATTGGTTGCTAACTAAATCTTTCTTAGGCAAATACAACCCATAAGTTAGTACTCTAAATAAAATTCAAAGTTTGCGCACACTATAAAAAGGGTAAAGTATAGTCAACGTTGATATTTTCTTTTGAGCAATAGATTTTATAGAGTAATTTAAATTATGAGCTTGCTCGAAAAAATAAATTCAAGTTTAAAAGAATCATCCTTGAAACAAGAAAAAGATAAGGTTGCAACGCTACGACTGGTTGTTGCAGCGCTTAAAGATAAGGAAATAGAAAAAAGAACTGCAGCAGACAAAAATTTAAAGGATGAAGATGTTGTAACGGTATTAAATAAGATGCTTAAACAAAGAAAAGAGTCTTTAGAAATCTATAAAAAAGCCTCAAGAAACGATCTTTCTGAAAAGGAAGAAAAAGAAATTCAAATAATACAATCTTTTTTGCCAAAACAACTTGATGATGCTGAGACAAAAAAAGTTTGTGAAGAAGCAGTTAAGAGTTCAAACGCTTCAAGCATTAAAGATATGGGAAAAGTAATGGGAATTTTAAAAGCTAAATACGCAAGTACACTAGATTTTGCAAAGGCAGGAGTTATTTTAAAAAGCTTGTTAAACAAATGATGAAATATCCAAAAGAGTATTTGGAAGAAATTAAACAGAGAATAAAAGTATCCGACGTCGTAGGTCAGAGTGTAAAACTTAAGCGACGGGGAAAAGAGTTTATTGGCCTATCTCCATTTACAAATGAAAAAACACCTTCGTTTACAATTAACGATGAGAAAGGTTTTTATCACTGCTTTAGCTCAGGAGAGCATGGAAATATTTTTGATTTTTTAGTGAAGATTGAAAAGTTAACTTTTGGAGATGCAGTTAGAAAGCTTGCTGCTAAAGCTGGAATGCAGCCTTTTAAATTTACAGAAACAGATATTAAGCGAGAAACGTATCGGGAAAAATATTCTGAAATTTTAAATCTGGCTTTAACACACTATCAAAAAAATCTTTCTGAAAATAAAGAAGTTCAAGATTACGTTAAATCGCGTGAGCTTCATCAGGAAACCATATCAAAATTTAAAATAGGTTTTTCAGGTGAGAATGGACTAGATCAACATCTATTTTCAAAATTTTCAAGACAAGAGCTAATAGACTCTGGAATATTTTTTTTAGACGATAAGAAAAATATATTAGTTGATCGTTTTAGAAATAGGTTAATGTTTCCAATTTACGACTGGTCAAATAAACTAATTGCATTTGGTGGAAGAGCTTTAAGTAAAAATTTTTTAGCAAAGTATATAAATTCTCCAGAGACAGAATTCTTTAAAAAAAGTTTTAATTTATACAATTTAAATTTTGCAAAAGTTGAGAATAAAACTTCAAATGAAGTTGTTGTGGTCGAGGGGTATATGGATGCCATCTCTCTTTACCAAGCCGGATTTAAAAATGTTGTTGCAACGCTTGGAACAGCTATGACAGAGTTTCATCTAAACATACTTTGGAAAAATTTTAGAAAAGTTATTATTTGTTATGATGGAGATAAAAGCGGCAGAGCTGCTGCTGAAAAAATTGCAGAAAAACTTATTTGTTTTATCAAACCAGAATACTCCTTATCTTTTTTACTACTGCCCACAGGATTTGACCCAGATAGTTTTATAAAGTCTAAAAAATTAGAAAACTTTTTAAAATATTTGAAAAATAGAATTGAAATTGCAGATTTTATCTTTCAATCCAATGTAGAAAGTATCGAGTCGTTATCTCCAGAAAATATCGCAGGCCTTGAAAAAAAGTTAACAGCTATTTCTAAATCAGTTCAAGACGAGACAATTGGAAAACATTATTTAAGCTATTTTAAAAATCAGATTTTTGAAAATTTTTATAAAAAAAATAATAAATTAGCTAAGCCCCTAAATATAACCAAGAAACTTGCATCAAGAATATCTAACTCTAGCGAAATTGAGATTAAAGAACTTTCTCTAGTTTATCTATGCATTCAAAACCCAAAGCTTTGCATTAAGCATCTTGATACCATAAAGAATTTTTCCTTCGCCAAAGCAAGTCTTGAGAAGATGAAAGTTCCAATAGAAGATTTTTTAAAATCAAGACAAGATTTTGTACGGCAAGATTTTTTAAATAATTTAATTGAGCGTGGGTTTCAAAATACCATAGATGATATTAATGAAGCATCAGTGTTTAAGCATATAGGTCAAAATTTAAGTCAGGAAAAATTTGACATATTCTTTGAAGATATCATCCAACAAATTAAATTTATTAAGGATCAAAGCCTTTTAATCAAAGCACAAGAATCGCTTTCTAAGAATATGACCGAAGCCCAATACAATGAATTTTTAGCTTTAAAAAACGAGATTTTACAGTCCAAAAAGCTCTAGTATTTTAAATTAGCAATACTATATATGTGTGGCTAACTTCATACATTAGAGTGTTATTGTGAAAGCAGAAAAGCTGATTTCAAAATCCTTTGAAAAATTATTAGAAAAAGGCAAGCTTAGGGGCTTTATAACTCACGAGGAATTAAAAAAATCTTTAGGTAAAAGAAACGCTAATACAGAAAGCTTAGAGAAATCAATTCTACTAATTTTTGACAATCTAATAACTTTAGTAAAAGAAAAATCTGAATATAAAGTAAAAAGTAAAGAAGAAACACCCAAAGAAGAAAAAAAATCTGAAAGATCTGATGATCCAATCAGAATGTATCTTAGAGAGATGGGTGGAGTTGAACTTTTATCCAGAGAAGGCGAGATTGCGATTGCAAAAAGAATTGAGGCTGGGAAATATGTAATGGTTTCAGCTCTTGCAGAAAGCCCAATAACAGCAAAAAAAGTTTTTGAATGGAAAGACAAGCTTAATAATAATGAAATGCTTGTTCGAGATATTATTGATCTTGATTCTAATTATTTAGATGATGAAGAATTTACGAAATCCCTAGCAGCAAAGCAGATTAAAGATACAGAAAAAGAAACTAAAAAAGATCAGAATAACAAAGGAGAAGGCGAAGAAAAAGAAGCAATTGAGGAAGCAGATGAGTACAATATATCCCTTGCCGCACTTGAGATTGAATTAAAACCTAAAATTTTAAAAACATTCGATCAGATATGTAAAAGTTATAAAAAATTAATTGCATATCAAAAAGAAAAACTTGATGCTGTACTTGCAAAATCAAAACTTTCTCCAAGTAAAGAGAAAAACTATCAAGCGGTTAAAGAAGAAATTAGTAAAGATATACTGCAGTTGCAACTTAACCCTGTAACACAAGATGAATTAGTTCAGCTAAACTATGCCGAAAATAAAAAACTTATAAATTTTGATGGCGAGCTTTTACGACTAGCGTCTAAACATGGAATTCCTAGAGAAGAGTTTATTAAGTTTTATGTAGGTAACGAAATTAATCCAAATTTTGAAAATTTTTTAAGTGAAAATAAAAAATGGAAGACTTTTTTTACTAAGGAGAAAAAAGATTACGATAATATTAAGAATAAACTTATTACTATAAGTAAAGATATTGGTCTTCCAGTCTCTGATTTTAAAGTATTAGTTAATAAAATTAAAAAAGGAGAACGAGAGTCCAGAATAGCCAAAAAAGAAATGATTGAAGCTAATCTTAGATTAGTTATTTCAATTGCAAAAAAATATACAAATAGAGGATTGCAGTTCTTAGATCTAATTCAAGAAGGAAATATTGGACTGATGAAGGCGGTTGATAAATTTGAGTATAGAAGGGGTTATAAGTTTTCTACCTACGCAACGTGGTGGATTAGACAAGCAATCACACGATCCATAGCTGACCAAGCAAGAACTATTCGTATTCCTGTTCATATGATTGAAACTATTAACAAGATTGTAAGGACCTCAAGACAGATGCTTGCTGAATTTGGAAGAGAGCCAACTCCAGAGGAGTTGTCAAAAAAACTCGCCATGCCACTAGATAAAGTGAGAAAAGTTTTAAAAATTGCAAAAGAACCAGTTTCACTTGAAACGCCAGTTGGTGACGAAGAAGATACTAGTTTGGGCGATTTTATTGAGGATAAGAATGCATTAATCCCAGTTGATGCTGCAATACAGTCCGGACTTAGATCAACGACTACAAAAGTTCTTGCAACTCTAACTCCAAGAGAGGAAAGGGTTCTTAGAATGCGATTTGGAATTGGAATGAATACAGATCATACCTTAGAAGAAGTTGGACAGCAGTTTTCAGTAACCAGAGAAAGAATTAGGCAAATTGAAGCTAAAGCTCTTAGAAAACTAAAACATCCAACCAGATCAAGACAATTAAAAAGCTTTTTTGAAGCTTAATGTTATTATTAATTAAATTTTTATTTAGTGGTATATCCTATCGGGCCTGTAGCTCAGCTGGTTAGAGCCCCCCGCTCATAACGGGGTTGTCCGGGGTTCAAATCCCTGCGGGCCCACCAAATTAATTTGATTTAATATAATTTTCTAAGATTTTTACTAACTCAGGAAAGCCTTTAGAAACCAAAATTGACGCAAATTCTTCCCTCTGTGTTCTTGCAAGAGAAAGACCTTCAACAACAAGATCTCTGACTAAGTATTTATTGTTACTAAAATATATTCTCCAATCAACAATAATTTCCTGACCATCTTTTTTTGAAAAAATCTTTGTATTAACTACAATATTGGTTTCATTAAGTTTTTTTGATCCAAGTACTTTTAAATCCTGATCCGCAAAATCATTAAGTTTAGATGAAACATTTTTTACGAAATAATCTTTAAATAATCTATTAAATGTACTTTTTTCGCTATCACTTAATTTTTGTCTATATTCACCAAGTGTATAGTTAGCAACAGCATCAAGGTCTACATTGTTCAGTGAGAGACCATCTAATTGTTTTAGTCTTGCCTGATTGTCACTTGATTTATTTAATAGAATTACTTTTGCATCGTTTGATAGTTTTGATACAAATAATTCTGCATTCGTATCAGTTGCAAAAGTATAAGTTGGAAATATTAAAAAAAATAAAACTAAAGATTTTAAAATCTTTTTTAGCACAGGTTTTTTTTAATTACTTGATGTCTTTCCAATCATCCTCTTTACCACCGTAAAGACCGTCTGATGATTTAGCATTTCTCACAAGATTTTCTCTTTTTTGAAGATATAAACTCTTAACAGCAGCATACAGATCTAAAGAATTTTTTTCTAAGTTTTCAAAACTTTTTATATTCTGTGCTCTGAAGTTCACCACATCGGTTGACATCTCATACCAATACCAATGCTCCTCAACACTATTTCCTAAAAATTTCGTATCACCAACTGTTACCATATAAAAGTAATCACCAAAAATACCAAGCGCTCTACCAACTCCATCTCTTGGAGTTGTTGGGCCTAATACTGGAAGGACTATGTAACATCCTTGTCCTATACCCCATGCACCAAATGTTTGTCCAAAGTCTTCTCTATTTGGCTTTGCAAGACCAAGTGCGCTTGCAGGATCAAAAATTCCTGCAATACCAACTGTTGAGTTAATTAAAAATCTTCCAAGAGTTAAACCAGCATCATTAAAATTTCCCTGAAGAATTTGATTTGGAAAAGACACTGTCGACTCTATATTGAGAAGAGCATTGTTAATACTTTCCCTAACGCCAACTGGCAAAAATGAGTATAGCTGAGCTATAGGTTTTATGATTACCTTATCTAAGCCCATGTTAAAGCTAAACATAGCCCTACTAAAACCTTCAGCACATTCAGTAATTTTTTCATTAGCTCTTAAGTTTTGAGAACTTAGACTCAAGAAGGTAAGTATTAGTGCTATTATTCCTAATCTCTTAAACATTTCGCTTTCGTATATACACTTATTCTATTTTTTAAAGTATTAAAAATGGCAATAAAAAACAGCAATTTCATCTTAAAGTTTCAATAAAATGAACATTATTTTTTCAAGATCTCCCAATTTTAAAGTCTCAAAAAAGGTAAGAGATATTAAGTTTTTGATTATTCATTATACTGGAATGAAAAATTTTCAATCTGCAGTTGATAGATTAAAAGATCCGAACTCTAAGGTAAGCTCTCATTACGTAATATCGAGATCTGGAAGAGTATTAGAGTTAGTAAAACCAAGAGATATTGCTTGGCACGCTGGTGTTTCTGCATGGCGTGGGGTTAAAAATATTAACAAAAACTCTGTAGGTATAGAATTAGAAAATAAGGGACATGATTTTGGTTATCAAAAATTTTCAAAAGCACAGATTAGAAATCTAATAATACTTTTAAAAAAATTAAAAAAAAAATTTAAAATTAAAAATATAAATATTATTGGACATTCTGATGTAGCGCCCAGTAGGAAAATAGATCCTGGCGAAAAGTTTCCTTGGAAATTACTTTCATTACAAGATGTTGGAATTTTCCATAATTTAGAAGAGGAAATTTTAAAACATTATAGAAGAAAAAAAATTATAGGAAAAGCAAGTAATACAGAAATAATAAATTTAGCAAAAAAAATAGGATATACTTTTAAAAACCTATCAAACAAAAATTTCTTTTACTTTACCAAAGCTTTCCAAAGAAGATTTAGACAAAATCTTATAAGTGGCTATTTCGACCAAGAATGTTATTTAATTTTAAGAAATTTAGTTAAATTACATTCTTAGGTTGAAAAGATGTTACTTTTACGGTATAAGCAGTTGCCAGTTAATTGAGTGGTAGCTTCGTTAAATCGAAGAGGAAAGTCTGGGCTCCACAAGATAACAGTGCCAGCTAATTGCTGGCGAGGGTAACCTCAGGGATAGTGCCACAGAAAATAAACCGCCTTATCAAGGCAAGGGTGAAAAGGTGTGGTAAGAGCGCACCGGAATTTTGGTAACAAAATTCGCATGGAAAACCCCACTGGGAGCAAGACCAAATAGAAACAACATGACTTTAAGTAATTAGAGTCTAGTCTGATCTTGGATGAGTTGTTTGGGTTGGTCGCTTGAGCTAGTTGGTAACAACTAGTCTAGATAAATTACTACTTTCAATGACAGAACCCAGCTTACAGATTAACTGGCAAAAATTTTAAAGTGCAGAAAATTTTTAAAGTATTTCTATTAATATTTTTTTTTAAAGTTTTAATATCTACAAATTCTTTCTCAAAAATACTCCAACAAGTAGAGGAAAATATAGATAAAAACGCAAAATATATTTTTTATATGCATGGAGCTGTATTGGAGTGGGGAGGAAGAAGATCGCAAGATTATAGATACAATGATATTTTGAGCGAGTTATTTAGCAAAGGTTTCGTAGTTATTGGAGAGACTAGAAATTTTGTAAATCCTAATGAGTATGCCGATAAAGTTGCGTCGCAAGTTAACAAGCTTCTATCTGCAGGGGTTATCCCAAAAAATATAACAATTGCAGGTCACTCAAAGGGTGGACTTATATCGATGATTTCATCAAGTATTATTCAAAACTCTGATATTGTTTATATAAATTTTGCAGGATGTGGTCTTGCAGGCTCACAATTTGAAAGGGGAACTGTAGAGTTTTCAAACTCTAAAGCTTCTAGATCAAAAGGTTATTTAATCTCTGTCTATGATAGATCGGATGCGGTCTCAGGGTCATGTAAAGTAGCATTAGATAAAATGGTTCAAACCAAATCAAAAGAAATTGTTTTAGAAGTTGGAGGTGGACATGAGCTATTTTACAAACCACATAAAGATTGGATCCAAATTCTCGTAAATTCAGCAAATAGATCCTTTTAAAAAAATCCAATAGTCGTTTTAGAACATTTAGAGAACAAGATTTTTTATGATTGATTATGTATTTATTTGACTAAAAACTTAATACCATTATAACCCATGATATCCCATAAATGATAAATTTAATATTAAATATCAATAATTTTTATGGAGATAAATTTGTTTTAAAAAATGTTTTTATCTACTTACGAAAACAAACTAGACTCAAAAGGCAGGGTATCAGTGCCTGCTAGTTTTAGATCTCACTTATCCTCATTAGGCTATAATAGCGTTGTCTGCTATCCATCCTTTACTACGACTGCAATTGAGTTTTGTCCTCAGAGTAGAATTGAAAAATTAAGCGATACAATTGATACTTTAAATCCATTTGAAGAAAATAGAGATGTTTTTGCAACATCAGTTTTAGCAGACTCATTCCAATTAAATTTTGATCCAGAAGGGAGAATAATACTTCCAGAAAAACTTTTAGATCATTCTGGAATAAAAGATCGAGTTGTATTTGTTGGCCAAGGAAAAACATTTCAAATGTGGGAACCTAATAAATTTTTTAAATTTAGAGATGATGCTAGAAAAAAAGCAAAATCTCTACGTTCAGATCTAAAGTGGTCTCAATCAGCTAACAAAGAAAGGGAGGAAAAATGACCATCAAAATAAGCATGCCAGAGTTAAGAGAACTTAGACCAAGAATAATAGTTCTTGGTGTAGGAGGAGCAGGAGGTAATGCTCTTAATAATATGATCGAAATGGGAGTTGACGGAGTCGAGTTTGTTGCAGCAAATACAGACGCGCAAGCTTTAAAACATAATAAAGCAGGATGTAAAATACAACTTGGAACTAATTTAACAAGAGGACTTGGCGCTGGAGCAAAAGCTGATATTGGACAAGCGGCAACTGAAGAGTCTTTAAATGAAATTATTAATTTGCTTCAAGGTGCAAATATGGTTTTCATCACTGCAGGAATGGGTGGTGGCACAGGGACTGGTGCAGCACCTGTAATTGCAAGAGCTGCAAAAGATTTAAATGTATTAACTGTTGCAGTTGTAACAAAACCTTTTACCTTTGAAGGACCTGGAAGACTTAGAGTAGCAGAAAAAGGTCTTGAAGAATTAAAAAGATATGTTGATACAAGTATTATTATTCCAAACCAAAATCTTTTTAAAATAGCAAATGAAAAGACAACTTTTCCTCAAGCCTTCAAAATGGCTGACAATGTATTAATGCAAGGAGTTAGATCTGTTACAGACTTAATAGTTAAGCCAGGTTTAATTAATCTAGACTTTGCAGATATTGAAACAGTCATGAAGGGAATGGGCAAAGCTATGATGGGTACAGGAGAAGCTGAAGGAGAAAAAAGAGCTGTAATGTCAGCCGAGGCTGCTTTGAATAATCCATTAATAGATGATTATTCTCTTAAAGGAGCGAAGGGTTTAATTATTAATATTACCGGTGGTAATGACATCACTCTTTTTGAAGTTGATGAAGCCGCAAACAAGATTAGAGCCGAAGTAGATTCAGGAGCTGAAATTTTAGTAGGATCAACTTTTGAAGAGACTATGGGAGGTAGAATGAGAGTTTCTATTGTTGCAACTGGGCTAGGTGGTCAGGTTGCGGCCCATAAGCCAGTAGTTAGCATGATGAGGCACTTACATAATAGAAACTTTGGTTATACCAACGTTTATAGACCTCATGAGACTATTCAAAGCCCAGGCTATAATAATGTCGCGAGACCAATAATGAACGGAGCCGTTGCCTACGATATGTATCAGCAAGCAGCAGCTTCACCTCAAATTCATCAAGAAAACATCCAAGAAACTGAGGGACTACATAATATATCTGAGGAAAAATCTTCAGAGATGAAGGCTGATGCGGTTACGGTAGATAACAGCAAAGCCATACCTGATGTAGCTAAAAAATCAGAGGTGAATCATCCAAAGTTGTTTTCTGATGATGAAAGCTTGAAAGGTTTAAATTTTGAAAAAGAAACTACCTCTGAATTTTTTAAAGATTTAGGCCAAGACCTTACTGATGCAGAAAAAGAGGATCTCGAAATACCCGCTTTTTTGAGAAGACAAACAAATTAGATTTAGTTTGAAATAAATTTTAATGTCACTGGAGTATAACCATATTCCAGTGATGTTAGAAAAAGTTAATCACATACTCACTCCATATAAACCTGGTCTTTATATAGATTGCACATTTGGAGGTGGTGGATATTCAAAAAAAATATTGCAAAGTAAAAATACCCAAGTTCTTGCCTTAGACAGAGATATATCTGTAAGACCTTTAGCTCAAAAAATTAAAAGTCAGTATGAAGATAGATTTGAATTTTCACATAGCAAGTTTAGTAACCTTACCGAAGTTTTAGATAAAAGTTCATTTAAAAATAAAAATCCAGTTGCAGTAATTTTTGACTTAGGACTCTCATCTTTTCAAATTGATAATCCTGAAAGAGGTTTTTCATATAAATTGAATGGGAAATTAAGTATGGAAATGGGAATAAATAATTTAAATGCTGAAAAAATAATAAATAATTTTAGTGAAGAATATCTAAAAAATTTATTTCAAATATTTGGTGAAGACAAAGATGCAAAACTTATTGCTAAATTAATAGTTCAAAAGAGAGAGCAAGAATTAATTAAAACCACAGAAGATCTATCAAAAATAATAATGCGGGCAAAAATATATAAAAATAAAAAATTTCAAAAAGATATTTGCGCAAAAGTATTTCAATCTATTAGGATGGTTGTAAATCAAGAATTTTCAGAAATATTTAAAGGACTTAGTAGTGCTATTGAAAAACTTAGTATTGATGGAAAAATAATAGTTGTAACCTTTCACTCTATTGAAGACAGGTTAGTTAAAAAAATTTTTGATTTATTAAGTAATACAAATAAAAATAGCTCAAGATATATACCTAAAAAATCTAATGATACTGAACAGATTTTAAAACTTGATAAAAAAAAATTTTTTATAGCTGATGACAGTGAAGTAAAAAACAATTCTCGCTCCAGATCTGCAAAATTAAGGTATGCAACCAAACATCATAATTTTTCAAACAATTTATTTAATGAGAGTACTGTATTTAAAAAATACTTTGATTTAGAAAATTTAGCTTATGCGAATTAAAATTATAACAGTTTTTTGTTTAATTATTTTTGGAACTTTCCTTACAATGTTAGTTAAAAGTAAAACTTTAGATCTTGAAAAAGAAATAATGATGCTTAGTAAAGAGCAGATTGAATTAAATGAAAAGATAAAGCATGAGAAATTAGAACATGGTTATCTTTCCTCGCCAGAAAAAATTAAAAAATTAGCAGATCAACATTTGAGCAAGGATTATCTGCAGTTAGATAAGTCTAAAATTATATATTTAAATGAAAAATAGTTCAGAAAAAGACGTAATAGAAATTGTGTATTCAAATAATACCAACTCAACTTCTGAGTTAACTAAACAATATTTTGCATCAAGTAAAAGAATTGAATTAATATTTGCATTTTTCTTAATTCTATTTCTTTTGATTTTTTCTAGATTAGTTTATCTAGCCATCTATCAAACAGATGAAATCAATTTTGAAAAAAACTTAAATAAACAGGATTATATTATTAGAAAAGATATTGTTGATAAAAACAATATTGTCATCGCAAAAAATATTGATGTTTATGATTTAGTTTTAAATACAAGTAAAAAAGAAACAATCCAAGAACTGCTTGTAAAAGTAAAGAAAATTATTCCAGAGGTTGATATCGTAAATTTATTAAAAGAATCTGAGTCAAAAAAAAAAATAATTATTAAAAAGAAAATTGATGAAAACGAATTTAAAAAAATTATTTTTTTAGGTGAACCATCTCTAGAGTTTCAAAAACGTCAGGTTAGAATCTATCCTCAAAGAAATTTATTTAGTCATATCATGGGACAAGTTGATGATGACAATATAGGCATATCTGGCATTGAGAATTATTTTAATGAGTCTTTACTAAAAAAAAATACAGAAGCTTCATTTCAAATAACCATTGATATTTATCTTCAAACTCTTATGCGGAATGAGCTTTTAGAAGCCATCAAAGATTATAATGCAAAAGGTGCAGCCGGAATCCTTATGCGGGTTGATAATGGTGAGGTTTTAGCACTCAACTCATTACCCGACTTTGATTTGAATAAAAGAGTAAATATTTCTGATGAAAAATATTTAAATAAAATTACCCTAGGTTTATATGAACTAGGCTCTGTATTTAAAAGTTTTATTATTGCTAATGCAATAGATTTAAAAAAGATTGATGAAAATACACTTTTCTATGATTTAGAAAAAAAAATTATGTGTGGTGGGCATGATATTAATGAGCATGAAAAAAATTTAAAATCAGATTTAACTACAACTGAAATTTTAGTTAAATCGTCAAATATTGGTGCAGTAAAAATTGCTGATTTAGTTGGTATTGAAAACTACAAAACTTTTCTCCAAAGCATAGGTTTATTAAATAAATCTACAATACAGCTTCCAGAAAAAGGTCATCCATTTTCAGCAAAGTGGGACAAGTGTACGCTTTATACAGCTTCATTTGGACATGGAGTAAGTACTACCCCTCTACAACTAGCGGCAGCGTACGGAACATTAGTGAATGGAGGTTATAAGATACATCCAACAATCATAAACAATAATTCTAGTAAAAAAATTACTAAAGAGCAGGTAATTACAAATGAAACGAGTCAAAAGATAGTAAAAATGCTTAGAAAAGTTGTAATTGAAGGTACCGCAACCAAAGCAAATATTGATGGCTATAATGTTGTTGGAAAAACAGGAACAGCTCTTAAGGTTTCAAAAAATTCTAAGGAGTATGGAAAAGATAAAATAAATGTTTTTGTATCCGCCTTCCCGGAAGAAAAACCAGAGTATGTTCTTTTGGTAATGTTAGATGAACCAAAATCTGCACCACAATTAGGTCATTACAGAACAGAGTCTGGTTGGAATGCAGTACCTGTATCTGGAAAACTTGTTAAAAAGTTAGGACCAATTTTAGCCCTAAATAAAGTGCAAGTTGCCGCAAATGCAAAATAAGGCTTTAAACGTTAATCTAAAAAATAATTTTTATATCAACTCAAAACAAGTTAAAAAAAATTCAGTTTTTTTTGCAATAGAAGGAACGAAGCAACTTGGTTCAAAATATATACATGAAGCTATTAAAAAGGGAGCAAGACAAATAGTTGCTGAAAAAAAATTTAAAGGAAATAATTTTATTAATGTAAAAGATGTGAGAGGATATCTTGCAGAACACTGTGCACGTAAATATTCAAATAAACCTAAAAATATTCTTGCAGTTACTGGAACTAATGGAAAGTCATCAGTTTGTAACTTTTATTATCAAATACTTTTAAATTTAAATATCCCTGTTGCAACAATTGGTACTTTAGGTTGTTTTTATAAAAGAAATTTTAAAAAATTATCTTTAACAACACCTGATACAATTACAATTCATAAAACGTTAGAATTTTTAAAAAAGAAAAAAATAAATAACATAATTTTAGAGGCTTCTAGTCATGGGTTACATCAAAAAAGATTAAACAATATTAATTTTAATGGAGCTGCTTTTACAAATTTTACTCAAGATCATTTAGATTATCATAGGAATTTAAAAAATTATTTAAATGCAAAGCTTTATTTATTTAATTCACTTTTAAAAAAAAATTCTTATGCAATATTAGATACTGATATACCTCAATATCAGAAAATTTTAAGCATATGTAAAAAAAAAAAAATTAAAGTTTATTCTTTTGGTAAAAAGGGAAATACAATAAAATTGATTTCAAAAAAGATTAAAGATGGAAAACAAATCATTAAAATAAATCTTAAAAATAAAATATATATATTCTCAACATTCCTTATTGGCGATTTTCAAATTAAAAATTTATTTTTTTCAGTTATTTTCTCTGGACTATCTACAAATAAATGGGATGAAATAATTCATAAATTAAAATTCATAAAATCAACTAAGGGAAGAATGGAAGTTATTGGTTATAAAAAAAATTCTCCAGTTATTATTGATTATGCACATACACCCGATGCGTTAAAAAATGCTTTAGTATCTGTAAAAAAACATTTTAAACTACCTATTACCCTAATTTTTGGTTGTGGTGGCGAAAGGGATAAAAAAAAAAGAATTCAGATGGGAAAAATTGCAAATACATTGGCTAAAAAAATACTTTTAACAAATGATAACCCAAGATCCGAAGATCCAAGGAAAATTGTTCGTCAAATAAGACAGGGATGTAAACAGGCTAAAATTATTTACGATAGAAAAAAAGCTATAGAAAAAGGGATAAAAGAACTAAAGGCTAATAGTGTTTTACTAATAGCTGGAAAAGGGCACGAAGATATTCAAGTCTTTAAAAATAAAACAATACCTTTTTCAGATCATAAAATTTCTAAATTGTTGTTACAGCGATATGTCTAATAATCTCTTTTCTTCTTTTGAAATTAATTCAGTTTTAAACTCTAACTTAAAAAAAAAAATTAATTTTAATAATATTGCAATTGATAGCAGAAATGTAAAAAATAATTCAATTTTTTTTGCTCTTAAAGGATTAAAAAACGATGGTCATAACTATGCAAGATCTGTTTTAAATAAAAAAAACTCAATTGCAGTTGTTCATCAAAAAAAATTTAAAGATAATCAATTTATTAGAGTTAAAAATACTCAAGAAGCGCTTCAAGATTTAGGAATTTATGCAAGGCAAAGAACAAATGCAAAAATAATTGGAATTACAGGAAGTTGTGGAAAAACATCTCTAAAAAATTTAATTGCACATACTTTAAAAAAATATGGATCTACATACTCTTCACAAAAATCTTTTAATAATCATTTCGGAGTACCATTTTCATTAACTAATTTAAAACAAAATTTAAATTTTGGCATTTTTGAAATTGGAATGAGTAAAGCAGGAGAAATCCTTTCTTTGGTCAGTTTAGTGCGACCTCATATCGGAATTATTACTAATATAGGACCAGCACATCTTCAAAATTTTCAAAATATATTTGGAATCTGTAAAGCAAAGTCAGAAATAATAGAAGGCGTAGTACAAAATGGAGTAATGATTCTTAATAGAGATGATAAATATTTTAATTTTTTAAAAAAAAAAGCATTAATTAATAAAAAAAAAGTTATTACATTTGGTTTTTCAAAATCTGATATTCATTTAAAAAAAATTAATACTATAAAAAAAAATATAATTATTTCAGTAAAAAATAAAAAAATTAGAATTAAATGTAAAAATTTTTCAAAATCTTTTATTTATAACATTCTTGCAACATTAGCTGTTCATCACGCATTAAATCACAAACTTAAAAAATTAAGTAATGTTTTTTTTTCATTCTCTTTACCTGAGGGAAGAGGAAATGAAATAAGAAAAAAATTTTTTGGAAAGAGAATTAAAATAATTAATGATAGCTATAATTCTAATCCTTTATCTTTAAAAGAGGCAATTGTTAATTTTTCCAATATGAAAAGAGATAATATAAATCAAAAAAAAATAATTTTAATTGGTGATATGCTGGAGCTTGGAAAAAGAACAAAGTATTATCATCAGCATATTGCTACACTAATTAATAAAACTGATATTGATTTTGTAATTTGTGTTGGAAAATTTTCAAAATTTACCTTTGTATCTTTGACAAAAAAAAAAAGAGCCTTTTACGTTCAAAATATTAATAAAATAAAAAATAAAATTTCAAATTACCTAAAAAATGAGGATGTTTTATTAATAAAATCATCTAATAGGATAGGATTATTTAACTTTCTAAAGCAAATATAAAAAATGCTTTATTATTTGTTTAAATTATTTGTTTCAGATTTAAGTATTTTAAACGTTTTTAAGTACATAACTGTTAGAACTGGTCTATGCGTAATCACATCATTACTAATAATTCTAATTTTTGGAACAAATTTTATTTATAAACTTAAAAAGTTGCAAAGTGGAGGGCAGCCAATAAGAAGTGATGGCCCCAAGACTCATAAAAAAAAATCTGGTACCCCAACTATGGGAGGTTTATTAATAATATTAAGTATTTTAGTTTCAGTTTTTTTATGGGCAGATATTACAAATGATTATATTCAAATTTTAATTTTTACCCTCATAGTATTTGCTGCTTTAGGATTTTATGATGATTTCCTGAAAGTTACCAAAAGAAACGCAAACGGTGTTAGTGTAAAATTTAAATTTTTCACTCAATCTTTTTTAGCTCTAGCAGTAATTTATAGTATCAGTTTTGTGACAGAACAATCAATCTTCTCAAAAATATATTTTCCTTTTTTTAAAAACTTATTTTTTGACTTAGGTATTTTTTATTTTATTTTTGCAGCTCTTGTTATTATTGGATCTTCCAATGCTGTTAACTTAACAGACGGTTTAGATGGACTTGCAGTTGTTCCAATAATGTTAGTTGCAGCTACATTTGCAGTTATAACTTACTTAGTTGGTAATGTGGTATTTTCAAAATATCTTTTTATTAATTATATAAAAGATACTGGTGAGATAACGGTTTTTGTTGGAGCTATAATTGGAGCTTGTCTAGGTTTTTTATGGTTCAACTCTCCACCAGCCAAAGTGTTTATGGGTGATACTGGCTCCTTATCTTTGGGGGCAACTATTGCGGTGGTTGCATTAATTATTAAACACGAAATTGTACTTGCTATAGCTGGTGGTCTTTTTGTTATTGAGGCTTTATCTGTCATAATTCAAGTTCTTTCATTCAAAATGACCGGAAAAAGAGTTTTTGCTATGGCTCCCTTGCATCATCATTTTGAAAAGAAAGGATGGAGTGAAGCAACTGTTGTCATAAGGTTTTGGATTATTGCAATTTTATTTTCTCTTATAAGTCTCACAACACTTAAACTTAGATAATGCTGTCTTTACAACAGTGTGAAAATAAAAAATTTTTAGTTTTTGGAATAGGACTCACCGGGAATTCTTCCGCAAAACAACTAAGTAAAAATAAAGCGATAGTAGAGTTTTGGGATGATGATTTAAGACTAAGACAAAAATATAGAAAAAAGTACAACTTATGTAATAATTATTTTAAAAAAGATTTTGATTTTATTTTATTATCTCCCGGAGTTAATATTTATAATCATCAACACAAAGATTATTTCATTCAAAATAAACATAAAATAATTACAGATTTAGATATTTTTATAAATACTATTGAAAGTTCAAATGTAATATTAATCACAGGAACAAACGGAAAGTCTACCGCAAGCAAGCTAGTTTTTGATGTATTAAAAACTGCAAATAAGAGGGCGTATTTAGGGGGCAATTTTGGAAAACCCGTACTTGATCTTCCTTTAACAGGAAAAGATATATTTTATGTTATTGAAATATCATCATATCAACTTGATTATGCATCTACTATTTATTGCAGGTCGGCTGTAGTTTTGAATATAACTCCCGACCATCTTGAAAGGCACATTAGTTTTAAAAATTACGCTCTTATAAAATTTAAAGTATTTAAAGGACTTTCGCAAAATAGTTTTGGTTATTATTTTGATAGATTTAATTTTGTTAATTTTGATAAAAATTTAAAAAAAAATATTTTTTTTTTAAATGAAAAAAAAGTTTCTAATAGCTTTTTAAGACATAATGAAAATTTAAAAGGAAATTTTAATAAAAGATTAATTTTTTATCTTTTAAAAATATGTGAGAACTTTGATATAAAAAAAAAAACTCTTATTAAAGTTCTTAAAAAATTTAAAGGTTTAGAACACAGACAAGAAATTGTTAAGAGCAATAAACAAGTATTAATTATTAATGACTCAAAGGCTACCAATTTTAATTCTTGTGAGGCAGCGCTTGCTAGTTTTTATAATATTAGATGGATTGTAGGAGGTTTGCCAAAAAAAAATGACAAGATTTTAGTTAATAAATTTAAAAGTAAAATTATAAAAGCATACATTATTGGTAAACATTATAATTTTTTTAAAAAATTTTTAAAAAATAAAATTGCATTTAAAATATCAAAAAGCCTTAAACAGGCAATTAAGGATATACACAGAGATTTTCATAACACAAAAAAAAGATTTCAAACAATATTATTAAGTCCTGCTGCCGCTTCTTTTGATCAGTATAAAAATTTTGTTGAGCGAGGAAATAAATTTAAACTATTAATGGAAAAATATAAGTGGAACAATTAAAAAAATATAAATTTTTATCAATTCATAAATGGTGGTTAGAGATTGATAAGTTTCTATTTTTTTTGATACTATCATTAATACTTTTAGGTATTTTTTTTGCCTTTACTTCTACCTCGTCAATAGTTGCTGATAAAATTTACAAAAATGATTTTGTATTTGTATTAAAGTTTTTATCTTTTTCTTTACTAAGTTTGACTATTCTTTTTTTTGTATCAACATTAAGTTTAAAAAATTTAAAAACACTTAGTATAGTTTTTTTTTTACTATCTATTATTTTATTATTTCTTGTACTTTTTATCGGAGTAGAAGTGAAAGGTTCTAAACGCTGGATAAATTTATTTATTTTAAGATTTCAGCCCATAGAACTTTATAAACCATTTTTAATAATAGTAATTGCTATGATACTGAGTTTTCCAAAAATTGGTAATTTGAATGTAAGAATTATATTAAGTTTAATAATTTTAGGAATTTCAATATTTTTATTACTAAGCCAGCCAGACGTTGGTCAAAGTTTTTTAATCGCAATTTCCTGGATTTCTATCGTTTTTTTTTCAGGAATAGCCTTTTTTAAATTATTTTTTATCGGTTTTTTAATTTTATCTGTTCTAGCGTTAAGTTTATTTTTTTTTAAAGAAAAATTTTTTTATATTTTTAAAAGGATTAATGTTTTTTTTGATCCAACAAAAGGGGATAACCTACAAGCAGAAAGAGCTCTTGAAGCAATTAAGCAAGGCGGTTTTCTTGGAAGAGGGATAGGAGAGGGAATTATAAAAGATAAGGTTCCTGAAGCTCACACTGATTTTGTTTTAGCAGTTATAGGGGAGGAGTTTGGTATTATTACGATTTTGATAATTTTTATTATATCAAGTTTAATTTTAGCAAGACTTTATGCAAAGTCATTTTATGAAAATAATAATTTTATAAAATTATCTGTATTAGGCTTAGCTACTCTTTATTATACTCAGTGTATTATAAATATTGGTGTAACACTTCGATTACTTCCTAACAAAGGAATGACTTATCCATTCATTTCTTATGGAGGCTCATCCATGATTGGATCTGCAATTTTGTTTGGTTTAGTTTTATCAATGACAAGTAAAAATCGACAATGAGTAAAATTTTAATTTGCACAGGTGGAACTGGTGGCCATATATTTCCTTCGATAGCTCTTGCTGAATATTTATCCTCTTTAAAATATGATGTTAAAATTTTTACAGATAGAAGAGCAAAAAGATTTATAGGTGATCATTCAAATTTTCAAATTTCATTTTATAACTTAGCAACACCAACAGGCAAAAAAGGTTTAAGCTTACTGTTTGCAATTTTTTTAATTGTAAAATCTTTTATTATTTCATTATTTTATATTTTATTTTCAAATACAAAATTAATTATTGGATCTGGAGGATATGCATCGTTCCCTACCTTGCTTGCTGCAAGGATATTAAAGAAAAAATTTATTATTTATGAAACAAATTCTATTTTAGGAAGAGTCAGTAAATTCTTTTTAAATTCAGCATCAAAAGTTCTTACTGGCTATAATATTGAACAATTAGTACCTAACCAAATCTATGTAGGGCAGCTTGTAAGAAGAAAAATAATAGACTTAGATAAAAGTCAAAAACATAATGAACTAAAAAAAAATTTTAAAATTCTAATCATAGGAGGAAGTCAAGGAGCATTAATTTTTAATTCAATTTTACCCATTATTATAAAAAAATTATTTAGTGAAAATATTAAACTAGAGGTTATTCATCAGTATGGAAAAATTGAATATTTCAAAAAATTAGAAGAAGAGTATAGAGGTCTTAATGTAACATTAGTTGAATTCACCCCAAATATAGAAAAATTTTTCATAAATACTGATTTAGTTATTACAAGAGCGGGCTCATCAACCTTGGCTGAGTTAGTTTATCTAAAAATACCTTTCATTACGGTACCTTTTAAAAAATCATTGGATAATCATCAATTTTACAATGCAAAATTTTTTAAGGATAACAATTCATGCTGGATGTTTGATGAAAATGAAATCCACAGTGATGAGTTTTATAATAATTTAAAAAATATTATTATGAACAAATCTTTATTAGATGAAAAAAAAAATAATCTTAAAAGTTTATCAAGCATTAATACTCATGATAAATTTACTGAAATTATTAAGGAATTAATTAGATGAGTCTTAAAATATCATCAGGCGATGTTATTCATTTCATTGGTATAGGTGGTATTGGAATGAGTGGTATTGCCGAAATTATGCAGAAAATTGGTTTTAAAGTTCAGGGTAGTGATCAAACTAAAGATAATAAAAATATTTTTAGATTAAAAAAACTAGGAATAAAAATTTTTTTTAATCACAAAAGTTCAAATATTTTTAAATCCAAACTTGTGGTGTTTTCATCTGCAATAAAAAAAAATAATTCTGAATTACTTGAGGCAAAAAATTTAGGAATTCCAATAGTACCAAGGGTTGAAATGTTAGCTGAGATAGTTAAATTAAAAAAAAATATTGTCATAAGTGGAGCTCATGGAAAAACAACAATTACCTCACTAATTTCTTCAATTTTATCTAAGGCAAAATTTGACCCAATGATAGTTAATGGAGGAATAATAAATTCCATCAATACTAATGCTAAATTAGGAAAGGGTGAGTGGGCAGTTGTTGAGGCAGATGAGTCAGACGGAAGTTTTTTAAAGATTCCAATTACTTACTCAATAGTAAGTAACATTGATAAAGAACATTTAGATTTTTATAAAAGTTTTAAGAACATAAGTAAAAATTTCGCAGATTTTATAAATAAAACTCCATTAATTGGAAAATCATTTTTGTGTATGGATGATAAAAACATAAGAGATATTATTCCTTTTATTAAAAATAAAAATTTTATTACTTATGGATTTCATCCAAACTCTAAAATTAGATGTTTTCAAAAAAAAACTAAATCCCAGTATAATATTTTTGATGTCATATTAAATATTAATGAAAAAAAAATTTATTTAAGAAATATCGAACTAAATCTTCTTGGTCGACACAATATACAAAATGCAACTGTTGCAGTTGCCGTAGCAGTAAGTCTTGGTATATCAAAAAATATTATAAAAAATTCTTTAAAAAAATTTAGAGGAGTACAAAGAAGACTTACTATGCTTACAAAATTTAAAAATAGTATTATTTATGATGATTACGCTCATCATCCTACAGAGATAAAGGCAGTTTTGGATGCTTTAAAAAGTAAATATGAAAATAAAAAAATTATTACAGTCTTTCAACCGCATAGGTATTCAAGAGTTAAATCTTTACTTAAAGAATTTTCGTTATGTTTTAAAAAGTCTGATTTAGTAGTTCTTTGTCCTATTTATGCAGCAAGTGAAAAATCAATTAAAAATATTAATCAATCAAATTTAGCAAATATAATATCAAGTCAATCATCTGTTCATGTTATAAAAATAATGAACATTCATGATTTAGAAAATTTTATATTAAAAACTGCTCATCAAGATCAAGTCATAGTTTGTATGGGTGCTGGAAGCATTAGTTCTTGGATCAGGGAAATTGTTAAACGAACCACAAAATTATATAATTGATAATAAATAAAGAAAATATTCGAGGCCAAATAAGAGAAAATTTTAATCTATCCAAACTAAGCTGGTTAGGACTTGGAGGTAATGCTAAATACTATTTTATACCTGAAGATATTGATGATTTAGTAAGGTTTTTAAAACAAAATTTAAATAAAATTTTAATAAAAGTTATTGGATCTGGCTCAAATTTATTAATAAGTGACAATGGTTTTGATGGCGTTGTTGTAAAGCTAGGTAAAAATTTTGATTACATTAAAAATGATGGATTAAAAATTATTGCAGGGGGATCTGCCTTAAAATCTTCAGTTGCAAGATTCGCTTTAGAAAAAAATCTTGGAGGATTGGAATTCTTAAATTGTATTCCAGGCACGGTGGCTGGTGGAGTTTTTATGAATGCAGGATGTTATGGTAATGATTTTTCAAAAATAGTTTCAAGTGTATCAATATTAAACCAAGATGGATCAAAAAAAACACTGGAAAATAAGCAAATTAATTTTGACTATCGATCAAGTATTTTCAAAAATTTAAATTCAATAATTCTTGAAATAAATTTTAAGTCAGAAAAATCTGATAAAGAAAGTATTTTAAAGAAAACTCAAATTATGCTTGAAAAAAAAAAAATAGACCAACCTCAAAAAATCAAAACTGGAGGAAGTACATTTAAAAATCCAAAAAATAAATCTAAGAAGGCTTGGGAGATTATTAAGGATTGTGGCTGCGAGGGTTTTAAAGTTGGAAATATAAGATTATCACCATTGCATATAAACTTTTTAGAAAATCTTGGAAATGCAACTGCAAAAGATGCTGAGGCTTTAATTGAAAAAATTAAACAACAAGTTTTTTATAAATCAGGTATCAAATTAGAGTTAGAACTTGAAATGATCGGGCAGTGACTGAAAAAAAAAAAATTACAGTTCTTTTAGGAGGAACCTCAGCTGAGCGTGAGGTAAGCCTAGATAGTGGGAATGCATGCTCAAAAGCTTTACAAGAGCTAGGATATAATGTTTCTTTGTTTGATCCAAAAGAGCAAAAATTAGAGAATGTTTCATTACAAAATCCTGATGTAATATTTAATGCATTGCATGGAAGGTTTGGAGAAGATGGAACTGCCCAAACTATATTAGAGTACCTTCGCATACCTTATACACATTCGGGCATTTTAGCATCTGCATTTGCTATGGATAAATTACTTTCAAAAAAGATATTTATTAATGAGAAGATTCATACTCCAAAACATGAAATTATTAAAAGTATAAATGATTATAAAGTTTCAAAAATTCCATATCCAAAAGTAATTAAGCCGCATAATGAAGGATCAAGTGTTGGAGTTTATATTTTAAAAGAAAAAAATAATTCTAATGAAAAAATTGTAGATGAATTATTAGTAAAATATAATTTTTTAATATTAGAGGAGTTTATTTCAGGAAGAGAAATTCAGGTTGCCGTAATGGGAGATAAAGCAATAGGAGCTATTGAAATAGTTCCTAAACGAGAATTTTATGATTATGAAGCAAAGTACTCAGACACCGCTGGAACTAAACATATTATACCCGTAGATATTAAGTCTACCGATTATGAACTATTGCTTAAGTTGGCTTTAAGAGCGCATAAGTCTTTAGGTTGCAGAGGAGTCACTCGAAGCGATTTTAGGTACAACAGTCAAATGGATGAAAAATTTTTTATTTTAGAAGTAAATACTCAACCAGGCATGACAAAGTTGTCTCTGGTTCCAGAAATAGCTAATTTTCATGGAATAAATTTTAAGCAATTAGTCCAATGGATAATTAATGATGCATCAACTGATAGATGAAAAAAAAAATAATTATAATATTTTTTTTATTTATAATTTTAAGCACTTTTAATCCAATTTTACCCATTCAATCTTTAGGTTTTTTTTCAATTCATACCATTGATGTTCAAGGATTAAACAAGACCAATATTCAAAAATTTAATAATGATATTAATTATTTAAAAAATACTAATATTTTAAATATTGATGAAAATAAGGTTTTGCTTTTATTAGAAAAGCACGAGTGGATAGAAGATATTGTTATATCTAAAAAATATCCAAATAAGATCATAATTAAAGTTAAAGAACACAGTCCATTAATTCTTTGGAAAAAAAATAATAAGAATATTCTAATTTCAAATACTTTTAAAATTTTAGAAAAATTTGAAAATACTGAAATAACTAAACTTCCTATTGCAAAAGGAGATTTTAGTATAACGGATCTAAAAAATCTTTACGAAATTCTGGAAGTAAATAATTTTGATATTAAAAACATTAGTATTTTTGAATATTTATTAACAGATAGATGGGATCTGTATTTAAAAAATAATCAAAAAATAATGTTAGGAAATTATGACTTTAATACTCAAGTTAAAAATATTAATAAAATTTTTGCTGAAACAAAAAATGAAAAATTAACTAATATTGATTTAAGAATTAAAAACAAAATTTATGTCAGATAAAGTAGCTGCTATAGATTTTGGATCATCAAAGATAAGGTGTTTGGTTGCAAAAAGAAAAGAAGACTCTTTTGAAATAGTTGCAAAATCAATTATAGATTCTGCGGGCTTTAATAATGGATCTATTATCAATTTTTTAGAAGCATCGAGCAGTCTTAACAAAGTAGCATCAAATATAGAAAGTTTTATAAATGAAAAAATTGATAAATTTTTATTTAGTATAGAGAATAAATCAGTATTTGTATGTAATTTTTCATTAATACAGACATTTACAAAAAATCAAATAAATCAAAAAAAAATATTACAGGATTTAGTTCAAAAAAGTTTTAATGAGATACAAAAATTTAATTTAGAGAAAAATTTATTACATTTGTTTTATTGTATATTAGATAAAAAAAGTTCAAAAATTCAAAGTAATATTTCTCATTCTGACTCATCTTATATTCAAGTTACCGGAATTTTAGCTAATAATAATAGTATTGATGAGTTTATAGATTTAAAAAAAGATAATTTTAAAGAAGTAAAGTTTATCGCACCCAGTGTTGCTTTGTTATCGTGTTTTTTAAAAAAAAATTCTGATGAAAATACAATTATTATCGACATTGGAAAAAATAAGACAACTTTAACTATTCTTCAAAATAGTTCTTTAATTGCTCATTCATCAATACCTATTGGCTCAAATCATTTAACAAGTGATTTATCAAAAGTTCTAAAAATAGATTATGATTTGGCTGAAAAGATTAAAATAAATCATGTTATTGAATTAGAAAAAAAAAAACAACAGCCACATCAATTTATAGATAGTAAGTTTTTTAAAGATGGTGTTACAAGAAAAATATCTAAAGAATTAGTAAATGAAATTTTATTTTCAAGAATTTTAGAGATTATGAAATTAATTTATAGGTTAGCTCAACATTTAAAACCAAATTTACTAAACAGCAAAATATATTTAGCTGGTGGAGGCTCAGGCCTAAAAGGACTAGAGATTATTTTTAAAAAATACTTTGGAGAAAATGTTTTTAAGTTGTCAACTATTTTACAAAATGACCCTAAATTTTTAGATGGATTATCAAGTGAGTATTTAATTAGTTATGGTTTATTAAAAAGTCATTTTGAAAGACCGTCTAACGAAGTAATAGCTAGTTTACAGAATAATGATGGCATACTTAGCAAATTTTTTAAATTTTTTTCAAGATAGCAAACGTAACAAAAGGTGATTAGATTTAAAATTTTTCTAAATTAGTAATGAGATGCTTTGATGCATCAAAAAACTATCAAATCTAAAATTTCATTTAAAGGTGTAACACTACATAGCGGCACTATCTCATCTATTAAGCTTATTTCCGCCCCAGCTAACCATGGAATAGTTTTTTCAAAAGTAGATGTAAAAAGTAAAAATAAAATTCCGGCAAACATCTCGTCTGTAAAGCAAGCAAAATTATGTACTACTATAGGAAACAACGAAATATCAATTTCTACAATCGAACATTTGATGGCAGCTATTGCTGGATATGAAATTGATAATTTACTTGTAGAAGTACAAGGAGACGAAATACCTATTTTGGATGGTAGTTCAAAAGAATTTTCGGAGGCTATAGCACAAACAGGTTTTGAAGTTCAGTCAGCAACAAAAAAATATTTAAATATAGAAAAGACAATCACTGTTAAAGATGGTTCAAAATTTATTGTAGCCGAACCAACTAGTAAAAAAAACTTAGAAATAAATTATACAATAGATTTTCATGATAACTTTATAAAAAAACAGTCTAAAAAAATAATTTTAGACCAAAAAGGTTTTAACGAAATTTACGATTCCAGAACATTTTGTCTTCAAAAAGATTTAGAGAAAATTTTTAAAATGGGACTTGCAAGAGGAGGTTCATTAGACAATGCTATAGTAGTCTCCAACGATAAAGTTTTAAACCAAGAAGGGCTTAGATATAAAGATGAATTTGTAAGACACAAAATTTTAGATTGTCTTGGTGATTTATATTTATGTGGCTTTCCTATAATTGGCAAAATTACCTGCTATCAAGGTGGTCATGAGTTAACTCATAAGTTGGTATCTAATTTGTTGAGTCAAAAAAAAGCCTGGAGTTTTTTAAACACTAAAAATAGCATCTTACCTCGGTCGAAAACTGATACTTCAAAAAATCAATTAGTAGTTAATTTGTAGTTTTTTGTGTAATTATATTTTTAAGTATTTACACACTTATTTTATGAAATTTTTAAAAATATTTTTTATTTTTTTTATTTTAATAAATTTTTTATCCTCATGCTCATCTGATAAGAAAACAACCATTACTCCACCTAAAGAAAAAATAAGTTTACCTAAACTTTATAGTTTTGCCATGGATGACTTAAATAGAGGTAATGCAGAAGGTGCTATTGAAAAATTCAAGCTTGTAGAAAAGGATTATTCTTTTACAGAATGGGCTCCTAAAGCAACCTTAATGATTTCCTACGTCTATTATTTAGGAAACAGGTGCACTGACTCCATTATGACTTTAGATAGATACATTAAGTTTTATCCTGGAAATCAAGATAGAGTTTATGCAGAATATTTAAAGGGAGTATGTTTTTTTGAAGAGATAAGTGATGTATCGAAAGATCAGGAAAAAACACATCGAGCTATTAAACAATTTAATTATTTAATGAGTACGTATCCAAAAACAGACTATGCAGATGATGCTAAATATAAAATGGATTTATTAAACGATAATTTGGCAGGAAAAGAAATGTATATTGCTAGGTATTATATGAATAAAGAAAAGTGGACAGCTGCACTGAGTAGGCTTCAAACCGTAGTTGAAAAATACCAAACCACTATTTATGTAGAGGAAGCATTACATAGGATGGTTGAAATTTATTATAAGCTCGGCCTTAATGAGGAAGCAAAAAAAACTGCTTCAATATTAGGTCATAATTATAATAAAAGCGATTGGTATAAAAAAAGCTATTCACTAGTGGGTGATAAAGATTTTAATACTGTAAAAAAAAATAGAACTTTATTAGAAAGCTTTAAGAAAGTATTTAATTAATGATTAATGAGTTTAATTACAGAAAAACAATATAAAGAAAAAATTTTACTTTTAAAAAAATTAAATAAAGCCTATTACGATAAAAATAAACCTCTCATAAATGATGCTGAATATGATAGTTTAAAAAAAAGCATTATAGATTTTGAAAATCAAAATCCTCAATTAGTAAAAAAAAACTCTCCTACACAATTAGTTGGATTTAAACCATCAACAAAATTTTCAAAAGTAAGACATTTTACTCCAATGCTTTCACTAGACAACGCATTTTCCCGTGAAGATGTTGAAGGTTTTATAAAAAAAATTTGTAATTTTTTAAATTTTAAAAATAATGAACAAATAGAAATTATAGCCGAACCCAAAATTGATGGAGTTTCAGCTTCTCTTATATACGAAAAAAATAAGATTTTTAGGGGACTCTCAAGGGGAGACGGAGAGTACGGAGAAGATATAACGGAAAATTTATTAACCTTAGATGATATTCCAAAGTCATTAAATACGTCTATAAATTTAGACAGAATAGAAGTTCGTGGAGAAGTTTATATTTCCAAAAAAGATTTTTTTAGTCTTAAAGATGACTTTGCTAATCCTCGAAATGCAGCCGCTGGGTCATTAAGACAAAAAGATTCAAGAAATACAAAAAAAATTCCACTTAAATTTTTTGCTCATAGTTTAGGATTTGTAGATAAAGGGAAGTTTAACACACATTATGATTTTTTAAATTTTTGTAAAAGTTCTGGATTTAAAATCAATCCACTTACAAAGATCTTGAATGGAATAGATGAAATTATAAAAAATTATCAAAACATCGAAGTCTTACGATCATCCATTGATTATGATATTGATGGAATTGTATATAAAATTAACAGTCTTAAACTACAACAAAGATTAGGATTTTCCTCGACTTCGCCGCGTTGGTCAATTGCCCATAAATTTTCTGCAGAAAAAGCAATAACAAAGATTAATTCAATTGAAATACAAATTGGAAGAACAGGAGCATTAACCCCTGTTGCAAAATTAGATCCCGTAAATGTTGGCGGAGTACTAGTTTCTAACGCAACATTACACAACGAGGATGAAATTTTAAGGAAAGATGCAAGAGTAGGAGATACGGTTGTAATTCAAAGAGCTGGGGATGTAATACCTCAGATAGTAAATGTGATTATAGAAAAGAGACCTAAATTATCTAAAAAATTTATTTTTCCCGATGTATGTCCTTGTGGATTTCCAACAATAAAAGAATTTAATAAAAATTTAAATAAATACGATGCAGTTAGAAGGTGTCCAGATAAAGGGTTTTCATGTCCTTATATTGCAAAAGAAAAATTAAAACATTTTGTTTCAAAAGAAGCTTTAAACATTGATGGATTCGGAACTAAGATTGTTGATAAATTTTGGGAAATAAAATTACTAAAATTTCCGCAAGATATTTTTTCACTTGATTTCGAAAAAGTTATGAAACTTGATGGCTGGGGAAGTTTATCTGTTAAGAATCTAAAAAAAGCGATCGAAACAAGCAAAAACATAACTTTATCAAAGTTTATTTATAGTCTTGGTATAAGACATATTGGTCAAGAAAATGCAAAAATTCTATCTAAATATTTTTTAAATATTAACAATTTTTTAAAATTATTAGATGAAAAGAAAATTAAATTAGAACTAGATCAGCTAAATCAACTTGATGGAATAGGAGAAACGCAAATTTTATCTATAAAAAATTTTTTTGTAAATAAAAAAAACCAAGAGATTATTTTTGAGCTAAGTAAAGTCTTAAATATTAAGAACTATAAAGAAGATTTTATACAAACTAAAATTACTGGAAAAAATATTTTATTTACCGGAACATTATTAGGAATGAGTAGATCTGAGGCAAAATCTAAAGCTGAACAAATGGGAGCAAAAATATTAAGTTCAGTCACCAAGAAGCTAAACTATGTTGTAGCGGGTGATGATCCAACTAAAAAAAAAATAGATCTTGCCAAGTCGTTGGGTATTACAGTTTTAAATGAAAAAGAGTGGAGTGAACTGATATTAGATACTTGAACACATATTGAATAACATTTTTTTTTCTCTTTTATTCATAAAAGGTCTTAAACTAAAATAAATTTTTTGGTGGTAAGAATTTATAAAATCTTTCTCATTTTGGCTTAGTATATTATCTAAAATACAATCTTTATCATAAGGAATCAGGGTCAGATTCTCAAAATATTTTTTTGAATTTTTTTGAATGGTAATCATCATATTTTCAATTCTAATTCCAAATTTATTTTTTTTATAAAATCCAGGTTCATTAGTCAAAACTACATTGGCATCTAATACTAGTTTGTTAAATGGTGAAATTGCATATGGTTTTTCGTGGACATTTAAATAATATCCAACGCCGTGACCTGTACCATGCGTATAATTCATATTTTTTGAAATTAGATCTTTTCTAATTATTTTATCTAAATCACATCCCCTAATATTTTTTTTAAAACGGTGTAAAAATGTTTGTAAATGAGCTTTTAATACGACTGTAAATTTAATTTTTTTTTCTTTTGTTAGATTTTTAAATCCAATTGTTCTAGTTGCATCTGTCGTTCCGAATAAATATTGACTACCAGAGTCAATTAAATAAAAATTATTTTTATTTATTATTTTATTAGTTTTTTTATTAGCATTATAGTGAACTATTGCTCCGTTAGCCCCGAACGCAGATATAGTAGGAAAACTACTTGTAATATAACTTTTATTTAATCTTTTAAAGTACTCTAATTTTTTTTGAGCAGAAATTTCAGTAATTTTTTCTTTTGCAATATTGCATTTCAACCAGATAAGGAATTTTGTAAAAGCTATACCATCAAATAAATTTGCTATTTTGATGTTACTAATTTCTGTAGAATTTTTTATTGATTTTAACTTGTAAAGACTCAATGAATCTTTTTGTATTAAGTTATTTTTTTTCAATATTTGTTCATCGTAGTAACTACATGATAAAGGGTCTATAATTATTTTTTGTTTTTTTATTTTAGATAAAAAACTTTCAAATTTATGTATCTCTTCAATAATTAAAATATTTTTAAAGTATTCTTCAAGCTTAGTATTAATTTTAGATTTGTCAGTAAAAAAAAAAGTTTTATTTTTTAAAAAAAAAAGTTTTCCAAATACTGTAGGATTGTAGTTTTGACTTTTATCTCTTATATTTAAACACCAAGCAATTAAATTAGGATCAGATATTAAGATTGATTTATTATTAAATAAAATTTTTTTAATTGTATTTAATTTATTGTTAATTGGGTTTCCTGAATATTTTTCTTCTAGAATAGAAAAGTAAGAATTTTTTTTTTCTTCTTTTTTTTTACATATTAAATCTACCAGGTTATTTTCTATTGGTTGGAGAATAATATTTTTTTTATTTTTAAATTCTTTAAAAAAGGCTGAAGTAAATAACCTAGGATCAAAACCTAAAATTATATTTTTTTGCTTTTGAAGAATTTTTTGAAGATTTAATTTAGGAATTTCAACAATAGTAAAACTTTTAAAAACCTCTCTTTTAGCTTGAAGTACGTATCTTCCGTCTACAAATAAAAAATTTCTTCTTTGTGTTATTAAAGCCAATCCTTCAGAGCCAGAAAAATTAGTTACATATTGTAATCTATTTTTTTTGTTATTAATTGGGCTTGTAAAATTTTCATTATTTTGCGGTATAATATATGCATTGCATCTATATAGTGGGAACAACTGTTTAATTTTATCAGTTATCATTATTTTTTCTTAAAAATTTATCTATTATTTTTTTTTCTCCAAACTTTTTAAAATTTACAATTAATTTATTACTATCAATATGAATTATTTTTCCCTCACCATATTCTTCATGGTTTACACTTTCGCCAACTAAGAATTTTGTATTATTATAAGTAATTTTTTTTTTAACTAACATGTTCTTTTTTGAACTTATAAGCCTTTCCCAACCAGGACTTCTGAAATTAAAATTTTCTGTAGTTTCTTGATTAAATTCAAAATCATCAGATTTATAATTAGTGTTATTATTAATTTTGATAACTTCTTGTGGTAGTTCATCAATGAAACGAGATGGTAATGATGGAAACCAATCAACATCATTAGAAGTGCCAAATATTTTTCTATTATTTGCAAAAGAAATAAATAGTCTTTTCTTTGCCCTTGTAATTGCCACGTAAGCTAGTCTTCTTTCCTCCTCTATTCCTGCATTTCCGCTTTCATCAATAGATTTTTGATGAGGAAAAAGACCCTCTTCCCATCCAGGTAAGAAAACAACGTCAAACTCAAGGCCTTTAGCCGAGTGCATAGTCATTATATTAATTTTTTCTCCTTTCCAATCCTCATCGATTGAAGTTTGCAGTGTAATATTTTCTAAAAATTCATTAAGATTTGAAAAATTTCTCATCGATACTAATAATTCTTTTAAGTTTTCTAGTTTAGAGTCTGCCTCTGGCGTTTTTTCATTCATAAGCATTTGTGTATATCCAGACTCATCCAAAACACGTTTAGTGAGGTCAATATGATCGAGTTGCTTAGAGAGTTTTTTCCAATTTATGATATTTTTTAAGAAAATTGTTAATGAGTTTATAATTTTTGAAGAGGATTTATTTTTTTCAATATAAATCTCACACGCCTCAAAAAGACTTATTTTATCCTCTAAAGCTATATTTCTTAATTCTTTTAACGAACTATCGCCAATTCCTTTTTTTGGAACATTTACTATTCTTTCAAAAGCTAGATCGTCACCATGAAAGTTGATTAGCCTTAAAAAACTGATTGTATCTTTAATTTCTGCTCTATCATAAAATTTATATCCACCAATAATTCTGTAAGGTATATTAATTTTAACAAATCTATCTTCCAATTCTCTAGTTTGATAAGCTGCACGTATAAGTATTGAAATATTATTTAAATTTATTTTTTTTAAAATATTTTTTTCTATTTCATCAGAAATAGATACAGCCTCTTCAAATCCATTTTTATAACAATTCACATATATCAATTCACCAGATTTGTTGTCAGACCATAATTTCTTTCCTAACCTGTTTTTGTTATTTGAAATTACACTTGACGCTGCCTCTAAAATATTTTGAGTTGATCTGTAATTTTGCTCTAATCGAATAGTTTTTGTATTTTTATATATTTTTTCAAAATTAAGAATATTTTTTATTTCAGCACCTCGCCAAGAATAAATTGACTGATCATCATCTCCTACACAACAAATATTTTGATATTTTTTTGCAAAATAATTAAGCCAAATATTTTGAATTTCATTAGTATCTTGATATTCATCAACGAGTATATATTTAAAAGAATTTTGATATGTTTCCAGAATTTCAGGAATTTTTTTAAATATTGTTATGCAATGTAAAATAAGATCTCCAAAGTCAACGCAATTAAGTGTTTTTAATCTTTCTTGATAAATAGAATATATTTTTTTTGTTATATCATAATTACTATCTTCATTTTTTTTTAATACATCTTCGGGAGTTAGAGCTTTATTTTTCCATTTATCTATTAGACTTGCAATTAGCTTTGGAGGAAATTTTTTTATATCAATTTTTTCTGCTTCAAGAACATTTTTAATAATTTTTAATTGGTCTAAAGTATCTAAAATTGTAAAATTTGGTTTAAGACCTGCAGCCTCCGGATGTCTCCTTAAAATTTTATTACTTAGTGAATGAAATGTGCCTAGCCATGGTAGGTTATCTTTTTTTTCTACCAGAAGTCGCATTACTCTTTCTTTCATTTCATTTGCGGCTTTGTTCGTAAAAGTAACGCAAAGAACTTGACTAGCAAGGCATTTATTATTTTTTATTAAATGAATTAATCTGGTAGTTAAAACTTTAGTTTTTCCAGATCCAGCACCTGCAAGAATTAGAATGGGTCCTTTATCAGCTAAAACAGCATCTTTTTGTGGATTATTTAGCCCAGTTAAGTAGTCTTCAGTCATCCTATTCTTTGTAGAATTATAAGTATTATGAATTAATTTTTAAGATAATACAAAAAATAAATGATTCTTAAGCGAGTTAATAATTTTTTTAATCATCAGTCAGTAAAAATAGTTGCAATTTTATTTTTTGTAATTTTTTTTATAGTTTTTATAACACCATTTTTTATAAATTTTGAAAAATACAAAAAAGATATTGAAAATGCCTTTGAAGAAAAACTATTTTTGAAAATAAAAATTAATGAAAAAATAACTTACAATCCATTTTTAAGACCACATATAGAGCTGAATGTTGTTGATATTTTTGATGTAAAAAAAAAAGAAGAATTTTACTTAGGCAATATTTATAAAGTTAAAGTTAATATTAATATTTTTAATCTTATTTTTGGCAAAATTAATATTAATCAATTAGAAATTTATGAAGGGCTGATAGAATTGCAATCAGGTTTTTTTCAAAATATATTTGAAAATTATCAAAAGTTAGAGGGTATAAAAAAAATTGAATTTCATAACATAGATTTAAAATATTTTGCAAAAAATGATTATGTTGAATTTACTGATGTAAAAGGAAATATTTTTTTTAAGAACAATTTAGTAGATGAGATTAAGTTAAATTCTCAAATATTTGGATTACCTATCAATATAGATTTTAGGGGAGATATAAAAAAAAAACAAAATGTAGGTAATTTAAAAATTAAAATCAAACCAGCAAAATTTAATGTTGATTTTGATTTAGAAAGTATTGATTTAAAAAAAAATAATTTTATGGGATTTGGTAAATTAAAAGTAGGCAATGAAAATAGCACGATTGGTTTAAATAATATTAATTTACAGTTTAACTTTAACGTGACTAATAATGAAGCAATTGTTGATAAAATAGTTATAAATTCATATTTATTTAAAGGTACAGGACATTCAAAAATAATGTTAACTCCAAAATTATTTCTTGAAGCGGACTTTAGTTTTCAAGATACTAATTTTAAAAAATTATCTAATAAAAATTTATTTTCAGACATTTTAAAATCTGAATTATTTTCTTCTCCTGAAAATTTTTTTGGAGTTTTTAAATTAAATTTTAAAAACATGGTAACCGGTCATGGAATGTTTAATAATGCAAATACCGTGATTGCATTTGAGTCAGGAGATGTTGTTATAAGGCAGTTAGATTTAATTTCAAAAAATAACGATAAATTATCTTTAAACGGTCGCTTTGTTACTCAAAATAGGGAAACAATATTTTTTTTTAATAGTCAAATTGAAATACAAAATCTAAAAAATTTTTATAGAGATACAAATGGCCCAAGAGAAAAAATAGCTTTATTATCTAATGATAATTTTATTGGTAATTTAAATGGAGATTTGAATGTTAAAAGAGCAAAAGTATTTGTAAATAATATCTCAACAAATAGAACTAAAAAATTTTCAAGAAGCGAGATAAACTCATTTCAAGAAGAACTGAATCTCAGGCTTAATAAAAATATAACTAATGCTTTTGATCCTAGAATTTATAGTTTTTTATTTTAGTCAGGCCTAGTCATTTTCATTGGATTAATTAATCTTCGGTATTCTTCAGCATTAATCAGTCCACTTTTTAAAGCTTCTTCTTTTAAAGAAGTTCCATTTTTGTGAGCTTTTTTTGCAATCATTGCCGCATTATCATATCCAATTTTAGGAGCTAAAGCTGTCACAAGCATTAGGGAACTATTGAGTAATTCGCTAATTCTTTTTGTATTCGCCTTCAACCCAATTAAACAATATTTTACGAAACAATCTATAGAGTCAGACAATAATTCAAGATTTTGAATAATATTCAAACTCAGTAGAGGTTTAAAAACATTTAGTTCAAAATGACCCTGGGATGCAGCAACAGTTGTTGTAAAGTGATTTCCCATTACTCTGGCACAAACCATTGTAACAGCCTCACATTGAGTAGGATTAACTTTTCCTGGCATAATGGATGATCCAGGTTCATTTTCAGGAAGAATGAGTTCACCATAACCAGCTCTAGGACCTGATCCTAAAAATCGGATATCGTTAGCAATTTTAGTCAAAGCAACTGCCAAAGTGTTAAGTGATCCAGATAAATTCACAATAGGCTCATGTCCAGCAAGGGCTTCAAATTTATTAGGAGCAGATTTAAAAGGTAATTTGGTAATTTTTTTTATTTCTAATGCAATTTTTTTATCAAATCCTTTTTTACTATTAATTCCTGTTCCAACAGCAGTACCGCCTTGAGCTAAATAATAAATTTCTTTAATAGCAACTTCAATTCTTTTAATACAATTTTTAATTTGAATATGGTAACCAGAAAACTCTTGGCCTAAAGTTAAAGGGGTTGCATCTTGTAAATGAGTTCTTCCAATTTTTACAATATTTTTAAATTTATTTACTTTCTTTTTTAATTCCTTCTCTAGTAAATAAAGACTGGGTAGAAGTTTTTTATTTACAAGAATAGCAGAGGCAATGTGTATTGCACTTGGATAAGTATCGTTAGTTGATTGAGACCTGTTTACATGATCATTTGGATGAACTGGTTTTTTTGAACCAATCTTTCCACCTAAAATTTGTATAGCCCTATTTGCAATAACTTCGTTAACATTCATATTTGTTTGCGTACCGGAACCAGTTTGCCAAACTTTTAGTGGAAAATTATCATCAAACTTTCCATTTATTACTTCTTCCGAGGCTCTTATTATTGCTCTAGATATTTTTGGATCTAAAACTTTAAGTTTGGTATTAGTGATTGCAGCTGCTTTTTTAATCATTGCAATAGCCTTTATAATTTCAAGAGGGACTTTCATTTTACCTATTTTAAAATATTTTAAAGATCTTTGAGTTTGTGCTCCCCAATATTTATCTGAAGGAACCTGAATTTTTCCAAAGCTATCGGTTTCGACTCTTGATGACATAAAGTAGCTTTAATCTTATATCACTTAGGTAATTTTTTGATAGTTTCTAGTCAATATTATGAATGTAGTTATTGTAGGTGCAACGTTTGGTATAGGATTTGAAGTTGCAAAAAAGTTCTTAGATCATTGTGATAATTTAATAATTATTGGAAGAACTCAAGCAAAATTAGATAGCATTAAAAGTGAATTGGTTTCCAAAAACACTAAAGTTTTAACTTTGAGTATGGATGTTACAAATATTAATCAAGTTAAAGAGACGATGAGTCGTATTTTGAATAATGTTTCTTCGATAGATATGTTTATATATTCTTCAGGACATTACGAACCCCACGGATCTTTTGATATTGACCTAGATTTGTTTAAGAAAACTTTTGATGTTAATTTTTTTGGCTTCATAAATTGCCTATCAATTATTTTGGGTCACATGAAAAATAAAAAACATGGTCATATAGCTGTATTAAGTTCATTAGCTGGTTTTGGAGGCCTTCCTAATTCATCCTCGTATGGACCAAGTAAGTCAGCAATAATGAATTATTGTGAGTCAATTAAAATTGATTGTGACAAACATAATATAGATCTTACCGTTATTAACCCGGGGTTTGTAAGATCAAGATTAACGGATAAAAATGAATTTTCTATGCCATTTTTAATGGACGCAGACAAGGCTGCTGAGATTATTTATGAGGGTTTAATTGATAAAAAATATGAAATTACTTTTCCACTACCTATGAAAATATTATTTAAAATTTTAAGAATACTTCCAAGACCAATTTATTTTTTTGTAGTTAAAATTTTAACAAAAAATTTTTAATGTTTTTTGATAAACATGTTTTTTGTTGTATCAATAAAAGATCAGAGAGCAATCCGAAAGGCTGTTGTAGTTTAAAAGGTTCAGAAAAGTTACATCAAGAACTAAAAATTAAAATAAAAAATTTAAAAATTAATAAAAAAATAAGGATTAATAAATCCGGATGTTTAGATAGATGTGATTTAGGTCCAGTGCTAGTAATATATCCAGAAGGAATTTGGTATTCCTATAAAAGTTCTAAAGATATAGATGAAATTATAAATTCTCATTTATTAAATAACAAAATTGTTGAACGTTTAAAAATATAATTTTTTTATCTTAGTGCTTTTAAAATATCTTTTTTTAAGTCAGAAAGGTCTTCTAGACCTATGGATAGTCTAATTAAATTCTCAGTTATACCAAGAGATAACCTTTCTTTTTCTGATAAGACTCTATGAGTTGTGGTTGTAGGGTGCGTGACAATTGATTTAGTATCACCTAAGTTATTTGATATATCAAATATATTAAGTTTATTTATAAATCTAAAAGCATCTTTTTTTTTTCCTTTAATTTTAAAACTTAAAATTGTTCCACCTAATTTTTGTTGTTTTTTAGCAAGAGAATATTGAGATGAGTTACTTAAAAAAGGGTAAAATACTTTTTCAATTTTAGAATGTTTATTTAAAAGTTTTGCAATTTCTAAAGCAGAGAATGATTGTTCTTCAACTCTAATCTTAATAGTTTCTAAACCTTTAAGCAAAACCCATGCATTAAAGGGACTAATTGCAGGTCCAGTATGTCTTAGATAAGGTTTTAAAATATTTTCCTTAAATTTTTTTGAAGATAGTATTGCTCCACCTAATACTCTTCCTTGACCATCAATATGTTTCGTTCCTGAGTATACTATTATATCAGCACCATATAAAATTGGTTTTTGTAAAACTGGACTTGCAAAAATATTATCTACAATTGTTTTAATTTTATTTTTTTTAGCAATACTACAGACTTTTTTGATATCGATGATTTCTAACAATGGGTTAGATGGGGTTTCAAAGAAAAAAATCTTAGTATTTTTTCTAACAGCCTTTTTCCATTCATTAATATTTTTACCATCGACAAATGTGACATCAATGCCATATCTTGGAATAATATTTCTTATTATTTCCCTACATGAACCAAAGAGAGCTGAAGATGAAACTAAATGGTCTCCTGATTTAAGTTGGCACATTAATGAAAAAAAAACAGCAGCCATTCCACTTGATGTCGCAAAACAATCTTCTGATCCATCCAGCAATGCTAATCTTTTTTCAAAAATTTCGATTGTGGGGTTAGAGTAGCGAGTGTATTGGAAACCTTTTTTACTTCCTTTAAAAATTGCCTCTGCCTGTTCTGCATTGTTGTAAACAAAGCCTGATGTCAAAAAAAGAGCCTCAGAAGTCTCCTTAAACTCAGTCCTATTTATTCCGCCTCTAACTAAATTTGTATTTATTTGAAAGCTAGGTTTTTTCACTTACCAGATCTTAATTCTTTTGCAGCTTGAACCATCATTTCTAACGAAGCTATCGTTTCAGGCCATCCTCTAGTTTTAAGACCACAATCCGGATTTACCCATATTTTTTTCTTATCTAATATTTTTGATGCTCTTTCAATTAAAGATTTCATTTCATTTTTATGAGGAACTCTTGGTGAGTGAATATCATACACTCCAGGACCAATTTGATTTGGATAATTAAACTTTTCGAAAGTTGTCAAAAGTTCCATCCTAGATCTTGAAGTTTCAATTGAAATAACATCTGCATCTAAATCGGCGATAGATTGAATAATATCTTCAAATTCAGCATAACACATATGTGTGTGAATTTGTGTTTCATCCTGCACCACTGATGATGAGATTTTAAATGAATTAACAGCCCACTTTAAATAGTTATTCCAATCTTTTTGTTTTAAAGGCAGGCCTTCTCTTAAAGCAGGTTCATCTATTTGTATCATTTTAATGCCGTTTGCTTCTAAATCCTTAACTTCATCCCTTATAGCAAAAGCAATTTCGTAAGCAGTTTGTTGTCTTGGTTGATCGTCTCTAACAAAAGACCATTGAAGGATAGTTATGGGCCCAGTAAGCATTCCCTTAACTATTTTGTTTGTTTGTTGCTGAGCAAATTTTGACCACTTAACAGTCATCATATTTGGTCTTGATACATCACCAAAAATTATTGGAGGTTTTACACATCTTGAACCGTAACTTTGTACCCAACCGCTTGAAGTAAAAGTAAATCCCTCAAGTTGTTCACCAAAGTACTCAACCATGTCATTTCTTTCAAACTCTCCATGCACCAAAACATCTATCCCAATTTCTTCCTGTTTTTTAATTACTTCTATAGTTTTTGTTTCTAAATCGTTGATGTACTGCTCTTCAGTTATTTCTCCTTTTTTATACTTTGCTCTTGAAATTCTAACGTCCGTAGTTTGAGGAAACGATCCGATAGTTGTTGTTGGAAAAGTTGGTAAATTAAATATTTTATTTTGAATTTCAATTCTTTTACTAAATGGTGATATTCGGCTCAATATTTTTTCATTAATATTTTTGGTTTTGTTTTTTACATTTGCGTTATTAATTTTTTTAGAATTTTTTCTATCTAAAACTAGCTTTTGATTATCGAGATAATATTCGTCTTTAATTGTTTTAGTATTATTTAAAACATCTTTAAGAAAAGACATTTCTTTTAGTTTTTGTTTAGAAAAAGCTAACCAATTTCTAATATCACTTGGAACTTTAGTTTCTAAATCTAAGTCGTAAGGACAATGTAGCAATGGGCAGGAAGTGCTAACCCAAATATTAGTGTTTTTATTTTTAAAACTCTCTAAAAATTCTAGTTTTTCTTTAAGATTAGATTTCCAAATATTTCTGCCGTCAACCACTCCAAGAGAAATAATTTTTTTTGATGATTTAATTATTTCAGAAGTTAGAGATAAATTTCCTCTTACACAATCAAAGTGAACAGCGTCAATATTGCTGTTTGATATTTCATTTAAAATTTTATCGTCTACTGTCTCAAAGTAGGTTGTTAATAGAATTTTAGTCTTTTTTGAATATGATTTGATTTGATCAAAGGCATTTTTTATTAATTTTATAAATTTTTGACTGTGACTTTTAACTAAAATTGGTTCATCAATTTGTATCCATTCAGCTCCAAGATTATTAAGTTTTTCAATAATTTCCTTATAAACTGGTAACAAACATTCTAATAAATCAATTTTTTCAAAACCGGCTTCTATAGTTTTTCCAAGCTCTAAAAAGGTTAGCGGTCCTAATAAAATTGGCTTTGTAATAATGCCAACTTTTTTTGCCTCTAAAAATTCATCAAAAATTTTATTGGATGATAATTTAAATTTTTGTCTTTTATTAAATTCTGGAACTAAATAATGATAGTTTGTATCAAACCACTTTGTCATCTCTAAAGCTGAAACATCTAAGTCTTTTGTCTGAGACCCTCTAGCCATAGCAAAATAAGTTTTTAGAGAAATTATTTTTTCATTTGATTTAAATCTCTCAGGAATAGCTCCCATCAGGCAGATAGTATCTAAGACTTGGTCATAGTATGAAAAATCATTAGAACAAATTAAATCTAAATTAAAACTTTTCTGAATTTCCCAATTGGTTCTTTTTAGATTAGATGCGATACTTTGAAGTTCATTTTCATTAATTTCACCTTTCCAGTATTTTTCTAGCGCTGTTTTAAGTTCCCTTTTAGGACCTATTCTTGGATAACCAATACAATGATTTTTAATCATACAAATATTTGATTTATTTTTTTAGTGCTCAAATTTTTTTTTTCATAAGATAGCAACCTAGTGCAAACTGCGTAAGTTAATTCATATTTATTTAATGTATAAAAGTGAAATTCTGTCACCCCTTCTTTTTGTAATTTTTTAACAAGATCTGCTGCTAAGCTTATCCCAATTAACTTTTCAATATCAGGATCTTTATTTGCCTCTTCGAATTCCTTTTTGATCCAATCTGGGATCATTGTTCCACATTTTTTACTAAAGTTTTTAACTTTTTCATAGTTTGAAACTGGTAAAATTCCAGGGATAAGAGGAACATTAATATTTGATTTATTTAAAAGGTCTCTAAATTTTAAAAAAGTTTCAGTATTGAAAAAAAATTGAGTGATTATTTTATCTGCACCATTATCAATTTTTTTTTTTAAATTTTCTATATCTTCTTGAATACTTTTAGATTCTGGATGTTTTTCAGGGTAACCAGCAACTGCAATTTCAAAATTTCCTATTTTTTTTATACCACGAACCATATCCGCGGCATTAATGTAACCACTTGGATGTGGTTTATATCTTTGACCTTCTTTTCTGACATCGCCTCTAAGAGCAACAATTTTATTAATTCCCTTAGATAACCACTTAGTAGCAATGGTATTAATTTCATCTTTGCTCATGTCAACGCATGTTAAGTGGCCAGCCACATCGATTAATGAGTTATTTTTGATTTTTTGAACTAGATCATCTGTTTTGTCTCGTTCGCCTCCTCCAGCACCAAAAGTTACCGATACAAATTTTGGGTGAAATTTTTTTAATCTTTCAAAACTTTCCCAAAGATTTTTTTCGCCAACAGAGTCCCTGGCAGGAAAAAATTCAAAACTTATTTCCATATTCTTAACTGTTAAGGGTTTTGGAGATTTCTCTAAAACCACCGGCTAGAGCGATGGTTATTGCTTCGCTTTAGCTGGATTTGTTAAGCGCTCGCAATTTGAAATAACTCAGCGCTATAAATTAATTATCTTTAATAAAAAACTTAGTCAATATATTAAGATTTTTATTTAAAATGCTTCCAAATAATTATTGGTTATTTATTCAGATAATTACAATACTTTTTATTACTCCAGGACCTCAAAGAATTTTGATTATTTCGAATTCAATGAATTTTGGTTTTTTACGAAGTTTATGGACTGGAATTGGTGACATATCTGCAAACGCAATTCAGATGATCCTGGTTATGTTTGGAATAAGTACCCTTGTAAAAGCATACCCAGCAATTTTAGACGTATTTAAATATGTAGGTGGGTTTTATTTAATGTATATAGCTTTAAAATTTTTTTTTACAAAAATTAATACTCAAAACGACAGGTCACAACCTTATCGCTCATCTAAAGATTTATTTAAGGATGGTTTTATTTCGGCATTTTTTAGTCCAAGTGCAATTGTTTTTTTTGTTGTAATTTTTCCTACATTTTTAGTTCCCGGAGATTATTTAATAATTCATTTTTCAATTTTAATGACAACACACATGTTTTTAGATTTTTTCTTTTTAATTATCTATGCTGGAGTTGCAAATAAAATTGCTGTTTTTTTAAAAAACTATCCAAATGTTATTACTAAGATATCAGGAGTTGCATTATTCATTATTGCAATAAAAATTTTATTAACAAAAAATCATATTTGAAAAATACTTTTAATAAATCATTCAGACAGGGTTGTTTTGAAGGGGCTGGAATTCCAGGCATTAGCCTTTGTGCAAGTTTTTTTGCGCTTGGTGCGGTGTTTAAAAACACTGGACTGGATGCCTATCAAAGTTTTTTATCCACATTAATTGCATTTGCTCTACCTGGGCAAGTTGTGATGGCTGAGACGCTTATAGTACAGGGAGCTTTACTTAATGTTTTTTTGGCAGTTCTTTTAACAAATGCAAGGTTATATCCTATGACAGTAAACCTTATTCCTGTCGTGAGACAAGAGGGAAGACCAAAATGGCATTACTATGTTTTATCTCACTTTATTGCAGTTACTAGTTGGGTGCATTTTTTGGCAAATTACGAAAAAATTAAAAAGGAAGATCGTTTTAATTTTTTCTTAGGTTTTAGTTCAACCCTTTGGTTTTTATCAGTCATAGCAACAGTTATTGGTTTTTATATAGCAGGAATAATAAGTAAAAAAATTTTTATAGCCTTAATATTCTTAAATCCAATTTATTTTTTATGTATGGTTGTATCTAATCTTAGAACTAAGCATATAATTTTTACAGTTATTTTTTCTTTTATTTTATCTCCAATTTTATTTTTGTTATCTCCGCAGTGGTCAGTTGTAATCGCTGGTTTAGTTGCAGGTATTGTTTCGTATTTAATTTTTATACATTTTAAATGAGTAGCTCGTATATATATTTTGCAATTATTTTATCTGCGATTGCAACTTATCTACCAAGAATTTTAGGAGCGATGTCCTCAGCTTATGTTGATGAAAATGGAAAAATATTTAAATTTGTATCTTGTATCTCCTATGGAATTTTAGCAGCATTAATATCAAGAATTTTTATATATCCCGTTGGCGCATTAGAGGAGACAGCTACTCTATCTAGGTTAATTGCAGCTGCTTTAACTATTGCTTGTCTCTTTATGACTAGGAAAAACGTACTTTTTTCTTCTTTATTTGGAATAATTTTATTTGGTATAATTGAATATTAATGGAAAATATTAGTGGTTTAAAAATTGAAAATCATAATAAAAGTAAAAGATTAAAACTTATTACAATTTTAAAACCAGCTATAGATACTTTAGTTAAAAAATTCTCTTCAATTGATTTACTAGATTTAGAATATAAACCTTTTCTTAGATTTTACTTAGCTGAAGAGTGCAATAAAACTTTTGGTGGCAAGATTAGATCTTTATTTGAAAATATATTAACTGATAGAAATCAAGGCGCTTTTGTTATTGGTCCAGAAACTTTAAGCAACGGATCAATTTTAGATGATAAATTCTTAGTTAAACTTTCAACTGCCTTCACCCATCTGGTTGGAACACCTAATTTTGATGCTATGACCGGAAAGTACTATGCAAGGTTTGAAGTAAAACATGTTGATAGTAGCGACTCTTATTTACGAAAAGCATACAAACCGTTGGATCTGCATACCGATGGAACTTATGTAAAAGAAAAAACTGATTGGTTATTAATGACAAAAATAAAAGAAAAAAATGTTGAAGGGGGCGAGAGTGTACTACTTCATTTAGATGATTGGGAAGATGGAAGTAAATTTTTTAATGATCCTGTTGGTAAAGAGGATTTTACTTGGGGATCACCAAAAAGTAAAAACGTGGAATATAAAGTAACTCATCCAGTTTTTTTTAAGGACAAATCTGGTAATTATGTGATTTCGTATATTGATCAATTTCCAGAGCCTAAAAATATGGAACAAGGTCTTTTCTTGCATCGCCTTTCAAACTCTTTAGAAAATAGTAAAAATAAAATCATTTTTAAACTCCCCGTTGGTTATTCCATATTTTCAAATAATTACTTTTTATTGCATGGAAGACAGCCTTTTGTTGAACATAAGGAGCTTCAAAGAGAACTTATGCGACAAAGAGGGGTTTTTTATAATTGAAATATTTACTTATATTTTTTTTTTTAATTATTTCGTCTTCATCTAATTCTCTTGAAAAAAAATTTGCAGTTTTTGCAGGAGGTTGTTTCTGGTGTATGGAGGAAGTATTTGAAAAAGTTAACGGAGTTCTTGATGTTGTTTCTGGTTACAGTGGAGGTAAAAAATCAAATCCTACATATGAAGAGGTCACAAAGGGAAAAACAGGACATATTGAAGTTGTTAAGGTAACTTACAATCCAAGTATTGTCTCCTATAAAGATTTATTAAATATTTTTTGGATCAATATTGATCCATATGATGGTTATGGTCAGTTTTGTGATAAGGGAAATAGCTATGTTTCAGCAATATTTTATCAAAGTGATAATGAAAAAAATTTAATTCAAGACTCACTAAACAATCTAAGACAAATTAATGTTAAAAAAATTAAGACGAAGTATATAAAATTTGAAGAATTCTATTTAGCTGAAGAGTATCATCAGGATTATTATAAAAAAAATCCTTTTAGATACAATGTTTATAAAATAAATTGTGGTAGGGATGCAAGATTACAGGAAGTCTGGAAGATAAAATAATTAAACTATTTTCCAAATACCTGAGGCAGAAGCGATAAGCGTTTTTTTTTCAAAAATATTTGCATTAACAAATACTAAAGATTTGGTTTTTTTTGTTACTTCAACTTTACCAATCAAGACCTCACCTTCTTTAGATGCCGAAATAAACTTTATATCTAGTGATATTGTCACACATCTCTGGTTTTTTTCTAAAACCTCATGTGCAGCTGTCCCCATTCCGCTATCTAAGATTGAAGCAATATAACCTCCATGACTAATTCCTTTTGAGTTTAAATTGAACGACTGAACTTTAGTATGAAATTCAAAAGAGTTATCTGATACTTTTTTAAATTGTATGCCACCAATATGTTTAATAAACCCAACCGAAGTTATATCGGAATTAGTCATTAAGAAACTTTTTCAGCTATAAATTTTAAAACTACTCCGTTATTACAATAACGCTTTTTTGTAGGTTCAGGACCATCGTCAAATAAATGACCATGATGACCTCCGCATTTTGAGCAGTGATATTCGGTTCGCGGATAGATTAACTTAAAATCAATTTTTGTCCCTACTGCATTCTTATAGGTTTCAAAAAATGAAGGCCATCCTGTACCACTGTCATACTTCATTTTTGAACTAAAAAGTTTGTTATTGCATCCAACACAATAAAAATTACCTTCCCGTTTCTCATTATTTAATGAACTACTAAAAGGCACTTCTGTTCCCTCGTTAATAAGAACGTAATACTGTTGCTCTGTTAAAATTTTTTTCCACTCATCTTTAGTTCTTTTTATTTTTTCTTTTGCAGACAAGTCTTTTTTTAAAATTATGTTGTTAAGTATCAATAGACTAATTAATAATTTTATAAATATTCTTCGATTATTAAAATTCATCGATTTATTATGAATTTAATGCATAACACACATATCCGTTAATAGTTAAACTTATTTGATTTTTAGTCTCTTTTAATATCTATTTCTCACAAAGAATAACTAACAATAACAATAAGGGGTATAATGATTAAAAAACTACTTACTGTTTTTGCAGCTCTTATTTTAAGTATAAGCACTTCGAATGCCCAGTTTATAAATATATTAACAGGCGGGACTTCAGGTGTTTATTACCCGTTAGGTGTAAGTTTGCAAAAAATCTACGGAGATAAAATTAAGGGATCAAAAACTCAGGTACAAGCAACCAAAGCATCTGTTGAAAATTTAAATCTTCTTCAAGAAGGCAAAGGTGAAATTGCTTTTGTACTTGGAGACTCTTTAAAATTTGCATGGGAAGGAAATGAAGATGCAGGATTTAAAGGTAAATTAGATAAACTTAGGGGAATTGCAGCAATTTATCCTAACTACGTTCAGATTGTTGCATCTAAAGGTTCAAACATTAAGTCACTTTCTGATCTTAAGGGAAAAGGATTGTCAGTTGGTGCGCCAAAATCTGGCACAGAACTTAATGCAAGAGCAATCTTATCCGCAGGTGGAATGAGTTATAAAGATCTTGGTAAAACAGAATATTTACCATTCGCAGAGTCTGTCGAGTTGATTAAAAATAGACAACTTGATGCAACTCTTCAGTCGGCTGGTCTTGGAGTTGCTTCTCTTAAAGATTTAGCAAACGCTGTAGATGTAACAGTCGTCTCAGTATCGCCAGATATAGTTAAAAAAATCGGATCACCTTATGTATCAGCAGTAATTCCTGCTAACACATACAAAGGTCAAACGGCAGATGTAAACACAGCTGCAATTGGTAACTTTCTTGTAACACATAAGGATGTACCAGTTGATACAGTTTATCAAATGACTAAATTGGTATTTGAAAGCTTACCAGATTTAGTCGCCGCTCATGCTGCTGCTAAAGATATTGATATAAAAAAAGCAACAACAGGAATGCCTCTCCCTTTGCATCCTGGGGCAGAAAAATACTTTAAAGAAAAAGGCATAATCAAATAAACTAAATTTTTATTTTTAGTTTATGGAAAATAAAATTAACTCGACTGAAGCAAAACCATCAGTCGAGTTAATTGATCCATTAATTGAAAGCTTCCCGACAAGTATTGAAGGTAAAATACTATTTTACATAGCGATCCTATTTTCTAGTTTTCAGGTTTTAACTGCAGCTCATATAATTGACGTTCCAAGTCAGGTTCTTAGAGCAACTCACGTTGGTTTCTTAGGGCTTCTTAGTTTTCCTCTTGTTTTAGCAATTAAAAAAAAGACCTTACCTACAAAAGTAGTTGGCTGGTGTGTAGCTTTAATAAGTGTTGCAATAGCAATTTATCAGTTTGTCGAATATAAACCTTTAATATTAAGGGCTGGTGATCCCTTAATGCGTGATACTGTTTTTGGAGTTTTCGCTCTTGTAGTGGTTTTTGGCGCCTCCTGGGTAATAATGGGAGCGGCACTTCCAATTATATCTGGAGTATTTTTGCTTTATTGTTTGTTTGGAAATTACCTCGCTGGGATTTTTCAACATCGAGGATATGATTTTAGTAGAGTGATTGAACACATGACTTATGGAACAGAGGGTATTTATGGTGTTCCAACATATGTCTCTGCGACTTTTATTTTTTTATTTATTTTGTTTGGATCATTTCTTGAAAGAGCAGGAATGATTAAATTATTTACTGATGTTTCTCTTGGATTTGTTGGTCATACAAAAGGAGGTCCCGCAAAAGTTTCAGTTGTTTCTTCTGGACTGATGGGAACTATATCAGGATCAGGTGTTGCAAATGTTGTAACTACGGGACAATTTACAATTCCATTGATGAAAAAATTTGGATATAGGCCAGCATTTGCTGGCGGTGTTGAGGCAACATCTTCAATGGGAGGTCAGATCATGCCTCCAGTTATGGGTGCGGTTGCATTTATTATGGCCGAAACTCTTGGTATCGAATATTATGAGGTTGTAAAAGCGGCTATAATCCCAGCCTTATTTTATTACTTTTCAGCTTTTTGGATGGTGCACTTAGAGGCATCTAAAAGAAATTTAGTGGGACTTCCTAAAAGTGAACTTCCATCTCCAATTAAAGCTATAAAAGAAAAGTGGTTTTTAATTTTACCACTTGCTGTTTTAGTTTACTTATTGTTTGCAGGTTATACCCCACTTTACTCAGGGAGTATTGGTTTAATTCTAACTGCGTTTTTAATTTTAGGAAGTTCCATAACCCTTGGTTTTTCATCTAAAGTTATTCGAATTATTTTTTGGATTATATTAGGTTTTGTTGCATCCCTTTTCTTTAAGCTTGGTGCAAATATTATTAAGATAACTTTGGTTGCTTTAATTGCTTGGAATTTTTTTTCGAAAGGTGGAAGAGAAACATTATTAATTTGCAGAGATGCACTAGCCGAAGGAGCTAAGACAGCCTTGCCGGTTGGTGTGGCATGTGCAGTAGTTGGAATTATTATCGGAACTTTAACACTTACTGGAATAGCAAGTACGATTGCAGGTTTAATAATAGACGTTGGAAAATACAGTATATTTTTATCTTTAGTTCTTACAATGGTGATCAGTCTTATTTTAGGAATGGGAATACCAACTATTCCAAATTATATTATTACTTCAGCTGTAGCAGCTCCTGCATTATTAAAATTAGGAGTTCCTTTGTTAGTTAGTCATATGTTCGTATTTTATTTTGGAATAATGGCAGACTTAACACCACCCGTAGCACTAGCTTGTTTTGCTGCAGCTCCAATAGCAAGGGAAAGTGGGTTAAAAATTTCTTTTGAAGCTATAAAAATAGCTATGGCAGGATTTGTAATACCTTATATGGCTGTTTATTCTCCAGAATTAATGCTTCAAGGTTATCAAGGAAAAGAATTATTTAGCTATATTTTGTCTGTAATTTATATTTGTATAAAAGTTGGTTTTGCAATTTTATTCTGGGGAATGGCAGTTATTGGCTATTTAAATGGAAATTTAAATATTCTTGAAAGAGTTGCAGCAGTATTAATACCTGCATTTTTATTGCTTGCTATACCTCTAACTGATGAAATTGGTTTTGCACTTATTGCTGTGTTTTTTATATATCGCTGGATAAATAAAAGAAAACTTAAGAGCAGTTAACCTCGTGTCTCTTTGCGTAGTATCAGGACTTAAGACAGTTATTCATACAGTTTCTTTTTTTACACTTTCTTGGTCTCACTCAGTTGAAAAAACAGAGTGGAAGGAAGTTTGGAAAATTGAGAAAGATAAGTTAGTTTTAAAAGAGGCAAGAATTAAGGGTTCCGGAGCTGGCATGGAACCACCCGCTGGTTCAATCTTGATTGAAGGATGGTACGTTTATAAGCCAAATATTAAACCAACAAAAGAAGTTGTACTTTCTAATTCAGATGGTTTTTTAGCTAATTGGAAGATTTGTTATGATGAAAAATGCAATCCCATTATTACTGAAAAAAATAAAACATTGAAGTTAACTGTCTGTAATAGTAAATAAAACTTTTCAATTTTTAATGAATTTACTTAACTCCTTTAAATGTAAAAAAAATATTAAAATAGGAGAAAAAAATTTTGTCATCTACAGTTTAAAAGATGCTGAAAATAATGGTTTAAAAGATATTTCAAAATTACCAAAATCTCTTAAAGTTATTTTAGAAAATCTTTTAAGGCATGAAGATAATAGCACCGTTGATAAAAACCAGATTCTTTCAGTACAAAAATGGTTAAAAAATAAAACATCTGATGTAGAGATTGCCTATAGACCCGCTCGAGTATTAATGCAGGATTACACAGGAATACCTGCGGTTGCTGACTTGGCTGCAATGCGTGATGCTGTAAAAGCAAAAAATAAAGATCCAAAAAAAATTAATCCATTATCTCAAGTTGATTTAGTTATCGATCATTCTGTAATGGTTGATAATTATGCAAATAAAAATTCTTTTGATTTAAATGTTGAAAAAGAATTTTTAAGAAATGGTGAGAGATATTCTTTTTTAAAGTGGGGTCAGCAAGCTTTTGATAACTTTAAGGTAGTTCCTCCAGGAACAGGGATTTGTCATCAAGTTAATTTAGAGTACTTGTCAAAAGTTGTCTGGTCCTCAGAAATAAATGGAGAATTAACAGCCTATCCAGATACCTTAGTTGGAACTGACAGCCATACAACAATGGTTAATGGTCTTGCTGTTTTGGGATGGGGGGTTGGAGGCATTGAAGCTGAAGCAGTTATGCTGGGTCAGCCTATATCAATGTTAATTCCTGAGGTTGTTGGATTTGAGATTAAAGGAAAACTAAAAGAGGGAACAACAGCTACTGATTTGGTCTTAACAGTTACGCAAATGCTTAGAAAAAAAGGTGTTGTTGGTAAGTTTGTTGAATTTTATGGAGAGGGATTAAAAAACTTATCTCTTGCAGATCGCGCAACTATTGCAAACATGGCTCCAGAATATGGGGCTACATGCGGTTTTTTTCCAATTGATGAAGAAACTTTAAAATATCTAGAATTTACAGGAAGAGATAAAGACCTCATTAAACTTATTGAGGTTTATGCAAAAGAACAGGGACTTTGGACAAGTTCAGAAATGGTATTTACTGATACATTATCTTTAGACGTTGGAAGTGTTGCTCCAACTATTGCTGGTCCAAAAAGACCGCAAGATAAAGTTTTATTAACAGATGCTGCAAAAGATTTTGATAAAAATTATAAAGAGACCATAAAAAGATCTGTTCTTAAAGAATTTAAAGTTGAAGGTGAAAATTATAATTTAAAAGATGGAAACGTTGTTATTGCAGCAATCACATCCTGTACCAACACCTCCAATCCCAGTGTTCTTATAGCTGCAGGACTATTGGCTAAAAAAGCAGTTGAAAAAGGTCTTTCATCAAAGCCTTGGGTAAAAACATCTCTTGCTCCAGGATCAAAAGTTGTAACAGATTATTTAAAAAAATCTGGTTTGGATAAGTATCTTAATGAACTAGGTTTCAACTTGGTTGGGTATGGATGTACTACGTGCATTGGAAATTCAGGACCTTTAAATGATAATATTAGCAATTCTATAACTGAAGGAGAGTTATATGTTGCCTCAGTTTTATCGGGCAATAGAAATTTTGAAGGAAGAGTGCATCCTCAAGTTAAGGCAAATTATTTAGCATCCCCACCTTTGGTTGTTGCTTATGCTATTGCTGGCTCTTTGGTTGTAGATCTTTATAAAGACTCACTTGGAAAAGATAAAAATGGTAAAGATATTTTTTTAAAAGATATTTGGCCATCTAATAAAGAAATTGCAGATACAATTTTGAAATCAATTACACCTCAGATGTTTAGATCGAGGTATGACAATGTTTCTGAAGGTCCTTCAAGTTGGCAAAAGATTAAAACTACATCGAGCAGCATTTATTCATGGGATGAAAAATCTACCTATGTGAAACGCCCACCTTTTTTTGAAAATTTATCTGATAGTCCTGAGGGATTTAAACCAATTAAAAATGCTAGACCTTTATTAATACTGGGCGATTCAATTACAACCGATCATATATCTCCAGCTGGTTCTATACAAAAGTCCGGTCCTACAGGTGATTATTTTATGCATCATCAGGTTTTACAAAAAGATTTTAACTCTTATGGAGCTCGCAGGGGAAATCATGAGGTCATGATGCGTGGTACGTTTGCAAATATTAGAATTAAAAATGAAATGGCTCCTGGTACGGAGGGAGGGGTTACGACGCTTCATCCTGATAAAAAAGTAATGTCAGTATTTGACGCATCTATTGAGTACAAAAAAAGAAACGTTGATCTTATAGTTATAGCCGGAAAAGAATATGGAACAGGATCCTCTCGTGATTGGGCGGCAAAAGGAACAAAACTTTTAGGAGTTAAAGTTGTTATTGCAGAAAGCTTTGAGCGAATTCATAGATCTAATCTAGTTGGCATGGGTATTTTACCTCTTCAATTTAAAGAGGGTTACTCAAGAAAAACCTTAAATCTTAAGGGATCCGAGATTATAAATATTTTAAATGTAGAGAAAGGTTTAAAACCAAGAGAAGAAGTAATAGTTGAATTTTTATTTGAAGATGGAAGTTCTAAAAAAGTTAATGTTCTCTCTAGAATCGATACTGATAATGAAACTGAATACTACAAGCATGGTGGAATTTTACAGTATGTTTTAAGAAAGATGGCCTAAACATATTGTTGCAACCTTAAGATAAATCTAAAGCAAATTTTTTCAAAGTTTCTATCGGGATAATTTCTAAAGTTTTAATATTTGTTCTTCTTAAATAAACTTTGCATCCATGGCCAGCATCAATTGCGCGTTTTACCCAAATTGCACAAACACACCAGTTGTCTCCATTTTTTAAACCTTCAAACCCAAATTCAGGGTGAGGGGTAATTAAATCATTTCCATTTTCCTTGCACCACTTTAAAAAATCATCATTAACCTTTGCGCATACGCAGTGCATTCCTGTATCGTTTTTATCAGTGTTACATGATCCATCTCTAAACCAGCCAGTAATAGGACTCATTGAGCATGGTTCAATATCTTCTCCAAGCACATTTTTTTGTTTTTGAATTTTATTCATGCTTAAAAACATTTGCTATTGTTTCATCAATTTTGGCATTAAATGAAAAAGACCTTCTTTCACCATTCGAGCTAAATGGATAGGCAGTATGCATAAGATAATTTGGAAATAAAAGAATATTAGATACTTTTGGATAATGATTATAAATACTTTTGTTTAAAAAATTTCTTGATCCATAAATAAAATCTATTGTTCCATCAGTTTTAAGTTTTTTTTTATGAATTCTTTTTTCTTTATTTAAAAACTTAGGAATTTTTAAATATCCAACACCAGAAATGTGTCCATCATGATAATGAATAGGATTATATTCATTTTTAAATTGTCTGACTACCCAAACATTAAGAATTAAAAATTTTTTAATTTTTTTTTTTACTACCTTTTCTACATAATCTTTTGAGATCTTATATAAAAATTTTTTTAAATATTTATTAATAAATTTTTGAGTTAGCTTTATTTCCTGGCTAACTTGACCCACGAGTTCCTTGCTATAGTCCAACTTCTTAGAGAGTTTTTTACTGATAGAAATTTTATCAACTTCTTTGTTAAGAACATTTATAATATTTTTTGGAATTTTACATTTAGCAATCCTTGGACCAAAAGGCGCAAGTAAGCTAAGGTTACTAGGTTTCATAACTTTGTTGGATTAGGCTGGTCCTTATAGATAATATCTGGATTAAATTTTTTTTTCTTTTCTTTAAATTTTAATTTTATATTATTTTTTTTAATTGGTACCGATCTATAGAAACAAGACTTGTAACCAACATGGCAGCTTGCTCCTCTACCAATATCAACTGATATCCAGATTGAGTCTTGGTCATCATCAATTCTTATGTCTTTAATTTTTTGAACAAAGCCAGATGTAGCACCTTTATGCCATAATGCTTTTCTAGATCTGCTCCAATAGTAAGCCTCACCTGTTTTGATAGTTTTTTGTAATGCAACTCTGTTCATAAAACCATGCATAAGAACTTCTTTAGTTTTATAATCAGTAGTTACAACGGGTATTAAACCATCAGAATTAAACTTTGGGCTTAAATATCTTCCTTCTTCCACTTGTTTTATTGATGTTCTTTTCCTAAACATAGCTTGTAATTATTTAAATATATAAGTTTAATCTAGACTTAAAAAAGTAAATGATTTTATGAACGTTATTACAGATTTATTAAAGAAAAAGTTAGAAAAAAGCGTTAGTAGAGAACAGGCCGAAGAAGCAATAAAGACATTATTAGCTTGGGTAGGTGAAAATCCAAAGAGAGAAGGTCTTTTAGAAACTCCAAAAAGAGTTATCAAAGCGTTTGAAGAGTATTTTTCAGGGTATCTTATTGACCCTTATAAAGAATTAGAAAAAACTTTTTCTGATGTACAAGGTTATGACGACATGGTTATTCAAAAAAATATTTCAATTTTTAGTCACTGCGAACATCATATGGCTCCAATTATTGGAATTGCACACGTTGCCTATGTACCTCATAAAAAAATTGTAGGTTTAAGTAAGCTTGCTAGAGTGGTAGAGGGTTATTCAAGAAGACTTCAAACTCAAGAACGTTTAACAATGGAAATTGCTAATACAGTATTTAACGGTTTAGAAGCCCATGGATCTGCCGTAAGTATTGATGCGGTTCACCATTGTATGACTTCGAGGGGAATTAAAAAGCACGAAGCTACAACGGTAACAAACTTTTTTACTGGTGTTTTTAGAGAAAGTCATAGTCTTCAAAATAGATTTTTGAATCTTATTAAAAATAAATAAATGTCAGATCAGGAGTTGGTTGATCAAGACCAAGAGTCAGTATCTTGTAATGGAGGAGATGATGATTTAGGTCATCCTATAGTTTATTATAACTTTGGAGAAAAAAAAGAAGTTGTATGTGGCTATTGTGGGAAAAAATTTTTAAAGAAAAAAAAAAGTAAATAATGGAATTCAAAGCTTTAGTTTTACATAAAGATGGAGATAAATTTTCAAGAACCATTCAAAAAATGGATCTTGATAAATTAACGCAAGGAAATGTTTTAATAAAAATTGATTATTCATCTCTTAATTATAAAGATGGAATGATACTTAAAAATGGAGGAAGCTTAGTTAAAGACTACCCCCATATACCCGGAATTGATTTTTCAGGAACTGTTGTCGAATCATCAAGTAATAATTTTAAAAAAGATGATAAAGTTATTTTGACTGGTTGGCGTGTTGGAGAAATTTATTATGGTGGGTTTTCTCAATATGCAAAAGTGAATTCTGATTTTCTAATTAAATCTCCAAGTAGTATTTCTTCTAAAGAGGCAATGGCAGTAGGAACTGCTGGTTTTACAGCACTGCTTTGTTCTTTTGCAGTTCAAGCAAGGGAAACTATTTTACTTGGCGAAAAGGTGAAAGATGTTGTTGTAACTGGCGCAACAGGAGGAGTTGGAAGTGTTGCAGTAATGATACTCTCTAAAATGGGATATAATGTTACAGCTGTTACTGGGAAAAAAGATAAAGAAAATTTTCTTAAGAAATTAGGTGCAACATCTATTGTTAATAGATCAGAATTTGAAGGAGAAATAAGACCATTAGACAAAGGTATTTGGGATGGTGTTGTGGATACCGTTGGTGGAAAAATATTATCAAAAATTCTATCACAAACCAAGCCAAACGGAATTGTGGCTGCTTGCGGTTTGGCAAATAGTTTTAAACTAGATACAACGGTTATGCCTTTCATTATTAGAGGAGTTAAGCTTTGGGGAATAAATTCTGTTGAAACTCCTATTAAAAGAAGAGAATTTATTTGGTCTCAAGCAAGATCATTAATAGATATGAACTTACTGAATGAAATTACCGAAACTTGGAACATGGAAAAATTAATTAATTCTTATGAGAATATCCTTAAAGGACAAATTTCAGGAAGAGTAGTTGTAGACGTAAATCAATAAATGGACTGGGATAAATTAAAAATTTTTTATGTTGTTGCACAAGCAGGGAGCTTTACTGAGGCCTCAAAAGATTTAAATCTAAGTCAATCTGCAATTAGCAGACAAATTCAATCCTTAGAACACGAGTTAAAAGTTAGTTTATTCGAGAGGCATGCAAGAGGATTATCCTTAACAGAAGATGGAGAGTTTCTATTTAAGAATGCTAATGAAGTAATGATTCATTTAAAAGATGTTGAAACTTCATTAACTGAAAAAAAAAACAAACCTTCTGGCAAAATAACTGTAACAACAGTTGTTGGTTTTGGAGGAATATGGCTAACACCAAGAGTTAAAGAATTCATGGATAAATATCCTGAAATGGAAGTTGAGTTAATTGTAACTGATAAAGAATTAGATTTGAGCACAAGAGAAGCTGATGTTGCTATATGGATGAGACAGCCAACACAATTAAGTTATATTCAAAAAAAATTAATAGATATTAATTATCATATTTATGGTTCACCAAAATATATCCAGGAAAACGGACTGCCAAATTCACTTAAAGATTTGGAGAAGCATAAATTTGTTGTTTATGGAAGAGGAACTCCATCGCCACTTTCTCAAACTGACTGGATATTAAAAGTTGGAAGAAAAGATAATTCTAAGAGAAAGCCTATTATGAAGGTTAATAATATTTATTCTTTATTACTTGCAGCTGAAAGTGGAGTTGGCCTTGCATCATTACCAGATTACATGGTTCATGAGAGAAGTAACCTTGTAAAAGTTTTACCAGATGTTGATGGTCCAAAGTATGAAGCGCATTTTGTTTATCCTCAATCTCTAAAAAATGTTGCTAGAATAAAAAGTTTTAGAGATTTTATTTTTGATAAAGTAAATCAGTGGAGATTTTAAAACTTTAAATTAATGGTTAATTTTTTAATTGGTTTGTTATCAGGTTTTTTTTTAGCAATACCGGTAGGTGCAATTGCAGTCTTATGTATAAATAAAACTCTTCAATACGGACCTAAATCAGGTTTAGCTGTTGGAACTGGCGCAGCATTAGCAGATGCATTTTATGCATTTATTGCAATTTATAGTCTTTCAGCAATTTCTAATATTTTCCTAGAAAACCAGCAAATTTTAAGAATAATTGGAGGGCTTTGTTTAGTTTTTATATCAACAAGAATGATAATTGCTGGATCTATAAAAATTAAACGAAAAAATGTTGCTTATCAAAAATTATCTCAAGATGTATTTTCCGCTTTTTTTATTACATTAAGTAATCCTGTAACCTACATTGGTTTTATTGCAGTTCTTTCTTATATTCATATTATTTTTAGGAATTTTGATGACAGGTTAGTACTGCATTTTTCTTTAGGCGCACTAGCAGGATCAATGTTATGGTGGTTAATACTTGTCGAATTTGCAAAATTTCTAGTGACTAAAGTTAATTCTACGTTTATTAAAAAATCTAACTTGATTTTTGGAACTCTTATTTTGGCTTTTGGAATTATTATAATTGTAACATCTAATATGGATTTTAATTTATGGAAGCTTTAAATTTTATTATTCCTTTTATAATTCTAATATCAATTGTCGTTTTCGTTCATGAATTTGGACATTATTATTATGCAAGGAAATATGGTGTAAGAGTAACAGATTTCTCCATAGGTTTTGGAAAAGAATTGTTCGGTTGGAATGACAAATATGGAACGAGATGGAAAGTATGCTTATTACCTCTTGGCGGATATGTTAAATTTTATGGAGATATGAATCCAGCAAGTCAGCAAGAAAACATAAATAATTTTCCAAAAGATGAGCAGAAATTTCTTTTTTCTACAAAAACAGTGTTTCAGCGAGCTGTAGTTGTTGCTGCTGGACCAATTGCAAACTTTGTCTTAGCTCTTATTATATTTATTTTTATATTTATGGTTTATGGAAAAGATTTTTCTGTACCAATAATTCAAGATGTCAAAAATGATAGTCCAGCTTTTAAAGCTGGATTAAAAA